>Ga0315291_10000168_pt1 | contig 79370 bp, 61 predicted proteins | sample YL17G12_20_MG_FD_203070 | JGI IMG/M metagenome (GOLD analysis project Ga0315291, IMG submission 203070) | Sediment microbial communities from Yellowstone Lake, YNP, Wyoming, USA - YL17G12_20 | ecosystem: Environmental > Aquatic > Freshwater > Lake > Sediment | place: USA: Wyoming | collected... | reverse complement strand
GGGTGTGCTTCATGTTTGTAGGTAGATTTTTCAAGCTGCCAAGGGTTTCGTTTGCCATAGCCGCTCCCATCTGCCATTAAGCCAAACAAGCCGCAAAGCCAACACCGATGACGACCCTAAACGCGTCCATATCATCCCTGATTGTTTTAATCGCTTGCCAACCACGCTTTTGCACGCACCCTCTGCCGCACCAGAACCTATCTGATAGCCCTTGCTGCGAAACACATCATAACGCATCTGCTCTTCATTGATGGATATATAGTGATACAAATCATCAATCGCCCTCCTTTTACCTCCACGATACCTCTTACGCTGCCTGCTAAGATAATCCAAAGCCTTCCTCGTCCAGCCGTCCCACAGCAGGGCCAAAACCTTAGCTGCCCATCTTGCTGTTGCCTCCGTGCCCTCACCTAATAACAGCTTACCACAGTTCCAAACGTGCTCCTCAAGATGATACCAGTCAATAATAAACGTCGCTTTGCTAAAATGGTCCTCATACTGGCTGCGAATCCACCCCGCTCCATCTCCAAGATACACAACCTCTTTTGCCTCACCCAGTCCACAGCGGCAGGCCTCCAACCACAAATGCCACCCGAAGACCTGTGAATTATCAAAGCAAGCAACATAACGCTTATCGCTGTTAAAGTCCCCGTTCTGCCAGTATATAGAGCCGATTTTGACCTCATGCCAGCCGTCAACTTCGTGAGCCGTCGTCCCATCAGCAGCAATGTAAAGCCTATCAGGCTCAGACTCGATAGATGGAGTCTGTCTGCGCTCCAAAAATTCATCCAGTTGCTGCTTTTGCTGTTTTGCTGCAACCGTTCCTACCTGATAAACTACCCGCTCAATAGTGTTATCAGAGACCTTTTCACCAAACAGTTGTTCAATCTTTTGGGAAGTTTGCCGGAAACTATCATCAACGGTCAGCACACAACAGGCCCTTGCTAAACCGGGGCTCAGTTGCCCAGAACCAAGTCCGCTGGCTGTATCGTATGGCATTGCACTGTTGCCGCACTCGGGGCAGTGATAGTATGCACGCTTAACCTTTATCCACCCAAAGAGGGTATGAATATCTTTAGAGCGATACTGTACAAACTTCATCCAGCCGCCACATTGGCAGGGTATGTAACTACTCTGATAGCCGTTGGAGTTGCGGTCAACCAGCCGCTGTAACAGTCCTTGTCCTAAAAGTTGCATCTTTTGCTGCACCAGATGCTCCATTTTTCCCAGGTCGTGCTGGACTAATTTGAATTCTTCACCTAAAAAAGCTTCTAATTGGTCGATAATTTTGGTATCCATAGTTTTGCTCTCCATTATAGGTTATCTTTCAAAATCACTTTATTTTCCTATATGGAGAGCAATTTTTATACCTACAAACGTGAAGCACACCCGATTGTAGGCTTTGTCTGTCCCGACATAGAACGACCGGCGCTAAATCACGTGCCGAGGCTCCGGGGCACTCCACTAAACCGCCTCCCGGCTGTTGAGGGTCGGAGTTAGACATTCTGCCTTTGCCACCAAGGGTATTGAAACGGGTAAACCATTCAAGTAAAATACCATAGTACAGCGTGTAGGAGCAATGTTTATAAAGACGTATAGAAAATCTCAGATCACAAGACGTCTCAGTCGTTGTTTGTTCCTGGAAGAAATCCTGTTGACCGCGGCTGCTGTGTCCTCTCGGTCATCCCGCGTGCTGGTTACCGCGGATCGAGTCAAACAGAGTAAGAGCCCTAATGAACGGCTGAATGTGGCCCTGATCGGCGTGCCGGCGGAGAATGAGATCTGATGGGCGAGAATAGAGGGCTTGAGATCTTGAAGACCTGTGCGTGCATGTTGATCCTGCTCGCCGCTTCGGCGGCTCTCCCGCCAGGGACGACTTGCGCCGTTGCAGAAGCTCCCCATCCACCGAGTCCCCTCATTGCCGGCGATGCATGGTACTTTCGGTCAACCGATACGCACTCGACCGATGTCGCCAGGTCACACATCGAGCAGATCACAGCCCTGACCGGCGGGACACACAAGTATACGGTCTTCCAAGGTGGCACGATGGATGGCCGCAATTGCCGGTCGCCCATGGGCTGCGGGGTAGCAAGGGAAGGGGCCTTCCTCCAGACGTGGGACTCTAACCGCTCGGTTCGGATGGAGAACGTGGGCGACGTCGACGTGGTCAACCCGTGGCTCTCCAACGGCCGCAACAACTTCTGCAGCGTCGAAGAAATCGTTTCCTCCGCCGTGGTGTCGCCGGGTATGACCGACGCAGACAGGGCCTTTGCCCTGTGGTTCCAGGAAATCCAGTATCGTCACCATTCCCCGGGCGACAACAGTGAGCTGGGCGACCCCGTGAAGGTCTTCAATGTCTACGGGTACAACACGTGCGGCAACGACTCTATCTGCTTGGCCACACTGTGGCGCAAGGCCGGACTTAAAGTGGCGCCAGCCCGGGCTCTTGGCCACTGCATCTCCCAGGTCTTCTACGACGGCGGCTGGCACTTCTATGATGGCGACATGCACTCCGTCTACCTTCTGCGGGACAACCACACCGTGGCCGGCGAGCAGGATATCGTGCGCGACCACGACCTGATCAAGCGGACCCACTCCAAGGGAATCCTGCTGCCGGATACTTGGTGGTCCGAGCCGGAAATGTGCTCCATGTACTTCTTCGAGGGACCAGTCACGGGCGAGCGCTCCGGCAAGTCCGATACCACGATGAATATGGTCCTGCGTCCCGGCGAGGCGCTCACTTGGCGCTGGGGACAGCTCCGCCCGCTCAAGTATCATGGGATGCTGCGAGTGACCCCCACGTATGAAGGCGCGATCTACAATGGCCTTTGGGAGTATCGTCCGGATTTCTCTAAGGACGTATGGCGCAACGGGGCTGCGGCTGTGGAAAACATCACGATGGAGCCAGATGGTCTGGCTGCTGACGAGGGCAAGACCGGCACGATCGTCTGGTCGATGCGCAGCCCGTACGTCTTTGTGGGAGGCCGGCTCGATGTGGAAGGTGCGGGGACCCGGTTCTTCATTTGCCAGGATGGCAAGACCTGGAGGCCCGCGCAAGAAAACTTTGACAAGTTCTTTTCGATTGTCGGTCCAGCCCACTACGAGTACCAGCTCAAGTGCCAGTTGGAAGGGCCATCGCGGCTTAAGCGATTGGCGATCATCAATGACGTGCAGATGGCCCCCTTGTCGCTGCCGGAAATGGTCGTAGGTGAGAACGTTTTCACGTACTACGACCAGTCCACGGGGGACCGCAAGGTGCAGATAACTCACAACTGGGTCGAGCGGTCAGCCTCAAGACCACCGTCGGCACCGGTCGGCGCCATCTGGCCGCCCGACGGCGGCGAGGCGAACGGCACGGACGTCGTTTTTCGGTGGACCGCTTCCAGCGACACCGACGGTGATGCAATTGCTGACTACCAGTTTGAACTGTCTGCGCGCGCCGACATGAAGTGGCCGCTTTCGATGAGCTTCTACAAACTCATCTCGCGGACTGCCGACGCCACTAAGGAAAAGGACAAGACCACCGGCGAGGAGAGAGCCACAGTTAACGCCCAGTATACCTTGCCCCAGCCGGGCCTGCTGACGCCGGACCGCACATACTACTGGCATGTGCGGGCCCAAGACGACAAGGGCGTGTGGGGGTCCTGGAGCAAGACTTGGAGCTTCACCGCCCGCGGCCCCTCGCACCCCCTGGATGTGACCGTGGACTACGATAAGGCGAGAGGTACGGGCACTCTCTGCTGGAAAGCCAACCCGGTGGGTCACAGGCCGGTCAAGTATCGGGTCTACGGCAGTGACGAGAAGGGCTTTACAATCGCCGACCAGAGGCACCAAGGCGTCGTGGGCGTGACCAAGGAGGAGATGGCTGATTGGAACCCATGGTTCCCTGTGAATTTCATCGCGGAGACCACGGCCACGGAGCTGGCGGTCCTTGGCGGCGACGTCGCTCTGCCCGCTGCCAACAAGACCTACTACCGCGTGGTGGCGGTCGATGAGCAGGGCAAGCGCAGCGGACCATCCGACTACGCTGTCGCTCCACGGCCCGTTATCTACAGCAAGCCGGTGGTGACCGCCCAGGTGGGCGCCGAGTACCGCTACCAGGTGCTTGCCAATCGATCTCTCGGAGACATCAGCTCCCGAATGGCGGATGACCGGCAGACAAGCGGTTATTTCGACATCGAGAAGCCCCGGTTCACGCTTACCCAAGGGCCGGCGTGGCTCAGAATTGACGAGGCGACCGGCGTGCTCTCGGGCACGCCTGATGTGTCGGGCAGGACCGACGTAGCGGTCACCGTCGCCATTGATCGCCAGGTGCGGAAGCTTGACGAGGCGGTACTGCGTTGGGGCGGCGAAAAGATTCTTTCTGTGGATATTGAGCGAGTCGGAGTGACGACCCAGAAGTTCATCATCGACGTTGTGATGAGAGAGCCATGAGAACATGTACATTCGCGTTGACGCTGATCACAGCTCCGAGAACAGAATGCTTTGTCAGTGAGCATCAATGGATGCTGTCGCAGACTTGAGGCCGGCGGAGTCGGCCCGGATCGCGATTGTGCGCACCGTACGTGATGATTAGACGATGGCCAAGCACAGGCCGTTGAACACGGTGCGCCGGACGCCTTTGACGACGCTATATCAGCGGGCAAATCCTTACAACCCACCTACAACCACGCGCCCCGTTATCTGTGAATGCTGCAAAAATTACCAATCTATAAGCCCTTCGCTATCAGTGACTTATGAAATAGTAAAAATTTAGCAACGTTTTATATATCCGGCCTCAACGGCTTCTTGGCCATGCAGATTTACAAATGGCAACAAGGTATGTGCAGGATGTTTCTGCACAAACGGACAGAGTTGTTGAAAAACAGCAGGATGTATGTCTGTCAGATTAGTAAGTAGCACAACCAGAAAACTTCTTTGGTTAAGCGGGAGAATTCAAAAACCTTGTAACGAGGCGATGGCCAATAAGCATGCAAAAAGCCGGTCCTGACCTTTTGCTGCCAGAGACCGGCTTTTTCTACCAACGATATGACCCGGTCACTTCGCAACCTTGAATTCGTACTGATGGATTTCGTCTTTATCCAGGTCCTTACCCCGACACCTAAGCATAAACCCTGCTTCGGTCTTCTTGTACTCAAAATCCTCGCCGCTGAACAAATCCTTCGGCAAACCCGCTGGCAGCGTTTCGGGAAGCTGGCCGGTTTTCCCCTTGGCGACATAAAGTTCAACGGCTGCCCTGACCACATTCGTGTGGGTCGCTGCCCTTATCATAATGTCGTAAACCTTGCCGATGCCCGGCGCAGTCGCATCCGTAAACATTGCCTCTTTCTTCGTGCTTTTCTGGTCTTTGCCCAGCTGCTCAAAGGCCTCCGCGAGTCGCCGATGTGCCTCAGCATAGGACGCGTCGCTCTCCATGATCGACATTACAGAGGCCATAAATTTGGAGTAATGATCCCGGCATTGCTCAAGAAATGCCTCGCCGCCGTATTCCATGATCAGCTTCATGGATTCCTCCGGACTCCTGTTGGGGTCCAGATCCTTGAGCAAATCAGGCACTTTCCCCATCTTTATCTGCCCGAGCACCATTTCCCGCTCGATTTGAAGCGAGTTCTTCAACGAAAGCGGTCTCTTGGACAACGCGGCGAGGTCGGCCCTCAACTGCTCCAGGGCCTTTAAGTCGCCGGGCATCTGCCCTAACAGGTCTTGAATGCATCTGTGGGTCGTCCCCTCCAGAGCCCAGCCCACCAAGATCGAGATCAGTGTCTTGTCGCCCACGTGGCGGGTGATCCTCAGAACCGTTACACAACGTGCCAACGCCTCAGCGTACTCGCCCCGGGATGCCATAATCCGGGCATCTGCGATCAGAATGCGTCCCAGAGTCCTTATCTGCGCCAGATGCGACAGAATCATCGAGAATCCCTCAGAGTACCTCAACCCCCAGTCGCATTCACGCAGCTCCGAGGCGACTATCGCCAGCTTGATTGCGCTGCGACAGCTTTCGACGTAGTCTTCTATTTCCTTGCTCAACGCGATCTTGCCGTCGGCGAAGTCGCGGAGCTGTGTATCGACCGGTTCATCCGTCTTTGGACACGACAAAAAAGCTTGGTAATAGAGCAGCGCCGCATTGTCCGGGTCCGGCGGATAGGCCAACACCGGCACAGCGACGCCCAACGTCAGTAGCAGAGCAGACAAAAGCATTGGCATTCGATTTTTACGTAAAACGCTCATAATTGGTCCTTTCACAATGTCAACCATTCGATTCTTCAACAACATCCTTCATCGATAATAAACCCTGGCCGAGCATTCGGGCGGCCCTGTCGCACTGTTCCTCCAGGGCCTCCATACCGCCACGATTGTACGCCATTCGCAGCGACGCGGACGTGACCATCTCGGCCGGCGACTTCGTCCACTGCTCAGGCTCACTCTGTTGCTGGCCGCCCTGATCGAGGTGGGCGATAAACAGCCCCACCCCAATGATAAAAACCGCAGCGGCAGCGACTTGTGCAATCCGGCTCCGCATAACAATATTTAATACGCCAAACCGACCTGCTGGCGACCGCCTCGCCCCTCGCTCAACCAAAGCCTGGAATTCCCCGGGGTACTTCTGCTTCCATTGCTCTGCGTCAAACTTGGGTTCGCTGGTATCGATACTTCTGGATATCAACTCATCCAGCCACTTTTCATCTTTCTGCTCGTTCATAATCGCGCCTCGCCATACCCGTCACGCCGCAGGTAGTCAGCCAACTTCTTCTTCGCCCTTCGCAGTCGACCATTTATCGCCTGTTCCGAGATGCCCAACACCGCAGATATCTGCTCATACGACATACCATCGTAGAACCGCAGGAAAACCACCTCTCGCGCCGGAGCCGAGAGCTTGTTCAATGCCGCCCTGACAGACTCGCAAACGGCATTTTCATTCGATTCGCCCGTCGCCGGGCGGCCCTCGATACTGCGTATCGCCTTTCTGCTCCGCAGCATATCCCGGGCGGTGTTCCTGCAGATGACCGCAAGCCAGCCGGCGAACTGCCCTGTTTGCCTGAACTGCCGCAGCTTCACCGCAGCCGTGGCAAACGTCTGCTGAGCCGCATCCTCAGCCAAATGCCTGTCGCCGAGCATCGAATGGGCGATCGCAACCATAGCCGGATAGTATCGCCGACACAATTCGGTGAAGCTGTCTCCATCACCGTTTGCAGCCGCTTCTACCAATTCCGAATCCGGCTCCTGGGCCACTGACTTCTCCTTATGCTAACGTCCCAGACATTGCTTCGCCCCGGCACGTCGGGCCTTTCACTGATACAGACCATCTATCACACCAAAAATGGGCGCTGAAACTACTGCTTTTTGCAGATTTCCTAATTGTATATGCCCCAAAACGCCAAGTGCACGGAAAAACTTTGAATCCGTGCATGCGGGCGGATTCGCAGCGGCCTGAAAATTGGTTTGACGGCTACTTTCGGGCCGATTATACCGGCCCCCCAAATATATTTGGAAGCAGCGTCCCCTATTGGAGACAAAAATGGACCAGACCAAGATTGTCGCCGAAAGTATAACCTTCGACGATACGCTGCTGATAGCTGGATAGTTCCCACCAGTTCATGGATTGGGGGGGTAGGGATGGTGGCTAACGCCTGCCATTGCAGTGTTCGTTGACTACAACGACACTACAACCCAAAGGCCCGTTATCTACCAATTTTATAAAAATGTTCATTGTGTAAGTGTTGTTATACGGATCATAAAAATTAAATGCGCTTTACATCATCAATATGTATGTTTGGAAATAGTCAATATGTCCTTCCCGCCTGGACATTCTGCCAATTGCAAATTATGCCGAGCGCAAAAATTTAGTATGATTGGTATTATATCATTAACTTATAAAAAATAAAGAAATGGTCAACATTTTATACAAAAGCCGGCTACATAGCTGATTTTGGAAAGCTTTGTTTACAGGATAGTTGAAGCACAAGGAGATTTCGTTATGAAACCAGCATCTTTGGCAATCGGCGCACTAATCGTTGCAGGCGGCATTATCACGTCCGTTTCGGCGGCAGCAGAGACCGCCGCTGTCAAATGGAAACACCTATCGACCGTAAATGGCGACCTTGCCGCACCGAACGCAGGGGACCAGCAGACCGCAAGTATAGTGCTGGACATCGACAAGGATGGTGACAACGATTTCGTCATCAGCGAACGCACCCAAGCGCCTTCGGTCGTCTGGTATCGCCGGGGTCCGAACGGGTGGACAAAATACGTGGTTGATAATCAGCCGCTGCACATCGAAGCCGGCGGCGACTTCTGCGACATCGACGAGGACGGTGACCTCGACATCGTCCTCGGAGGTGACTGGCAAAACAATAAAATCTGGTGGTGGGAAAACCCCCGCCCAAACTATGAGCCGAACACGCCCTGGACCCGCCGTGAAATCAAAAACTTCGGCGGCAACAAGCATCACGACCAGATATTCAGCGACTTCGACGGCGATGGAAAAGCAGAACTCGTATTCTGGAACCAGGGCGCCTGCAAATTATACATCGCCGAGATTCCGCAAAATCCGAGAGAGGCCAAATCCTGGCAGTGCACTGAAATCTACTCCTACAGCGGCGACAGCGAAATTGAGCAGCGAGGGACATACCCGGGCTTTAAGGCAATCAACGAGCACGAGGGACTGGCAAAAGCCGACATCGACGGCGATGGAAAGATTGACATAGTCGGCGGCGGCCGCTGGTTCAAACACAATGGCGGCTCCAGCTACACGCCAAATATCATCGATGCCGGCTACGCATTTACACGCGCGGCAACCGGACAATTGATTAAAGACGGCCGGCCCGAAGTCATCCTCGTTGTGGGCGACGGCTGGGCGCCCCTTATGATGTATGAATGGAAAAAAGGAGCGTGGGTGAGCAAAAAACTGATTGAAGAGGTGGACTGCGGCCATTCGATTGCGCTGGTGGATTTTAACCGCGACGGCAATCTCGACATCTGGCTGGCAGAAATGCGGCTGAACGGCAAAAATCCCGATGCAAAAAATCTGATTCTATTAGGCGACGGTAACGGAAACTTCCAAACGTTAGAAATATCAACAGGCATCGAGCTGCACGAATCCAAGATTGCCGACCTCGATGGCGACGGCGATTTGGATATTCTTGGTAAACCTTACAACTGGCAAGCCCCTCGATTGGACATCTGGCTCAACCAGTGAGTGATGAGTTCGTAGTTATGAGTTCGTAGTTCATAGTTCATCGACAGCAAACTACGAACTATGAAAGCGGACAAGTTCCGGTAGGACAGGGACCGCTGGAGCAGGAATCGCAGCCCTGCCACTTGGGAGGGGCGCTGCTGTGCCCCACCGAGAAGCCTGAAAATAGTTTTTGCAGATTCGACCCTTTGCACTTTTCGCAAACGTGGTTCTCTTTGCCGGAGGACTTCTGCAAAAACTCCGTCACGTGTCCACATTCGTTGCACTTGTATTCAAATACGGGCATCTCTAACAATCTCCTGTCAACTGCTCTGGTAAAATAGCTACTCAATAGCTTCGCTTTGTTTAAGAAAAACAATCTCCCATTTTGAAATTCCTGCGACAAAAAGCCGTGCATTTCTGCCGGCCAACTTGTCAGTCTCGCGCTTCGCCGCATCAGTCCCCATCACCTGCGGATACCACTTCGATTTCTCAAGCTCGCCCGCATCCAGAATCTTCACCGGCTGCGTCCAGCATTTCGGGTCCGCAATGTCAGGATTGAAACTAACATAAATTCCTTCCTGCGTCCAATCCTTGTCTTTGGCGCGATTCAGCAGCATCACCCACTTATTCAAATACGTATTCCAGTGAATCGACGGCCCCCAGAACGCATCGGCATCGCTCCGGTGCCAATCGATAGCAACAGGAAATATCGGCGTAACCTTCCCGCCGAGACCCGGCTCACTCCACGCCCCTCGATACCACTTGAATACCCTGCCCAGCGGCGAATCGCGGTCTTCATATTTCATACGCGCGACTGCCATGCCCTGCTCGGCCTTATCCTTATTGTAAGTGCTTACAAAAAAGTAAAGATATTTTTTCTTATGGTCTGCAACTACAAAGAAATCGCCGTTGCCGCCCACAAAATATTTATTGGCCGACTCGAGATTATTGGACCCCGCCGGCGCCTCAAGAACAATCCCCAGGTCACGCCAGGCAAGGCCGTTGTCCGTAGAGACCATTTCTCCAATCCGCGGAGCCGTCCTGTCGGGAAGCGGCGGCTCATTGTGATACCACATATAGAGCCGGCCATCATCCGCTTTATGCGCCGATTCAATCCACCGCCCGCCCATTTTCCAGGTCGCCTCATTATCAAAGCTGACTCGCTGCGAAGGCCGTTTCAAATGAAAAAGGTCTGGTCCCGATGTCCGGAATGGATGGCCTGTCGAGTAAAACATATACATACTATCACCATCCCAGTGAGCGGGGCTGCTGCAATCGATGTCCCCTGTCGCATTCAGGTCCATCTCCTTGCCAATCACGCCGGGGAACTGAAGCCGCGGCGCAATTTTAATGACAACCGAATTCTGGCCACAAGGACATTTGCAGCCAGCCAAGTCGATTACCAGAAACACCGCCAACCATATCAACTGTGCTTTCAAAACTTTCATAGCACTTCTTTCCTTCTTTATCTAATGCTCGCAATTTTGTGCCATAAATTATGAACCGCGGAATAGCAGCTCGAACAGCTTCCGATACTGCGAAAAGTCCGGCACAATGATATGTGCGCCGGCTTTGACAAGGCGGGTGCGCTTTTCGATGTTCAGGCCGTGCCGGCGAATCTCATCGCTGGCAATACCGACGGCAAGGCCGTCGCGCTTCCTGCTTTCGCGCATCTCCACCGGCCCATCGCCGAAGACCGCAAGCTCCGCCCCCTGAAGGTTGTTTTCCCTCATTATCCTTTCGATAACCACTTTCTTGCAATTTTCATAACTTGCCTCCGCCGGCCCCATCGCCCCGTAAATGCCGCCGTCAAACAGGTGCGCATAGCCAATCGACGTCGCCTCGGCGACCACATCCTGATGGTCCGTGCCGCTCGCAAGGTAAAGTTTTATCCCCCTTCGCCGAAGCTCTTCGAGGAATTTTAATGCGCCCTTGATTGTGTAATCGCTGACGTCGAGCTCGCCGCTTTTGAATTTTGCGATTCGCTGACCGACAAGCTCCATCAGGGCATCGTTGTAAATCTCCTTGTAGCCGAACTTGTCGAGGATTTTGCCGAACTGAACAACACCGAACTCTTTTACCATTTCGACAAGGGCATCCATCTGGATAATCGTCTGAAGACCCGTGGATTTGTCGATGTAATCGAGCACGCGATTGCGGACTTTATTGTAGAGGGTCTCGTCTGCGGTTCTGTAGCGCTCGCCCAGAATCGCCTTAATCATCACAGGCGCCATTATCTGCTCCCAGCCCTGCCGCAGCGTGCTTATGGTCCCATCATTGTCAAAAACGGCGTGCTTTATCTTCCCAAGCGGAATCGACTCATAGCAAAGCTCGATTTCGCTGCCGCCGAGATGATGCGCCTGCCTGCGGTCGGATGCAAGCTCAGGCTGATACACATAGTCGGCATCCCTGCCCACCTCCAATATCTCCTCACCCGATGCCGTGCCGGTCTGGAACAACTTCTGGACCGTAACGGCAGCGGCAAAGTTGGCGAACTCCGCCGCCTCGGCAGGCGGAATGCCCGCCCCCAGGCACAAGGCCAGAGCGCTTGTCACCGTGTCACCCGCCCCGACAGGGTCAAGTTTTTTCAGCAACTGAATCCCCGGCACCTCACAAACGCCCTGCGAATCCGCAGAAATGATGCCCCGCGGACCCTGGGTCAGAAATACCGGCTTATTGAATTGTCGATAGAGATTGGCGGCATATTTCTTCACATCGGCCAGCACAATAACATCATCCAGCTTCACATCCACGCCATTCAGGCGAGCGGCCTCCAGCTCATTGGTCTTGCGGCAGACGTATTTGAACTTGCGACCGTAGTGTCTCGAATCGAGCAAAACTACCTTATCGGAGAACTGCTCAAAAAGCGCGTTGGCCTGGTCAATAAAGGATTCGTTCGGGATACTTCCGGGCACCTGCTGATTGAAAATAAGACAATCCGCCGTCTGCAAAGCATTACGGATGCCCTGCAGCAGGACCTTGTCGGTCTCAATGCTCCGCTTATTGAAAAAGCCAAAATCCATTCGGGGCTGCTCACTGCCTTCAAGATACGGCTTGCCGAATGTCACCGTGTCGAAATTTTCCTTTTGAATAACAAGGAAAGTCGTATCGACCCCCAACTGCTGAAGCTGCCGCGTCAGCTCTCTGCCGAAGATGTCATTGCCGACAACACCTATGACCTGGATGGCCGCCGGCCCAAGCGCGGCGAGATTTGCAGCGACATTCGATGCTCCGCCGAGCGAATAATAGTGCCTGCCGACCGCCCTGCCCTGCAGGCCGGTCTCAACCGAGACTTCCGAACCGTGCGGGTCGAGCAGCCAGTATGCATCGAGGCAGAAATCGCCATAGACCGCCACTTTGACATTTTTGATTCGAGCAATAATTTCTTTGATGCGTTCTTCCTTCATCGCATCCCTTCCGGCTGAAAATTCTGGACAATTTTTTTATAAAGTAACGGAAACGTCTGCCGCTGGTCGCCCCTGACATAGACGCCGCTGCCGGCAAACGCCTGCGGAATCCGCGTTACGACGCTCTTCTGGTCGCGAAAGTAATAGCCCTGCGAAGACTCATCGGCCATCTGGTCAGGAGCGTAGTCGCGGACATCAAAGTCCGCAATGACAACGTTCTTCGGCGGACTGCCCACGTTGGCGGCCATCGAGACGGCTTTAAGAAGGACCTCCGGCCCCGTGACGGCGCTTCCGATATTCAGTATCACGCCGCCATTTGTGAACTTAGTTATCTCATTTGTGTATATGAGAAAGTCTCTGCCTGAGCAGCCGCCCTTTGCCTGGCCGTCAAACGATGGGTGCTGGTCAATCACATCCGTGCCAACTCCCACGTGAATGGTAAAAGGAATATCGTTTTTGTAGCAGGCGGCAAGGACGCTGACCTCGGGGTGCAGAAATTCGCGGGGCGAATCCTTCTTTGCAGCCGCCGCAAGGACCTCTTTGCGGAAATCTTCGTCACAAATCATTTTGCCGAGCGATTCGCCAAGACCCAGTTTTCGCCTGTCCCCTGAAGATATGGCGAAATTGATATAAGCAAATTCGTATGCCATTCCGAACTGCCCTTTGCCGAGCAAATCGGGGACATATTCGCTGGTCTCGCCTATCAGCGCCAGCTCAAAATCGTGAATGGCGGTTGAGCCGTTGCCGGCAACGAGGGTAACGAGCTTTCTATTTACAAGGTCAACAAGCAGAGGCCCCAGCCCATTTTTTATCAGGTGGGCGCCGGTAAAAAGAACCACAGGTCTGCCGGCCTTTCGAGCGGACACTATCGCATCGGCAATCAGCTCGATGTCACCAGTGACTTTGTCGGACAGCCGAATAGCGACACCGGCCGCATCTTTAGGAAACACAAGGTCCTCAAACGTTACCTTGTTGGTCCGTGTCTTCAACGGATACGCAGAGACCCGAGTGGGGTCAAAGACCTTGTATTTGCCGCGGTAATCCATACGCCGGTTTCTACCGTTTGACTTTCGTAAGCATATTCTCCAGCCGCTTTATGCACTGTATCATACAGCGGACCGTATGATAGTTGACCTTCCAGGAATGGCTCATATGCGTCCATATAGGTTTGCCTTCCCTCGTAAGCAGCGGCCACCACTCGCCTACCGGATGATTTATCATTTTATCGAAGACAAACCTGTGCACGTTTTCATACGCCGGCCAGTACTCCTTATGCCCGAACCGCAGGCACGCTTCGAGCATCCCAATCATAACCTCCGCCTGCTGCCAGAATTCTTTTTCCGTATCATAGACGCCGCCCGAGTGCGGGCCTTCGACATACACGCCGCCATATTCCCAGTCGATGCCGTTTTTCATTCCGTGGTCGAAAGAATTCTTTATGACGTCCTTGTATTGCTCAAAAGAGCCCTCGCCCAAAATATCGCTCGCGTGGGCAAGCAGCCAGGCAAACTCCACGTTGTGCCCCGCTGAGGTGTTGTCCTCAGCGTGGGCCTTCTTGCCGCCCTCTGCGAAGCGGTCCCAGCCCCATACAATGTCAAACTTTATCTGCGGCGAGACCTTCCAGTCCGGCGTAAACTGCGGTATGCCGGTGCCGTATTTGGGATGCGCGATTCTCTTAATCAGAATGTCAATATCTTCCAGCAGCGTCCGGCGGTGAATGCTCTGCCGGCTGCATTCATACAGATTCGTGAAGGCCTCCATCAGGTGCATATGCGCATCCAGCGTCTTTCTGTCGCCGCCTTTAGACCCCGGGCCGCACAGGTCCCAGTTCCGCTCGAACATCTCAAAATATCCGCCATACATCGTGTCGGCACCATATTTCTTGACAAGGTCGAATACTTTTTCGGCATATTCAAGGCCTCGCCGGTCGCCGGTTGCCATTGTGTATTCGCTCAAGGAATACATCGCAAAGCTCAGACCGTAGAGAATCTTTTTGTCGATGGTGACATCGCCTTTGCGGTTGAGCATCCAGAAGAAACCGCCGTATTTTTTGTCCCACATCTTATCGATAAGAAAATCGACGCCATACTTTGCAAATTCGGCACACCTGCCGCCGCCGTAGCCGGCCCGGTGTGCCGCGGACATCGTATAGACGGTGCGGGTCTGAGAGATGAGCGATTTCTCATCCGTGCCGGCGTCTTTGCCGTCTTTATCGAAGTGCGTAATGAAGCCGCCATATTTGTCGTCTTTGCAGCGGTTCAGCCAGAACGGCAATAGCTCCGTGGTTAAATGCTGCTTACATTCCTCCAGACACCCCGCCACCTTCTTCGCATCGAGAGCCATTTTCAATCCTTTCGATTAGTGTATAGCCGATAGCCGATAGTCGATAGTCGTTAGCCCAGCGGTTGTAATGCCAGCGTATAATAACAAAAATGCCCGTTCATATCAACGGGCAGCGCAGGCAAAATTCACCATACAATCAGCTAAATCCCTTTATCCTTTCGCGACCTCCCCAATTTCATACAGAAAGTCCGGCGACAAATCGGCATCATTGTCCCAGACTATCGTATCTATGTCCGGGTTCAGGTGAACAGTCTTAAAATAATCAATATCTCTCAACGGCTCAAATATCTCGCCATCCAGGTATGGCTCCAGGTCAACAAGCTTCGCGACCCCATCCTCAAAGGTCAACAACAGCTTGTACGCCGATATATAAGTTACGTCCTTCACAAAGTGCATATCACACCTGATTAGACCAAGGGAGCGATCTTCCGCAACGCCTTTTTCGCCATCGCAAGCTGCCAATCTCCCATCAGTTCATCGCGATGCTGAAAAGCCCACTCCAGAACCAATGAAATAACGCGAGGAGGCAGGCTGCCCTCAATAAGCTTCAAATCTGCAACAGAGAAAATACCCGTCTGCTCACCATACTTGGCATGAAAATGCGGCGGCTGATGTTCCCGGTAATACATTGCAATAACTATTCCAAGAAACCTGCTAATCTCCGGCATAACAAATTACCTAATTCGCTATCGACCTAATATCCTGATATCCTGCTACCTGATACGCTGATACCCTTATTCACAATTAACCAATCAACTAATTAACCAATTAACTATTTTTCTCTGTGTTCTCGGTGCTCTCTGTGGCTTTTTACTCAGCTTTTCGCCTGGTCGAGGATGAGGTCCTTGGCCTTCTGGCTGGGCAGATTCAACGCGCCGTAAGCGGCGGCGGCGGCGCTGCGAAGCGCAGGGTCGGTCTGGTCGGAGCTTATAAGGGCATAAATCCCATCAACCATTTGGTCGATGAGCATATTGGCGTTTAACTTTGCCGAAGTGGCGAGCGACTCGAAAGCCGATACCCGCACCTCAAGGGCATTATCGTTATTGAGCGCCATCGCCGCAATTGCCCGCTGGGCATCGGGGCTTTCCAGATAAGCCAGGGTCTGGGCGGCGAGCGTCTTGATTTCGGCACGCGTATCATTTGTCGCATTTATAAGAGCGGTGAGCGCACCGGACAACTTGATGGCCTTATTTCTGGTCTGGGCCAGATTGAGCGCGGCCTTCGCCGCACGCAGTGCGTAACTACTCGCTATCTGCTCGCTCCACATACCCACACCCGCGGCGCCGCCGGCGGCCTGCGGCTTCTCGGCAAGGGCCTCGGCCAGATTCTTGACGACCAATTTGCTCTCGGCAAATCCTTCGGTCGGCCCGGCTGAAGCCACCGCTATCGCCGCACTATATCTTACCATTTTGTTATCGAACGACAGGGCCTGCATCAGGGGCTGTTCCCCGCCAACCTGATAGAACAGCGACTTATCACCTGCGGTCGTAGCCAGCGCCTCGACCACGCCTAATGCCACGTAGGCGTTTTTGTCCTTGACCGCCCTTGCAAGCGCCTGATGGAGATATTCAACTCCTGCGGTCGTGGCATAGACAAGCGCATCGGCGTGACGCTCGCCAAAATAGGCCGGCATTTTCGCTCCCGCCGACTCCGCTTTGAAAAACGCGGCCAGCCACAGCCCTATCGCCGCCCCAAACCCGGGGTCGGCCCGCAGCGCCCACTCGCAGTTCTGCATCGCCATAAGCTCGTTGAAGTAACCTCTATCGACCTGCTCGCTGACCAGCTTCTTGCCGGCCGAATCCCAGAACCATACATTGGCAAAATTGGCATCCTCCGCCGGAGCCAGAGACTCTGCGTGATAATAATACTTTTCAGCAACCTGATAGAACAGCTTCGCAGCAGGGACCTTCGCCGCGGCCTTGTCAATCTGCAAAAGACCTTTGGCGGCCAGGTCGCGAAGCTCGGTTGATTCTTCCTTTTCGACAATGTACTTCAGATACGGCTGCGAATGCGGATAACCAATCTTGCCCAGCGCCCTGATTATCTCCGCCTTGACCGCCACGCTCTCGGTCTGCAGTGCAGCCGTCAGCGGCCTTACTGCGTCCCTGCCAATTTGCGGCAGGGCCCACACAATATAAGGCAGCTCCTCTTTGCGGGAATCATCGGCCATTGCATCGAGCATAAGCGGTATCGCATATTCGCCCGCGTTCTGAAGTCTCTTTACGGCTGTCAGCCGGCCTCGCTCGGTGGTGCTCAGTCTGCGTATCTCCTCGGCAATAATCCTCGGGTCTGCCCGGCGGGTGAACCTGCCCTGCTCGACGATGCTGAGGATTTTTCCGGTTAGCTCAGTAAGCTCGGCATCTGGCGCAGATTCATTGACCTTCAGCAAAATCTCATAGCCCTGCGGGTTGGCCTTGCTTAAAGCGAGCAACTGCGCAGAGTTGGGGTTGCTCTGCAGAATCACCTGCGCGAACCCTTTGGCCAGATCGAACCGGCCAATCTTGACATAATGCAGAAAGTCGTTCCAGTTCTGCTCCAGAGTCTGGGCAAAGACGGAACCGATTAGAAAAAATACTACTACCACCGCTGCTGTGATAGTCCTTCGACTTCGCTCAGAATGGTGAGCTTGTCGAACCATTCTTCTATTGAACATCGAAGTATCTCCAAAAATGCTTTTATCCGCCTATAAACGCCGGTTACGTCGAATCACTAACCACGAATCACTAACCACGATTCACGATCCACTATTCACTTTATAAATATTCGTCTTTAGTGTCAATATACCACAAGCTCCACCCCTTGTGTCAATAAAAAACCGCCTGCCCCTGCACGTTGTAGGCAGGGGTCGTAATCTGGGGGCCTGCCCTGAGCAAGCGCAGCGCGTCGAAGGGTCATTCCCGCAAAAAAAGTAGGGTGGGGCTTGCCCCACCAATCCCTTATCGTTTAGCCCCGACCCCTGCTCCCTGACCCCCGACCCCTGCCCTTATGCCCTTGTAATCGTAATAACCTGCCGTATAATGCTTCCTTACAGAAACATTACGGGCGGTTCCCCTTTGAATAAAACAACAGGTGCGATATGGCAGAGAACGTTTTGTATTACGGCGATAACTTGGAAATACTCCGCCGCTATATCGAAGACGAATCGGCTGACCTTGTCCATCTTGACCCGCCTTTCAATGATAGTATAATTATCCCGATTTCCTTGAGGGTCAGCTAATGGATAATAACAAGTATGGAATTTTACAATTTTTGAAGAATTGTGCGTTCACTCATATACAAGTTTGCCGAAAAATATCATGAAGAGGATTACCGCCAGATTTGATAGTACTTGTAGCATTTGCAATAAACCGATTCAACGCGGTATGGAAATTTACTGGGAAAAAAAAGGTGATTCTTTTCATGTTGAATGTTTGAACAAACCCGAAAATGGTGAGAAAGATGATTCAATGCATATGCACAGTTATTACCAGCGGCCAGAAATTGAAATTCCCAGAATCGTACGGGCAAGGGAAAAATATCAAGGTTATCAAGTACGTTTTTATGAATCGTTTGCAATACCAAAAGAAATAATGAACGTTGTTTGCGATGATGGGTTGTCTGTAGAAAAATTACGAAGATATAGTCAATGGAGAATAGATTTTCCTGATACTCCAGTATCGGATATCGATGAGAAAACCAAGTTAGTTTTTATTGTCGCACATAAAATATTAACCCGAGGTAAAATTACATTAATATCACCTTTTTTGGAAGACAAACTGCGGAAACATTTCGATATAAAAGAATTTAATCTTGATTCTTTCAATCCTGAAAATTACTTGGTTGTATACAAGCAGAAAAAGGAAACTAATGTCTGGGTTGATGGAGAAGGTTCAGAGAAGAAATTTCTTGAAGAGATACTATTCGACCTCTTAGGCCCGTATTATAAGCATTCGGTTATTCCCCAAGTGCATATTTCAAGTTTGGTTGATGAAATACAGGATGAAACCTTTGCTGGAGAGCAGCGTGTAGATTTTCTTATTACGACTCAAAACAACAAGATAGTAGTTGAGTTAGACGAAAAAGACCATGCAGGGAAGAAGTCCCATATAGGCCATGAAGACCGTGATTTGGCAAGAGACAATCTATTGCAGCGTTGGGGATATGTAGTTCTACGAATTTCTAATAGTGAAATTGAAGCTGGAAAAGGCGTCAAATTAGATGAACTTAAAAACCTGCTTGAAAATGAGAAGCCAAAGATAGACAGCACTATTACTGAATCAGGTAAATATGCCATAGCTACTAAAATAGCTCATCAAATTCAGGTTACTGTACTTGAAGCGTTGTTAACTGGCTTTCTGGATTTTAACAATCGCACCTTCGTACATTTCGACGCAAATTCGATATACTCATCAACAAGTGATGTTGAGTTTGTATTAAACGAATCCATCGCAGATCTGAATAATCTCCTGCAAAAGTTGGGCAAGTTGTATAACTGTAAGGATTGCATAGGAAATCTTGTTCCATCTGTAGTCCCAGTTGCCAGCAAAAATCAAGGAATTGTTATCAGTTATGGGGAAACCCATTTGTCATCATTGCCTCATTTTTTTATACAGGATATTTCTTTTCCTGCCCAAATTTCACAGTTTAGCCGGCCTGTACATCCAAGTTGCGTTCCTAACCCATCTAAACAGGAATTGGAATTCTTTTTGAGATATATTTTCAGAAAGGAGTCCTTCTGGGAAGGACAATATGAAACAATAGCAAGGACCCTATCAGGAAAAGACACGATTGTTCTTCTTCCTACAGGTGGAGGTAAATCGATAGCCTTCCAATTGGCATCGATGATTTTACCTGGTGTTGCAGTAGTGATAGACCCGATTATATCTCTTATTGAAGATCAAATTGATAACCTTCGTAGAGCAGGAATTGACAGAGCCATAGGAATTACCGCCCAAATTGAAGACCCAAATACCAAGTCAAAGATAATAGCAGCTTTTGGTCAAGGAGAATACCTATTTTGTTATGTAGCACCTGAACGATTTCAAAAAGAGGATTTTCGTGGCAGTTTACGTTCCTTGACAATGAGTACTCCTATATCTCTTATAGCTATTGATGAAGCTCATTGCGTTTCGGAATGGGGACATGATTTTAGGCCATCATATCTCAACATCGGCCGTACAACTCGTGACCACTGTTCATCTTATAATCAAATACCACCTCTTTTAGCGCTTACTGGCACCGCATCGCATTCAGTATTAAAAGATATTCAGCGAGAGCTCCAAATAGGAGACTTTGATGCAATAATAACACCAAAGACATTTGACCGGCAGGAATTGAAGTATTCAGTTTATGAAGCTCCCTCAAACCAAAAACAAAATCAATTAGAAACTTTGCTATTGCGAACCCTACCAGACAAGTTTGGGACAACATCATCCAATTTCTTTCAGTTGAAAGAAAATAAAACTTTTTCAGGATTGGTATTTTGTCCATTTGTTAATGGTGATTTTGGAGTTTTTAATGTTGCACAGGAGTTAATTCACGTGGGGATTCCTGCGATGTTTTATTCTGGCGGAGCCCCTAAATTATGGACGAAAAACACAGGTTCAATTGATAAAGGTTGGAACCAATACAAAAAAGAAACAGCCAAAACCTTTAAGAATAATAAAGCCCCTCTTCTTGTAGCCACAAAAGCCTTTGGTATGGGAATAGATAAACCAAATATACGATATACTATCCATTTTGGTATGCCGCCTTCTATAGAATCATTTTATCAGGAAGCCGGAAGAGCTGGGAGGGATAGGGAAAAAACAGAATGCGTACTTTTGTTCTCAGTATTTGATAGAGATAGAGTCGAACGTTTACTGCATCCGGATACCCCCATAGAAAATATTGCAGAAGAGCAACAATCCTCAAGGCAAGATGGGACTGATGATGATATTACAAGAGTGTTGTTTTTTCATAGCGAAGCTTTTATTGGAGTAGATGACGAAATTTCGCTTGTCGACATCCTAATGAAAAAATTAGGTGACATAAATAAAAGACGTACGGTTAATGCTGTACTCAGAGATAAAGATGCGAACGTATGGGAAAAAGCAATACACAGGCTGGTTGTTCTTGGCGTTATAGAGGATTATACAATCGATTATCCTTCGGAGTTCCATATTACGCTCAGTGGCATTGATAAAGAAGGCATAATTCGTCGTTATGAGCTTTATGTGGCTGGTTACAACAAAGTACGAATAAAAGAGGAATCACAAAAACTACAAGCGCATATTGATAAAACAAATGATGTCTTTGTAAGAGAGGCCTGCCGAGTTTTAATCGACTTTATATACGACACGATCGAAAGAGGAAGGCGGAGATCTCTGCGAGAGATGTTTCTTTTAGTCGATAGTGCTGTTGGCAAAAAAAATGGTGATGAAATAATAAGAAAAAGAATATTAAGGTATCTGGAGTCTTCTCGCGCAGAGGAGATCGAATCTATTATCTATGATGATAATGTTTTTGATGAATTACTAACAGTCATACAAGGCTACGAGACCCCCGAAGGTGAGATGGTTTATGGAATAAGATCCCCAAACGATGCGATGGAGATGCGGGGTCAATCAGCAAGATACTTGGAATCAAATCCTGATCACCCTGGGTTATTATTTTTGCGTGCTATTTCTGAAGCTTATTGCCCAGATTATAAATTAGAGGTAATTATTGAAAACCTAAAAGCTGGAGTTGGTTTTGCCTTTAACCGTTATGGGAGGGATAAAGAAACTATCTACAAAACTTTATCATGGATTTTGATAAATATATCAGAAAGAAAAAAGGATCTTTGCTGCAAACTTGTTGAAGAACTGATATATGTCATTGATGATACTGCTTTTGCTCGACACATTTTAAGTAATGAAGCTTTTTCTGATGATATGTTGTACCCGCCTGGCATATACTTATTCAACAGATTGGCAAAAGAAATAATTGAAATTATTAAAACCGGATAGGAGGTTAATATGGCAAACATTTCAGAGAACATGGCAAGACTTGAACAAGAAGCTCGGGAGCTTGTTGTGAAATTCAAAGAATTGAATGAACAAACGGGTTCATATCGAGAAGCAAAAGGCTCTCTCCAAGAAACAAAACAAAAATTGGAATCCTTAATTGAAACTACTAAGAATCTTATAGATGAAAGCAAATCAGTAATTGGCAAGTTCAACGAGATTAGCGGTGTTGGTTTTATGAAACATGTCGGAGAGATAAACGAAAATAATATCCAAATCAAAAATACCTTGGATCAAATAAATCAACAGTTAATTGCAAGTCTGGAAATAACAGATAATAAGTTCAAAAAAAATCAATGGATGCTTTTGGCAATAGGCATCGGCATTGTTGTTATCATCGGACTTCGGTTAATTCAGATGTTCTTTTCAAAGTAAGAAAGGACGATAATGGGGACGGCCCGTTTTTTGACAGACCCTAATTTCTTTTCCTTGCCTACTCCGCCAAAGCAACCACTTCGGCTGCGAAGGCCGGACGGCCAAACCAACACTTGCCCGCCATCCTCTTGGCGGGTTAAAAGGCAGTGTTCATCCGTGGCTAATTTTTATTGACTTTTCTTCAAAAATATGTTATAATTCCCGTCAGTTTGCCAGCATGCAAACGTCAACCGCCCCGTAGGGCAAGGTCTTCAGGGTTAGCAAACCCAGGTCAAAAATAATCGTTAGTGAATAATCAATAACTAAAAACTCAAAACTAAAAACTAATAACTAAATTATGGTCACCGAAGCTCAAATCCTCGCCAACCGTCGTAACGCCCAAAAATCGACCGGCCCGCACATGCAAAAGGTTCTTGAGATTTGCTCTATCGCTATGTTCCTTTGTGCCTCAGTGCCTTTGTGGCTATGAGTCAATTATGCAAAACAAAGCCAATTTGCTGGACACTTAAGTGAATGTAACCTCTGTTAAAACAAAGGAATATGAAAATAAACGGCTTTGCATACGCGGTGAAAAACAAACCCAATCAAACCCAACCTGTAGTGAGCTTGTCGAACCTATTTCAATACAAAAAATCTGGCTTCAAATCAAAATTGCTAATTTTTGACCATCTTGCTCTTTTGCACTTATGCACTTATCACTTAAGAGCTTATGTCAATTTTTCTGTATTTTCACGCCAAAAACGAATATGTCCTATAAAATCGCACTTTTTACTACCACCAACCACCCCATTTTTCAAAATTTCCCTCAAAAACTTCTATTTCCACCTATTTTCAGACTTTTTTTCTCTTTTTTCCACCTGTTTTTCCTGTCTTCTGTCTTCTGTCTTCTCAATTCTCCCTTTTACCTTGTTGATTCTGGCTCATATTTTCAATCGCTCGAAACAAGTGGATGAGAAACTTTAAGGACTATTAAGGAATTTGCCCGCCGCCCCCGAATGTTTCTGTCGGGGGCCAACTGTGTTAAGCAAAGGCCTTTCGCAATAAGGCGAGACTTTTCGCAAGAGCGGTCTTATAGTCCTCGTTGCCCTCATATTCAAGCGATACATAGCCGCGAAAGTTGTGCCTTCGCATAATCTGCGCGATGCGGTTATAGTCCAGGTCAAGTGTGTACCACAAACCGCCGCCAAAGTAGGTCTTGGCGTGCATAAAGACGGCATACGGTGCGCACCGCTCGATTCTTTCATAAGGTCCCTCAAGAAAGTTGCCGGTATCGAGCAGGACCCGAAGCCAGGGTGAATTGACAGCGTTCACAATCCGCAGAAGTCCCTCGGGCGTAAGCGACAGGCCCCAGTGGTTTTCAAGCCCGATGATTACGCCGCACTTGCCGGCGGCGGGCAGACATTTTTGAATGCTGTCGATGACCCACTTGAAGCCGTCTTCATCGGCATATCCGGGCAGCACCGGCTCGATGCCGCGCTTTGCCATCAGCTCATCGAAGCTCTTTGTCGTCCCCCACCTGCCGGTGTTGATGCGTATTATGGGAATGCCGAGCTGGTAGGCCAACTCAATGCACTTGATTGTATGGTCGATATTCTGCTGTCTTTTTTCCGCATCCGGCGACACGAAGCCCTGGTGAATGGACAAACAACACAGGTCAAGCCCGTTGATAAGCGCACGGCGTTTCAGGTCCTGAAGATACTCGTTCGATTCCTTCTCCATCTGTATATGCAGTATCTCGACCCCATCAAAACCCATCTCGGCGGCCTCGTCTATGCAGGTCTCGATGGGAAGCTTCAAATCTTCCTTGAACCGCCAGAAAGAATAGGTCGAGACGGCGATGCGGCTGGGACGCTGCGATTTGCCGGCGGAATCCGGCGCAACAGCCGCCTGACCCTGTGCCTGGCCCGATGAACGCGAAGACAAAGCAAGGCCCGCGCCAGTAGCAATAGAACCTGCAAGAAAAGTCCTGCGATTGATAGATTTCATAATCCGCCCTTTCCAAACTCAATTCGCCAAAACAGATTACCTGTTTCCATCCGTTAGACAGACTGTTGCTTTCCCGCCCGACCGGGGCGAGAGCCGGCGTTAATAGCAGCCGCAATCTGTGAAAATTTCGGCATCGCGTAGTCGAAGAACCGCTTGTATCCCTCGCAGAAATAGCTTTCCCGCCCGAAGTTATCCCTATCGAACGGGGTCCTGTCCTTCATACAACCCCCGCGACAAATCGCTAAGTGCCTGCACACAAGGCACTTGTTGCAAAGGTTATTCTTGTTTCGTGCGAACTTGCGCTTCAAGGCGCTGGCCGCCAATTTCTCTATCGGCGTTTCAGAAATATTGCCCAGCCGCCACCGCGGCTCAACAAAAAAATCACAGCAGAATGCATCGCCATTATGCTCGATGACAATGTATTGAGTGCACTGCTTGTCGAACGTGCAAATTGTATGCCTGCCCGTCAGGCAGTATGCGAGTATCGAGTCAAAATCACGAATGCTCACTTTCTGCGGCCCGTAATCATACCATTTGTCAAAAAGCCGACACAAAAAGTCGCCATATTGCTTCGGCATGATTGAAAAATCCGTAACCCCGCCCGCTGCGGCATCAACCTCCACGCACGGAATAAACTGCACGAACTTTACGCCCAGCCCGACAAGAAAATCAAACAACATCTCAGGATGCTCCACGTTCTTATTGTTCAGCAAAGTCAGCGTATTAAATTCGACCTTGTACTCTTTGCATTTTTCAATAGCCCTGATTACCTTGTCAAAACTGCCGTGACCCGAATGGTCCAGGCGATAGTAATCGTGAAGCTCCCTCGGGCCATCGATACTTATGCCGACAAGAAACTTGTAATCGTGCAGAAACTGACACCACCTGTCATCGAGAAGGACCGCATTGGTTTGCAGGGAGTTGCCAACCTGCTGGCCTGCAGCGCCATATTTTTTCTGCAGTTCCACCGCCTTTTTGTAGAAGTCAATGCCCATCAGTGTCGGCTCGCCCCCCTGCCACGCAAAACCGGAAAATTTAAATCGCAGCTCCATATAATCCCTGACCAGCTTCTCCAGCACCTGCTCGCTCATCCGCTGCATGCCCTGCCCAACCTCCGCGGCCCTGGTTTTATAGAAACAGTACTTGCAGTCAAGATTGCAGTCAGACCCCGATGGCTTTATCAATAGAGTGAACGGCTCCATTACCCTGTGCACTTCCTAATCAAATCCGTCTCTCAAATACCGCTCGCCGTCATTTCCGACCGCCGCCATCCTTTATCATCCGGCAGCACAAATTTTCTCAAGGCGCCTATTTCTCGATTTGTAACCTGACCCTGTCGGCAGACCGAGTGTGCCTGTCTGCGGAGCCACCTTGTATCGCCGCCGCCATCTGCATAAAGCGGGGCAGCGCATAATCAAAAAACTGCTTGTAGCTCTCACAGAAGCAGCTCGAACTATCGAAAGAGCCGCTGCTTATGCGGACTCTGTCCTTCATACAACCGCCCCGGCAGATGTCAAGGTATCTGCAAATAAGGCACTTACCTGAAAGATTCTGCTTTTCTCTCGCAAACGCTCGTTTCCCGCCGCTCGCGGCGAGTTTCGCAAGAGATGTTTCGAGAATGCTGCCCAGCCGCCGCTTCGGCTCGACAAAAAACTCGCAGCAAAAAGCATCGCCGGTATGCTCGATAACGACAAAGCCGGCGCACTGCTTACTGTGGGTGCAGATTGTGTGGCTGCCCATAACAAAATATGTCACCAGCGAATCAAACTCGCGAATATTTACCTTTTCCGGCCCGTAAGTGTACCAGCGGTCAAACAATCTGCATAAAAAATCGCCGTACTGTCTCGGCGTAATCGAAAAGTCCGCAGGATTACCTGTCGCAGGGTCCGCTTCCACGCACGGAATAAACTGCAAATATGTGACGTCGTTTTCCACGAAAAAATCAAAGAGCTTGTCCGGATGTTCAACGTTCTTATTATTAAGCAAAATAAGGGCGCTGAATTCGACGCCAAATTTCCTGCAGGTCTCGATGCCCCGCATCACCCTGTCAAAGGTCCCGCAGCCGCCGTGGTCCACGCGATAGCAGTCGTGAAATTCTTTGGGGCCGTCGATGCTGATACCCAGAAGAAATTTGTTCTCCTGAAAGAAACGGCACCAGTTGTCATCGAGTAAAATGCCGTTGGTCTGCAGGGTATTGCTTACCTGCTGGCCTGCCCTGCCGTATTGTTTCTGAAACCGGACCGCCTTTCTGAAAAAATCAACCCCCATCAGAGTCGGCTCGCCGCCCTGCCAGGCAAATCCGACAACCGGAAAGCCCAACTGCATATAGTTTCGGACAAGCTTTTCGAGCACCTGCTCGCTCATCCGCTGCCGACCCTGACCGAACTCGGCGTCTCTGCCCTTATAAAAACAATACCTGCAATCAATATTGCAGTCCGAGCCGGATGGTTTGATTAGAAGAGTAAAAGGCTCCATTATATCGCTAAAATTAAGAACGTTTTCTCAACCTTCGGCTGTCTTGTGCTTTTGCAGCCACTTCTGCGCCCAATACCGGGCCTGCCGGGGCGTCCGCAGCTTTCCTTCCAATTGCGCAACATACAGCTCCTGCATCAACTGGCCCAGCGCCGGTCCCGGCACAGCCCCCAACCGCATAAGGTCGTGACCATTTAACAGCGGCCTGGGTTTAAGCTCAACATCACCGAGCGCATTTATTCTTTTCTTGAGGTTAATCAGTGCGGCCATCGTACCTCTGCCGCCGCCTGCGGTCTTTTGTATGGCCTTTTGCAGCTCGAACAAATCCTGGAAATACGGCTCAACAAGCGTCTTCTTCAGCTCCGCCACAGACATATTATCGTTCAACAGTCTGCCCCTATCGGCCAGCAGAAACTTGATATGTTTGGTCTGATTTCTGCTCAGCTTGAGGACCGCCAATTTCTCAAGTGCAAATTCCGTCTTGCAGCCGGCAAAAAACGCCGCTAATGCCAGAGGAAAATTAACCCCCTTTCGCAGCCGGCTCAGGACGCCAACGGCAAATTCCGCCCGCCCGCCGGAAAAACCGGGGAAGATTGCTTCAGCCAATCCGCTGACAATCAGCATCGAAGCCCCCACTGCCCGGCGGGGGCTGACAAGGATCCCCTCCATCTCAATTGCAATCCGCTCTCCGCTTATCCTGGTTATTTTTCCCGCGTTGCCGCAAACCGCCGACCAGGTCGATGCCTCAATCGCAAAGCCGAGCTGCACGGAGAACCGCACCGCCCGCAGCATTCGCAAATGGTCTTCGGCAAATCGCTCCTCAGCCCTGCCTATCGTCCGCACTATTCTTCGCTCGAGGTCGGCCTGGCCGTCAACGTAGTCAATCACTTTTTTACCAACAGGGTCATAAAACATCCCGTTAATCGTAAAGTCTCTGCGCCCGGCATCCTCCACAGCGCCGGCAAACGCCACAGCGCCGGGATGTCTGCCATCGGCATAACCGGCCTCCGTGCGGAACGTGGCAACCTCAACCTGCCGGCCCTCAATCAACACAATCACCACGCCGAACTTTGCCCCCACCTTGAGCGTGCGCCTGAACAGCTTCATCACATCTGCGGGCCGGGCGTCCGTGGCGATATCGTAGTCGTTCGCGCGCCTCCCAAGGAGCATATCGCGCACACACCCCCCCGCCAGCAATGCCTCGAAGCCGCCGCTCTGCAGCCGCCTGATGATTCTGATAGCTGCTTCCTTGTTTGTCATTTACCGCCTAATTTCAGAATTGTAACCGCCATTGTCCCCCACTGCCGCCGCTCCACAACTTCAAATCGTCCGTATCGGTCCAACAGCGCGATTCGCCGCTGGGTCCTGACCACGACAAACCCGCCGGCATCCGCCTGCTCCTGGGCCAAATCGAGCAATCCGCCCAGAACTGAGTCCGCCCCGACATCCGCAGTAAAAGTATAAGGCGGGTCAATAAAAATCAGGTCATACCTGCGCCCCTCGCAGCCAACCGCAGCCCCCGCCCTGAAGGCGTCGGCCCTTATGACCTTCGACTCTTTAACAAATCCGGCTTTTTCAATATTTCTTTCCAGTGTTGCGGCAATCGCCGGGTCCTGCTCGACAAAAGTAACGAACTTCGCCCCCCTGCTGAGCGCCTCGAGACCCAGCGAGCCGACTCCGCAGAATAAATCCGCCACGACCGCGCCATCCGGCAGGTCGTAATTGCGAAGCACGTTAAAAAGCGATTCCTTGACTCTGTCGGTAATCGGGCGTGAGTCCAGAGTCCTGGGGCTAAATAGTTTCATTCCCCGTTTTATGCCGGCTATGATTCTCATTTACTATAATATACAAAAACAATATGTCTTGAGCGAGAAATTTCGTCCGGATTCACCTCGCGGATTCTAAATAAATGATTGTAGCTTTATCCGGAAAAGTTACAATTTGCAAACAGGACAGAATTTCTCAAGGATTAAGGTAAATGTTATGGGCAATCTGTTATTAGAAGAGGTTGAATACAAAATCGAAGAGACGAACCTCGGCATCTGGCGTCGATATATGTACTCAGACGGCAACAGCTTCCACGAATTCAAATCCCACACGACCCTGCTGGGCCTGCCCCTCGTCCATTACACCTGCGGAAGAAACCCGGAAACCGGCAGGCGCATAACGGCAAAAGGCATCATTGCGATAGGCAGGTTTGCCTGTGGCTTTATCGCAATAGGCCACGCATCTTTTGGACTTCTTGCAATCGGCCAATTAGCGATTGGGCTCGTCTTCGGCTTAGGACAGGTCGCGACAGGTCTGGCAGCAATAGGACAGGCGGCAATCGCCGCTTATGTGGGCCTCGGCCAATTTGCGACTGGCTACATCGCCATCGGCCAGTTTGGGATAGGCAGATATGTCCTGGCACAGGCCGGGTTTGGCGAGTTTGTCTGGTGCACTAAGCGTGCCGACCCACAGGCCATCGAATTCTTTAAGGCGCTGCCCCTTATCCGTTACTTTATCCCTTAAGACCGCCCACTTCCTTATTGGTTAGCTCCCAAGCCTGCCCTCGAATGTCGTAGTCGGGGGCCAGCTTCGGGGTTCTTATTGCCCTTGTAATCGTAATAACCTGCCGTATAATGCTTCCTTACAGGAACATTACGGGCGGTTCCCCTTTGAATAAAACAACAGGTGCGAAATGGCAGAGAACGTTTTGTATTACGGCGATAACTTGGAAATACTCCGCCGCTATATCGAAGACGAATCGGTTGACCTTGTCCATCTTGACCCGCCTTTCAAAAGCGACCAGGATTATAACATCCTCTTCGCCGAACGCAACGATAGTCACCCCGTTGGTAGGGTGTGCTCCGCACACCATTTTCTCTGTGCTATTTTCCTCTTTGCTGAAACCAGTCGGTTAATGATCGGCCTTCAAGTTTCTGCGTCGTATTGCCATCCCGCACATATACTTCGTCATCCAGATGAACAATCTCTTTGTTTGCCTGAACATCTACACGACAAATCGTTCCTTCCTTAAATTTCTCAAATGATATATTAACCTTGCCAATAGGCTGTGGTTTAAATCGTTCTTTCAAGCAATTTCGTATTTTTAGTTCGAACCTGTCGTTGTTACCATGCTTCATAGTTTTTAAATCCCGCTCTATACCTTTTATGTCACCCGAATCGTTTACGACACCTATAAGCAGCGTTCCACCCCCGGTGTTTAAAAAGCCCGCTATCGTCTTTAATGAAGAAAGTAAAACATCACCGCTTTTTCGGTTTTGCTTCGTGTCGTATATAAGTGTCTCTTTAAACTCAAGTATAGAACCCTCGGCTTGTTTTATAAGTTCCGATATAGGAACTTTGGCAGCAGTAGCCTTCTGCTCTGTTTCCGCTGGCTTTTTGGCTGGCAAATCTGCCTTGACGCCGCCGGCCTCTTGTCCTAAATCTTCTGTGCAGGCGACTTTCACCTCGGCAAGGGCATCACGCAGCTTTGAACGAGTTTTGTCGCCGCGATAGTATTCTTGGTTGTTATAGGTATATAACTCACCATAATAACTCCAAACGTCGTCTGTGGGGTATTCGGGAAGCTCGATACCGATTATGCAATCAGACAATTTGTAGCAGACAACGGCTATAAGAAAAGCGTGAGCGGCCAGCCGCTCTTTGTCGTCCTTCATAGCATCACGGGGCCTGTCAGGCGTCAGGTTGTCGTTTTTTTGGAATAGCTCGTCGAAATCCTGTGTGGGCATAAGCAATTCGACGGGATTCGGCGGCAATGGTGGCCGCCAGAATTGTCTTCTGACTATTCTGTCCCGCATGTATCCACGTTTTAATTCCAGAGGCAAAGGTTTAGAACCCCTGGTCTCATCGACAGGTTCAAGCGGGGGTTCACCTTTTAACTCCGGCGGCAAAAGGTCAGGACTCTTGGATTCATCGACAAGTTCAAGAAGGTATTCATTTCTTGTCTCTACCTCCCATCCCGGTTGCGGCGGTTCGCCCGGCTCTTCGTCTTTCCCGATTCTCAGTGCGGGATTATGCTTCGCTGCTTCTTTACATTCTGCCAGCTTCTCTTGCCAGTGATTGTATCTCCGAAGAAAATCCTGAACAAGACCGCGAAACTGCTCTTTCCTAATGACCGCCTGTGCTGCGTCTTTGATTTCTATCAGGTGCCGTTTATGCTCTCGTTCATCCATTTTTCACCTGCTTTCTTTCGGGTCGGCCTGGCCTATGGCAGGTTAACAGGTGAACCGAACCTTACCAAAGGCCAAGCCGCTTGACCGGTAGCAAGCCGGTCGTCCCGATAATTAGCTTTCTTTCTAATCCCCATTATATGATTCGCTGCTGGGTCTGAAAATACTGAATTTTGCGTCAATAGGCCGTTTTTCCTTATTTCGCTTTTTTTGCAAAATCCCGTAGTTTCCACGATAGATAAATTGAGGTCAAATCTGTATAATAGTTCTGAAAATTCGTGAATTTATTGTCTCACGAACAAAATAAAAACATTTTTGAGGAGGCAGAAAAATGAGAAACAAAAGTGTAACAATTTGGGTGATGGTAGCGGTTCTGCTAATGGCAGCAGGACAGGGGTTTGGCACGGTTTATTTCAGCGATGGTGGAACACACAATATAGATTATGAAATCAGCGATGATGTATGGGTGGACTGGGAAGCACCAGGGGTCCATACCAGGGTCAACTGGCTTAGTGGCGCAGTGACACCCGGCTTTCTGCGCGGGTATGAGGACAGCATTATAAAAATCTCCGGCGGGTCAGTATATGAATTGTATGCCTGCGACAACAGCCAGGTCACGATGTCTGATGGGTCGATAGGACGAGCTTTGTGGGCAACCGGAAACAGCCAGGTCATGATGTCCGGTGGGTCGGTGAGTGGTCATTTGTTAGCCCACGAAAGCGGCAAGATAACAATGTCCGGCGGGTCGGTGAATAGTTTGTATGCCTACGGCAGCAGCCAGGCAACATTGTCCGGTGGGTCGGTGAGTGGTCTTCTGTTCGCCTACGAAAGCGGCAAGATAACAATGTCCGGCGGGTGGGTGAATAGTTTGTCTGCCTACCACAGCAGCCAGGTAACAATGTCAGGCGGAACTGTGGAATCGCCCTTTGTATTAAGTGAAGCAGCGATTCTGGCAATTTATGGCTCTAATTTTGCTATCGATGGAACCCCTTTTGGTTTTGGTGAAATTACAAGTATATTTGGCGGTGATTACTCCAACGACCCATTCAGAAGACTTACCGGCACACTTGCAAACGGCGATATAATCAACAATCAGTTTCTAATCGGCTATGATGCCAAAATTGTGCTTTCTCCGCCTTTTACATTAACAATAGCTGTTGAACCAAACGATGTTGGCATTGACACAGTTACTCCAGATGTTGGTGCTCACGATTGTGGTGGATGGGTTAGCATAAAGGCAGAGCGATTTGTAAATTGCCCTGATGTCTATACATTTGACCATTGGGAAGGTGATGTGAATGACCCAAACTCAGCGGATACAACAGTGTTTATGGATTCAGACAAAACTATCACGGCAGTCTTTGTAGATGGCCGTCAGTGTGGTGATGAATGTCATCCGTATCCATCTGTCGATGTAAACAAAGATTGTAAAGTTGACTTATTAGATATTGCGATGGTTGCAAGTAGTTGGCTGGAATGCACCAGACCTGAATGCGATTAAAACCAGCCACGCTTTTACTGCTCGGCCTCAGTAGCCCTGTTTTTCCTTGCTTTGCCAGCCAGAGGTATGGTAATCTGGTTGTGCTTAAACATCGAAAGAGGAATCTAATGCCTTGACCGATAGAAAAACGAAAAACAAAAAACAGGGCGCTAATATATGAAAAACCGCCCGCACTTAATACCTTCAATCTTTGCGGCAATTTGCCTTCTTGCGGCATTGCTGGATTGGCCTTATGGCTATTATGTTTTCCTGCGAATAGTTGTTTGTATTGCTGCTCTTTTTGTAATTGCAGTTGCTTACGAAAGCCACCGAACTTGGGCAATTTGTCTATGGGGAATAATAGCCGTTTTGTTCAATCCTATTATAAAAATCCCTCTATCCCGTGAATTATGGCAACCTATTGACTTTGTTTGTTCTACTCTTTTTGTGATTGCTTCGGTTTTCCTTAAATTACCCAAAAATGAACTCGCTTCCGGCCAGGAAAAAACAACAGTAGAAAAGTAGGTTTAACATGTCCTTTCGTGATGAGATGTCTTTTCGTGAATACATCCGTGAGTATCACGCAGTATCACATCTTATCTTGGTTATATTTCTTAATGTTGCCGTTATTTACGTCTTCTATGAAAAATATCCTAATCGGACAGCCGAACTTTTCAATCTCACTGTTCCAGGTATTTTCCGAGCACTGTTTGGACTTATTTTTTGTATTTGGTTGCCAATATTTTACATTTCTAAACCACTTTTTGAAAAAGGTTTCCTATCTCGTTGTCTTTCAAACTTTTCCTTTTCAGAATTATTCTATCGTCCTCCAATGCCACGAAATTTGAATCCTAAACCTGGTTCTAATGAATGGTATGAACTTCAACGCTGGTTGTATTATCAGGATAGATGGAAAGACCGTTGGCATTATATTCGGGAAAAATTGAAAGTTTTTGGTCAATATTTAGGAGTTATATTTATTTTCTTCGGTTTGCCTGCCATTCTTGCGTTGGTTCTGCATAAGGTTTTTGGTGTATATGAGAATTTAGCCCTCCCACTTTTGTGTGTCATCGGTTTTGCTTTAGCGGTCTCTTATTGCATAGGTAAACATCACGGTAAAAAGTCTCATCCGTTTACGGAATCGAAAAATGACGACTTTTATGCAAGGAGGAAAAAGTATCAGGAAAGGGAAAAAGATTTTGAAAATCTTGAAAAGGAAATTGACAAATTAGATGCTGAAATTGAGGAAATTGAGCGTAAATCAAAGTTGGATGAAAATCAAAATAAAGGGATAACTCATCCGTGATTTCGTATAAGCTCCTATGCAGACCAGCCGCTACAGACAAATCGAGAAATATGGATTCCGCATTCCGTTCCGTCTAAAGGCGGATTTCATTCCAGTGCGGGGTAAATCCGCCAGAAGTGTGGCGGATAAATCTGTGCTTGTCCGCCTTTTGCGGAATCCAGTATCAACCCATCTACTCCTCCCCTCATTCAAAAACCATGATTCTCAAACCCTCGAAGCGCAGCGGAGATCCCAGAATGTCTTTATCTGGGACCCAGTCTTTCAACTCTCAAAACCCTCATCCCAAAACCCCACCCCGGCCTTGCCGGACTCAACCAGCTATCGACTAACGACCAGCGACTTGCGACTATTTTAGTGTTGACTTTTCTTTGAAAATATGTTATAATTCCTCCCAGTTTGCCTGCCCCTTAGGGGCAAGCATGCAAACGCTCAGCCGCCCCGCAGGGCAAGGTCTTCAGGGTTAGCAAACCCAAGTCAAAAATAATCGTTCGTGAATAATCAATAACTAAAAACTCAAAACTCAAAACTAATAACTAAATTATGGTCACAGAGGTTCAAATCATCGCAAACCGTCGTAACGCCCAAAAATCGACCGGCCTACAAATGCAAAAGGTTCTTGAGATTCGCTCTATCGCTATGTTCCTTTGTGCCTCAGTGCCTTTGTGGCTATGAGTCAATTATGCAAAACAAAGCCAATTTGCTGGATACTTAAATGAATGTAACCTCTGTTAAAACAAAGGAATATGAAAATAAACGGCTTTGCAGACGCGGTGAAAAACAAACCCAATCAAACCCAACCTGTAGTGAGCTTGTCGAACCTATTGCAAACCAACCACCCCATTTTTCAAATTTTCCCCCAAAAACCCCTATTTCCCTCTATTTTCCGACTTTTTTTATCCCCTTTTCTGCCTTCTGTCTTCTGTCTTCTGTCTTCTGTCTTCCGTCGTCTTGCTTTGCAATATCCTAAGTTAAAGCAATACCTCCGCCAACTGCACGGAACATTGGCGGAACTTATCGGCAGGCAGCGTTACGGTCTGCCATTTGGGGCTGCGGCGTTTCATAAAAAGACAATAATCATCTAACTTAATGCAAAAGAACACATACCTGTCTATTCCAAAATCGAAAACGTCCCGCCCGTCAAAATCAACATCGATATTCTCTATCTTGTAGGCAAAAACAAACACCGCCTCGTGTTTTGCCCCGAAGACCTGCCGCCAGCGGGACAATCCCTCCACGTCCTCCATCGTCACCCAGCACTCAAAACCCGCTAAATTTGCAAAACTCTTCCCCGCAAATTTGCGACCTTTTACCTCCGCAATCATTACGCCTCCATCCCGCGGATATACCAAAAAATCGAAGCTTTTGACTTTGCAGCGCGCAAACGCCGCCCGCTTATGCTCATCCACAGGGATATACCGGATGCGATTATCAATCAGCCAGTTCTCAAACGCCCGCTCATAATGATTGGGGGAAAATTCTCTCATTCCGCTTTAGGATTGCAACTGCGACAAAAATTTATCCAAATCCACAAGCTGCTGCTCGCCCGTCGCCATATCTTTAACGACAAGCTTATTCTCTTTAAACTCATCGCCGATGATTATGCACCTTTTGGCATTTTGGTCTGAAGCCAGTTTAATTTGCTTACCTAATTTTCCGCCCTTGTAGTCGAAATTGGCCGACAACCCCGCCCGCCGTAGTTTCGCCGTTATCCCAATCACATTCTCGAAGAACTGTTCGTCCGTGAAAGCAACAAAATAATCTACTTGCGGTTTAGACAATTGCTTCTGGAGCAATCCTTTTTCTTCAAGCAATATACCCAATACGCAATCGCCCATCGCGAAACCGGTGGCTGGTATGGCAAGCCCGCCGAACTGTTTCAATAAATCATCGTATCTGCCGCCCCCCCCGATTGCGCGAAGCCCGCTCCCCTTATCGTAAATCTCAAAAACGATGCCGGTGTAATAAGCTAAGCCCCTTACTATACCGATATCGAACTGGCAAAACGAGCTGACCCCCATAATGCCGAGCAGCTCGAACAGGCGGTTCAGCTTGTCCACGGATTCCTTCACCCTGCCGGCAAACTCGACAAAATCACCGATTTGCTCAATCGACCGCACGCCCATCAGCCCCAATATCTTCCTGCGCTTATCCTCATCGGCGACATTCTCCGCAAGTATCTGCCGGAAAGTCTCATCCGGCAGCCTGCTGCGCTTATCGAGCGCTGCATAGAGTCCATTCAACTGGCTTTCCGGAATTCCTATACTCTCCAGCAAAGCCGCCAGCATTTCTCTGCTGGATATCTTCACCACGATATCCGCCGGCGTCAGCCCCACGTCCTGCAGATAATCCAGAGCGCAGAATATCACCTCGGCATCGGCCAGGACGTCATCCACGCCGATTATGTCGATATTCCACTGGAAGAACTCCCGCAGTCGGCCCTTCTGCGGCCGCTCGGCCCGGCACAATCTCGGCACCGAAAACCACTTTATCGGCCGCGGCAGCGAGCTTATCTGCTGGTTGACCATTCTCGCTAAGGTAGGCGTAATCTCGGGCCTTATCGCCAAATCTCTGCCGCCACGGTCTTTGAGCGTAAAAAGCTGCTCGACGATTTCATCGCCGCTTTTTATCTGGTACATCTTCAGATACTCGAATATCGGCCCATCGTATTCCTCGAAGCCGTTGCGGATGGACGCCCTTTTCCAGCCGTCGATTATCCAGTTTCGCCGCGCCATATCCGCCGGATAAAAATCCCTTGTCCCTTTTACCGCCTGTATTTTCATTTGTGATCTTTGTTAATCCCTCGTCGATGAACTATAAACTCGGAACTCATAACTTATCCAACCATCTAACCGGACACTATAAGCCAATATCTACTTGCCATCAATCTATTTAACCTTTTTATATGTCACTACCGCCACGCCAGGTTTTTCGGCGATGTTGATAACCAGCCCTTTCTCCATCAACTCACGGCCAGTAACCTGTTGAGGTCTGCCGCTATCCAAATCTTTAACCTCATACTTGGCATCCGGCTCAAGCCCTCGCAGTCGTAAACTTTTGGACCCTTCGGTATTCTCATCTCGTCTGAACGCCTGAACCATACCCTCCCCCACCTCAGTCTGGTCAAACTGCCACGCTATCCAAACGGTGTTGTTGCGGGAGCATGGTGTAAGCGGATAAAAGTCGCCGTAGTAGCTGGCGCTTGTCTGACGCCACTGGCCAAACAAACGCCTCAGCGCCGCGTAGTCAAGCTCCTTGACGCGCATATCGAAACCACACCCGAAGCTCTGCCCGGCGTTGCTCCAGAAGGCATAAGGTTCAACCGGCGTATAGCCGCTGCCGTAGTATGGCGCCTTGCGTGTGCCAACCGTGCCGGTTCCGTGAAACGGCAGCCACAGCGAGAGGCCATACATCATACACTGATGGCCGATGGCTTCGTATGCGTAATCGCTCCGCCACAGCGGCACGGCGCGGCGCATAGTCTCAAGGTCGTTACGCCGCCCGCCGGATGCGCACGAATCAATGAGCATATTCGGGTGTCTGCGGCGCAGCTCATCCCAGTAAGCCAAATAGTTGGTAACGTGCCGAATCTCCGTAATACCCTGCCTATCGGGATTGTCAGCAACTCGCCAGAAAGACAGTGGGTCGATATTGAAGTCCTGCCGGTACAGGTCGATACCCTCTTCTACCAAAATCTTGTCGATGTGATTGGTAAGCCATTCAAGGACCTCCGGCTCGCTTAATTTAAGCAGACCTCCGCCGGCGCCGCCGTGAACCCATTCAGGATGATTTTTCGTCAGCCAGGTATCCGCTGCCACACGCTCCGGCTCAAACCACACGAGGATTTTCACGCCTTTGCTGTGGGCGTAATCTGAGACGGCCCGCAGCCCGCGAGGAAAACGACTCTTGTCCACCTCCCACGTTCCCACGCGAGGCCAGCCGCCGCCGTGATGAACGTACCAGCCGGCATCCATCCACCAGTAGTCCAGCTTGATGCCCTCTTCGAGATAGCGGTTGATGAACATAATTTGTTTCGCTTCGTTAGCGTCAATCATCTCGTTGTATTGTCGCGAGCTGGATGCAAGCAACTGCGGCTGCGGAAGCCTGCCGCCGGGTTTCGGCATTGAGTGTGCCATCATCCACCGCCGCCAGATGTTCTGCGAACGAATCCAGTCGCCTTTCCAGAATTGCAGCACGATAAGCGGACTGCGGACTTCTTCACCAGGCAGCAGTTTGAAGTGCGTCAGTTCCTGCCCGGCTACCAATCGCAACCTTGTTCCTTCATCTCTAATAAATTGTGCCGCCCACTGCCCCGGCCAGCCCACCGCCACAATGAGTCCTTCACCGGCCCATTCGAGGTTGAAGTAGGACCAATCTGTGTTGGTTGGACGCCCACCTGCGCCACCCAGCCGTTTGGTAGCGCCGCTGCCCAGCGGAGTCTCACGGGGGCTGTAGTCATCGCCATTGGCAGGAGAACCGACGTTATGATGCAGCAGGAACTCGCCGCTGCTGCCGCGGTCAAGCTCAATATCAAGCGCCTGGATATTTTCGAGGATGGACGTATCTGTTGAGCCGGTGTTTTTGAAGTAAAGTGTCCACTCTACGGTGGGAAAGTCCTTATACTCCACCATTTCACACCGCACCACCAATCCCGTATTGGGGTCGGTGTAAATCTGTGTCCGCCCCGCGCGATTCGGGTCCAGTTTCGTAACTGTCTCCTGAAACTTCCAGGCGCCCAGCAATTCATCGGAAGTCCTGTCACCATAAACAAACGAAAACGGCGGTTTGGAAACCACCCGTTTATGGAGCGGCCTGCCGATGCCGGCGATAATCGGCATATCACCAAGCCAGACCTCACCCCCATCTACCAGGACAACCTTCGCCTCCGCCCAATCCCCCTGGTCGCAGGAAATACCATCGCCAGCATCGCTGATATTTAGCGCAAACTCCTTTGCTCCCGCCAAGTCAACTTTTACAGGCACACCCGGCTTGCCCCCGCCTCGCAGGACATCAGAGCGAAAAACCTCTTTGCCGCCGGCCTCGACAGAAAAAATAATGCTGCCTCCGCCTCCCTTCGTATTGTCGTTGTTGTCAACGCCGATGATAGATGTAAATGTCGCACCGGCCGAGGGCAACAGGACAACAACCTTGCTGGTTGCGTGACAATATAAGCCGCGAGTATATTCGGCCTCCCCCAGCTTTAACGGCTTATTCGCCCGCGAATTCTTCTGCACAGGGTCGTGATTGGCAATCACCACCAGACCTACCTTCGGCCCATCGGATAACTTTGACGGCGCGAAGATTTCACGAACAGCAGCAAAATGCTCCTTAACCCAGCGGTCCCGCTGATTTATTTCTTTTTCACTCGCCGCTCGCCCAAAAACCGCCGTCCCCCAAATCAATAATATAAAAACCAAACTATACTGCATTTGTTTTATCTTGTTTTCTCGAAACATCGGATACAAACCTCCCTGTTCAGTCCCCTATCACAACTCAATGTCAAGGTCATCGCAAACCGCAAATTTCCCTACGCCAGCCAGAGACGGCTTCTTTTCAGTTTACCTGACAGCACTTCTCTTGCGATGATTACGTCCTCTCTGACCTGGAAATCGAACATACCCACGCAGAGAAAATCGGCGCCGTTTTCAAAAGCGAATTTGAAGCCGTCCCTCGGATGAATCGCCCCCGCAGCAAGGACCTTATAAGCAATCCACGGCCTTGTAACCATCTTCATAAACTCAATCGTCTTCTCCGGCTCCTTGTCCCAGTAATTATCCGCACTGCCGTTATCAATGACATCCTTGTCCTGGTTCGGCCTTCGGGCAGACCAGTAATTGGTGCTGTGCAGGGTCTTCATATAAAAGTCCGCCTCAATCCCCGCCCGCTCGCACGCCATAGTCGTCCTGACCTCGTGCCCGCCGACGCCCGCAATCAGGCCGTTCTTCTTTATGAAATCGACCGCCTTACCCAGCAGGTCAACGCGGCCTTTTCGCACGAACTCATCCGCAACGCCGCCCTGCACAAACGCCCCCACCGCACCATTATCGATGGCCTTTTGAATGCGGCCTGTCACGTCATCGACCTGCGGGTTGGTCTGTGCGAGCCACTGGATTTGCCCGCCCCTTTCCTTCCAGTATTTATTGAAAACGCGGACGGTGTTTTCTTCCTGCTCTTCGCTCTTGCCGCCGTGGACGTTTGCGATAACGGTATTTATCCCGCTCTCCTCGCAAATCTCGTAAGTCTCCATCACCTTTTCATCCGTAAAATAGTGCCGCAGCAAATCGGATACGTAAACCAGGTCCCTGCTGTGGGCGTAGCCGTTTGTCAGGTTGCCGCCGCAGATAAGCCGGCTAATCGTAACCTTGCCGATTTTGCCCATCGGCACTTTTCTGCCGGACTCCGCCGCCGGCCCATCCGATTTTTCCCCGCCCTGCCCCTGGGCCAGCAAAATCTTTTCTTCAAGACTCAACAGCGATGCCGCCGCAGAGCCGACAATAGACTTTTTTAGAAACTCACGCCGATTCACAGAATCTTGCATTTCGCACCCCTTTTTAATACGACCTTCTGCATTCATAAACCCGGCATCCGTTCGCAAACCAATTAACCAATTAATTATTAACCATTTACTGCATCATCCTCTCCAGGAACGCTGTCGGTTCAGTTTGCCGGCTAATATGTCTCTGGCAATGATTACATTTTCCCTGACCTGGAAATCATACATTCCAACACAGATAAAATCGGCGCCATTTTCAAAAGCATACCTAAAACCGTCTCGTGGATGTATGGCGCCGGCAGCTAAAACCTTAAAACCTATCCAGGGCTTATCCACTTTTTTCATAAATTCGATAGTTCGTTCCGGGAAAAGACACCAGATATTATCATGGTCATCGGGGCCAAAATTATCCACACTCCATTCCACCCTGTCTTCTTTTGGGGTAGCCGACCAATAATTTCCATCGTGCACAGTTTGCATATAGAAATCGACTTTTATTCCGGCTTTCTCGCATGCGATAGGCACTTCCACCGAATGACCCCCAACACCTGCGATTACTCCATTTTCTTTAATAAATGAAACACACTTTCCCAGCAAGTCAACCCGACCATTTTTGACCCACTTGTCGCCGGTACCGCCATGTATATAAGCTCCTATCGCTCCACTATCAATGGCCCTTCTTATATTACTTGTCAGGTCATCTTCTTTCGGACCGACTTGTGCAATCCATTGCATCCGGCCGCCTCTTTCTTTCCAATATTTATTGAGAACTCCCACGTTACCCGCTATAATAGTATTCACTCCGTTTTCTTCACATATCTCCAGAGTTTCAATGACCTTTTCATCTGTATTATACGCTTTTGCCAATGAAGACAGGTAAATCAAATCTCTGCCGTGAGTCCATCCACTGATTAAATTACCGCCGCAGATGAGCCGGCTAATCGTAACATTACCGATTTTGCCCATCGGCACTTTTCTGCCGGACTCCGCCGGCCCATCCGATTTTTCCCCGCGCTGTCCCTGGGCCAGCAAAATCTTTTCTTCAAGACTCAACAGCGATGCCGCCGCAGAGCCGACTATGGACTTCTTCAAAAATTCCCGTCGATTCACAGGACCTTGCATTTTGCACCCCTTTTGTATATGACCTTCTGCATTCATAAACCCGGCATCCGTTCGCAAACCAATTAACCGGTTAGCCCGTTACTATTTAACCAAATGCCCCGAAAATTGCAACGAATTTCACCGACCGTCGAAAGGCCATTATGACTCTGAACTCCAAATCCGCCGCAAGGCGGAAACAACGCCGGAGTCCGCCACAACGACTTAGCGGACCATTCCGTATGGCGGAAATCACGAATCCGCCTTCGGCGGATAAACTAATTACAAATATATTTGCAATCCTTCCGGCGGCAGTTATAATATCCAGGCGGTTAAGAAACAGCTTATGAAATCAAGGGTGCAGCAAGATTATGCGAAATTGCACGACACGGCTTGTAATCCTGACGGCGACAGCGCTGCTGGCGACTACGACTGCTCTTCAAGCGGACACCTGGCGTCTGGAGCAGGGCCAGGACCTGAAGCCGGTATCACCCGAAACAGCGGACAAATTCCTGCTTGCGGCAGCCGAGACAAAGAAGCTCGTCAACGCAGGCCAGGCCGAGGCCGCCCGCGCAGCGTTCGATAAGCTCAAAAAGGACTTTCCTGAAATCACCGGGCCGGACTTAGATATATTCATTGAAGCCGAGATGTACCTCTGCGAAGGCAAATTCCCCAGCGCAGTCCATACCTACGATAAACTGCTGACGGATTACCCCGAAAGCCAGCTCCGCGAGGCGGCATTGGATAGGCAATTTGCCATTGCGACTGCCTATCTCGGCGGCGAGAAGATACAATTCCTTCGCCTTTTCAAAATAAAAGGCCGCGCCGAAGGCGTCAAGATTATGGAAAAGGTCACCGAACGGGCCGGCATCGACACACCATTGGGACTCAGGGCGGCCCTGGCGGTGGCGAGGCACTACGAGAAAAGGCAGGAGTTCGAGGATGCGTACCTTAAGTGGTGGGAAATATCGCTGCAGTGGGAGAGGGGCGAGGTCGGCAGAGACGCCCTGCTCGCTATGGCCCGATGCAAACACGCCGCGTATAATAAACACCCTGAAGGCAAAAGGCCGGCATACGATGTCTCGAATCTAAAGACCGCAAAGAGCTATTATGAAAAGTTCAGACTTGTATATCCTCAGGACGCCGAAAAAATAGACGCAACTCAAATCATTAAACAAATAGATGAGCAGCTCGCCGGCAAGCAGCTTGGCATCGCACAGTATTACCAGAGGACCGGCCACAAACAATCGGCTAACCTCTATTATCAAATGCTGAGCGTCGACAAAAACTGGCAGGGAACGCAGGCCGCTCAAACCGCAAAGCAGCTCCTGACCCAAAGCGGAGGCGGCGAAGAGACAAAGAAATGAACGGACAAGTAAAAATTAAAAAGGAAAAAGTTGAAAACCAACAAGTGCACGGCGAGGAATGCAGAAGGTCCCGCCTTTTACCTTTTACCTTTTGCCTTCTTACTTGTCTGAGTCTTTGCGGATGCAACGGTATGTGCGGCTATTCCAATGAATCGCTGTTCCCGCAGGATGTCAGCACCGTTTGCGTCCAGATGTTTGACAACCGGACATTCCGGCGGGGAGTGGAATTCGAACTATCCGATGCCCTCGCCAAGCGCATCGAGGCCGAAACGCCCTATAAGATAGTCTCGAGCACCGACCAGGCGGACACGGTGATAAGCGGCCAGATAGTATCGATAAACGAATCGGCCCTGTCGCTCGAACGGCAGCTCGGCGGCGTCCTCGAAAGGGAAGTGGCGCTGCAGGCGGTCGTCAACTGGAAAAATATGAAGACAGGGGAGCTTCTGATAGCCAACCAGCAGGTCGCCGCATCAGCGAGTTATTCGACATACCAGAAGCAGGACTTCGGCTACGCCTCAAACCTCGCCGCAAACAACCTGGCGCGAAAAATCGTAGAACTGATGGAAAAAAAGTGGTAGCCGCCGAAGGCGTCTGTCGATGTATAACAGCAAGACTTTGCTTAAATGAACAATTACCTGAAGGCCCCCGAAAAGGCCGGCAAAAACAATAAATTATGAGCGCCAATAGAAACAGAAAACCCGCTCCGCGTCGCGGCCAGCAAAACAGGCAGGACACAAAGCTGCCTCCCCTGGGCTACAGACGCGGACCGTTAAGCTACCTGATTCTCGCCGTGCTTCTATTTTCGGCAATGATAACGGTGCAGCGGTGGCGACAGATTGACACCATCACCTGGGACGAGTTCAAAAATTGCCTTGATAATGGCCAAATTAAAAGTGTTGAGATTGGCGAGACAGAAATTACAGGCAAGTTCAATAAAAAAGGTATCGAAGAACGAGGACCAAAAGCCACGGCTTCATTCACGGTGGATTACAAGCAGGAATGGGTCGGGGAACAATTCCTCGATAAATTGGAGAAAAGCAACATAGAAGTCAAATTCACAAAACAGCACATCTGGCTCATCCTGCTGATGCAGTGGGTCCTGCCGCTGATTGTTATAGTCGGAATTTTCTATTTCTTATTCGCACGCAACATTCGCAGCGGCGCCGGCGGAATGCTGATGTCATTTGGCCGAAGCCGTCATCGCGTGCACGATAAAGACCTGGTTGACGTCACATTCAAGGATGTCGCCGGCGTTGATGAAGCAAAAGAAGAAGTCGCCGAGATAATTGAGTTCCTTAAAAACCCCAAGAAATTCCAGCGGCTCGGCGCGCGAATCCCTCGCGGAGTTCTGCTCGTAGGTCCGCCCGGCTGCGGCAAAACACTGCTCGCAAAAGCCATAGCAGGCGAGGCGGACGTCCCGTTTCTCAACATCTCCGGCAGCGACTTCGTGGAGATGTTTGTCGGCGTAGGCGCATCGCGAGTGCGAGACCTGTTCAAACAGGCAAAGGACAACTCGCCCTGCATCATCTTTCTGGACGAAGTTGACGCAATCGGCCGAAAACGCAGCGCCGCTTTCGTCGGCGGCGGACACGATGAGCGCGAGCAGACCCTAAATGCCATTTTGGTCGAGATGGACGGATTCGACACAGACGACCAGGTGATTGTAATCGCGGCGACAAACCGCGCCGACATACTGGACCACGCCCTGACAAGACCCGGACGATTTGACAGGCAAATCTTTGTGCCGCTGCCCGACCTGAAAGGCCGGGTCGAAATCCTGAGAGTCCACGCCAAAAAAGTAAAACTCGGACCCGATGCAAATCTGGAGAGAGTGGCACGCGGCACGCCGATGTTCAGCGGCGCAGACCTTGCCGCCATTATTAACGAGGCGGCACTTGCGGCAACTATGGCCAACAAAGACTACGTCGAAACAGCCGACCTCGAAGAGGCGCGCGACAAGGTCCGCTGGGGAAGGGCAAAGAAAAGCAGGGCCGTCGACCAGACGGAAAAGGAAATTATAGCTTACCACGAGGCCGGACACGCGCTGGTACAGTCGCTGCTCAAAGATGCCGACCCGCTGCATAAGGTAAGCATCATTCCGCGAGGCCCGATGGCCGGCGCAACCTTCGCACTGCCGGAAAAAGACAGGACCATATTTACAAAAAAATATTGTATGGCCCTGTTACAGGTATGCTTCGGCGGCAGAATCGCAGAAGAAATGTTCTGCGATGACATATCCAGCGGCGCACAGGCAGATATTCAGCAGGCCACAAATATCGCAAAGCAGATGGTCCTGACCTGGGGTATGAGTGATGAACTCGGCCTAATCAGCTACTCGCCGGATTTCGCAGTCAAAGACCTCATCTACGTAATGCCGGGCGAGAAAGAATACTCAGAAAAAACGGCAGAAACAATTGACAAAGAAGTGAAAAGAATCACCGATGAAGCATATAAAAAGGCAAAAGAAATAATCGAAGCAAATAAAGATAAACTCGAGCAAATAGCAAAGGCCCTGCTGAAGTACGAAACTCTGGATGATGACGATGTGAACCTGATTCTGGCGGGCGGGCAGCTGGAGAAACCCACGGTCGCCGACCTGATAGCCGCCGAGCAGGCCAAGGACAAGCACACAGCCGATAGCCAATAGCAGTCGCCGGATAATGATTAGTGAATAGTTGCCAAACCACAAACCACAACTCGCAAATCACGATATACGAAGTATCCACCGCAAGGCGGACCAGGTAACCGTGACTCGTTTCTCGATACTGGATACTCGATACTCGTCGAGAATCGAGCATCGAGAATCGAGTATCAAGCAGAACCTCGGCGTCAGGAGCCAAAATGGCAAAAAAGACGAAGTCGAAAATAAAGGTGGATAAAACCGAGGCGGCCCAGCGCGTCAAAAAAATCCACCCGATACTGGAGAAAACATATCCCGATGCGAAAACCGCCCTTACATTTATCAACCCGCTGGAACTATTGATTGCGACTATTCTATCGGCTCAATGCACGGACGTCCGTGTCAATATGGTTACAAAGAATTTGTTCAAAAAATACAAATCCGCTGCCGATTGGGCAAAGGCCGACATAAAGCAAATCGAGTCGGATATAAAAAGCACCGGCTTTTACCACAATAAGGCAATCAGTATCAAGGGTGCATCCACAAAGATAATTGAGCAATTCGGCGGTAAAGTCCCCGACACAATGGACCAGCTCCTGCAACTGCCCGGCGTTGGGCGAAAGACGGCAAACGTCGTCCTGGGCAACGCCTTCGGCAAACCGGCTATCGCCTGCGACACGCACGTGATTCGCCTCTCCCGCCGACTCGGACTTTCAGAGAATTCCGACCCGGTAAAGCTCGAATTCGACCTGATGGAAATAGTGCCCAAACAAAATCGGACCTTATTCGGCAACCTGCTGATTCTCCACGGAAGAAATATATGCCAGGCCCGCAAACCCCGCTGCCCGGACTGCCCGATTGCAAAATACTGCCCGTCTGCTGACAACCCGGATTTATGGTAAAATATAATTTGTGGCTCTAATATACCTTGTTTTGAAGGAGACGCCTTTTTATGATAGACATTACCGAAAGCCCCGTAAGAGACCTGTGGCGGATATTCCGTATAATGGCCGAATTTGTCGAGGGGTTCGACGAGCTTGCCACCGTCGGGCCGGCGGTGTCCTTTTTCGGCTCGGCCCGCGCGAAACCCGACAACCGCTACTACAAGCTCGCCGAACAGACCGCCCGCCAAATAGCAAAGGCCGGGTTCACCGTGATAACCGGCGGAGGCGGCGGAATTATGGAGGCCGCAAACAAAGGCGCTGCAGAAGCGGGCGGCAGAAGCATCGGCCTGAATATCGAGCTGCCGGTCGAACAAATCCCGAACGAATACCAGAATTTCTCCCTCCACTTTAGATACTTTTTCTGCCGCAGGGTTATGTTCCTCAAATACGCCCACGGCTTCATAGTCTTCCCGGGCGGCTACGGCACAATGGATGAATTCACCGAAGCCGTAGTATTGATTCAAACGCTGAGGCAGGCCAACTTCCCCGTGATTCTGATGTCCAGCGACTACTGGAACGGCCTCATTGCGTGGATGAGGGAAAAGATGCTCAATGAACATCATTTCATCGCCCCGCCGGACCTGAACGTCTTCACTGTCGTCGATGACCCCCAGGCTGCGGTAAAAATCATAGTTGACTACAGGGAAGCCCACGGCCCAACCGGCATCACCATGCCGCCGGGAATGAAAAGTAGATGAGTAAATGAGTTAATGAGTCAATAAGAAACGGCCTTACGCATCAACTCATTTATTCATTCACTACCCGGCTCACCGTCTCGTTCAAATGCCTGAGTAAGTACGGCTTCTCCGGTCCGCCGAGATGCTCCCACGGCAGAATCTCATCGCGGTCAAATTGCCTTTGTGCGAGAGTTTCGACATTCCTTCCAAACTTCGCAAAAGCCGCTTCCCACAGCGAATAGTTGAAGCATTCATCCCACAAATCGAACCTCGCTCCATTTTGCCAGGCCGCCTCGATTATATCGCCCATCCGCCTGTCGCCCCGGCCAATCGCCGATTCCAATACGCTGCGATTTATATCGTGAAACTTAAAGTGAAGAAATTTCGCCCGAAGCTCTTTTTTCCGGTCGAGTATCAACTGCCGTGCCTGCTCGAAATATTCTTTCGCCCTTTGTCCGAGCCAGCCGAACGGCGTATGCGGCTTGGGGACAAGCCAGCTTACGGTCACATTTATCTGGCCGGTCCTGCCGTCAACTTTCTTTCTCGTCATCGCCAGTTGATACGATAACTCCACAATCCTCCGCACATCTTCGAGGGTCTCGCCCGGCAGGCCAACCATAAAGTACAGCTTGAGCTTCTGCCAGCCTGCCCGGTATGCCGCCTCCACCGCAGCAAACAAATCCTCATCCCTGAGGGGCTTATTGATAATCTCTCGCAGTTTTTCGGCAGCCGCCTCAATGGCAATCGTAAGCCCGCTCTTTCTCACCGAGGTCAGCATCTCAGGAACGAGCTTCAACTGCCGGTCCACACGCAGACTCGGTATAGACACACCAACATACTTATCCTGAAAATATTCGTGCAAGGCGGTTATTAACTGCTCAAGGTTCGGATAATCCGCGCTCGACAGACTCAACAGGCCGACCGTATCAAGTCCCGTCGCACCATAGCATTGCTTTGCAATATCTATGATTTTCTCGACACTTCGATATCGAACAGGCCTCCTGCAGAAGCTCGCCTGGCAGAACCGGCACCTGCCGGGACAGCCCCGCATAATCTCCACGCTGACCCGCTCCTGAATTGCCTCTGCAAACGGCACAATCGGCCGAAGCGGCACAGGAGCATTTTCAAAATCCTCGACAACGGCGCTCTCGAATCGCGAGCGTAATCCGGATAAAATTGGTCTAAATTCCTTTATTTTGTCCCCTTCATATTTAAACTCATAAAACGCCGGGACATAGGCCCACTCAAACTTTTTTGCTGCTTCGAGCAGTAATTCGCGTTTTGTCGCGCCGGCTTTCCTGCCGTCCTTCAATAGTCGTATCATCTCAACAACCGCCTCTTCGCCCTCACCCAACACAAACAGGTCGATAAACGCCGCCACCGCTTCGCAGCAGGATGCCTGCCCGCCGCCGGCAATAACAAGCGGCTCATCTTCGCCCCGATTGGCGCTTCGGGCATTGACCCCGCCGAGGTCAAGCATATTGAGCACGTTTGCGTAGCAAAGCTCGTTCGTCAAGCTAAAGCCGACAACATCAAAACTTCTTAGCGCCGCCTTGGATTCCAGACTAAATAGCGGAATATTTTTTTCACGCAGGACCTTCTCGCCGTCAATCCAGGGCGCAAAAACCCGCTCAGCCGCCACGCCTTCGATTTTGTTGAGAATACCGTAAATAATCGCAAGACCGGGATACGACATCGCCACTTCGTAAACATCGGGAAAACACAGCGCCACAGTAACGTCGCAACCATCGAGGACCTTCTTGACCTGGTTTATCTCACCTCCGATGTATCTCGCCGGCCTGCGAACAAACGGCAGAAACTCTCTCTCAACCCGCTCGGCCAGTATTATTATCTCTTTTTTTGTCATAGAGCCATTATAAATGGATTTGTGACTATTTTCTATTGATTATCTCCCACTCAACGATTATCAAATCCTATGTTGACAGAGGTCTCTTATGAATACGAAAACAGGCCGCATCGTAATCTCGCTCTTGGGCGCTTCCTCGGTTATGGCGTTATACTCATTCGCCAGACCCAAAGCCCCCATCGAAGCCGACAGCGGCTATCGACTGGTGATGGGCACATTCGCCCACATAATCGTCGTTGCACCGGACCAACGCACAGCCGACAAATCTATTGATGCGGCCCTGCGGCAACTGCAAAATATCGAAACACTGATGAGCTATCACCGGGCCGATTCGGAGCTCGCCGGCGTGAACCGCAGCGCCCACAAACAGCCCGTAAAAGTAAGTAAAGACACCTTCGAAGTCCTGCAGAGAGCCGTCGAGTTCAGCAGACTTTCCGATGGCGCATTCGATGTCACCGTCGGCCCGCTGGTTGACCTGTGGCGCCGGGCAGCCGAGACAAACACCGCACCCACCGACTCCGAACTTACTGACACCCACGCGAAGGTTGGCTACGAAAAACTTATACTCGATGCGAATGAAATGACTGTGCGGTTCGCGGTCGAGGGCATGAAACTGGACTTGGGCGCCATCGCAAAAGGATATGGAATCGATAAGGCCATTGAAGCGATGCAACACTGCGACGCGGTCAGCGGACTGGTCGATGTCGGCGGTGACATCCGCTGCTTCGGCAAACCATCCAAAGGCAAAACACACTGGCTAATCGCCCTGCAGGACCCCAACGTAAAATCCGAAATCCGCCCAGCAACGCTGGGTTGCGATCAAACCCGCCTTCGGCGGGCGAAATCCGAAATTCCTATTGAAACGGGTGAGCCATTGCTGACCTTGAAATTCAATGATGCCGCCGTGGCAACCAGCGGCCACTATCGGCGATTCGCAGTAATCGGCGGCAAAAAGCAAAGCCACATAATCGACACAAAAACCGGCTACGGCAGCGACAAGCTCGCCAGCGTAACCATAATCGCAAAAGATGCGACCGCCGCCGATGCCCTCGCAACCGCAGTAAGCGTAATGGGCGCCGAAAAAGGCCTCGCTTTAATCGAGAAATTACCCGAAACCGAGGCAATCCTGATAACTTCACAGCCAGAATATAAGATTGTAAGAACCAGCGGCGTGGAAAAATACATAAAGTAATCTGTTGTTTAGCCGTCGCCGGCACAGCGACACAATTTTCTATCGACTAACGACTCATCACAAGTCACGGGTCACGGTGGGTCGGCTTTGCCGACACAGATAATCACCTTGGTCGGGCACTTATTCATAGCAGACTCATACTCGGTCTGCTTCGAGACCTCGTACTTTTCGTAGTCCAATCGCGCTAAATTATCCTTAACTATGAATATGTCGCTCTGTTTGGCGCACAGGCCGCACCCGATGCAGCCGACCTTGCACATCGACCGTGTGGTCCTGCCGTTCTCTATGCTGTTGCAGGCAACCGTCATCATCGTATCCTGATGAAAAGGCGTCATCTGAATCAGATTGCGCGGACAAACTTTCGAGCAAGCCCCGCAGCCGGTGCATTTCTCATAATCAATGACGGCAAGGTCATCAACTATGTGAAGGGCATCAAACTTGCAGGCCTCCTCGCAGTCGCCGAACCCCAGGCATCCGAACTTGCAGGCCTGCGCATTAGATAGTGCGTTCGCAGCAGTGCAGCTCCGTATGCCTTCATACCTCGCGTAAAATGTTTTGTCAGCCGTATGGGCCCGGCAGCGCACAACCGGCCTCTTAGGCGCATCGAAATTACTGACCTGCAAATTCAATATTTGCGCGATTTTCTCCGCAACCTGCGGCCCGCCTGGCGCGCACCTGCCGACCAATTCAGACCTTTCCAAAAGGGCTTCTGCATACTTAATGCAGCCGGCAAACCCGCAGCCGCCGCAGTTCAGATTCGGCAGGACCTGGTAAACATCTGCCATCCTGGGGTCAACTTCCACCTTCAGCTTTTCTCTTGCAATCAAAAGTGCGATTGCAAAGCCCGCCCCCAGCCCCAGCATCGTAAGGCCGGCCGGCCAGGGCCCCGGCCATAACTCTAATATATTGGCTGTAATCATTAACCCTGTATCACACATTTTCTATAAATCCGAATATCGAAATCCGAAAATCCGAAACAAACTCGAAATTCAAAATTCAAATGACCGGAACTTTCATTTATCCCGTTTTAGATTTTGTATTTTGAACATTTGATATTGTTTAGAATTTCGTGCTTTGAACTCCGAAATTTGCTTTTTACTTTATCATTCCTGCAAAACCCATAAATGCCAGCGTCAAGATGCCCGCTGTAATAAGCGTAATCGGAGCGTCTTTGAAGCTCCTCGGCACATCAGCCAGAGCCAGCTCCTCACGAATCCCCGCCATAATACAAATCGCCACGGTGAATCCTATGCCCACGCCGGCGCTCAGCACCACCACTTCAAGCAGATTATTCGTTCCCCAGATATTTAGGAAAAGGCACACTCCGAGAATCACGCAGTTCGTGGAAATCAGCGGCAGAAAAATACCAAAGGCATCATAAAGCGACGGGAAAAATTTCCGCACATACATCTCCACCAACTGCACCGCGCCGGCTATGATAACGATGTAGCAAATGTATCGAGTCACCTCCAGACCCAAAGGCGTAAGGATGTAAAAGTCCACAAGCCAGGTCAGCGTCCCGCTAAGCGCGGTAACGAACGTAACAGCCAGGCCCATACCGAAAGCGCTGTCAATCCTTCCGGACACGCCGATATAGGGACAGGTCCCGAGGAACTTGGTAAAGACAAAATTATTTACCAGCACGACCGACAAAAAACCCATCAGCAGAACATAAAACCTGTCCATATCAGGATTCCTTCTTCATTGTCATCACATTCGCCAGACCGAGCAGCAGCCCCAATGTCACAAAGGCCCCGACCGGCATCCGCATAGCCAGCCAGGGGACAAAGCCGTTCGGCATTACCCGGATGTCGAAAAAACAGCCGGTGGCAAGCACTTCGCGAATCCCCGCAAGGATGCACAGGGCTATCGTAAAACCCGAACCTGTGCCGATTCCGTCGAGGATGCTCACAATAGGACCCGATTTACTTGCGCACACTTCAGCGCGGAATATTATTATGCAGTTGACGATAATCAGCGGCACATAAGCGCCGAGTATCTCGCTCATACGGGGCGCGTATGCCCGCAGGAACAAATCACAAATCGTTACGAAAGTCGCGATGTTCAGCGTGAACATAATTATCCGCAGGTGGGATTTCAGCAAATTCCGCATCAAACTCGTAACAAGATTGCTGCAGACCAGCACAAATATCACGCTGAGACCCATAGTCAAAGCGGGCTTGACTGCGGTCGTGACCGCAAGCGGAGGGCACATCCCGATAAGCAGGCGGAACGTCGGATTCTCCCGCCACAATCCCGTCAGAAGCGCCCGCCTGTAAAGACCGGCCTTGTTGTCGCTGTCATTTGCCATTGCCGACCAGCCCCTTTGCCTTTACCTGGTCCCTAATCTGGACTAAAAAGGTATTTATTATTTGAACAACCGCCTCGCTGCTCACCGTAGCTCCGGTTATCGCGACAATTTCGGAATCGATTTTCTTACTGTCGCCCGCCTTTACCAGACTGAGCCTTTCAGCCGGCGCACCTGTAAACTGGTCCCGGTAATAAGAAGATTTTATCTGGTCGCCGAAACCGGGCGTCTCATTACAGACCAAAACGTTGAAGCCCGCAATCTTCTCAAAGGTCCCATCCACGGCAACAACCAGCTCGATTTTGTCCGCAAAACCCTGACCGCCGGCGCTGAAACTCCAGCCGACACAGTCCCCTGCCTCCGATAGCGCCTTATAAACTCTGGCTCGCTCCTTTTTACCTCCTGCCAGTTTAATCTCAATCTCCGTATCGAGCGCAACGAACCGCCTGGCCTTCGGCAGCAAAGTCTTTACCAGCTCATTGAGCTTTGTGGCCTTGTTCACCTCTATCGTCGGCGACAGGGCCGCACTGGCCACCGCTATCAGCAGCCCAAAGCAGAACGAGGAAACAAGCAACAGCCAGCTTTGCTCGACAAAATGTTTTATCCTAAGCACTTGGCTTACCTCCTGCCGGGGCAGGCCTAAACAGTCTGTCAATCAGAGGCGTGACGGAATTCATCAAAAGAACGGCATACATCACGCCTTCCGGATATTCCCCAAAAACCCTTATCAGCATCGTCAGCGTCCCTATCCCGGCCCCGTAAAGCCATTTTCCTTTGACCGTCAAAGGCGAGGTGACGGGGTCGGTAGCAATGAAAAATGCACCCAACAATAACCCTCCGCTGGTCAAATGGAAAAACGGCTGCACATAACGATACGAATTGGAAAGGCAGCAAATCGCCGCAAACACAAAAGCCGACAATATAACAGCCGCCGGGATGTGAAAACTTATCGTCCCCCGAACCAATAAATACACCCCTCCAACAAGCAGCGCGACTACGCAGGTTTCGCCCAAGCAGCCTCCAACCTCTCCTGTAACCGTAGCGATGAATTGCTGCCTGCCGTAAATCTGTGCCCCATATCTATTCTTGACGGCAAGCTTGCTCCACGCCAGCGGTGTCGCCTGCGTCCGGGCATCGACAATGTTATCAGGCGCAATCCTCGACATTTTCACATCGGGTATCGTGGCCGGCACGGTCCAGGTCGTCATCAATACGCCAAAAGAGGCGGTCAGAAACGCCCTGCCCACCATAGCGGGGTTGAAGATGTTTGCGCCAAGTCCGCCAAAAACCATTTTGCCGACTGCGATGGAAAAACAACTGCCAATCACCGCCGCCCACACAGGCAGGTCCGGCGGCAGCGACAATGCAAGAATAATGCCGGTGACAACCGCGCTGAAATCCCATATCGAATTCGACTTCTTTCGCAGCAGATTACAGAAACATTCCGTCGCCACCGATGCAGCAATACAGGTTATGATAAGTATGGGCGCGCGGATGCGAAAATAGTACCAAGCCGCCGCCATAGCAGGGACAAGACCGATTATCACATCGACCATTATCCTTCGCGTCGAAATACCCTTGCCAATATGGGGCGCACAAGAAACTGTTAAATCTTTCGGCATCTACACATCTCTGTCACAAATCAACGCATTCCTTTGCAGCCGGGGCCGCGCCCGGCTGCAATCACACTTACGCAGGCATCCTTTTTTCCTGCCTGGCAAGAAAAATCTTGCCTGTCTTGATATACCCCGCCAACTCTATATTAGCGGGGCACACATAGCTGCAGCAGCCGCATTCCATACACGCGCGGATGTGGTATCTTTCCGCAACATCAAAAAGATTATTCTTTACCGCGTGAGCAATCTTCGTCGGAACCAACTGCTCAGGACAAACCTCCAGACACCTGCCGCAATGAATACAGGGGGTCTGCTGCCTTTCGAGCTTCCTGACGACCTGGTCCTCTGTCAACACGGTAATGGCGCCGGTAGTCTTCGTAATGGGCGTCTTCAAGTCGGCAATTGCAATTCCCATCATCGGCCCACCCACTATGATTTTTGCGGCGTTCTCCGCCGCGCCCCCGCAAAACCCTATTAAATCCTCAATCAATGTCCCTATCGGAACATAATAATTGCCCGGTTTGGCGACCGCTTCGCCAGTAACTGTCACCACGCGGTGCGTAAGCGGACGCCCGCAAACCACCGCCTCCGCAATCGCCGCAACGGTCGCCACGTTGAGCACCACCACTCCTATCATAGGAGGAATCCCGCCCGAGGGGACTTTTTTATTCAGAATCGCCTTTATAAGCTGCCGTTCGCCGCCCTGCGGATATTTCGTTCTCACAGGCGCCACTTCAATTCCTTCCGCTCCCGCGGTCGCCTTCACGGCTGCATTCATAGCATTTATCGCCTCGGATTTATTATCCTCGATACCCATAAAGACCTTCGGACAGCCGGATGCCCTCTTTGCAAGTTCGATGCCCACTATAATCCGGCTCGCCCATTCGAGCATAATCCGGTAATCGCAGGTGATATACGGCTCGCACTCGCACCCGTTGACAATCAATACCTCTCTGGGCGTTTTCGAATCTGCTCCCAGCTTTACGCTCGTCGGAAACCCCCCGCCGCCCATCCCGACAATACCTGCATTCCTGACAGAGTTGCGTATCTGCTCCGGCGAATAACTGCCTTCATTAAAATCAGCACGCAGCTCAAAGGATGAATGCCTGACTGAACTGGGGTCAGAGACCTCAATAACTATCGCCGGGCTCCGGCCCAAAACCGCGTGTGGCCGCAGCCCAATTTCCTTTACCCTGCCGTCAACAGGTGAATGAACAGGAGCGGAAATATGGGCGTCACTGTCGCCTATCTTCTGACCCGCCTTGACCGCATCACCCTGCCCAACCACAGGCGAACAAGCCGCGCCGGTGTGCTGGCTGAGCATTATCGCAACCTCTTTGACAGCAGGACCAACCTGAATCTCACGGTTCCGAGTAAGGTCTTTGCTCTCCGGCGGATGTGTGCCGCCGGGAAAAGTAAGTCTGGCTTTGGTATCAACTCTCATATCTCAAAAATGTCGATATTACCTGGCTTTGCTGATTTGTCCGCCTATTACTTTTATAATCAGTATAAAAACAAAAGTCGCCACAAAAGCTGCAATAAAACTGAATGCCGTTTGCAGCCTTTTTGCATCCACCACCCTGGCAAAAACCTTTTCAAAAACCGCCAAAGATACAATAAAAACGACTATCGGCAGCAAAAACGCCACGATGACCTTAACCACCGAAGGCCCCTTGCCGTTACCCAATTTGCGATAAATATCCCTGCACTTATCGCTCTGGCCGCAACCTTCGCAGAATTTCTCTTGAGCCATAGTCGCCGCTGCCTTAAAATAAAACTGATTTTGTAACATTTATGAACAGAATTTGCAAAACAACTTTTCAAATTTTGGTTATTACCTATGCGCAATAAACTCGGACTACTGATTTCAGGACTTCTATTCTGCCTCTTTATTAGCTGCGCCGTCAACCCAATAACCGGCGAAGAAGAGCTTATGCTCTTCCCCGAAGAGCAGGACATCAAGATAGGCCGCCAGTATGCCCCCGAGCTCGAAAAGCAAATGGGGGGCAAAATCCCCGACCCTGCCATTCAAAACTACGTCAACTATGTCGGCCAGACCGTCGCCCGCATCAGCCACAGGCCTAACTTTGAATACTCGTTTGCGGCCCTCAACGATAAATCAATCAACGCCTTCGCCCTGCCCGGCGGTTACGTCTTTGTCACCAAGGGAATGCTCCAGCACATAGACAGTGAGACCCAACTGGCGGCAATCCTCGCACACGAGATAACGCATATCGTCGCACGCGATGTCTCAAACGCAATGAGCAACCAGATTGGATTGAGTCTGCTGCTTTCCACCGTAACTTCTGAAAAGACGCCGCAGAGCGTCTTAATGGTGGCCGACCTCACACAGCAAATCGTCAGTCTCCGCTACAGCAGAAAAGATGAACGCGAGGCCGACCTCGGCGGCCTGGACTATATGGTCAAGGCCGGCTACAATCCTTACGGTATGGTCGAGACAATGCAGATGCTCCAGAACCTCAACCAGACCCGGCCCATCGAATTCCTCTCAAGCCATCCATCGCCCGAAAACCGCATAGGGTATCTAACGCAGGCAATTCAGACAAAGTATTTTAACCTCACCGGATTAAAAGTCGGAAAAGAAGAATACTCCAAAGCCCTCCGCAGCCGATTGAGCAATTAGTGGACAGCCTTATGCAAGTTTTTCTTTATCGAGGTAACTGTGCAGAAATTATGCGAAAATTTTCGTGGATTTTCAGATAGAGCCCTGATGTTATTGCTGCCAGAGCCAGTTTTCCGTGAAAATCAACAGGTCGTTGGGGTCAACTATCGCATTTCTGTCGAGGTCTTCGGCCAGCAGGGATTTGTTTGCTTCCCAGGTATTACTGAAGTCCGCGAAGTCCCGCCAATCGACTATATCATCGTGGTTCAAGTCGGCTATATTGCCAGCGATTGATGGTGACATACTCGCCTGCGATGTGCCGCCGTAGGCCCCCATATTTATGCGTTCGCCATTTGGCCATAATTCGGCGGTCCAATCTGAATAATTAGGGTCATTAGGATCGCCTGTGTCGATACAGGGGCTGTGTATAAGGTCCCTAACCCAGGTCTGAGTGGTTGGGTTCCACCTTCCCACCAGGGACTTCAGATGATAGTCTCGCTTTCTGAGATTGGGGTCGGTGGGATTGGCGAACAGCGGGTCCAAATTGATATTTCCCTCTCCCCACGTATATGTCGAATAAGTCCCGGATACGGTTATGCTGGCCCTGCCGCCTTTAACGTCGCAGTACTTGACCGTTATGTGAGAGCCGCGGTCTTTGGCCTGCGTATTTGGACTGTCTTCTATCTGAATAGATGGCGAACAATCCCAAATGATACAGTTAATCACCGTGGCCGTCCCGCCGCCCGGAGTCAGGTAATACGGGAAACCCGCCCTGCCCAGGTCAAAACAGTGAATGCCCTTCGTGCAATTGACAATCGTGTTGTTCACCAGTATGGCCGTACACGCGTTTTCCACCGCGATGCCGCCGTTAGGACAGTTGGAGATGACGTTGTTAGTCACGATAGGAGTGGACTTGTCTCGCAGAACGATGCCGTGGTCGGAGGAACTTCCTTTGATGACGTTTTCGGTGATGATTGCCGAACACTTCGTCGGGTGGACCCTGTCATCCTCACAGGGCATATCAAACAGGTTGCGCCGTATGAGGGGCGGGGGCGTGCTCTCCCCATATAGGTCAACATCGTCGTTGTCGCCGGTCTTGCCCACAAAGTAGCAGTCCTCCACCAGAACGTAGGAGTATCTGGTGTGTATGCCCTGTCCGATTGAGAGAAACCGGCAGGACCGGAAATTCGCTGATGCATTTCCGGGGTGATTCGGGTCATCCGAAAAAATGGCTATGGCATCTCCTTCCCCCCCCGTGGCGGGCAATTTTTGAAAAACGCACTTTTCGAAATCGACGTGAGATGCCACGAGAACGACCGCTTCGTGGTACTGGTACCTCTTCGGCCCCGGATTATAGTAGTCTTTGTGGTCGCCAGCGCAGTTGGCATACTCGAAAATACAGTTCGTCAGGCGGCTGTCTGCCGCCTCAACAAACCTGATCTGCTTCCACGTCATGCCACTGGCGTAGCGCGTGAAGCGAATCGGCTGGGCTTCGGTCCCATCGGCGAGGAGCCGTCCATAGATGTATATCGTCACTGCGTTCTTCATCTGGACTGTTGTCGCCGGCTCAATCGTCAAAACTATACCGGCAGGGACGACAACATTGCTGTCAAGAACGACTGTTCCGGACCATGTGGTGTCTTCGGTCAGTTCACCGGCCATACTGCTCAGACTGGCAGAGAGAAAACCCGTTATTACCACAAACACCATTGCCGACACAGGAATCGCTGGCTTGCGCATAACTATCCTCCTTTCCGGTTTTCAAAAAGTATGCAGCTAAGCTGTAAATATTATATCCGATGCAGCACGAAAGAGCAAGATAAAATACAGAACGCAGCACCTATAGACGGCGCAGGATTTCCCACTGGATGTCTCTGAAATGGCTTTTATAGGCCGTAGAACCGGAAAAACCGCCCCGACCTTTCGCCGGTGATTGAAGATAGAGCAATTCCCCAACTTGGGGCTTAATTCGATGCTGACCAGCCAACCGCACCCTCGCCACCCCAAGCAGCTTTTTAACGCGCCCGGCAGGACTCGAACCTGCAACCTTTGGGTTCGAAGCCCAACACTCTATCCAATTGAGCTACGGGCGCAGGTTTATATATAAATTAAGGCATCGTGCCGCGACTTTTTCAGCGAGCACATCATTAGACTTCCGGTTCAGAAACCACGACAATAACTAAAACTAATACTCAGGTCAAATCAAAACTCGCCGTTAAAAACCTCCAGACTAAAAAATCAGCAGGATTGACACACGAAAAGACAAATCAAACCCAAAAATGCAAAGATGGTCATCAAATTGCAGCAGTTTTTCAAGATTCTTTGCGGGGGCTGCCCGGCTGTCTTTCCAGATGCTCAATGAGCTGTTTTAGCTGCCGGCTTATCTGTTCGTTCTGCTGCAGCAGTTTCTCAAGCTGCGTGCTTATCGTCCTCGACCCAACAATGCTCTGCGCAAAAACCAGGAAAAACATTACGACCAAGGCTCCGCCAACGGCGATAAAACTTACGCCCCACAAAATCTTCTGCACAAGCTCATACAAATCCGTGTCCATCGTGATACGCCCATTTAATTGCGAATAAGTGTAATCATCTGCCTCTTCTATCGGCTGTCATATTTACCATAACCCATATCCCCGCCCCAGTCAAACCTAAACATCCTCCTCCAACAACATCGCAGAATTTCTATGGTTTGGACCTCGCACAAAACCAGAGACTGCGAACTACGCAACACCATATACACACAATGAACCACGAACTGCCGGTGCAGCCATACGAGTTCTCCGGCAAAGAACGCCCGGCTCAGTGAAGTCTTTTGGCGAGGACAAAAAAGGTGTGTAGTAAAATTCAGCGGCGCCACTCGGCCTTGCGGACCATAAGCGGCGGCATCTGCTGGGGCCTGACCCTTCGGCTGCCCGGGCTTACGCATCCTCTGATACTCGGATACCAGTGGATATTAAATAGCTGCGGCTTAAAAGGCAGCCCACTTTTTCTCGGCTTGCCGAACATCGATAATCCCTTCTTGGCGGCATCGAAACAGAAATTACGCCATCCTGATTATCGACCAATTCGAGCAGTGACTTTTGGACCGTTCGGGATAGACCCAAAGAAGGAATTCACAATGCTATGAAACGTGGGGGCCGGCCACAACAGCAGGGTTCAAAGTTTCACCGGTATCTGGCGTTTAGCTAAGTATTCCTTCATTTGTTTTATTGTGTATTTCCCGAAGTGTGCTATCGATGCAACAAGCAGCGCATCTGCATGCCCATCAGCAATAGCCGCATATAGGTGCTCAAGTGTCCCGGCTCCGCCCGATGCGATTACCGGTATCTTTACTGCGTCGGCGATGGCCCTTGTCATCGGAATGTCGTATCCAGTCTGCGTGCCGTCGGCATCCATACTTGTAGGCAGGATTGCGCCCGCTCCCAAATTCTCGGCCTTTTTCGCCCACTCGACCGCATCTATCCCTGTGCCCGTGGTGCCTCCGTTAATTATTACCTCAAATCCGGATGGCAACTGGGAATTGCCGTACGTATCAACTGCGATAATGATTTTCTCGCTGCCGAACTCCTTGGCCGCCTGTTTGATAAGGTCCGGCTTCTTCACAGCAGCCGTATTGATAGACACCTTTGAAACGCCCAAATCGAGCAGCTCCTGAACTGCCTGACAGTTGCGGATTCCGCCGCCCACGGTCAGCGGAACTGATATTTTCTCCACAGTTCTTTTGACCGCATCCAGCATCGTCTTTCGGTTCTCAATGGTGGCGGTTATATCCAGAAACACCAGCTCGTCCGCCCCCGCCTCGCTATACACAGCAGCGCTCTCTGCCGGGTCGCCGACATCTTTTAGCTTAACAAAATGGACCCCCTTAACCAGTCGGCCGTCTTTCACATCCAGGCAAGGTATAATCCGTCTGTAATCCATAAGACATCCCTTCCTAACCTGTTTCCCAGCATTTACCAAATCCTGACCTGCCATTATCCAACAATATACCAAACCGCACTATAGCAGTCGAGAAATATTTTATGCCGCCGCGTCAATGTCGCGGGGCCTGCTTTTTATTATCTTATCGTCCACCAGCCCCAGGATATTAGGGTAAAATGCCGCACAACATCGTTCTGGGCAGCCAATCATACGGCGAGGGAGCAGCCAAAAAACTGGACCATCCGGCGAATTTTACCCGGCCTTTGAAAACTAAAGACCGCAGGGTCTGAAAGTCCTAAAATCTTCTAAAACTTGTAAAAATGGCTGTTTTTTGCGGACTTTCGGGAGCAATGAACAATTTTTCTCTCGCCGCTCCAGCCGCCAGGTCCACACATACACCGGAAATCATACAAATTTGGCCAGAAAGTTATTGCAACTAACAGATTTGACGATTATTATATTAAGTTCGACTATAGGGACTATTGGCTGTCAAGGCTAACTTTCAACAGAGTTGCTTAAAATGATTTTGTCAGGATTAGCGGACAGTGTACGGTAAACGAACAATTTATCCGGACAGCCGCGCTTCGTATGAATGCTGGCCTGAAAGTCAGTGTTTCTGCTTCACAGTCGGGAAACGGACGACCTCTTCTCCCGGAGGCAGAATGATGTAGAACAAAGAAAATTACAACCTCCGTTCGTTCTTGGCGTGTTGCGGGGGCCTGTTTTTCGACAGGTCCATATTGAAGTGGAAACTCTGAAGTTTCCACTTTTTTTTGGCCGTTTTTAGAGAGAAAAGCAATGAACCAGGACTTGCTGAGAATTGTGGAAAATATCGCCCGGGACAAGAACATAGACAAAGAGGCGATATTTCTGGACCTTGAAGATGCAACGGTCTCGGCCGCACGAAAGCATTTCGGCGAACCGGAAGGCAATATAGTAGTCCATATCGACCGCACCACCGGCGAAATTACGGCATCCAGGGACAACGTGGGAATCGACATAAGACAGCTCGGCCGAATCTCCGCCCAACTGGCTAAACAAACGATGATACAGAAGATACGCGCCGATGAACGGGAAAGTATCTACGCCGAATTCAGCCAGCGAAAAGGCGAAATCATAAGCGGCACCGTTGTGCGATATGAAGGCGGAACGCTCATCATAAATCTGGACCACTGGGTCGAAGGATTTATGCCGAAGAGCGAGCAGATAGTGGGCCAGACCCACAAAACAGGCGAAAGACTTCGCTGCCTTATTCTTGACGTAAAAGAGGTCGGCAGCCAGGTCAAAGTCATTCTGTCACGCACGCACCCCGATTTCATCCGCCGCCTGTTCGAGCTGGAAGTGCCGGAAATCAACGAAAAGATTATCGAAATCCGGGCGCTGGCCCGCGAGGCGAGCTACCGAACCAAGGTCGCTGTGATTTCATTAGACGAAAAGGTTGACCCGGTCGGCGCCTGCGTAGGCGTTCGCGGCAGCAGAATAAAGAACATAGTCGATGAGCTTGGCGGAGAAAAAATCGATATTGTCCGATGGAACGACTCATCACAGGTCCTCGTGGCGAATGCGCTGATGCCCGCAAAGGTAAGCGAAATCGCCCTGTGCTTCGAGCTGGGTCGGGCAACAGTAGTTGTAGATGAGGACCAGCTAAGCCTCGCCATCGGCAAGCACGGGCAGAACGTCCGGTTGGCTGCGAGGCTGACCGGCTGGGACATCGACATACTGACCCCGGATGAATACAACCGCGGCATCGAGCGATTGTCAAACTGCGTCAAGGGCGTAGAAGGCATAGATGATATGATGGTCGATAAGCTGATAGCGCTGGGTGTTATATCTGTCCCGGACCTGGACGATGTAGGGGTCGAACCGCTTGTCCAGGAGCTGAAGCTCGACCCGGAAGTCGCTGAGAAGTTGATTGCCGCAGCAGCCAGGGATATCAAACTTCTGGCCGCTGAACCAAAGCAAAAACAGGCGGAAAACCTTCTGCAGCAACAAACAAAGGCGGCCGGCGACAAACAATAAAAACAGACCCGATGGAGTAGAAAAAGTTTGGCTACGACAAGAGTTTATATCCTGGCCAATGAGCTCGGCGTAAAAAGCTCTGCCATTGTGAAAAAATGCCAGGATGAGGGCCTGGACGTTCAGAACCATATGGCAGTAATATCCGCGGGCCTGGCAGCCACTATCCGCGAGTGGTTCAGCGAAGGAGAGAACGTAACAACAGTCGAGACCGCCGAGAAGGTGAACCTTGAGAAGGTCCGCATCAAAAAGAAGCCCAGGAAAAAGGAGCCGCAGCCAAAAGTCCAGGAAGTCGAACAAGCAGAACCGGCTGCAGAACCTGTAACAATAGTAGAAGCGCCTCCTGTGCCGGTGGAAACCAAACCGGCTGAACCGGAACCGGCGCTCGCATCTGTGGCAGAGGCAAAAGCCGCCCCAGCGCCCGCGGCAGTCATCGCAGAAAAACCGCCTGTGCAGCAGCAGGTGGCTGTTGAACTGGAAAAACCGGAACCGCCAAAACCGGAACCGGTAAAGCCTCCGCCGGAAATAATAATGCCCGCCGGGCCGATTATGAAAAAGCCCGCGCCGGCCAAGCTCACCGGACCGAAGGTCGTCCGAATTGAAGAACCCGAACCGTTACATCGGCCCAGGCCCAAATCAAGAGAAAGATACGATTTGCCAATCACCGAGCCGCTGATGTACCGCCAGAAAAAGCTGGATGAGCCTGCCAATGCTCCTGCCAAAGATAAAAAGCGGCCGCCAAAGCTGCTGAAAGAAAAAACATCCGGACGCCGGCGGGATACCGTAGAGTTTGAAGCGGCAAAGAGACCAAAGTTCAGCAGCAAGTGGCGGCAAAGAGATATTGAGGAAAGGCAGGCCCGGCTAATCGCCGCCGGCGGCGAGGGCTTGCGGCTGAGGCCGCTTCGCAAAATCGCCACAAAAACCAAACGGGAATCCGCCGTCGCCGTCAGACCCCAGAAGGCCGCCATAAACGAGCCGATTACGGTAAAGGCCCTCTCCACCGTCCTGTCGGCCAAATATTCCGATATTATCGGCAAATTGATGAATCACGGCGTAATGGCCACAGCCAATCAGGTCATTACCAACGATGTCGCCGAACTGGTTGCCCTCGATTTCGACACCGAACTGGTGGTGGAGCACACATTAACTCTCGAAGAACAGATACGGACCGAATTTGAACAGCGCCCCAGAAACAACTTCACGAAGCGAGGAGTAGTCGTCGCCGTGCTCGGACACGTTGACCACGGCAAAACAAGTCTGCTCGATAAAATCCGCTCAACCCAGGTCGCGGCCAGCGAGGCCGGCGGCATTACGCAGCACATCGGCGCATATCAAGTCAACTGGGACGGCAAAACGGTAACATTCCTTGACACGCCGGGGCATGAGGCATTTACCGCTATGCGGGCCAGAGGCGCGAATATGACCGATGTGGTCGTGTTGGTAGTTGCCGCCAATGATGGAGTGATGCCCCAGACCATCGAGGCAATAGCACACAGCAGGGCCGCAAAAGTGCCGATTATCGTGGCGCTAAACAAAATCGACCTGCCCGGCTACGACATAAACCGCATTTACGCCCAGTTCGCCGAGCAGGGGCTGACGCCGACTGAATGGAGCGGACAGACCGAGATTATCAAGACCAGCGCCGTCACAGGCCAGGGCATAAATGACCTGCTCGAAGCCCTCGATTACGTCGCCGAACTGCTGGAGCTTAAAACAGATGATACAATCCCTGCGACAGGCTGGGTCGTTGAGGCAAAAATATCCCAGCAGTGCGGGCCTGTGGCAACCTTACTAATCAAGGAAGGCTGCCTCAATAAAGGCGACGTCATTTTGGCCGGCACCACATATGGCCGCGTGAAATCCATGACGGACAGCTTCGGCAAAAGCATCAAAACAGCCACAAGCCCTATGCCGGTGGTGATAACGGGCTTAAACGGCGTCCCTCTGGCAGGCGACAAATTTTACTGCCTTGACGACATCAACAAGGCAAAGACCGCCGCTGAGGAAAACCAGACCCACCTGAGGGAAAACTCGCTGGCGGAACGAACGCAGGTAACCTTGGACAACCTCTTCAGCCAGATAGAGGCCGGAAAAACGCAAGAACTCACCCTTATCGTTCGCGCTGACGTGCAGGGCTCGGTCGATGTCCTGAAGAAATATCTGTCCGAACTGAGCACCAATGAGGTAAAAATCAACATCCTGCACACAGCAACCGGCGGAATTACAGAAGGCGACGTGGTCCTCGCCGAGGCGTCAAACGCCATCATTATCGGCTTCAACGTGGTCGCCGAAGAGCGGGCCGCCAAAATGGCCGAGACAAAAGGCGTTGAGATAAGGTTCTACGACGTCATTTATCGCATAACCGAAGACCTGCAGAAATCAATGGTAGGATTGCTCGAACCGGAAGAGCAGGAAAAGACTCTCGGCAGAGCCGTCGTAAGGGCGACATTCAAGGTTTCACGAATCGGCACAGTGGCCGGCTGCTACGTCACCAGCGGCCTTGCCGCCAAAAACGCAAAGATACGACTGATACGCGACAACGTCGTGCTTAAAGGCGACCTCGCTATCGAGTCGCTGAAGCACTTCAAAGATGATGCCCGCGAGGTCAAGGCGGGCTTTGAGTGCGGTATTAAAGTGGCAGGATTCGACGACATCAAGATTGACGACGTCTTTGAATTCTACGAAATCATTAAAGTAGCCAGGACTCTCTAAAATACAGTGAGCGGTCGTTAGTAATTGGCGGGCAGCCCGATTGGTTCGGTATCTTGACCGTATTCAAAACCAGTTTTATATTTGCGCGTTGCATACCTGACAACCAGCGGCCGACTGCCAACCAATAATACCGACAACGAACTATGACAACTCGAAGGCAGGAAAGGATGTCTCGTCTGGTGAAGGAAGCGGCCAGTAACGCTATCAGCCACCACCTGAACGACCCGCGTATCGAGGGTCTGGTGAGCGTTACGAGGGTCGAAATAGCCGCTGATTTGCGTGTCGCCGACGTATATCTTAGCATTTTCGGCAAAGACGCCGGAGCAGAGAACAGAACTTTCACCGCAATAGAGCACGCAAGAGGCCGAATACAGGCCCTGGTGGCCGACAGGGTGCAGAGCAAATTCTGCCCCATCTTGCGTCTCTTCAAGGATGAAAAATTCAAGAAGACGCTGGAAATGATGAAACTGATAGAACAAGTAGCCGCCGAAATAGAAAAGAAAAAACAGCAGGATAATCCGCTCGAACAGTAGCGAATAAAAAACGGCATACTGCCGACCTTTTACACGGTCATTTTATGAAAAACAGCAAAGAATATTCCAAAAAGCTGCAGCAGTTATACCGCTCGCTAAAACCTAAATTCCCGAAAGTGGAAAAGGTGGTCCACAACGAGCCCGTGGATGCGCTGGTTTATGCAATCATAAGCGAAAATACCAGCGAAACAGCGGCACAATCTGCAAGAAAGAAAATCGCCGAGCATTTCGTGGATTTGAATGATTTACGCGCCTCGCCGCCTAAGGAAATTACAGAGGCGCTCGGCGAAAGCACGCCCGCTACAAGGGCCGCGTCTGCAAGTATTATCAAGGCATTAAGGTTCGTCTTCGATGAATATCACAAGCTCAGCCTGGAGGCCTTAAAGAAGATAGGTAAGCGCCCGGCCAGAGAAGTCCTCGAAAAAATAGACGGCGTCAGTCGATTCGTGGTTGATTACTGTATGCTCACCGCCCTGCAGGGGCACGCTATACCGCTCACGCCGACGATGATAGAATATCTTAAAAACAACAAACTGGTGCACCCCGACGCCAGCCACGAGGAGACAGAAGGCTTTTTGGCCAAACAAACTCCCGCCGAAAACGCATACACGTTTTATGCGCTCTTGCGGCAACAGAGCGAATCAGGCAAGAAACGGCGGAAAGAGAAAGGCAGCTCCTGAAACAGAAGCTGAAACAGCAACCAAAACCTAAAAAAGGCCATAACATAAAACGAAAAATTTCTCATAAGGTTTAAGATGCCAGAGCAAGTATTAAAATTAGGTATCCCATCAGGCAGTCTCCAACGGGCCACCATCAAGCTTTTCCGAAAGGCCGGGTTCCACATCCTCGACTCCGAAAGAAGTTACCTTCCCCGCATAGACGATGAGCAAATCCGCCTCGTGATGCTGCGCGCACAGGAAATGGGCAGATACGTCGGCGACGGCGTCCTCGACGCCGGCATCACCGGCTACGACTGGATAATGGAATGTAACTGCGATGTGGTCGATGTCTGCGAGCTCGCTTACAGTAAAAGCACCGGCCAACCGGCAAAATGGGTCCTCGCCGTGCCCGAAGAATCGAAAGTAAAGACGCCGAAGGACCTGCGGGGCGGCATCATTGCAACCGAGCTGGTCAATGTAACAAAGAAGTACTTCGCAGATAAAAATATAGATGTAAAGGTCGAATTTAGCTGGGGCTCAACCGAGGTAAAGGCCCGCCTGGTCGATGCCATAGTCGAGCTTACCGAAACCGGCGCATCTCTTCGGGCAAACAACCTGCGCATAGTCGATACCGTGATAACCTCCACGACACGGCTTATCGCGAATAAAAAGGCCTGGCAGGACAAATTCAAGAGGGAAAAGATAGAAAATATCTCCATCCTGCTTAATGCTGCAATCGAGGCACGTAACAAAGTTGGCTTGAAACTGAACGTAAAAAAGAAAGATTTGGACCGTGTTTTGAAGATACTTCCTGCCGAAAAAAGCCCGACTATTTCAGGCCTCGCTGATTCCGATTACGTCGCGCTGGAAGTAATTATTGATGACAAAATCGAACGCTCACTCGTCCCGGCCTTAAAACGCGCCGGCGCCTCAGGAATAATCACCTACCCTCTCAATAAGGTTATACACTGACGAGCATCTCCCGGAAATTGAATAGTGGATGTTGACTCCGCGCGCAGTATGAAGGGCGGACTGCTCATTTTGCCCGTGCGAGGTATGAGCCGTCTTCGGTGCTGATGCGGACAACTTCGCCGACTTCAATAAAGGGTGGAACGCGGGTTTTTAAGCCCGTTTCAAGAACAGCTTCTTTCATTTGATTTGTCGCCGTCGCGCCTCTGGGCATCGGAGTTGTTTCGGCAACCGTCAGCTCCACCACCTTCGGCAGTTCAATCGCAACGATGTTCCCTTCGTGCGTCAAAGTGGTCAAAGGCGTATTGGGCCTGAGGAATTTTACGGAGTCCCCCACTAAATCAACAGGGATATTAACCTGGTCGTAGGTTTTGTTATCCATAAGGACATGGCCGTTACTGTCGGAATAAAGATATTCCATATCCCGTTTATCCAGAAATGCCTGGTCAAGCTCTTCCGTAGAGCGCAGGCGTCTTTCGATTATCGCGCCATCGGCCAGGCAGCGCATCTTGGCCTGCACGAACGCCCTCAAATTTCCCGGCGTAACGTGCGCCGCCTGGACGCATATATACAGTTTGCCATCCAAAGTTACAGCCATACCCGGCCGCATATCATTCGCCTTCACGCCAAGTCTCCTGTCCAAAAACACGCTGCGACCAATAACGCCTGCGTCACCTCATCCACAATACACCCTTTTACTATGCCATTTAACCGCAGGCCAAACCTTATACTATTTTTCGGCCTGTCTTACAACAGTATTTACCGAATTGCGGCTGCTTTCTAATTTGAGGCCCCGCCGGCGACAATATCCCTGAACTCAAACGAAAATCCGTCCTGTCTGCTGATGCCATAAAGGGCGGACAGCCCAAAATACTTCCGCACGGCCTCAAATTCAGGCAAGAGGCTGAAATTGAACAAATCAGACTCGCCCCCGGTCAAACCCAATTGTGGGAACAGCGACGCGGAACTCATCGAGACATTCACTCCAGCACCGGACTCTTCGCTTTTCTTCCTGGCTCCTTCCTTTTTCAGCATCTTCCAGAAAAATTCGCTCGAAGCCACGTTGTCCTGCAAAACAGCCAGACCCACAGCCGATGGGATGAACGATTTGGCCTTATTGAACCACGCCGCGGACGCAAGTGTCGCCGTCTGCGGGCTGCCCAGCTCGCGGATAGTCCGCTCAACAGCCGCCTCGCTCCCAAAAATCAAATGCGTATCAGTAATGGTAAAGGCCAGCTTCGGCGTCTGCATAACCGGCCCGGCGGCCGGCGGCGCACCCGGCTCCTGCATCGGCGCCTTCCGGCCGGGCGCAAAACCGGGCAGCAGACCCGAAACATCAACTAAGTATATCGTATGACCCAAAAGCTCGCGCTTCGCATCGGCATTGCCCGGCGCTATCACCTTACTGTGAAAAAGCGACAGGGACTTCTCAAGAGCGCCTCGATTCGTTACCGCGACAGCCACAACCGTTTCCGGCGATGCCTCAGCGTCTGCCCCTGTGGACTGTTTGCCGGCGCTTTGTGCGACTATAATCTGCGAGCCAAGATGGTCGATGACATCGCCCTTCAACAGCACCCCCGGCTCACCCTGCGGGCTCGGCGGCACAAGCGGAGTCTGCATCAATGCAGCAAGCTGAGGACTGAAACCATAAAGGATGCCGTAAAGCTCATCGTAAACCTTCTTGATATTCAAATTCAAAACGCCCACCGAATAAGCTGAGGCAGACACAAACTGCGGCACACTGACGGCAGCCAAGTCCATCTCAAGCACCCGGCAGACGCCCTTCTTGGCGCCATCCACCTTCAGAAACATCTTGCCGGAAAAGTTGTTGTTGCTTTCTCTGCACAGACCCACCGCCAAACCCATTGACGCAACGTTGTCGAAGCCCAGATTGGCCACCGTTGTCTTTGCCTTGCCGGCAGCATCCTCCGCGACAGCCACCTGAACGATATGTTTTATGTTGACGTAAACGTCAACATCATGATTAGACCCAACGGCCTTCATAGTAGCGGTATAATCGGTGTCGCCGGCCAGCGAGGGGCTGCTCGCACCCTGTATATGTGCGATAACAAATTGAAGGATATCCAGATTCGCAGACCCTATCAGGCAGTCGCCCACAAAACAATAACTCACATTCAGAGACGGCTGCTGCGTTATGGTCGTAATGCCGACGCCGCGGTAGTCTTCGGTCTTGCGGTTGGCGCCGTTTTCGATTGCCTTCTGCACCATTTTATCTACCGCCTCTTTTATCCTGGCAGCCGACTCGCCCCACTGCGCGATAAACAAAATCGGCGGCTCGTTGGCGTCCTTCGTCTGCTCGTTCAGCACCAAAGCAATGGCAGCTCTGCCCTGCGGCAGTATGCCGGTCTCGAAAATGGTCCTTTCAAGCTCATTGTCCATTTTCTTGACCTGCTCCCGCCATTTGTTTTTGAAGTCCTCCACAAAACCCGCCATCGCCGGGTCTTTATAGAGCTTGTAAAAGCTGGTCTTCTCAAACTGCGCGCGAAGCTGGCTGAAATTGCCTACGTCCACCAGCACTATCGTCTCCGGCGGGACAAGCTTGGCGGTCTCCGGCAGGGCCTCAGCCCCAATGGAAACCGGCGAGCACAGGAACACAAGAACGCAAGCACACAGGAAAAGTGGTCCGCGCAGGATATTTTTCCCTTCCGTCGCCATATCTTTCATTACTTATTCCCTTCACTAATCTGTTAAAGATTCGTCACTTCATATTCAGCTTCGCTATTGATGCGGCACGTCCTTTTTCTTCATAAAATCCGGCTGTCCCTTATTGCGTCTCCTGTCCGGCTGGACGTATTTGAAACCGCTGTTTGGATTGTCCTTGTCGTAGAGAAAGGCATCGCGGTTGTCGATGAAATGTTTCACATAATTGACGGGTATCGCAAAACCGAGCCCGCCATAAAAAATATATCCCATATTTGTAACGCCGATGACCTCGCCGGCCAAATTGAAAAGCGGCCCGCCGGAATTGCCGGGATTGATGTCCGCGTTGGTCTGGATATAGAGCAGGCCCTCGAAGGCCCTGTTCTTCGTGCTTATAACGCCGTTGGTGACGGTCCGCTCCAGGCCCAGCGGATTGCCTATCGCAAACACCTGCTCTCCCACCTCGGCTCGGCTGCTGTCGCCCAGATAGACGAACTTGACCTTCGCATCTCCGAGGTCCTCCACCTTTAATAACGCCAAATCGACAAAAGGATTGATGGCCTCGATTTTGACCTTTTTGAATTTTTTCCTCTCAAAACCGCTCCCCCCCTTCCTGAACACGATAACTTCAATCTTGGTTTCTCTTTCTATCACGTGATAATTCGTTACCAGAAACCCATCCTCGCTCAGGAAAAAGCCCGACCCCAGGGCGGTTGGGCTTGAAACCATCACCACCGCCTCTGAAAACGCATCCACGCATTTTTCGATAGTGGTTTTCTTCAGGTCGGCCGTTCTGTATAGCTGCCCCGCCGGCTGCTCCGCCTTGCCGGGTGTCACCGCCACGTTTACATCCTTGACATCAATCTTATTAGGCTCAATGGCCTCGGCGCGTTCATATTTAAGTATCTTTTCCCGCGGGATTGTCAGGACTGTAAAGCCGACGTCGAGGTAGATATGCGTTTCCTTTTCCGCCAGTATCTCGCCCGTCAACCGCTGCCCTTCCTTCAGGACAACTGTATCCCCGAATAAATCAGGCACCATCCACAAATAGCACACTAACACAACAGTTGCAAGTGCACAGGCCATAACCGCCCTCACATTCTTGCGACTTCTGGCTGCAACTTTTTTAAACATTTTAACCCCTGAATCTGCTCAGGTTATTGTTACTCAATGGCTTATATCGTTTCCTACAGAGCCAAATCCATTGTATGGGTTATCTACCCTTGACGCAAATGGAAAATACTTGTGACGCTCCATTTTTCAGAAGGCTTTGGCTGTAAGCAAGGGTGCTTCCTGCTGTTGTGCTGTCATCAATTACGCCATTTACCTGATAGGATAAAAATTTTGTTTTTTCCGTGCGCGAACCACACTAATTCAACTCACGTCGCACCGGTATTCCTGGCACACGCAATTAACATAATTCCACTGCTTGCTTGCACCCCGCTTTAGCTAAGCAGGGAAAGAAGGAAATGTTAGCCTTATTCCCAGCGGTGCGTTACGGCTTTAAGTTGCAGGCCATCCATTCAGAAGCCATAACCGCAAAGTCGAACATATCCACCTTACAATCGCCATTCAGGTCACTCTTGATTGGCTCAATGCATGCCCCTCTGGTAACAAGCAACTGGTACATACCCATCTGGCCGTTGAAGCCAGCTACCCGGATAAAGTAGGTCTTGCCCTTGACCACGCTAATGGCAACCTTTGATTGAGTGTTGTCGAGGCAGTAGTCATCATTACAGGCTAACTCATTTCCGTCACAGGCGTTAAATACCGCTAAGGTGGTATCAAATACACTGCCTTCGGTATGGATTGTTACCTGACCCCCTGCGGTGGGCGTATAGAAATGCCAGACGTCATTTGTGTCATTATAGGCACAACTACTTAAATCGGTACCGGCGGCGCCTGTCGAATCACCATTGTATGGGACGTCATCTACCACTCCAATCGCATCGCTGCAACTATCATTCTCTATTCGGTAAATAAGCACGCCATAAAGCCCGTAGTTAGGCTCCATCATGCCTCTCCAGACAATAAAGTTGCCGCTGATGTAAATACTCATCGAATCCACATCATCGGTTGAGATGATAAACGTTTCTTTGGTTGTCAGGTCATACCCATAGAGGTCCATATTCATCATATCTTGCCAGACCACAAAGTTGTCGCCGATTGAAATGCTCATCGAATCTACATCATCGGTTGAGATTATAAACGTTTCTTTGGTTGTCAGGTCATACCCATAGAGGTCCATATTCATATCTTGCCAGACGACAAACTTATCGTTGTCGGAAATACCCATGCACCAGCTTATGTCTTCGGTTGGGATGATAAATATTTCTCTACTCACCAGGTCGTATCCATAAAGGTCCATATCCATTGTGTCTTGCCAGACCACAAAGTTGCCGCCAACGGAAATACTCATCGAATCCACATCACCCGTTGAGATGATAAAGGTTTCTTTTGTTGTCAGGTCGTGCCCATAGAGATCCATACTCATCATATCTTGCCAGATAACAAACTTATCGTTGTTCGAAACACTCATCCAGTCTACATCACCGGTTGAAACGATAAACGTTTTTTTGGTTGTCAGGTCGTACCCTCTAGTCACTGTGTCCTTCCAGACCACGAGGTTGCCGCCAACGGAAATACCCATCGAATCCACATCACCAGTTGAGATAATAAACGTCTCTTTGGTTGTCAGGTCATACCCATAAAGGTCCATACTCATCATATCTTGCCAGACGACAAACTTACCGTTGTTCGAAACACTCATCCAGCCCACATCATTGCTTGGGATGGTAAACATTTCTCTCACTGCCAGGTCATACCCGCAGACCGCCATAGGCATCATCTCTTTCCATACCACAACGTTGCCGCCTATAGAAATACTCGTTGAGTCTACATCATTTGTGGTAATAGTGAACTTATCCAAATTACAACTCCATCCATATACTACCGTTGTGGGCAACGCCAAAGCCAAAATCGCCAACATTTTTATAGTTTTCATCTTGAATTTCTCCTACCAAAAATTTTTTCCGTAGAGTAACTTTACATACCGATACCTTCTAAGAAAAATTTGCTGAATTACGTTATATACTTGTATCATTGTGTATTCTCTGTCCTCCTCAAATCCGGGCGGGACAGTTGGTTCAAAAGATAATTGCGGTTCTACACTCTTCGGGCAGGAAAAGCAAGGCGAAAACACACAAATCCTTATGATTTTTCATTTTTTTTGAAGTGGTTTTGTGGCAGGATTATTTTTCGCACTAACCTGACCAAGAACGCCTCATCCCGAGGAAAATAGACTAATCCGGGTAGCAGCGGCAATTTTAATCGCCTCAAATGCTAATTTGGCTTGGCTAACATAAGCAGCGAATTTAGAATAGTATCGTAGCAAACTTTGTTTTGGGCTAAGAGTGCTGAAAGCCTACATCGATATTTGTCAGAATCCAATTAAGGAGAGTATGCAAGATGAAAAAACTTAGTAGCAATTTAAGCCTATTTATTGGGCTGTTGTTGACAGTATTTTGTTATGGCTGTGCCGCAAGTCAGCCAGTTGCAATAACTGTTCCTGACAAGCCAGCCGTTCAACAGGCAGAACCGAACCAGCCGAAACCGCCTATCCAGGAGCCGCCGGAGCAAAAGCCAAAGGGGCAGCCCACTGTTAAAGCTCTTTCTGAGCCGGACATTGTCGCTAAAATCGCCGACTATGTCATCACAAGCCAGGAGCTTCAGGAAAGACTGATGATGGAGCTGCGGCCTTACGAATACGAGCAATACAACCTGACAATCGCCCCCCCTGATGCGAAGATAGTGCTTACCAAAATGCTCGCCGAGAAGGCAATGGTGATGGAAGGCCGCAGGCAAAACCTCCTCGATGACCCGGCAATCCGCAGTGCAGTCAAGCGATTCAGAGACGGCAACCTTGCAAACCTGCTGTTGCAGAAGTACCTGCAGGACAAGCTGACTGTAACGGAATCGGAAATCGAAGAAAGAATAAAAGCTGACCCCAAACTGGACCGGATGCAGGCGAAAACAATGCTCGAAAGGGCAAAAGCCGGCCGGCTTCTGGACAGCTATTACAGCGACATATATGCCAAGTTTCACGTTCAAAAGTTAAGCGATAACTTCCCCAAAGCGGCCCAAATCCACGACAGGCTGCTGCTGCATCCAAAGTCGCCCCGCAATGTCGAATTTATCCGCCTCAGCCAGATAGAAAACGACCTGACGCCCGAAGAAAAAAATATCGTCCTGGCCGCCTACGACAACGGAAAACTGACGCTTAAAGATTGGTTCGAGGCCCTCTGTGATGTGGCTCCGCCGAATCGGCCTCGCAATTTGAATACGCCCGAAGGGGTCGAACAACTATTAAATGGGGCTTTGCGTATGCCTCTGCTTGTCGCCGAGTCCAAGATGCTCGGGCTTGACAAGGATGAAAACTTTGGAAAACGGGCAAAAGCGTGGGAAGATTCGCACCTGCTCTACAAGGTCAGGGCCGACAAAGTCAGGGACATCAACGAGCCGACAAACGAACAGATAATCGACTACTACAATAAAAACAAAGAAGTGTTTATCGACAGGACACTCAAGCTCGACCAAATCTGGTGCCAGGACCTCACGACAGCCCGGAAGGTAAAAGCCGAGCTGGATGCGGGCAAGGATTTCCAGTCAGCCAAACAGCAGTACTGCATAGACAAAAAAACCACCCCCTTCGACGCTTACCCCGGCAGCGAGGGCGTATTCTTCCAGGATTTATGGAAGGGCGAGCCGAACCAGATAATAGGCCCGGTTAAGGGCTTTTATGCGGGTGGCGTCAAGTGGCGAGTTGTCAAAATACTACAAAAAAATCCCGGCTCCATAAAGGAATACGCGGAATTTATGAAAGACCGCGTCAAATCGAAGATACTCGGCGAGCAAAGAAACGCCCTGCTGGAAAAATTCAGCAAGGAGCTTCTTGAAAAATACAAATACGAGATTTATGCCGACAGGATAAAGGACATCGATCCGCTGAATATACCATAACCATCGCAGTATAATAAATGGACTTCGCAGGACCATTCCACATTCTGCAAATGTCATTCCTGCGGAAGTAAAAATCCATTACATCCGGATTGCTGGTTTAGCATACCTTATGGCAGTACAAACCACTCAAATTACCGGCGTCGGAACAGTCATCTCTTACCACGCCTATGGAACTCCCGCGCCCGGCTCGATTATCCTGATAGTGTCTGTGCCGTAGAATCGCCGGCCGCTCTTCAATCTGCCGACAACCCGCAGTTCGCCTTCGCCATTGTTGGGAACAGCATTCATTAACCTCTGTTTATCAAACGAAGCGAGGATTCTTGCCTGCTCGAACTGTCCCATCAGTGGCGGAATAATATGCTGAGTCTTCGCCTCAATCTCGCCGGGGGACAACAGTAATGGCCGGTCGCACGCAACATCATCTATCATCACTCCTTCGGGCAGGCGAATAAGGGCCAATATCGCCGTCATTTGGCTGGAGCGATTTATCACCCTCGGAAATACCCGAAGTTGGGCTTCTATTGGCTCGACCACGGTTATAATAACCTGGTCCGGCTTGGAATCACCTATGCCATCATTGACAATTAGCTTGATTGTATGTTGCCCGACAGGCAGTCTTATCACAGACCTCGGGCCGGCAGCCCTATGGTTCTGGCTGCCAATTGTCCAGCGCCAGCGGTAAGTAAGCGTCTGACCTTCCGGGTCGGATGAGCCGCTGCCATCCAGAGTTACATTGGCCATCCTGTCCATCCCGGCATAAACCGTCTGGTCCGGCCCGGCATTCGCGACCGGCGGGCGGTCCTGACCCTGTTGCTGTAACCGCTTGATGATGCGGTTGATGATTTTGACGGTGTCCGTCGCCGTAGCCAACTGATTATCAGTAACGGTCAGCTCAATAACCTCTTCGACCCGCCCTAATGCCTTTGTCTGGCAGGTAGGGTCACTGCCTGAGTAGATAATCACTCCATCGGGAAGACGCTTCCAGGTGTATTTAGTAATCTGGCCATCCGGGTCGCGTGAGTTGCTTCCATCCAGAGTAACCTGTTCATTAGCATCTGCGACTATATCATCTCCGGCCTCGGCTATAGGAGGTTCGGTTGGTGTGCCGATTTGGCCGCTGATGCGGACCCACTCAATCTCGGACTGGTTTCGCACGATGTGCATCCCGACCTTATCGAAAGAGGTCAACTGGTTGTCCTGGTAGAAATTGGCCGCTTGTATCTGGCCGTCTATACTCAGCGACCACCAGCCATTGCCGTCTCGCGTCCAGGCAAAATCGTGCCATTCATACGCCAGATTTCCAATGGAATAGTTAAATTCATACTGCGTCTGGCCATTGACGGAAATTAGCCAATCTGCTCTTTTGTTGCTCTCGCCATAGTCGTGTACGATATAAACGTTATTCCCGCTGACTAACCAAACTTGTGCTTGATTAGGCCATTGCGGCCCTGACTTGGCACGGAACTCAATCGCCAGTTCGCCAACGTTGTTAAGGGACACCGGGTGACTAAGCAAAACGATTAGGCCGGGGTCGTTTGAATACCCGCTGCCGACTCCACGAAGTGAATATCCCTGCGGTGAAGGCACGACATCAGGCGGCGTTGCCGGGTCACCAGTCGTAGGATATGTAGCACTCCAGCCATCGAAGTTCCCATCATCGAAATTGTCAAAGAACAAAACGGGCAGGTTGGCCCAGGATATACCTTGACAAAGTAAAGCGAATACCAACGATACTAAAGCGATTTTGACAACATTACCGAGTTTCATTTTTCGCTCCTTTCAAAAATATACAGCGAATGTACGATGACTACTTCACTACGACTGTTAAGGATTGTCATCCCTTAGCCAATTCTCTGCCAGCATTGCCAAATCAGCTAAGTTGACTCTTCCATCGTGGTTGACGTCACCATCGAGCCATTTTATGTCACTCATACTCGCAAAAGGCGTCCCGCCGAAAGAACCCATATCGATTCTGCCGCCATTTGGCATCGGCTCATCTAACACATCATCATCGGGGTCGCCGCCATCAATGCAGGGGCTTGTAACCTTATCGAGCACCCAGACATCAGCCCTCGGCCAGTATCGGCCTCGCTCGGAGAGCAAATGGTAGTCGCTATTGGCTGCATCTGCAAAGAGCGGGTCCGAGCTTAGCTGGCTCAAATAAAGCTTTTGGATTTCCCGAGGCGACAAGGCCCTATTATAAATCAAGGCCTCGTCAATCGCTCCATAGAAAACTTCCGTGCCTGTCCCGCCGGGATAACAGGACTGGTCACCGATACGAAGCTCGCACCCTGAGGAGGTCAAACTACCCACAATAGCTCCCCTGCCTTCTTTGTTGCCATTTATATAGAGGCCCACCATACCGTTCGAGGGGTCGAGTGTAAAGGCAACGTGCGTCCACTGGCCAGGATTCAATTTAGATTGAGAATCAAAATGCTGCCCTTCAAGCAAGGCCCTAAGACGGCGGTCTTTAAGCACGCGAAGGGCGTAGCCCTTCCCAGCGACGTCATAGTGCTTACAGACAATCGCACCTGCGCCGCCGTGACCTTCAGGCAGCCAATCCGGGTCGAGCCAAATCCAGGCGCTCACCGTTATGGCATCGGTCAACGAAAGCCCGCCGTCATCCGGCACTTCAACATAATCATTTAATCCATCAAAACATAACCCTGTGCCGGCGATGCCTTGCGTCCAGGTTGCGCCGTAAATAGTCCCATTGTGTCCGTTGCCGGATTTGTCAGGGACGATGTTTCTATTGTTCTCATCGAAACTCCAGCAGGCAACCAAGCCTCGTAGTGGTAGCGGTTCAATATCCTGCTGGACGAAACTATAGCGCGCTTCGCAGCCAAAGAGGTCGCTATCGCTGTTTTCCCAGAAGATACAGTTGCTTACATCCGGCTCTGAGCCGGCGTAGGCCTCGACGCCGTATTTATTATTCACAATGTTCAAATTCTTTATGGTGGGGGAGCTGCCGGCGATAAAGACGGCCATAAAACTATTTTTTATGACAAAATTCTTCAGGATGGCCCTCGGCCCTTCCCCGCGATAAATCGATACCGCAAAGTCGCCGGGGTTTTCTATAATGGGTATGCTGGCTTTTGTAGCAACACCCTGAATAGTTATCGCTTTTCCTTTGAAATCGACTTCTTCCCGATATACGCCCGGATAGACCAATACCTTGTAGCGATTTGTGGCTGAATCGATACCTTTAGCAATGGTGGCAAAGGCAGTTCTTCTGCTTAAGCCGTTATTGTTATCGTTGCCATTAACCGCATCGACGTGATAGACAGGCTGCGCTTCAGGGATTGTACCCATAGCCGGCATATCCTCATCCTCAGGGCTATTGGTGATATTTACAGGGGAAAAAACATCAACAGGTGAATACCAGATATCAAAATTGCCAGTTCTATCTGACACAAATAAAATAAACTGACCATCCGGCGACCAGCAGGCGGCTCCTTCATCAGAGTCTGGCCAAGCAGCGGTGAAATTGTATGGATTCGAGCCATCTGCATTCATAATCAAAACGTCGCGTTTGTTGCCTGTGCGATTGCGGTCGCGAAAATCGACGGCAAGTCTTCTGCCATTAGGCGACCAGGCTGCCCGAATGAACGCCTGGCCTGGCGTGTGGTGTGTGATTTGAATAGATTGGCCTGCCGCACAGTCATACAAAAATAGGTCGCTTTCATAGGTTCGACCCCAGTTAGAGTAGAGTATTTTGTCCCCCAGTGGCCACCACTCTGGAAACGAACCACCGACTGGCAGCCGTCTCAGGCCTGTGCCATCTGTGTTTATAATGTACAGGGCTGTTCCGTCTGAACCACAAAACGCAATCTGCGACCCATCGGGCGAAAAACTTGGTTCGACCATGTCACCGCTGCCGTTGGTTACCCGTCGGAAGCCGGAACCGTCAGGTCTAACGATATAGATTTGTGAGTTTAATCCAGGGCCTCCGGAAAAAGTAAGCCACAAGCCATCCCGCGACCATTGGGGCGCATGCACAACGTCCAACGGAGGCAAAGGTAATTGCTGACGTGAACTACCGTCAGCATTCATTACATAAATTTTCTGCCCCGAAGGCGAAACAAAAGCGATTCTTCCCTTCAAATCGACCGGCGGCCCAGCAGCAAGAGTAGATAAAACGACGTTGTCAATGCATCCCGCCTGTAGTCTATCTCCATATGTAGACTGTGTGCAACTGATGCCGAGCCGTTCGATATTCAGAAATTCTCCGACAGCGGCTAAAGTATATGTACCAAGCAGGACGCCATCGTCCTTCCGCGTAATCTCAAGCGTGAACATATCGGAAGTGGGGTCGTAAATTGCTTTGTTATGGT
>Ga0315291_10000167_pt1 | contig 79570 bp, 59 predicted proteins | sample YL17G12_20_MG_FD_203070 | JGI IMG/M metagenome (GOLD analysis project Ga0315291, IMG submission 203070) | Sediment microbial communities from Yellowstone Lake, YNP, Wyoming, USA - YL17G12_20 | ecosystem: Environmental > Aquatic > Freshwater > Lake > Sediment | place: USA: Wyoming | collected... | reverse complement strand
TAAGCGGTTACGATAGCCAGACCGTTAGTATCAATATAACCGCTTCTCAAACCACCATCCAGAACTTTGCTCTGGTTTCTAGCGGACCTGCAGGGACCGGCTCCCTCCGCGGTACTGTCACCAGCGCCTCAACCGGCCTGCCGATCGCCGGCGCTACCGTTACTGATGGCACCCGCACGGTACAAACCGCTGCTGATGGACGTTATACAATTAATAATGTTCCCGCCGGAACCAATATCACAGTTACTGCATCCGCCACTGGCTATCTCTCTGCCCAACGCTCCGTCGATGTTACTGCGGGAGTAACCACTTCAGGTGTTGATTTCTCTCTTGCTATTGCTCCCACCGGCACCGGCACCATCGAAGGTCAAGTTACCGATGCCACCAGCGGGTTGCCAATTCCAAGTGCCGCGGTTTCGCTCAACACTGGTCAAAGCACCACCACTAATACCAGCGGTTTCTATCGGCTCAGCGGCCTCTCAGCCGGAAGCTATACCGTCACCGCCGCTGCTACCAATTACAACTCAGCTTCGCAGCCCGCTGCGGTTTCGGCGGGAGGAACTACTACTGTTAATTTATCTCTTACAATAAGAACTCAACCGCCGGCGGGCACCATTCCGCTATATATTTCCCGGTCCGGCAGCAATATAATGGTTACCTGGGAAGCCGGAACTTACGGTGATCCCCAGCTCTTCATCTTGACCGGAGACGGCGCAGGGCGGTTTACTAATACTTACGACGGGACCAACTGGACAAAAATTAACAGTGGCACCACTATCATTGCCCCGTCTTCGTTAGGAACTTTCACTTATGCCACCGGTGCTCTCATCCACCAGAATCAGGTTAGCACAGGTACGAACGAAGCCTATTACAAAGCGGTGATTGCCGGCGTAGATGTGGGTACAACCGCTGGAAGAGCCACTCTCGAGTCGGCCTGGGCGGTTGGCAAATATAATTATTCGCTGCAGACCGGCTTTAACTTGATTTCGATACCTTTCCTAATTCAGCAGAATAACAATCCAAACAGCGTATTTGGGAATCAGCTGAACGCAGGCACCAAATTAAGCGCTGATCGTATCATGCAGAAAAAGAGCGCGTCATCGTTTAGCTATAATTGGGCCTATCTGAGCAGCAGCGACAATCTCTGGCACGATGGCGATACCGATCAGATCAGCGCCATCAACTCTTCCAATATCGAGGGTTACTTTATATGGGTTAAGGGCTCATCAAAACCCGCAACTCTCGTCGGGGCAGTTTCAAATACTGCGAATTATAATGTCGCGCCGGGATGGGATTTAATTGGGGTTGGCTTCCCGGTTATGTCCGTCCTTAATGTTCCGGACGCCCTGGGTTTGGCGTCGGCCGGCGCGTTTTCTGGATCAAAATTATCCGCCGACCGCATCATGCAGAAGAAAAGCCCTTCAACCTTTAATTATTATTGGGCTTACCTTGATAGCGTTGACAATCTCTGGCATGATGGCGATAATCCAACCCAACTTGCCGGCTTTATGTTCCAGCCACCATCCGGATATTTCTATTGGAGAAAAGGCGCGCCCTCGTTTGCCTGGAATCGAATTTTAAGATAAATGAAGGGGGTTAAGTTTATGAATAAAAGAAAAAAAGAAAAAAGGAGGGGATTGAGGACATTAGCTTTTGCAATCGCGGCGATTATTGCTTTTGCCAGTGTTTCATTCGCCATTCAATTAAATGTCGACTTTGTTGTGTCAGATAGCGTGATAAAAACTCTCGGCGCTTATCCAAGTTCTACGCTGACAACTATGAGTGAAGGTACGGGAACAGTAAGAATTTTAAAAGGATCGCCGCTCGCACCTCGAGCAGCGGGGACCGAAGACCCCGGCAATCCTGTCGCAACATATTCAGGCGGAAATATCACCGGTTTGGTTGGAGACGGCCCTGGGGGAGCTGGTTCTTACTATTTTGCCCACAGCACGGTTAACGTTGATAACGGAAATGCGTTTTTTGTCAGAACCTGGAATGGAAGCGTATACATCGACTGTCAGCCGGTTCAATCTATTAGCTGGGGTGATAGCCCGCTTCCCAACTACACGCTTAACTATACTTCATCAATTGCTTATTGGGCTCGCCAGCCGGAAGCTCCTTCCATTGCTTCCATCAGCGAGTCTTTGCAAAGAAATGATAAGGGGACAACTAACCCCGATGATGACACCTATGATTTAACTTTAACTGTTACTCCCAGTTATAATGAAAGCACCACCCATATTCAACTGGCCCAGACCGACGCCACCGGCCCGGATGGGGCCCACAGTAAATTCCGTCTCCATTGCTATAAGACTTCGGACAGCACCCCCCCGAATCTTACAACACCGCTCACCGATCCAAGAGTAAAGGAAACCAACGGCGGCGGCGTTTCTTTTAGCGGCGGAAACGGCTATTTCACGCCCGGCACATATAGAATCGAAGTTTATGCATTCAACTGGTTCGGACATGGAAGTTACACTGCTCCGGATTATGCAACCTTATCCCGCGGGGCCGGCCCCCTCTCCTACACCCTCACCCTCGAAAGCGGGGTTAGCGTCGGCAAACCCGGCATCAACTTCTTCGCTATGCCTTTTGCCGGGCCATGGTATGTGTTTGACCCGACCACTAATTCACCTATTAGCTTTACTAATTACAATAACATACAAACCAATGAAGTGGTTACGGCCTATGACCTGGTTAAAACCGTAAATACTGCGACCGGACAAAATGTGGTCTCAACCTTTGGCAGGTGGGATAAAACGAAAAATGTTCAGGCCGATATCGGCATACTGATATTAGGCAGAGATCCGAACAGCACTTCCACTGAACCGGGACAATCCAGCAATGTGGTAACGAGGCTGAAAAACACTTTTCTCCAGCAGGGAGAAGGTTATCAGGTCTATATAACCAACCTGCCGGTGAGCAAAGATCCGTTGCGTATAAAGATTTGGAATACGGCATCACCGTAAAACCAAATCTAATTTTAAGGAGTTTGGATGTTTAAAAGGTTATTAATAATAACCGTGGGGCTGGTGTTATTTACGGGTGCGGTTTTCGCGCAGACCGAACCGCAAAAGCCAACCCTGCCTTTCTATTGGGTAACGGGAAGAGTAACTTCTCTGGAGACGCAAAATCCCGTTCCCAACCGGACGGTTGTGTTCCTGAGGGACGTCAGTCAAATGATTACGACCAGGACCGATCCCAACGGCTATTACCGAATAAATATTTATGAGCTGCCGTACTACAAAAATGTTCCTGTCACTTTCGAGGCAAACACTTATTACCGCATCGCGGTTCCTCGGACGGACGGATATGGAACGGTAGAAGCTTTTGCCCTGAGTACTGCGGAAGGTTATATGATCAAAGACCTGGTGATAGTGGCGAACGGAGGATTTTTAACCGATAAAGGCATCTTGCTGGGCACCGTTACCGATATAAATAATAATGCTGTTATTGGAGCAAGCATAACCGCGGTGGAACAAACCACTTTGACTAGTTACGAAACCCTCTCAACTTCGGGAGGATACAGCCTTACGCTTAACCCCGGAACTTATAACGTTACCTGTTCCCACGTCAATTACGGCACTCGGCAGGTAACCAACGAAGCCATTGCCGCCGGCAAAACCAAAGTGCTTAACTTCACTTTCGGCGCTCCGATTTCTCTCACCATCAATACCGCTTCGCCTCTGCCCGGCGGAAATAAAGCAATTCCTTACCTGACCGCCGTGCAAGCCACCGGCGGAATGGGAACGCTCACCTGGAGCCTGGTTGCCGGCTCCCTGCCCGCAGGTCTTACTCTGGACAGGAATGGAGTAATTTCAGGAACTCCGACCACGGCTGGATTAAGCACTTTTGAGGTCAGAGTTAGCGATGAAGCGCAGAATTTTGATACAAGAAGCTTCAATCTTTCGATTTCAGAGATTCAGGCGGCGGCCGGAACCGTTCCGCTCTTTATCAGCCGTGAAAATGATAATATCGTTCTTACCTGGGAGGCTAAATATGTGAGTCCAAGGATCTACGCCTTGAAAATCAGCGATCCCTCCCAAGAAGTATTTGTAAATACTTATGATCCTGCCAAATGGAAAGAATACGGCGCTTATCCGGGAGAATTTGACAGCAGCGGCTTTGCCGCTCAGCGCCTCGTCCATCTGCGGCAGGCAGGCACCGGAAACGCGGAGGTTTACTACAAAGGAATTGAGTCCTACGTAAATCCAGGCGGCACCAGCTTCGCCGCTACTTTCGAGAGTGCCTGGATTGCCGGGAAAATAAATCTTAGTCTCTACGGCGGTTTTAACTTAATTTCGGTACCCTTTGCCGGCACATTGAACTATGTGTTAGGAGCCAACTTCAAAGAAGAAGAACAGCTCTGGCTCTGGATCGACGAAGCGGGCAGGTTCGGGGACAGCACGGTTAAATTTACGGCAGGCAGTTGGCCCGCCGCGGCTGACATCGTGCCGGGTCGAGGCTACTGGCTGGATATTTTAGGGACCAAGGGGGTATTGAGCACGATCGAAACTACCGTCGGCACCATCTATCCGCAGCTTACCTTCCAGCGCACGCTTTATAAGGGATTCAACCTGATTGGAAATCCTTTCCCGAAAAGAGAAGGCATCAATTTTGGCTTTTCAGTCCAGGATGACCAAATCTGGGTATGGAATAATGTAGCCCAGCGGTTTGAATCGAATACTATAAAATACAACGGCAGTCAATGGACAATAGGCGGCACGCCTGTTACTCTTAAACTTATTCCGGGCAGCGGCTACTGGTATGACCGTATCGGCGACGGATTTAATTGGCAGGCAACCTTATAAAGGAGTGATTTGAAAATGAAAAAATTAATTTTCGTGATCCTGATCTTAATGAGCTGGGGGTGCATTTATGCTTCGGCCGTCCATGCCTATGCCGGAAATATATGGATAAATTCCACTATCGACGGCAACACCAAGTATTTCATCGAATCCACGGATCCGACCGGTGGAACCGGGACTCTCAGAAGCGCTAACGTTTCGGGCGTAATGGTCGATCCCTCCGGCGTTCTGGCCACGCCTCCCGATAAAACCGGCAACTGGAGACGTTATACCATCACCGTTTCGCCTTACAACGTGCTTTATGTGCTGTTTGTAAAATCCGGCCCTCAATATGCCATCGCGACTCCCTTGCGTGCGGATGGGGCAGCGGGACAGCTTACTACCACGGGCGGGGTCAATCTGTATGTGGATGGCCCCCTTACCTGGTATAACGCGGGTCCGCCTCCCCTCCCCGACTCAGTTAGTTTAGCCTTGAATGGCTTAACTTATCCCGCTGGTGACGGGATTGTAAGCAGCTCCATCTCGCCCGCGGTTCCTGCCGGCTATCAGATTACTGGAACCCAATGGCGGTTGCAACAAGTCGGACAGTCCTACGGTAGCTGGTATGCGGGAGCGCTCAGCAATTCTCAACTTACGAATTCTTCAGGAAAATCTTATCAGGTGCAGATGTGCTACGTGAATTGGTTTGGCGTTGGGCCCGCGGGAGAATCCGCCCCTCTCCTCATTCCAAGTCTGGGAGCGGCCGGCCCACTCTCCTTTGTCCTTACTTTTGAAAGCGCAGTTGCCGGCGGCGGTTCCGGCATCAATTCTTTCTCTATGCCTTTTGCGCCGGATGCGGATGGAAAGTGGTGGGCGTTCAACGCGAACGGGTCTTCGATTGCGGCACTAACCACCAACGAAGTCCGAACCGCCGATGATTTGGTTCGAGCGGTTAATGCGGCTAATAATGCTAACGTGGTCTCGACTTTTGGCCGGTGGGACAAAACCGGGCAATTAGTTAAAGGGATCATGATCAGTTATGGCGCGGGAATAAATAACATCACCGGTCAGGTTGGAGCAGGCGGAGTCACCGCCCTTAACCTGATTAACCTGGTCCAGGGCGAAGGTTACCAGGTCTATGTGACGCGGAACGCGGCGTTGATGATAAAAAATACGCCTTGATGGAAGCGGCGAAGGTCCGAGCAGACATATGAGCAAAAGATTATTCTTAGTATTAATAGGAATAGGCTTGATTTCGGCCAGCGTAGCTTTGGCTCAGCCTTCGGCTACCCCCGAAGCTCCCTTCCTGCCTTACTACTGGATAAGGGGAACGGTTACCGATGGCGGGAGTCCGGCGGTAAACCGGATAATAGTTTTATACCGGGATGATTTGAATACGCGCATTCAAACCTTGACTGATAATGCGGGCTGGTATGAACTAAACGCATATGAGCTTTATTATTATCACGGAGTTCCCATCACTTTTGAAGCAGCGGTTGCCTATCGTGTCGCCGCTCCCAGAGATAGCACCCATTCCACCGGCTCGGAAGAGGTAATAAATTTGAATAACGGCCAGGGTTACACCGAAGTTAATATGGCACTAGTCGAAGGCGGCGGACCACTTCTCATAACGGAAGTTATATCTGGAACTGTCCCGCTTAATATTCTAAGAAATGGAAATAATATTGAAGTCAGCTGGAATAATACTCTCTACCCCAATCCTCAGATTTTCATGCTTACCGGCAGTGGATCGGGAGAATTTACCAACAGCTACTCGGCTACGAAATGGGTGCGAATATTCAGCGGTGGATTGGTTGAAGCCAGCGGAATTAGCTTTACTCCTCCCGACACCCTGGTTCATCAAAACCAGGCCAATGGCGCGGGCTCGGGAGAAGTTTATTACAAAGGACTGCAAGCCGGCATTACTGACTACGCCACCAATATTCCTTCAGCCGAGGCGGTGGGTAAGGTGAATTTCACTTTCGGCGGAGGAAACACTTTCTTCTCGGTGCCGTTAGTACTTTCCGGGACCATCAATGACATTATGGGCAGTCAAAACTATACCGCCGGCAGCCGCCTCTTTAAACAAGCACCCGATCGGTCGGGCTTTAATACGGCCGATTACTTCTCGGGAACCGGCTGGACCGATACCATCGTCATCACACCCGATAAAGGTTATTATTTCTATAACATTGGAAGCCAGATTCCCGTTACCCTGGTTGGCCGTGTTCCCGGGGCCGGTGTTTCCGAAAGCATGGGCGGCGGCAATAATTTATTTGCCGTTCAATTTCCCAAGCAATATGATTTCTCCATTTTTGGAGCCGGGACCGCAGCAGGAGACAGAGTGTTAATCTATAACCGCAACGCCATACCGGTTTCCGGCTTCGATGCGGTTAACCAAAGCGAATTTGGATTAACTCAAGTAAGGCTGTCAGGAATGGGTGGTTATTATTATTATCGTGATCCATCAGCGGGGACACTGACCTGGTCTCCCCCGCTGCCATAATTGATTAAATTAGGAGGGAAAGAATATGAAACATAAATTAAAGAGGTGGTTGAACTTAAATCTGATTGTACTCATGCTGGTGATTTTCACTTCGGTTAATGCTTTTGCCGCTACTAACGGATCCGTCTCAATTAGTGGGGGTGGAACTTATCGAGTTCTTGACCAGGCTGGTAATCTTATCGTTCCCGACAATCCGGCAGCTCCAGCCAATTTTCTCTTTTTAAATTCATACCCGGCACCGAATGCTTCCGGCACTGCCTTTACTCCTTCCGGTTATTCTCAATATACAGCGTCCGGCGGTTTCCCGGTTTATCGCTATGATTTTTCGGGGACGGGAAATGTTTATCTTTTAGCTCTTGCCAGTGATAATCTCCACTACGCCATTATCAGCAGCGGTAATTATTATACCGGATCCAGCTGGGCTGCTTCCGCTCTTGCCCTGTCTGGGACCGAGGCCAAGGATTATTTTATCAGCGGCACCACCGATCATTTGAAAGCCACTCCCAATGCGCCGCTTATTTCGATCCAGGAATCCCAGATTCGGATCGATCAAACCAGCAGCACCGAAACCACTCTTATAATAACGGTTACAGCACAAAATGGAACCTCACCCAACCTTATTGACGTAGGGGGGAATACCACCGGGAATTACGCCCTGCAAATTATTCGCAGTGGCGACACCTCGTTAAGTTTAACCGTTTTTCCAAGCGGAGCCGACATAAACGGTGCAGCTCTAATAAACCAAAATAGCGGGACCTTTACCGTTAAAGGTCCTTATTTACAAACAGGCCAAGCTTATACCATCACCGCCTGGAACCGGAACTGGTTTAGCCCGGATGATACTGCCATAGGCGGAGACAAAAAAACCACCGTAGACTGGACACTTTTGGGGGCCGGGGCCCCACCCATGACTTTCAATATCCCATTAACGCCAAATTATCCACTATCCATGTACATGATTTCTATGCCTTACAACCTGGATTACACGAACGGTCAGGCAATAGCGGATGACATTAATGCTGCTATAGTGAAAGACGGAGCAACAGGAGTGAGCGAAGTGGATCGATTTAACCGGGAGCTGCAGCGATTTGAAGGTGTTTCTTATAACGCCGATCTTGGATTTTGGGTTTTCGATCCTCCGGAAACAAATTTTCCCATTATTCCCGGGGAAGGTTATATCCTATATTACAGAAGTGATATAATGAACTGGACACCCAGAGTAAAATAAAGGGATCAGGTAATTGTTTAAAAAAATATTTTTAATTTTAATATTGATAATTAGCCTGGCTCTTACCGCTAAGGCCGCTACCCTTTCGGGTGGAATATCCATTGAGGGCGTCCCGGGAAATTATACCGATGGAGCTTTTACTTTTTCTTTCATCAGCGGCATTTCTACCGGTAAGGAAAGTGGTATTGGCTATAATTCCAGTAAAAATCTAACCTATTTTACAACTAACACCTTAAATTGGAAGCCGCCCGTTACCTGGGGGCCGGGTAATAAAGCCACTGTGAATATAACATGTACACGTGAAGGCATAACCTATACCGGGAGCAGTGAAATAACTTATCCAATTACCAGTTTTGGAGTGGTCAATTTAATCTCGGCGGCAGGGCCACCCGCCGGCATCGTGCCGCTATTTATTTCACGCGATGGATCAAATATTAAGATTTCCTGGGAAGCGAGTAAATACCCCACCCCGAAGATATTCTTTATGACTGGCGATGGTACCGGCTCATATTCAAACACCTATACTGCCGGACCCCCTGCAAATTGGACACAAGTTGATAGTACAAATGCAGCCTCTTTAGGATTTAACTTCTCAAGCTATGGTAGCGGTTCTATTCTTCATCTCGCCCAGGTTGGGGGCGGAAGCCCTGAAGCTTATTACAAGGGGCTGATTCCTTCCAGCCTAACGAATCTAAGCTATTACATCCCCAGCGCCGAGGCGGTGGGGAAGGTGAATTTTGTCCTTTCGAAAAACGCTACTTCGAGCTGGAATTTTGTTTCTTCACCATTAATATTTAATAATCTTGATCAAATTTGGGGGACAGATTTTACAAATGGGGATCAGCTTTGGGTTTGGAACGACGCCGAGCAAAAGTTCTTCGCCCCAATCACCTTTAGCGGCGGGACCTGGGGAACAGGAAATTTAAATCCAGGTTATGGTTATCTATTTAATTTGGCAGGCACGTCGCCCAAGACAGGGACGGCAATCGGTAACGTTAATACATCAGCCCTCTCTAGAACAATAAGCGTTAAGCCGGGAACGCCTTCTTATGGCTGGAATGTCATAGGCAATCCGCAACCGGTTCTTTCGCCGATGACAGGTTTTGTCAGCGGGAAAAGCGCGGCAAGCGACTCGATCTGGGAATGGGACAATGTAAATCAGAAATTTCTGGCGCCTCTGGTATTTGATGGAACAGGATGGCCAACTGGAGCGCAATTAAAAATCATGAACGGTTACGGATACAACCATACGGGCAGCGGTTTTGGCTGGCAAGTGCCGGCAATCGCGCCTTAGAATTCAATAAGGGGGTAAAAAATGAGAAGATTATTTATGATAAAAGGAGGAATAGCGGTCATGCTGCTATCACTGGCAGCTATGATAGCATTGCAGTCGTCAGCTTTTAGTTATGCCGGTATTGTGAAATTGAATAAAACAGCAGTGCTTAACGGAGTAACCGAAGTAAGATTATTCTCAGGCGCTAAACCGAATCAAACGAGCGCGGCCACACTGGTTGAAGGCACCAATTACTCAGTGGACAACACAAATGATCCCACCTATCGTATCTACAACATCTATGATGCACCAGGGACGCCTGCTTGGCTGCTTCTTTTAAAAGGCACCAGCACCTACTCGATTATATCAGGAGCAATGGGGACAACTGTTCCGCCAACCACAACCTATGATAGCGCGAAATTTTATACGACAGGAATTCCTGAAGCGCCGACCGGCCTGACGATAGAAGCAGGTTATGAAAGCGCCAAGGCGACCTGGTCCCTGAATACCAATGATTACGAAATTTACGGTGTCGATGTGCAGGTGGCAAAGGATGCCGGATTTTCTTCTTCCTTGATGAACGATAAGGACGGCAACAGCACAACTGCCCTGGGTAATCAATGGAATAATTCGAACACTTCCCTAGTCATGAGCCAATTTGTCGATGGCCGGACATTAGAAGCAGGAACTACATACTATATTCAGGTCAGGGCGAAAGTTGACGGTGTTGACGCTTCAAACTGGACGTCAAACAATTTTACGATGAAAAGCGGCGGCGGCCCCCTTTCCGTCACTCTCAATCTCCAGCCGGGGCTAAACTCTTTCTCGTTAGGAATCCCTTCCGCGGCCGGGAACTGGTACGGAAGAAAAGATGGTGTTAATTACACTTTAACTACCGTCCAAACCTTGGTTACTGCTTTAGGCGGAGCAAGTAATGTTTCCACCTTTGGTTATGTCACCGCGGGAACCTCGGGCGCGGTAACGGGAGTAAAAGAACAGGACGGGACTTTTGCGGGGACGGCTAATTTCTTGGCTGAAAACCTGAGGCAGACGCAGGGTTATCAGATTTACATAAAGAATACACCGGTAATCATGACCATTTCGAATACGGCGCCTTAAACAAGGAGTAGGTCTAGATTTGAAACGATTTGTTTTAATAATTTTACTGCTGGCAGGACTCGGGGCCGGCGCGAAGAGCTTTTCTCTTCTCACCACCAGTCCCGAGGGCTACGCTCTGCCTTTTTACTGGGTCAGAGGAACGGTCACTTCCCTGGAAACCGGCGAACCGCTCCCCAACCGCAGTGTGGCTTTCTACAAGGATTTCAGTCAAAAGGTGGAAGTGCCAACCGACAGCGCGGGCAGTTATGAGGTAAACGCTTACGATCTCTATTATCGTTTCGGCATCCCCGTCACGCCGGAGGGTGAAACCTACAAAATTGCGGTTCCCCGCGTTCGCACCGATGATTGGGGGACCGAGGAAAGCGTTGCTTTAGTTACCACCGAAGGTTACGTCACTAAAAATTTAGCCGCCATCCAGGGCGGCGGGCCGCTGGAGTCGGGGAATATTCCGGCGGGTTCAACTATTTTTAATACCAGAGTACTGCTGGAAGGATTTTTCCCTCGTCCGGATATTCCGACTATGCAATGGAGCATCCCTCAAACACAGCCGACGATTGTCTTTGAATTGAGAAGCGCCGAGCTGGGCGCCATTGTCGCGACTTCCGCACCCTGTCTGCTGATGGCGGATGGATGGGGCACTCTCTATTTCTCACCGGAAGTCTTTGGGGTGCAGGCCGGATCCCCGGGCAACTACGGCATCGTCATTTACCAGAGAATCAGAAACACCGGTGTCGCCGTCGCGGACGGATTTAACCACCTTCCGGTCATAACCAGCGCGGCGGTAAACCTGATTCCTGGAGCAACTTATGATCTCAATTTTGCCGATCCCAATTCGACCGAATTCCAGCCCCTGTACTTCCCCGCCGGTCTGGTTCCCGCGACCAAGGAAGCCGGGGGACTCTACGCTCTCAGGGTTGGCCACGTGGCGAACAGCAAAATCGTCGGTCCGGGTGATATCAACATCGTCACCGACCAGATAAAAAAAGCGGGCGCCAGCGCCGCTATCGATTTGAACGATCCCAATTCGGTCCTGTCGGATTTGAACGGCGACAACCGCATCGACCTGAAAGATTACAACCTCTGCCGCGACACACTCGGCAAATTCGGTTCGCAGAGGGAGGATCATATCTATGTACCATAAAGGGGGAATTAATTTATGAAAAAATACAAAAAGAAGGTTTTGCTGTTGCTGCTGGGTTTAATCTTCATCTGCGGTTCAGCCGCGCAGGCGAAGATCGAATTAATTAAACCAAAAGTGGGCCCCCTGCCCGATCAAACCAACCTCGAAGAAGGGGCGGAAATCAAGGTCACCGTCAGATTTACCAACGACGAACCGACTCTGGGCGGCCAGGTTAGCAACATTGTTCTGACCGGAGCAAGAATCTTTATTGATTACAACCAAACCTACCTGGATGTTCTTCCCGCCAACGATGCCAACATTACGGATAGCTATGCCGGAGCCCTGAACGATAAAGTTCTCACCTTTTGTTCCAATGCCGGGAGCATCCAATTCTATCGCCTGAAGGGAACCGGAGCCGGCATCCCGGTAAACGCCAATGCCTCCGTCGATTTATTTAGCATCACTTTCCACGTCAGGCAGGACCAGATTGCCAATCTCCCGCTGAACGCTTCCTGGTTCGTAAAATGGGACAGCAGTCCCAGCACCAACGTGGTTACGGTTTATGACGGAGGCGGGTCTGACAACGCCTGTAAGAACCCGACTCCTCCCTTTGCCGTATCCATCAAACTCAGCGCGCGGCCCCATTTTGGCGGTATCAACAGCGTTTCCGATCCCAAGACGGGCAATCAGCTGAATTTGGCCTGGGACACCAGCGCCGGCAGTTCGGATGATACCAATGATCTCGCGCAAACTTATTATGCCGTCGGAACTCCGGTTAACCACGCCCTGCAATACAATGTCTACCGGAAAGGGGTCACCGACCACAGCGGCGGGCTGGGGCCAAAATTAGTCGGGCCGCTGGCCGTTTCCTCCCACAACGACAACACCGTGGACGATGTTAAGCAGCGCTACTATTTCGTGGTGCGGGGCCTTGACGACTGCCGCTTGAGCGCCAGCGGCGGCCACGGTCCGAATGAAGATCAAAATACCGCCAACCAGCCGGACAACGACCAATACCTGATCTCGCACGATACCACCCCGCCCGAGTTTACCAACACAAAATTCGCGGCTAGGTCTTCCGCCAACACGCAAGTTAGTGTGTCCTGGCAAGCGTTAGCGGGTGATTTTGATTCTTATATAATTCTGAGAAAAATTTTCACTTCCATTCCCGCCTCCGCTCCGGTTGCCCCGGATTTGGGAGGAGCCAATCCTGCCGCCAATCCGCAAACCGCGGATGGCGAGATCAACGGCCCGGATTATTCACAGCGGGCGGTGGGAGATGTCATCAGCAACGGCTGGGAGTTCAGAAAAATCCAGACCCAAAATAGTTTAACCGAGTCCAACCTGGTTAACGGAACCATCTATTATTACGCCGTCTACGGATTTGATCCGGTGGGTAGTTCCCCTTATCAACAGGGGCGAAATTATTCGAAGCACCCGGTGGTTGACTGGGCCATTCCCGGCGAAGCCCCCGACGACGTGCTTAACATCCGGGCGCTGGCCGATCCCAACACCGGCGATATCACCCTCAAATGGACCAATCCGATCCTCAATGCTCAGGGCGGAATCGATAGCGATAAAGCGAAAATATACGGCGGAGCTCTGGCGGTGTATACCTCAGACTTTACCAGATGGAATAGCATTTCCAGGGAGGCGGCGGTCACCGATCCGGCTAATTTTAAAGAACTTGATATCCCAATTCCCGCTTTTCCCAACCCGACCACCGACATCGAAACCAGCAAAACCATCAGCGGCCTGCCCACTTCCGAGACTTACTATTTTAAGGTTTTCTCCTACAACATCGTTGCCGATAACGACCGCAATGTCCGCCTCTCCAAGGCCGGAGTAAAAGTCGCGGCCCTTCCTCTCAAAGGCGGGGTGGCGGATGGCGGCGGTTTAGCTGAAGTCACGATCGGCCCCCTTGCCAAACAAACCGACGGCCACGGGGTGAACACGCTTGCCATTCCTTTCGCACCCGCTTATTCCGACGGAGCAACCATAACTTATGTGCAGGACTTAATCAATCTGATAAACACCAAAGCGGGCAGCAAGGTGGTGCGAACTTTTGGCTATTGGGATAAGACCCAACAAAAAGCGTTCGGCTGGACCTTTAAAGTTGAAGATGGATCAATAGATACCTGGATTAACTTGCCGCATGATGCAATTCCAGGTAATGTTCTCTTAGTAGCAAATCTTCCTTATCAGGTTTATGTAGGAGCGGAGGTGCCGGCGTTTGTACTGACTTCCTACTCAACCAGTCCGGCAGCGCCTGCGCAGTAGTTTGTTAGGCCTGTAGGAATAGGCCTATAGGGATTAGGTTGTTAGGTTATAGGGGAAAAGGTAAGATGAAAAAAAGAATAAACTATCTATTAATATTTTTCTTAATAATAGCGGGAATAGCATTACGACCTCAGGCGAGCTGCGCGCAATACTTAAGCATGGCCTTCACTCCCTTCTACTGGATCTACGGTGTGGTCAATGACGCTAACGAGGGAGCCATCAAAGCCAATGGCAGAATGGTTGTGTTTTACCAGAATACAGATACTTACTCTTCTAAAAATGCTCAAACCACCATTGTTGGTAATATCTTTGCCCTGAACGCCTTTCTCTTCCCGGGAGATGTCACCGTGCATGGAAAATTCTATGTCGCCATTCCAAACGATAACCCAACTAATCCAGCGATCGGCTGGGGGGCGAATCCGGTTGAAGTTGAAATCCCCGATACCGGCTATATCAATATGGCCGGCATGCTGGCGCTGGCTCGGGGAGCTGGACCGCTTCCTCCAACGATGGAAGTGTTAGAAGCTGCACCCAAAATCAAAATTTGGTTCGGCAACCGCCTCTACCAGCCCGGCGTCTACTGGGTACCGCCCAGCAATATTCCTTTTGTGGTCGAACCCAAACCGGAAATCCGGCTCGAAATCTCGATAACTTCGCCCTTCACCCTGGCCCCGGCGATCGAGGCGCATTCGATTTCTATCGACGGGAAACCGCCGGTGGCTCTGACCGCGGCGAACATCATCTCCAGAACTTATGCCGCGGGAACGACCGCCGAACAGGGCAGAATCACCTCCATGAGCATCAAATACAGCCCGATTGAAGCTCTGGAGCCGGGATCACACGAGGTCGCGGTTACCTCCCAGTCCAGCGGGCTCCTCGGCGCGGCTTCGGTCAGCTCAATGGTTGCCACGATCGAGGTCATGGGCGGCCCGCTTAGACTCTTCGGCCCGCCGCTCACCTACCCGAGTCCTTTCAGCATCAGCAAACAGAGGATCGTCACGATCCAGTATGGCCTCTCCGCGGACGCTAATATTGAAATCTACATCATTGCTATGGACGGCACCAGGGTAAAAAGATTCTCGCTGGACGCCGGGAGCGAGGGCGGCACCGCCGGCATCAACAAGGTCACCTGGGACGGCAGAGCCGACCAGGGCTATCTCGCCGGCAACGCCATCTACTTCGGGACTATCATTGCCAGAGATGAGAATAGGCTTCTCGGGAAGTTTAAACTGACTATTTTTGACTAAACATTCTTAATAGATTATCAGAGTATCAGAAATATCAGAATTAGACGATCGCTCGATTTGCGGTCTTAAATTATATCTTTCATGGCTTGGCAAGTTCAAACTTACCATCGTCGATTAAAAGTGCTATAATATCCGCACTGTGGACAGCTCCGAAGTCGTTCAAAAAGGCAAAGTAGCGAAAGAAGCCGCGCGAAAGCTGGCAATCACCTCAACTGAAACCAAAAACTATGCTCTGGAGCGCATGGCGGAGGCACTCGAAAAGAACGCCAGGGTCATTCTGCAGGCCAATTCCCTTGACCTCGAAGCCGGAGAAAAAAAAGAACTCTCGCGAGCCCTGCTCGACCGCCTCACCCTCGACGGCAAAAGAATCCAGGCCATGATCGAAGGGCTGAAAGTGGTAAAGTCACTTCCTGATCCGATCGGTGAAGTTCTCGCCGAATGGGAAAGACCAAACGGCCTTAAAATCAAAAAAGTCCGCGTTCCGCTGGGAGTAATCGGGATCATTTACGAAGCGCGTCCAAATGTGACAGTTGATTCCGCCGCCCTCTGCCTGAAATCGGGCAACGCGGTGATCCTGCGCGGCGGCTCCGACGCCCTCCAATCTAATATAGAAATCACTCGGGTTATTTCGGAGGCCGCTTATAACGCTGGTCTTCCCCCAGGCGCCATCCAGCTGATCGAAGACACCCGGAGGGAAACCGCAGAGGAACTCATGCGCGCGCGAGAATACGTCGACGTCCTGATCCCACGCGGCGGAAAAAACTTGATTGAGACCGTGGTCGAGAAATCAACCATTCCGGTGATCGAGACCGGCGAGGGAAACTGCCACGCCTACGTGGAGAAAACGGCTGACCTCGCGATGGCAGTCGAAATCGTTTATAACGCCAAAGTCTCCCGCCCTTCGGTCTGCAACGCCATCGAAACTCTTCTTGTCGACGATGCCATTGCGGCCGATTTCCTCCCGCTGGTTAAAAAACGATTGGATGAGGCCAAAGTGGAATTCCGGGGCGATGCCAAAGCCCAAAAAATTCTCCCGGGGATCAAAGCCGCTACCGAAGAAGACTGGAGGACCGAGTTCCTGGCGCTGATCCTGGCGGTAAAAGTTGTCTCCGGCGTCGACGAAGCTATCCAACACATCAATACTTACGGAACCCGGCACTCGGAGACCATTATCACCAGAGACCATAAAGCTGCGAAGAAATTTACCGATGAGGTGGACGCCGCCGCTGTTTACGTCAATGCCTCCACCCGCTTCACCGACGGCTTCGAATTCGGCTTCGGCGCCGAGATCGGCATCTCAACCCAAAAGCTCCACGCCCGCGGCCCCATGGGCCTGCCGGAGCTGACCTCGTACAAGTATATCGTCCACGGAAGCGGGCAGGTTCGGAACGTATGAAGCGCATCGGGATCATGGGCGGCACCTTTAATCCCATTCACAAAGGCCATCTCGCCCTGGCCAAAGCGGCCAGGGAAGAGTTTGCGCTGGATCAGGTGGTTTTTATCCCCTCCGGCAACCCACCCCACAAAAAGGCGGCGGAGGTCATCGATAAAGAAGCCCGCTATAAGATGGTGAAGGTCGCCATTCGGGGGATCCCGGGCTATTTTGCTTCCCGCATCGAGCTTGACCGTCCGGGCTTTTCCTACGCCGTCGATACTTTCAATGCCCTCAAAAGACATTACGGCAAATCGGCCAAGCTCTTCTCTATCATGGGGCTGGATTCTATCAACGAAATACTGGAATGGCGAAAACCGCTGGAATTATTCAAACTCTGCGAATTTATCGTCGGGACGCGGCCGGGGACCCGGCTCCGCACCTTCCGCCGCCTGGTCAAGTTCCCTCCCCTGCACCTGATGGAGCTCAAGGAGAATATCTCGGCCTCCGAGATCAGAGAGCGATTGAAGACAGGCAAATCGGTTGGCAAACTCGTGCCCAAGGTGGTTGAGAGATACATTAGAAGGCACCAGCTTTACCAATGATCATCCCCAATGCGAAGAAAACTGTCCTGGATAACGGCCTCCGCATACTGACGGAAGAGATCCCCTCGATGCGCTCGGTGGCGATCGGGATCCTGGTCGGCGCCGGCTCGGGGGACGAAGCTCCGGCCGAAAGCGGCATCTCCCACTTCATCGAACACATGAGCTTTAAGGGGACCAAAAAGCGCAGCGCTTACGATATCGCCCACGCCCTGGATGCCGTCGGCGGCAAGATGAACGCCTACACCGGCAAAGAACAGACCGTCTATTATGCCGTCGTCCTGGATAAACACATCGATATCGGGATTGACGTTATCGGCGACATCCTTTTGAACTCGCTCTTTAGGCCCGAAGACATGGAAATGGAAAAAGGAGTGATCCTGGAAGAGATCAAAATGTATGAAGATACTCCCGATGAACTGATCCATGATCTGTTCACCGAAAAGATCCTCTGCGGCCACCCGCTGGGCAAGCCGACCATCGGCACCGCCGAAACGGTAAAGGGCGTCAGCCGGGAGGATATTATTAATTACCGCCAGAAATGGTACTCCCCTAAAAATATGATCGTTTCCCTGGCGGGCGCCATTCCCGGCGACGCCGTGGATAGGTTAAGCCCTTATTTTAAAGATTGGGTCTCGGAAGGGATCCCGTCGGTAATGCCGATCCCTGAGATCAAGGGTAGCATCAGCCTCAGGCAAAAGAAAACCGAGCAGGTGCACCTCTGCCTGGGGGTCAAAGGGGTGGCGCAAACCGACGAGGACCGCTATCCCTACGCGGTGCTGGACAGTATTCTGGGCGGCAGTATGAGCTCCCGGCTTTTCCAGGAGGTGCGCGAAAAGCGGGGGCTGGTCTACTCCATCTATTCCACCGCCTCCCCTTTTCGCGATTTTGGAATATCCTATGTCTATGCCGGCACCAGCGCGCAGAATTTGAAGCAGGTCATCGACCTCATCCTTCTGCAATTTTCCAAATTCAAAAAAGAGGGTATTTTAAAAGAGGAGCTGGAGAGAGGCAGAGAATATCTCAAAGGCACGCTGGTGCTGGGGATGGAAGCGACCTCTTCGCGCATGAGCTGGATGGCCCGCTCCGAATTCTATCACCATCGCGTCATGTCGATTGACGAGATCTTCAGCCAGGTTGATAAGGTTACACAGGATGATATAATTAGACTGGCCAACAAATATTTCAGAGACGAGTATCTGACGCTGGCCGTCATCGGCGACCTAAAAGAGCTGCCGGTCAAGGAGCTGCATTGTTAAAAGTTAAGATAAAGCAGCTGCCGCACGGAGAAGGAATCCCGCTGCCAAAATATATGAGCGAGCATGCGGCGGGAATGGATCTTTACGCGGCGGTTAACCCGGAGGCGGTTATCCCTCCCGGGGAGTGGAAATTGGTCCCGACGGGAATCTCGATCGCCTTGCCGGAGGGCTACGAGGCCCAGGTCCGGCCGCGGTCAGGTTTAGCGCTGAAGCAGGGGGTTTCGATTTTAAATACTCCCGGCACCGTCGACGCCGATTACCGCGGCGAAGTCGGAGTAATTCTCATGAACCATAGCAAAGAAAATCTAATTATACGGCGCGGCGACCGCATCGCGCAGATGATCATTAATAAGATCGAAAGGATAACCTTTGAAGAGGTAGAAGAACTTCCAGCCACCGATCGAGGGGCTGGCGGTTTCGGGCATACGGGGGTGAACCATGGCTAAAATCCGAGTAATTGTGAACGGCGCTAAAGGAAAAATGGGTCAGGAAACGGTTAAAGCCGTTCAAAAAGAAGCTGATCTAGAGCTGGTCGGACAGACCGATCTGGGAGACGATCTCGGGAAAACTATTCGTGACACCAGGGCCGAAGTGGTGGTGGACTTTACTCATCCCGGCAGCGTAATGGATTGCATTCGCGCTATTTTAGGAAACGGCGCCCATGGTGTTATTGGAACTACCGGCCTGACCAAAGAACACTTAAAAGAAGTGGAAGCGCTGTGCGCCAAAAATAAAGTTAATTGTCTGGTCGCCCCCAACTTTGCCGTCGGCGCCGTGCTCATGATGCAGTTTGCCAGAGAAGCCGTTAAGCACCTTCCCAAAGCTGAAATCATTGAATTTCACCACGAACAAAAAGCGGATAAACCTTCGGGCACCGCCCTCAAAACGGCGGAGCTCATGGGAAAAGATATTCCGATCCACTCGGTGCGTCTGCCCGGCCTGGTGGCTCACCAGGAGGTAATTTTTGGAGGGCTCGGCCAAACCCTGACCATCCGGCACGATTCGATCTCGCGTGAATCATTTATGCCCGGCGTCATCATGGCTATCCGTAAAATAAAAGAGCTTAAAGGGCTGGTTTACGGTTTAGAAAACCTGCTATAATATAAAATGTGGCCAAGTACTTCAAAGTCGCGGCGGAAAACCGCCAGGCCCGTTTTGATTACAATATGCTCGAGACCTTTAAAGCCGGGCTGGTTTTGACCGGGAATGAAGTAAAATCGATAAGGCTGGGAAGGGTCAATTTAAAGGACAGTTTCGGGCGGGTGGAGAGAGGCGAGATCTGGATCTGGGGGATGCACATCAGTCCGTACGGTGCAGCTAAGATCGATCCGCTCCGTCCGCGGAAAGTTCTGTTAAATAAACGGGAACTGCTGAAATTAATAGGGAAAGTCGCCGAAAAAGGATTGACCATGGTTCCCCTGAAGCTATACTTCGAGGGCAACTGGGCCAAAGTCGATCTGGCGCTGGCGAAAGCTAAAAAGAAGTACGAAAAACGTGAAACGCTTAGACGTCGAGCAGTTGAAAGAGAAATTGAAAAAGCTCTTAAAGGAAAAGCTTATGATCGAAAAGGCTAAGGGAAAAACTTACACGGTGGCGGATCTTTACACGGAAGCGGCCAAGATGGTCAGGGCCGAATTCTCCGCCATTAAAAACGCGCCCTTAACGCCGACGGAAGATACCAAAATGAAAGAACTGGCCAGGCTGATTTCGAAAACGGTGCTCAAGGAGATGAAAATCGTATGAGCATAAAAGGACCGGGAGAAAAGCCTTTCGTCCCGCCGATATCTGCGAAAGAGGTAAAGCCGGAGAAAGGCCCGGAAGAAAAGCTGGCTCCGCGCCCCGCCGCTGCCGCCCCGGCTCGTCCGGGAATTGGACGGGGACCGGAGCTCGACGCCCACGCCATTGCCACGCGGCTGGCCGTATTAGCCACCGAAGCTAAAGAAAAAGAATTAAAGTTTGAAGATATTATTGACCGGGTTATCCAGGAAACCGGGATGACCAATCCGCAGGCGGCGATGGAAGAGGCCAACCGCAAACTGCAGAAAGAGATTGAAGAAGAGATCATCAAGATCAAGGAAAACAAAGAGCTGATGGAAGAAGCCGAGTCCTGGCAGGATTTCGCCGAAGTCCTCTCCCGCATGAACGAGGAGCAGGTCGAGGGCTTCCTCGGATTTTTGAAGGAAACAATTAGAGGATTTGCGTAAGGGGCTGTAAGGGTTTTGACGGGGGGTTGTGGTTGCGCAAGTTGCGAGCCGAGGGTGCTACAAGCCTCGCTAAACACGGTAGCAAAATCATAAGTGCAGTTGGTAAAACACCTGCCCAAGTGTATGGGACGCTCGAAAACCTGATGGCAAACATCACGGATTTTGTTGCGGCTCCAGCACTCGTTTCCGCTTAATTATATAAGCGGGCCGTCTTCCGGACTCTCCGATAGATCCGGGTCAAGACGTCATAATGTCGGATACTCGATCAGCTTCTCCGGTTGGCCGGTTGGGGAAAATTTCGATCGGATAGCCTGAGGACTTCCTCGTTTCGGGATAAGTCTCAGGCGAAATAAAAAATTGAAACTACGCTCGTAGCGGCTTTCGCAGCTGCCTCTCTGGACGCGGGTTCGATTCCCGCCAGCTCCATTTCTCCCGGGTTCTCCCGACGCTCATTATAATAGAATGATAAAGGAATCGTCGGGATCCCGTCGATTTCATAATTATTATAAAATAATGTGCGACGGGAGACTCCCCTCAGCTCCACTATTTTCTTAGGGCCGCGAAGGAAACATCATAAACATTGCGGGCATTCCAGATCAGATAACTATTGACTCCTTCCTCCCGGCAGGCTCTTACCTGTTCTGAAATATAGCCGGGGCCAAAATTGGGGGATCTCAGATTGAATCCCTGGATCCAGGGGACGATCGCCACCGCTTCTGCTGATAATATCTCTTTAGCTTTTTTCACGCCGGTGTTAACAAAATAATAAGGATAAGCTCCCGGGTTGGCAAATCCGTCATAGCCGTAATGGAAATGGGAGGGATAGAACATGGGCGAGATGACATCGATATATTTAGCCATCCTTTTCAGGTCCTGGCCCAGATTCTTGATATCATTTTTGCTCTGCCAGGCGGTCACACCAAAAATATCTACCGCGATCGAAACCTTATATTTCTCAACCCGCTTGCGCACCGCCTCCAAAAACGAACATATTGCATCTACTTTTGAAACACCTTCCTTTTCAAACGGATAATAGGCGTTAAGCGCCCCGCCTTCGGCCGGGAAGCGAATATAATCGAACTGTACTTCATCCACTCCGGAAAGTGCCGCCCTCTCGGCAATCAACTCATTGTAAAGCCTCACTTCATCCGCATAAGGATCTGCCCATTTGCCTCCTTTATTATCCCGGTAAAGCCCTCCTCCTCCCACCCTCACCCCTAAATCCGGCCGGGCCAGAACCAGGTGATCATCCTTGAATGTGACCAGCCGCACCGTCACAATAAACCCTTCTTCATGCAGCTTTTGAGTTAGCTGAGTCAGCCAGGCTTCGGGAGTAACTTTGGTTTCGCTGGTAAGTTTTTTTTCTCTCGCCAGCTGCAGCACCGGCCGGCTCAATATCTCTTTGGCATCGATCACCAGCGTGTTTAACCCACTTTCCTTAGCCTGCCGCCTGAGCTCATCAAATCGCGCTTTGGTCTGGGCCACCCAGAAAGTTACGTACAATCCCCGCTCCGATCTTCTCTTTTGCTTGGGCAAAATTTCTTCCAGGAGCTTGTTTTGAAAATTAAAGGAAAGGACGAGCGAGAAGACAATAATTAAAATTATCGCCGCAAGAATTTTAATTAACCAACTTTTCATGTTTTTATTATACCATGCTTTAATCCGTTTGACGGTTTATGGTTTCTATGAGAAAATAATAGTGGAGGTGTTCCTTATGGCAAATCCTTTAGTAATGGTCGTCGATGACGAAGTTGACGTGGCCAATTCAATTGCGAATACGGTTAAGGACACAAAAAGATACGATGTTATAACCGCCTATTCCGCCAAAGAAGCCCTGCAAAACCTTTCAAAGCATAAGATCCTGCTGGGTTTGGGCGGCAACCGCATCCGCCTGATCATCCTGGATATCAAAATGCCCGAAATGGACGGTCTCCAGTTCCTGGAGAAGGTCCGCAAGGACTACGGCGAAGACATCGGGATCACCATGCTGACCGCCTGGGAAGACGAGGAAAAATGGGACCGCGCCACCTCCGGTTTTGTGGTCAATTACATCAAGAAACCTTTCAAAGGCGAAGAATTAATTTCCACTATTGACAGGTTCTTCCAGGGCAAAGAAGGGGAAATGGTCCTCGAGACTTTTGAAAAACACATCAGCAAAAGAGAAGAATTCCACCACAAAGAAGAGAAAGCCTAGAACAAGATTTTAAAAGTTGAGCCTTTTCCGATCTCGCTGGTCACCCTGATGTCCCCGCCGTGTTCGCGGATAATGCGGTAAGCGATCGAGAGTCCCAACCCCACTCCCTCATGCCGGGTTGAATAGAAAGGATCAAAGATCTTTTCGCGGATCTCATCGGGGATGCCTTTTCCGGTGTCACGGATTTCCACCGCGACGCGGTTATCTTCTAGATAGGTGCAGAGTGTAAGCGTCCCTCCCTCCAGCATGGCGTCGATCGCGTTCTGGATCAGGTTAACTAAAGCTTCCTGCAGCGCCTCCGGGTCCCCATTAATCTCAGGCACCGCAAGGAAATTCTTTTTCACCGTGATATTGCTGATCGAAAAAAGCTCCAGGGTTGAATTTAGCAGTTCGTTAACATTCACCGCTGCCTGCCGTTTGGGTTTATCCTTTGCCAGCCCCAGCATTCGATTAACAATGCCCGAGATCCGATCGATATGTTTCAGCAGAAGGTCGCGGTGCTGCTTGAGATATTCCAGGCCCCGCGGCTCCATCGCCAGCCGCTCGGTCTCGATGCGAATGACGGTCAGGGGATTACGGATCTCGTGGGTCACTCCGGCGGTGAGAGTCCCCAGCGACGCCAGCCGCTGGGAGCGCTCCAGCTGTCTCCCAACGCTTTCCAATTCAACTTTGATTTTTTCGTAAGAGCGGGTGTGATCAAGGGTGATGGCAGCCTGGTTGGCCAAAGTCTTGAGTAATCGCATATCTTCATCAGTATAAAGATCCTCCGAAAGCTTTCGCCCCAGCGCAAAAAAGCCGATCAACCGGTCCTCCAGCAGACAGGGAACCACCAGCGCCGCGTCAAGCTCTTTAACTTCCTGCAGGGGCTCCCTTTTTTTGATTAATTCTTTTGTAAGCGGATTATTTATGCTTACCTCTCCGCCGGCGGTATCGGGAAGAAAGGTTTTCTTGTCATAAACCAGATAACGATTTGAGGTTTTTTCCATTTCGGTAAAATTTTCGGGAAGAAAAACCCGGGGGACTGAGATTTCTACCACGTTGGCAAAAGTATCATAAAGAACTCTCAGAATGTCGGGCAGCGACAGCTTTTCCCCGACGTGCGAGCTGGCATCGGAGAGCTCTTTGTAATAATTGTATCTCCCGCGCAGAAAAACCTTGTCCGAAGTGGTCTGGATAAAGAGCCTGGTTCTCTGATAGGTCTGTCCAACCAAAATCCCGTAGATAACGGTCCAGGTTAAAAAGGGCCAATCGATGCTGGTGGAGACATAAGTTCGGTAGAAATAGACCAGCCCCAGATAGATCGTACCTTCAAATAGAACCGTCAAAACCTCCGCCACCGCCCGGCTGATAATGACAGAGATATCCATGAGGTGAGTTTTGACAATGGCGTAGGCGGTAAAGGCAACCAAAATTAGAGTAAAAAAGGGCCCGATATTCAGAAATCTTGCAATACCTAAAGCCGGAAGTATTAAGTTAAAAATAATACCAAAGAGGAAAGAAAGAAATAAACCTGTAAAAACATATTTTATCTGCGTCCTCTCGATGCCCCGATTGATTCTATATTTTTGAAATAAATTATAAACACCCCAAAGAAAATACGAAAGGAAATAAAATGCAAACCAGGGATAGGCTGGCCCCCATACAGGAACAGGACCGCTTGTAGACAAAACTCCTTTTTTCAAAATCAACGAAGATGGAACAAGAAATAGAAAAATAATCATGGGAAGAAAAAGAATAAGACTTAAGGATCTTTTCATCTCTCCTTTTGGAAAAACAAAGGTAAAATAAAGAAAAAAGTAAGCAATTAAGACTGGTCCCAAGAAAATATATCTTCCCCAAAATTCCACTCCTTGTAAACTTGCGGCAGATTGAAGCATATAAGCCGGGAAGGCCCACAAAGAAAGGGATAAACAAAAACAGGCAAAAGAAAAACTGGTCTTATTTCGTGAAGTTCGCAACAGAACATAAGCACCTAACGCAATTTGGACCAAAAGGAGAAATACAGTAAAGAATAACCCAAAATTTAACTGCATAGTTTAATTATAAGCCTCCAATGACTTCGCCGTCAATCTCCCTAATAAAATGAAATTTCTAACAGTAAGAGTCGATGAATACTTGGGAGTTCATCCATGATTCACCAAGGGAAAAAAATCCTATTAATTGGCGGTTTGGGCCATACTGATTTATCCGGCAAAGTTCCCAGACCAGGCCTGCTTATGCTTCGGAAGGCGCTCAGACAAGCTGGGCACGAAGCCGTGGTTGAAAATTACTCAACCGCCCTTCAATCACAAATGTTCCCGGAATCAATTGTTAAAGAATTAACACAAATATACGAGCGCAGCATAAAGCCCCTAGTGATCGAAGGGAAAAATCTTCTGCTAAGATTTTGGAAAGTACCCCGGCTGGTGCGAGACATAAATCATCTGAAGGAAATTTCAAAAGCGCTCTCGGAAGTTGAAAGGGGAGTTTTTCAAATGCTAGGGGATGAGATTGCCAAACGCGTTAAAGAGGAAAAATTTGATGCGGTTGGCTTTTCGTTATACTTAGGAAGCAGTACCATGGACTCTATAATTATGGCTGATATTCTGCGCGAAGAATCACCCAACCTTCCAATTTTCTTTGGCGGCCCCCAAACCACACATTTTGCGGAAGCTATCTATCGGGTAACCCATGCCCCCACAGCTCTCGTTCTGGGAGAAGGGGAAATTTCAATCGTTAAATTGGTTGAGGCATTAGATGCTCTGAAAGCAGGCAAATTAAGAGACTTAAGCCAAATCCCGAATATTGTCTTTCGGACTCATGACGGGAAAATCATCGCTACGCTGAGAAAACGTCTTTCATTGCAAGAATGGATCAATTTGTCCGCGGTTCCTTATGAGGAAGGGGACTTTGAAGGTCTAATGAGATACGCCTTCATCGAAACATCGCGCGGATGTTTCTACCGGTGTCACTTTTGCCCTCAACCTCTGCTTAGCGGCGTTGAAAGATATCTAAAGCCCGCCCATAAAGTTGTGGATGAAATGGTAGAAATTAGTCAAAAATTTGGGATTTCCCACTTTGAACTGGTTGGCAGCAGTACGCCCCCCGGCCAGGCTGAAGAGATCGCTGAAGAACTTATCGTACGCGGTCTGCAAGATAAATTTAACTGGGTGCTCTTTATGAGAGGAAAAGACGAGCGACCTAAAGGAATTCCGCTCCCTGACCTCATGAAGAAAATAAAAAGCGCTGGAACTTCTGCAATTTTCTTCGGAGTGGAGGCAGCTGATGACGAAACTTTGCAAAAAATGGGTAAAAAAGGAACGATAGCAGATATTAAAACTGCCATGCTGGCGGCAAAAGCCGCAGGCATAGCAACTATCGGAAGTTTTATTTATCCCTATCCCGGTATGCCCTCCGATGAAGGGGATAGAATAATCAAATTTTTAAGGGAGATTTATCCGCTCTCATCTCCGGTGCAAGCTCTCGGCCTGTATCCAGGCACCTATGATGCTATGCATGCCGCAGAAATCGGCTGTGAATTTATTTATTCAGACATAAATGATCAGAAATTATTTCTTGGGGGAGCAAAAGCAGCCCCTTCAATCAACAGTCCCGAAGTATTAAGCTATCTATTAAAATATCCTCTTATCCTTTCACTGCCAATGCGACTCTGGCCCCCTCTCCCCTATAAAATTGGTGGTAAAAGTTATCAGGAATATGTAAAAGATATTAACCGGCTTCAGCAACGCATTTCTAAACTTGGAATTCTTTTGGGCTTTTCACATAGTCACTACTTGATTTCTCAGGTACTGGGTGTGTCGCCCTCTGTATTTTCTGAAAGGATGTTTTACTGCAGCCTTACCGGAGATCCACAAGCAACTGAAAAATTAATTGCCCTTTTTAATTCAAGAGTTAAGTTAATATAACCCTCAACAAATGATCGAAATATTATCCGTCTTCTTTTCTGAATGATATCTCAAAGGATAAACGATATTAACCATTATCCAGGTCAAAGCTCTTTTAAGCAAGCTGAAATCTCCGGAGAAGACAAAGGCGGCATGCATATGCAAACCATTAATTAACTTTTCTCCCCTGGTTGATTCATATGCATTTTTCTGAATATTATACTCGTCCAGGGGCCAGGCCATCTTGCGAGCAATGAAGCTTGTGATTTCTTGATAACGCCCCTCTGGTTTTTGCCCTACCGCAACCACACCTTTAAAATGCCTTTTACAGGCCCTCCAAACCCCTTCACTCTGAGTTCTTACCGCAATCGGTGTCGGCTGAGCAAAAGCCAAGACCTGATGAAATAGGCCCCTAGTAGATGCAACCAGATCTTTTTCTGCCGCTTTGATAAGATCATAGTTTAGCTTGATCATCAATCCAAGCCTTCGATAATATTTCATGACCATCGTTCCGAAAAGCAAAGCAATTTTTTCTTTATTACCGGAAGCGCTTTGGAAATCAAAATACTTTCCAGTGCCGAAGGCTACTACTCTTTCTCCGTCTCTAACTATTTCCAGTCTATCACCTAAATGATCAATCACTTCCTGCTGCGGGAGATCCTTGCCCGTAAAATCTTTAATTACTCCCTGCAAATCGGCAACAACCCTATCTAAAATCCCTGCCAGTTTAAGCGAAGGATTATCAATCTTTTCAATTGTCAAATTAAGATATTTTTCAATTCTGCTATCTGCTGTATATCTAAAAAAGCGGATTTTACCGATCTCAGGTATGAGAGGCTTATCGGAAAAAAGCGTTTCCGGTTTTTTTTGTACAGAACTCGAAGGCCCGACGATTCTATGCCAAATTTTGCTTAATTGAATACGCATTCCAATTCCTTAATATGGTTAGATTAATGGTTATAATTCCCTTCCACTTTATTCTCGTACGCTTTTCCCAGGAATTTCAGTATAAATAGAAGGGTGGTAGGAGGGGATGGGATCTACCAAATCCCCGTCAAAGAGATCCGGTGAACGTTATCTTTGGAAAGATCTCTTTGAGTTACGTAAGCGTAGTCGATGCGGGTATGGCCAGAAACAAATCCAGCTCCCGTGGTTAATCCGCCTTCGCTATATCCTAAACGAAGGGATAATCCATCTTTTGACCACTCGTATCCAGCCGAAGTTTCCGCGGCGTAGCCGCTCTTCATAGTCTGGCTAATATCAAGCGCAAAGAGCCCGGGGTTAGGCGAGCTATAAGCTAATCCAATCCTCAGCTTGGGCGGAACGTTTTCGGTGGTACCCGTACCCCAGCTTTGCTGATTGAACAGTTCGTCTATCTTCGCGCCAATAGTAATGCGGTTCGCCAGTCGAAACAAAATCCCCGGTGTCACGCTGTAACCGTAGGCTTGTCCGCCAGCGATCTGGAACATATCGCTGGTTAAATATTTGGCGGTTAATCCCACCGAGATGCGATCGTTTAATTCTCTGCCGTAAGAAAACATGTAGGCGTTGCTGAAGTAGCTGAAGATGCTCAGGTTGATAACTTCATTGGTCTTTGGATTCACCTCGCCTGAGGTCTGGGCTATGTTGCCAAGCCCAACCTGAATCCAGGAGATGCCCAGGGTTCCGCCAAAGGCCGGTCGAACATAGCTAATATAATAATGATCGGTATCAGTAGAAAGTCTGGTCTGCATAGCGGTGATCTCGTTTTTATTATCCAACCTTCCCAAGCCGGCCGGGTTCCAATAGGGAGCATCGGCATTATCAGCGATAGCAGTAAAAGCTCCTCCCATCCCCAGCGGCCGAGCGCCTACGCCCGCCTTGAGGACCGCGATGTCGATGCCCGCTTGGCCCTGCGCGAAGGCGCAATGACCAATTAACAATGACACAATTAACAACAATGTATATTTCTTTATCATTTTAATACCGCGATTTTCCCTCTCCCGGAGACCGACTTATCTCCCGAACGAGCTATAATCTCAAACGGATAGATCCCATTAACGACCATGTCGCCCCTTCCATTGCGTCCGTCCCATTCTACATCGTTATATTTATTCCAAATGCTCGATCCTTCACCGTTAGTAGTGCCGTCAAGTTCAGTGACCAGTGAGCCGGTGATGTCGTAGATTCTGATTTTCACTTCGCTGGCGTCGGTGCTCAGTCGATAGCGGATATTGGTCTTCCTCTGATTGGGATCTGAATGATTCGGATTAAAAGGATTGGGATAGTTGGTGACGCCGGTTAAGCTCAGATCAGGCTGAATCTTAAACGACCAGACCTCGGAAGTAGCGGCCTCGCTGGTTGAAAGAGCAGTCACTTTCCAGAAGTAATCGGTATTGCGCTCCAGGCCGGGATCGAATTCGTGGATGGAGTAGTTATAGTAATACAGGTTAGAATCGGTCTTATCAGGAGAGCCGGTGTTGGCAGATTTGGTAAAGGATTGGTGGGCAATACTGAAATCATTGTTCTTAGCAAAATCAAGCTTGTATTCGGTTGTATCGCCTCTGCGGTGCTTCCACTCGAAAGTGGGACGTAGAGTTTGGACGTTTTCACTTTTATCCTTCGGTGCGAGGAGGGTTGGGGTCTCGAGGGTGGCGGATTGGGTAAGAGTTAGATGTTCAGGAGTAATTGCCAATACTGCTGTTGGCGTGCCATTAATTGGAGCAAAATCGTAAGGTATTTTCTGAAAGTATATTTCCGAGTTGCCATCTCGGTCATCTTCCCAAGCAACATAAGCATTATTATTATAATCAGATGTAAGTGATGGATTCGCTTTATTACTTGCGGTGTTGGTGAGTTTTATCCAATTTGAAATAGATGTATACTGTCCATACTTCCACACTCGCCTATACCATAATTGTCCTCCTTCAATCATAACCCAATGCCGAACATTGCCATTATTAACAATAGAAGGGCCTGTTTGACAAATATCGACTTTTTCTGGCCAGCTGCCCTCATTCTGCCATGTCTCCCCCCAATCGGAGCTGGTGCGGGTGTATTGGTTGTATTTGAACTCCATACTCGCGTAACCCACTTGTTTATAATAAGCCTGCGCTTTTGCATAAGAATAATACCAGCCGGGATCTAATGATGCCTCGTCTGTCCGAACTCCTGATTCCCAATAGCCACTATACCACCGGTCCCATACTTTTGCGCCAGAGTCCTTTTTTCTAATTTCAAAAAGAGCATAACCTATTTTTTTTACTACAGTTTGCATAGTTACCGTTTGGGGCCGATCGATATAGAAATCCTGCCCTATTTTCTCTAAGGTTATCTCAGATGGAATATCTATGATCTCGACTTTTCTATTTTGTTCATTAAAGACCTCCATCCATTTCAAGGTTAAAATATTTCCGGAAATAGTCAAATAAGGACTGTTCGAATCGGCAGAATTGTTAGTTATTCTTATATCATCCCTGGCCTGTATAATCGGACCAGTAACCCAATCGCTTTCATTGCCTGCCTGATCTTTGACCTTGATCTTAAAGATGTAATCTCCTTCGTTTACATAATCATTGTTGTCGTTTTGTCCATTCCAGATACATTGCTTGGTACCTTTGGTGGTTAAATTGTCATTAAAAGTATGGAGCGTTTTAACTTTTACTCCTCCAACAGTATATATTAAAGCTTCATAGTAAATTGAGCCGGAATAAGTGTCGCTTATATCGAATTCAACGGTTGTCGACTCATACATCTGATTGAAAGGATTTTTAGATACCGTCAGGCTGCCGACCGCAGGAGCACTCTTATCCAGTGTAATGTCATCTTTAATCTCATAGGCGGTCCAGTTCCCCGCGGCATCACGGATTTTGGCGTAAACCCACTTTTGCCCTTCAGAATCGGGCAAAGTCCATTTTTGATCTTCGTAATTCATTTCGGCAGACCAGTTAATGTTGTCATTGCTAAGTTTTACCTTGCTGCATCCGCTCAGATTATCATTTGCCTCAAACTTGATTGTAACTCCCGTTGTGTTAGTATAAGTATCAATGCCGTTTATGCTGATTTTGCCAGAGGTTGGAGCTCCCACATCCTTCTTAAGGTAAAACACATCATTCTGTATCTTTTCATTCCCGGCATAATCATTGGCTTTCACTGAAACATAATAGGTTCCTTCTCCGCATAAATTGAATATCTCTGATCCCCAATCGGTTGTGTAAGAGGAGGCGTTTAATCCATCGGCAAAGATATCTCTCCAGTCAACTATAACTGTCCCATTCTGGTTGGGAGCGGTGGTGACTTTGTACTGTGCGTGCTTTAACTTTGAAGCATAAGCGTTATGATCGTCATAAAAATTGACGTCGTAGGTTTTTGAGCTGTTCCTCCAAGCGGTGCCGGATAAATTTGGCTCATTGCTCACAATTCGAGGGGGATTCTTATCTACGGTGACGGTTAAAGTCAAAAGGTTATTCTCTGCCGCTCCGCCGATAAAATCTCTTGCGTCAATCTCTATCTTGTAATTGCCCTCCGGCACGTATTGTCCGGCATCATTCTTGCCATTCCAGGTTTCATAGAGAACGACGTTTGAATCCAAAGGAGTATCCCTGACCATGGTGCGAATCAAGGTCGTTTTGCTTTCGTTCCAGACTCTGACGGTATAGCTGCCGATTAATTTCTTTCCTGCCACCCACTTGAAGTCATCGGGAATTGTTAACACGCCGATCTTCTCCGGCCGCCACGGCTCCTCCGGACTGACTCCCAGCCTCACCCTGAACCAGACCGTGGTTGATTCGGATATACCATCATTGTTTGGCGAAAAGTATCTCGGCCTCGGGTTGTCTCCGCCAGCCTCCGTCCGGTCAGCCTGCACCAGATCGAGGACGTTGTCCTGTATCCAGCAGGTGCCGCCCCATTTTCCTTCAATGACATTGCCTGCCCGGTCTGTGACTTCGACGATAAAGGCGTATTTCCCGGGGTCGGCGAAACCGTTGCTGTTTTTGTCATATATCGCTTGATTATTTTGAATTGCCCCGTTCCAATATCTAAAATGCTCACCGGCCTCCAGCCAGCCTTCGCTGAACGAGGCGACCCGATTATTATCTTTAAAGTCTGAACGGCTGTAAACCTCCTGAGTGTTGGGAACCTTATGAATGCTGACCGTAACATAACCATATTCGCTGATCTCATAGCGCAGTCTGGTTTGCCTGTGCCCGGCTTCCGATGAGGCGTTGGTTGAGAAGGGGCTGGGTTCAGCGATCATATCGGGATCGGAAGAGATGATGACCGTCGGCCTTTCGCGGTCGATCACAAAACTCTCCGAGGGCTTCGAAGTCGAATATTCGCCGTAGTTATTCGCCAGGTCGTAGCCGTAGACGAGGAGCGCGGCCTGACCGTTAGTGTCGCTTGAGGAAATCTGATATTCAAATGTGTATTTTTTGTCATCGTTCGAAACCAGCGAGGCGGTATTGTCATTCACTTTCAAAACCGGCGCCGGATTGGATTTGAGCGCCTCCGAAGCTTCCAGGCTGATAATGACGGTCGCTCCCTCCTTCGCGTACTGCGAAAAATCAGGATTATTAAGCACCAGGGATGAGACTGAACCGAAGGTCGGATCTTTGGTATCGACTTCGAAGGTCTGCGAGGCGGAGCTGTAATTTTTCGCTTTATCAGTAGCTTTAACCGTGATCAATGCGATCCCGTCGCGGCTGTTATCTGCCGGGATGTCATAGGTTATGCCGTAGGTATCTCCTGAAACCTTTGCCGCCTGATAGGTCTGTGTCCCGCCGCTCGCCTGCGTTACCTCAACGGTGGGATTATTGTTCAACCCGCTGGTCGCATCAATAACAGTAAACCGAATATCAAGCGGTCCTTCATTGGCCGGATTTCTCGAGACCGATATCGCACCAATCTCGGCGGAAGCCTTGTCAACCGTTAATGCGTTGTACGAATTACGTATTATGTTCCCCGCCAAATCAGTCACCTCAATGGAAACAGGCGTTGTACCGTCGGGGAGGAAAGAAGGAATAAGGCTTAGGGAATAGGAGTAGTCAATTCTATTAGTCGAATAGATTGTTTTGCTTTCTTTCGTGGCAGTTAAGCCGCCGACCGTGACAATCGGATCGACAAGTTGCGTTTCGTCGACAGTGAAGTCGATCGTAACTTTACTCCCCAGTTTCGCGTAGGCAGTTGAGCCTGTCCCCCTCGGATTACCTTCCACATTGATGTCAACATTGCTGACGGTTGTATTTATCGTGTCGACGGTTAATAGAGAGCTCGATTGATAAAGGGTTGAATTATGAGCCAGATCGGTCGCTTCAATAGAGATGGTCGCAGAGCCCTGCAGGTCGGAAGAGGTTACATTGTAAGAATACGTATATCGCCAGGAACCTGAGAATGAATTCTCGGTTCCTGTTTCTTTGCTCGCCTGATTACCATTAACTTTAACAACAGGGTCAGATTCAAGTGTTTCAGATACATTAAAAGTCACAGTAATCAGTCCAGCTTTGGCGGGATTGGGGGTAACTGTAACATTGGAAATAATCGGCGCATCGGTTTCGTAAATCACTTGTTGAACAACTGAATAATCGGTAACGTTGCCAGCTCCGTCCTCCGACCTCGCCTTCAGATTATTAAGACCGCCATACAGACTCACCATGAGATTGAAGCGCCCATCGGCTCCCGTGTTTCCTGATCCAAGAAGATTATCATTGTCATATATCTCCACATTTGAATTCGGCTCAGCTGTGCCGGCAACAACCAGCACCGCCTCATTTGTGTTGGCCGGCGGAAGATCAACGATCGGAACGACTGGCAGAGTGTTATCAACCTCCACCGTCTGAGTTGTGCTGTGTGAATTCCCGGCTGGATCAAGAGATGAGATCTCAATTGTGTAATCGCCGTCCGCGACGTAATTGCCTGCCTCATCTTTTCCATCCCAGATTATGGTCGGGATCCCGAACGCCTTTACCTTTTTAGCTGATAAGCCGGTGGTCGGGATATAGGCTTCAGTCCAAAGGTCCGCTTGAAGAGTTTTGATAGTTGTTTCCCCTTGCTTCACCTTCACCGTCACGTAAGCCGGTTTGGCCAGGGTGTAACTGATGACCGCCTGGTCTTTGTTTCCGTTTGGATAGGGCGAAAAGAGATCGGGGGAGATCGATTGGATCACAACCATCGGCTCGGCATAATCGACCTGCAGAGGAATTGTCTTTGGAACCGCGGTCGAACCCAGCGCATCTTCGGCTGAAATCTTCACATAATAGTTTCCAGTCGTTAGCGGTAAGTTGTTAGCCGCTAACCCATCATATTCATAAACGTAAGATCCGGCCGTGTGATTGAACACTTTGCTCCATACCGCTTCGCCACTCGCATTAATAACCTCAATTTTAACCAGAGATTCACCGGTGATGTAGAAGATCGGGTAGTTAATCGAATAATTGAATGTCACTGTATCCTTCGAATTATCGCCGTTGGGGGAGAAAATTGGGAAATTGGTTGATAGATCAACCGCGGGCCGGGTCGAAACCGCCAGTATCGTCCCGCGTCCTTCGATTTTCGTCCCCAATTTGTCTTCGGCAATAATCTGGTAATCATAATAGCCATCCCCCGCAAGTTGATTGCCGTCAGTTTTGCCATCCCAATAGAGAGAATAACTTCCGGGCGATTGGATTTCATCTTCTGCCAGCCGCTTGATGGTTGCTCCTATGGAATTTAAGATATTAATCGAAACCCTGTAGTCCGGCGCTCCGCCCGAAATTCGATAGAAAATACGGGTTAAGTCGGAGTGCCCGTCGCCGTTGGGGGTGAAAGGATTGGGGGAAGCAGCTTGATCCGTTATCTGGAAATTGCCGGTAGGGACAACTGAGAAAAGCTCGGTTTTCTTTTCCGCCTGGTTCAGCGCCTTATCGACAGCAGAAATTTTAAAGTACGCCCAGTCGTTAATACCAGCCGCCGCCCGCCAGGTCGTGGCATAAGCACCCGGATCTTTGACCGCTCCATTTTCTATCTCAGCAAGTAAATTGTTCCCGCCATCAAAAACCGCCACCTCCACCGAGGCTTTTTCGGGAATCGAATACTTCACCGTTGCGCATCGGCTGACCAAATCAGTTTCGACCCGGGCGATCGAGATCATGGGCGGAACATTATCGACCAGAACGGTATTGGATGTGTCGGCCGGTTTGGGCTCGTCACTGGCGGATGCGACAACTTTAAACTCCCAGGATCCATCCGCCACCTTGGTTGAGTCTTTGCTTGCCCGCGGCCCGTCATAGCCGGAATCAAAATCTCCATACCACCGGACGGAATGATCCCCTTTAGTCTGGACTTCATTATTTAACAGCCGCTTTACCACCCTCGCGTCCCTGCCGATAACCGCTACTTCGACGGAGAGCCCGTCGCGCGACAAATAATATTTGATATCGGTAAAATTATTTTTGGGATTAACGGGTGAAAACGGATCCGGCTCGGCAAACGCGAAAGGGACCAGCGAAGGGGCATGATCAACCACGATGATCTGTGAATCAGAGGTTGTCACGTTGCCGGCTCGGTCTTCGGCATAAAGATAATAAGGATGTTCTTCGCCGAGAATTTCCCCGTGGAATCCGGAACCATCCCATTTGTAGCTTCCATTGATTATATTATACTGTCGATAATCTCTGAACAAGGTGGTCCCATCATTTCGGAAAATCTTGAGTTCCGTATAACAGGGCTCAGATAGAGAATAGGAGAATAAAGTCCAATCTTTAACTCCGTCATTATTAGGGGTAAAGGGGTTAGGGTTAACGGCAACACTTTCAATGGTTGGCGGAACCGTGTCAACCACAACTACCGCGGGCCCGGATCTTCCCAGATTACCCGCCTCATCCTCGGCATAGATTTTAATAAAATATTGACCATCGGCAATAGGACCATTACCCCTTCCGTCCCAGATAAACTTTTGCTCTCCCGGGGAAAGCTCAACGCGCCTGGCAATCGTCGCTGCCTCTTTGCCATCCCTGTCCTCCACCAGAACCGTCACGTACATCTTTCTAGCATAGGTGTCATAAAGGTTGAAGCTGATTTCGGTATTATCCTTCCTGCCGTCGCCGTTGGGGGAGAAATAAGGGTTGGAAACGTTTACCGCTTCAATCCTCGGAGGCTGGAAATCGACAAATACTTCATCGTTTAGGGCGGCCGTATTTCCCGCCAGATCGGTGGCTCTTAATTCCAGCCGGTAACACCCCTCGACCACGTAAGGGCCAAAGCTTCCTTCCCAGATTGAGACCTCCGAATAAGGAACGGGGCTGGACGGCTTATCCATTAAAAGACTGATAAGCTGATATTCTCCGTCTGATTTTTTCTGATAAATATTCAGTTTGACCTCTTTTACCGTACTGGATAACTGATCCATTATTTCCGTGCTCAGGGTCATGCGGTCGCTGACGCCGTCTCCGTTAGGCGAAATAGCCTTTGGTGAAGCTGAAATGTGCATCTCAGGAGGAGTGGTATCCAGATATATATTTCCTGTCATGGGAGGACTGGTATAGCCGGCCAAAACGCCGCTTACCTGATAAGTATAGATCCCATCCGGCGCGACATTGCCTCCGTTGGTGCGCCCGTCCCAGACCACGCTGCTTTTACCCGCCCCTTTTGACTCTCCGTTTAAAAGGGTTCTGACGGGCTGAGCTTTAGAATCATAGATGCCAGCCATGACACCGGCCGGTTTTGTGAGAACGAATGAAATCTCAACACTATCCTTAACGCCATCCCCATTAGGGGAAACATAGGTATCCGAAGCGCTGACGCTTTCGATAAGGTCCGTGACATCAAATATTTGCAGGCGGTTACTATTTGAGTCAACCACGTAGAGAAGCTCCTGATTCCCGTTTTGACGCGCGACTATCTTCCTCGGGCTGAACAGATTGCTGTCCTCAATTCCCATTGATCCAAAACTTTTCAAAAGAGCGCCGCCGCTATCAAACTTTACAATCTTATGAAACATGGTATCGGCGAGAAAGATGTTCCCCTCTTTTCCCACCGCGATTCCTTCGGGAAGGCTCAACCAGCTGTAGCTTCCCGCGACCATTACCCGCTTTCCATTCCGATCGAATTTCTGAATACGGCGGTTGTAGGTGTCCACCGCATAAACATTATTGTTTCCGTCTATAGAAAGAGAATAGGGATTATTATAACTCCCTTCCAGCCTGATAAAGTTATTTCGTCTTCTTGTTTCCCATTTATTCACATTCAAATTTCCGGCTCTTCCACTTTCAACTCCTTCATCCACAAAAAAATTCGGAGTGCCGTTGCTATTAAATTTAACAACTTGGTGATTAGCCGAGTCAACAACGAAGAAGCCCCCATCTGAGACTACCACGATATCTCTTGGAAGATTAAAATTCGAAATCTCATCAATTCCTTCGTTGGCACCAAGATAAGCAGTAACCAAAGCATCCCACCACCAATCAGTACGCCAGCTTCTTCTTGCACCTCCTGAAATTTCCCACTTTTTGGTTCCGTTTGAGTCAAACTTTATAACCCGGTTGTTTCCGGTATCCGCCACATAGATGCTCCCGTCCGGAGCAACCGCCACCCCCTCGGGATTTCTCAATCCCGCCGAACCTCCGATGGTTTGCAGATACGCTGTGCCCGAAGGATTATATTTTCTAATCTCATTGGCGCCGGTGTTCGCGATATAAATGTTCCCGCCCGCATCCACCGCCATACCGCAGGGATTGCTCAGCCCCTCGATCTTATTGATCAAAGGGAATTCGCTGGCATGGATAGGGAGGGCCAGCAATCCAATAAATATAATTATTAATAAATATTTTTTTCTCATATTTTTAAATTAAATAACCTATCGCCATTCAAAGACTTGGATGCAATGATTGTTTTCTTCTCCGACAAAAACACGTTCTACATTATCAACCGCGATTCTTCGTGGCCAGTAAAATTTAGCCTCCTCAGTCCCTAATGACCCCCATTTTGTAATAAATCTTCCTTCAGAAGTGAATTTTTGAATACGATGATTTCCACTATCTGCGATATAAACATTGCTCGAATTATCTACAGCAATACCAGTAGGCATATGAAACTCGCCGTCACCCGAACCAAGTTTTCCCCATTTCGTTATTAAATTGCCTTCCGTTGTAAACTTACTTATTTCATTGCGGCCCCAATCAGCAATAAATATATATCCCCTGTTATCACAAGCAATTCCTTCGGGATTATCAAATAATTCGCCCCATAGCTTGCCCCACTTTGAAACAAATGCTCCATCCAGGTTAAATTTTTGAATACGCGTATTGTTGGTGTCTGCTACAAATACATGTCCCATATTATCAACGGCGATTCCTCTTGGACGACTAAACTCACCCTCACCTGTACCAGATTTTCCCCAGACTTTAACAAAATTGCCTGTGCTATCGAATTTTTGAACACGATCATTATAAGTATCAGCAATATAAATATTATTATTTGAATCAATGGCTATCCCCAATGGCAACGACATTTCTCCTTCTTTTGTTCCATGCTTACCAAACTTAAAAATTAATTCTCCCTTTGAAGAATATTTTTCGATTTCACCCCCTGTTACTACATAAATGAAACCATAAGAATCAATTGCAATCGCGTAGGGCAAATAAACATTCCATTTCGCCATTAATTGATAATTTTCTGATTTTGTCTGAAAAATTTGGCCACACCCCAAAAGCCCAACACTCAAGTATAAAATTAAAATACCTATTATAAGCTTCTTGCCCATCTTACAACTCCCTTAGCAACCACCTGCCATACCCTCCCATCCTCCGCCACCGCAACTTCCCCCTTCGCCTCAACCAAGTAGCCCGGCTCCTTCCACAAGTAAACCCGGTTCACGTACTGGCCTTTCTCATCGAAGATTAAAACCTCACCTTTGGGGATGTACTTGTCCGCATACTTCTCCTGCCACTTGACCAGAACGTAAATTCGCCTGTCGCCCAGCTCTTCGGCCAATCTTTCTTTCTCTGTTTTTGTCGCTTCACGCACTCCGATCAACCTCACTACCTCAAGCTTATCTCCCATCCCGTACTTAAACTGCCGGACGACTTTACCATTCGCGTCTTTGATCTCAATAGCCGGAATGCCCGAGGGAACCATCCGGTCGTACTCTTTGGCCAGCGCTTCCGCCGTGCCCACCGTGTATCCATAATCCAGGGCTTTTGGATCCAGATACTTAACAAATTCTCCGTTTCCATCAAACATCTGCACCCGGGTTACCAGCCGCTTCTGGTACTTTTGCTCGCTCAGTCTTGCGAGTTCCGCTTTTACATCCTTCAAATCAAAGATCCCCAGTTGATAGCCCTCCTTGCTGTAGCGCGCCATCCTCTGCCTGTCAAAATCCACCGCATAAATGAACTCCTGAAGCTTATCTAAAAAATATTCTTCTCCGCTCAAGAGTTTTCCGGTTACTGCTTTTCCCGTTTTCTTATCCGCCAGCTTGCCAGAATAGGGCTTTAAGCTCTTTCGATCTTCATCTATTTTTTTTAATTCGGCATCAAGCAATCTTACCCATTCACTGTCTCTCGAAAAATACTCCAGGTCCTTGAAAGCTATCTTTTGAAAATAATTACACTGCCAGTAATCAAATTCGTTCCTTCCGTAGTACTCCCGCACTTCTTTCTTATCCCTGTCCACCACGTAAAAATATCTTGTCCCTTTCCAGTCAGACGAATAGATCTCGCCGGTGAGAGGCCGGTTCTTTTCGATCTCGTAGCTCTTGCCGGTCAGCTCTTTGGCGACTCCGGTAAAGGGGACCAGTAATTTATATCCTTCGAGAAGGCTGTCGAGGGTTTTAAAGGTGAGATAGCTTTTCCACTCCTTCGGCTCAACTGGGTATGAATCTTTTACCAGAATATTCCCCTGAGAATCGATCATAATGGCTTCGATATCCGCAAATTCACCTTTGCCGTAACCTCTTTTGCCGAAAGCCATCATGAGCTTGCCGTCTTTATTGTATTTGGAGATCTTGCCTTCGTTAGCTAGATAAAAAATATTGTCAGAGTCTATAGCTAATCCAAAAATCCGATTATCAGAAGATTGATATTTATTTAATGGAGTTGGAAAATAATTAAGTTTGGAATACTTGAGCAGGTTTAGCCCATTTTTTGTTGTCTCACGATAATAAATGTCTCCATTTAGAGTCACTCTTCTATAGGAGCCCACTTTTAAAACGTATAATCCGTCCTTAATTTCTGGTAATTTCCACTTTCCCAAGATATTTCCATTAATATCTATTTTCCCAACCCAATTATCTGGCAAAGGTTTCTGTTTTTCTTCATCCCAAACCACAAATTCTTCGTAACCGCATTCTTCATCATCAACACCAAAATAGTTGGCAAAAAACAGTGGCTTGTGTCTAGGCTCGAAATTAAATCCGTCAATTAGAAAAGTATTTCTAAATTTCCCATCCAGAGTAAATACATTGACTTCATTCCGACTTTTTCCTCTTAAATAATAATATCCCTTTGGGAAAACAGGCATATATTCAAATTTATTAACTAACCCCCCATCTAAAGTAAGCTTTTTACCGCCTCCTCGATTAAAAACATAGATATGATTTCCATAAACAGCTATAGAATATCCTTTAACCCGTGGAGCTATGAGTTTGTTATCTCCTTCAATTGAGAAGGATTTTAAATATTGACCATCAGGAGCTAATTCCTTAACAAACCCATATTCATTTACATAAATATTTCCCTTCTCATTTAAATATATATCTGATTCCTCTGCCAAACCATATCCAAACCTTGCTTCTGGTTTGAAATCGTCAATTCCTTGCTTGAATAATCTACCCGAATCTGCCCTCCCTTCAAGAACTTCCAATTTAAAATCAATTAGTTCCTCTGGTTTATAAGGACCGCCATAAGGCCCCCCCATGACTTTTATCAATTTTCCATCTCTATCAAACTTTTTAATTCTATAACCGTGAGGATCAATCAAGAAAATATATCCTTTATTCGTTACATAAAAACTTGATGGCCCCCCTAATCCCTCGGCATTAATGCTTCCTCTCAATGCAAATTGGTCTTCTCCCAATCCCCAGGTTCCTAGAAACACTCTGGAAATAGCATACTCATCTGCCATAGCAATTGAATGAATTAAGCTGATAAATGTGAATAAAATAATAACTTTTGTTTTCATGTAATCTCCTTCCGTTTAATCGAACAATATTATTCTGCCGATATCATCACTATAACGATAATTACCCCTTACAACTACTAATCTTATCGAGCTTGCTTCAACAATTTCCGATGCCGAACCTGCAGAAACCAAAATTGCTACATGTATGATCTCATTCCTATCATTTCTATATGCCACTACATCTCCTGCTTTTTCATTACCAAAGGGTACTGGCCTACTATGATCGTTCAATATCCCAGCCGCAGTGGCATCAGCTATCACCTTCCCGCCAGATCTCATACATTCAATTACCAGCCCTGAGCAATCAATCCCCGTATAATTTGAAAGAGCATAATTTGCACTTATCCTCTTACCTTGTTCAGGAGTTAGTCCAGGACTAAAATATGGTGGGTGATTTTCTGTATACCACCTATAATATGGCGGCACAAAGTTTGGCAATTTACTTGCAAAGCTCATATGCAAATCCTGGCCATACCACATATAAGCTACACCCGCGGGATAATCGGACTCTTTATTTAAGCGAGGATTCTCTCTAAAATCCCTCCACTGGGTTGAATCGTCTGCATTTCTATTTGCTTCTGCCGTAAATCCATTTATAAATTCTAAAACTCTTCTATATTTGTTTTCCAATTCCACTAACGTCTCCTTCCCTAAAACCCTCCCTCTATCGGAAGAACTTAAATCCGGATACATTCCAACCAATCTATTAAAAATCGCCTTCTCATTTGTTGTAGTTATTCCAAATTTATCACGAAAGGCATCGATTGCGTTCACTGTATCACCGTCATATTTGCCGGCAGTCTCGTCAAGAAAAGTGTAACTGGTCACATTCATTTTCCTTGGAACTACCTGGTTCAACACCTTTTTAACGCTTTGAATCGACAGGGACCGATTTTGGCTGGCGGCGCCATCACAGCTTACAAGCAGCGCCTCTCCATTCCTCACCCTGTCCAGCGTAACCTCATTATTCCAGATAACTTTCAAGGGGCCGGTGCTTGCGCTGGTTTGCGAATTCAACAGCCCGGCAATAACGGTTACCGTTCCCGTTCCGCTGACCTGGAAGTTGTTTGAGGCTTTCCCGGAGGAGTCGGTCAGGCTGCTTTCTCCGGCGGGAAAGTTTCCCGCCGCGCCCAAAGCTTTCCAAAACAATTTTAAGCCCGGAATGGGATTCCCGCTCTCATCTTTTACCTCAACCGTAAACTTTCTTTTTCCCAACCCCGCATAGAAGTTTTCATTATAAATATCATTGCTGCTGTCACTATCGGTTCCGGGAGTTATGGTAAACGATCCAATTTTTACCAGACTGATATTTGTCGATTTTGTCACCGCGCCCACACCAACCCCCAGCCTGCCGACAACCACAGCCATCCCGCTTTGGGTGCCAGCCTGAAAAACGGCATTCGCTTTCCCGTCCGCGCCCGTGGTCACAATGCTCTGCGGCCCAACCGTCTTTGGATCGGTATCTAAAATACTTCCTATCTCACCGGGGCTTACGCTCAGCTTCACCGGGATGCCCGATACCGCTCGCCCGCTCTGGTCGGTAACCTCGACCCAGATTTTTGCCGCAGATTTGCCGTCCGCAACCAGCCTGTCAGTTGAAGAGAGATCGGACCACAATTTCAAATTCAAATCCAAATATTTGATCCCCTTAATAAGAAGGCTGTAATTCCAATCCTCAATCCAATCACCGATCGCGCCCGTAATGCTTTTTGCGGACAGGCCGGAAACGGCCGGCATGGGATCCCATCTTCCCGCATCCACTTCTACCCTGTAATTTCCGGCCGGGACAATTTTCCCCTTATCTTCGGGCAGCGAGGTTCTGACGTCCCAGATATGCGTCGGGAGAGCATTGATATCGATATTATTCTGCCAGGAAATATGCGGGTCGTAGTCTACATACTCATAATAGATCTGGCCGGTGGCCTGATCTTTAATTTTGATCCTTACCCAGTCGGTTTTCATGCCGGTGAAATATTCGATCCGCACGCTGTCCCACAGTGGATCTATATCAACATTTCTATTTGAAATTCCGTTCACTTTCTGCACCACCGCGTGAGGGATTGGGATTTCTTCCTGGACCGCTGAATCAGCGCTCTCATTGCCGGAAGTATCCACCGCCCTGACTTTAAAATTATAGGTTTTAAAGTTTTCGAGCCCCTCTTTCTTGAATGCCGTCTGGGAAACCAAAGCGCTATTGGCCTTCACATACGCACTGGCACCATTCAGTTGATAATAAACATTATAGCCGGCCAGATCGGTAATAGAGGTACCATCGGTATTCTGGGTGGGGGCTTTCCAAACCAAGATCACCCAGCCGTTGCCAATCCACTGGTCATCCGGGTTGATGGTGGGTGCATTAGGAGAAATCGTATCTCTTGGCGTAGCCTCTACAACATTAGAGAAGGCGCTCTCGTTATTGCTGGTATCCACCGTTTTAACCTTATATTTGTAAGTCTTTCCGTTCGTCAAGCCGCTGTCGGTAAAATTATTTTCCGAATTAGAAGAAGCAAGCAAGGCTTCCGTTCCATCTGCATCGGTGCGGGAAATAACATATTCTTTAAAGTCCGCGGGAACGCTTATCTCCCAGGACAGTTCAACGGCATTGTTTTCTGCTTTAACCACTTTCAGATTGGAAGGGGCAGGAGGAGGATTATAAAGAGTGTAGCTTTTCGAATCCGAAGCGCTCCACCCGGCCTCATCCCAAACTTTGACGGTTAATATGGCGGATCCATCATCCGGAGCGGTGTGCCAGGTTGTGCCGGAAACCGATCCTTTGGTTGCGCTTATCTCTGTCTTGTATATTGCGCGGTTATCGGCGGCGGTATAACTTATTGTCTGATTCCCGGTCAGATGGTTTGCGTTAGAGGGGCCGTTGATGGCAACCGTAGGAGGAACCGTGTCGCAGACAATGGTAGGTGAATTTGCAGTGGTAGTGTTTCCGCTATCATCAGAAGCTTCTACATAAAGCTGATAGCTTTTCCCATTCTCTCCATAAAATGCGTAAGAACGATCACCCTTCTCATAAATATAACTAGAATACCCTGACCATGTCCCACTCGTTGCCACACGATATCGATATCTAACCCACCCTGCAGGATCAGTGTTTGAATCCGATATGCTCCATGAAAACTCAAGCAGAATATCATTGTCAGCATTTGCCGAAGCATCAGGTTTGTCAGGATCGGTGTGTTTTAAATCTGTGATCGAGGGAAAAGAATTGTCTTGAATATATGCATATGCAACTGTTGAGTCCGAATAGTTTGCTGTATCAAACCAGGCTCTGGTAAAAAAAGAGTAGTTTGTTTTGTTGCTCAGGCCATTAATTTTATAAGGTAATGATAATAAAGAATAGATGGGGCCTGAATCAAGAATGGTACTGGGTAATTTATAATAATAAATAATATACGCGTATGCTGAAACTTCAGCACTGCCTATAATCTTCTTTTGTTCGCTCCAGGAAACTTTTACTTCTCCGCCCTTTCCCGTATTCGAAGCCGTTATCGTCCATCCCCATACATTAGAGATTGACAAGAAAATAAACAAGGTTAGAAGCAATATTTTTTTAAATCTTAATACGGTATTCATTTTTACCTGGCCCGCATTCACTAGATATATATCGACAGCTTTTGAGTTAAATTTCGAAAAAAATCTTTATTCCTTAAACTTCTGCATTTTGCTCCTTTCTAAAATCTATACCCCAATGAAAAATAATGCGAATCTCTATCTTTATATCCCCAAGCATAATGGGTTTGTTTATATGCATAATCCATCTTTAATTTGCTAAATAAAATAAGACCTAATCCGGCAGTCCTGATATCCGGAGCAGGCGGTTCGTAAGGAGGATATCCTTCATAATTTGACTTTTGATAGCCCAGCCTGAAGAAAAACCAATCTAAAAGCTTTATCTCTGTTCCAGCTTTATAAATCAGGTTGTTTTTTTCCGTCGCCTTCAAGTTTCGTTTTATAACATCTCCAACTAAAACTAATTTTTCAGTTGGCCTAATGGAAAAACCCGAAGCAAAACTGGTTGGGATTTCTTCCTCTATTCCACTCCCATAAATAAATTTCGACTTAAAATAATCTTCTAAGTTTGTTCCTAACGAAAGCCACTTTGCAGGTCTATATAATATTCCAATTGAGCTTCCGGTCCCGGAACCCGAAAGAGAAAATATCCCAAAATATTCTTCGTACCTTTTTAAACTTATTCCAATTGAAAAAACATCGCTGATATTTTTACTGTATGATACTAATAAGACTCGCCTTGTATAATTATCTCCGCTTATGGTTTCTGGCGTGCCATTTTCATCAATTGATGTAATTGGAATTGGTCCAACGTTGACCTGATCTCCGCCGATTGCCAAGGTGCCATAATCACTTAGCGAATAATAAGATGCAATTTTATAACAATTCACATCTCCAAATGACTGAGTGTAAGCTGTTAAAATTTCGGCATTTTTGAGTAAGCCCAATCCAGCAGGATTGAAGAATATTGTGTTTGCGTCATCAGCAACTGCCACAAAGGCTCCCCCCATCGCCATCGGCCTGGCACCTTCAAAAAGGTATGACAAAGAAGCAAAAGAAGGATGCCCTATAATAAGAATCACCGCAAGAACAATTGAAGCAATCATCATTTTCCTAGACATCTTTGCGTCTCCTTTCTGTCTTTTTTGGTTATTTTTATAGCCCTAAAGCTTCCCGCTCATTTATTGGATCTATAATATCTTTAGGGATACGCTTCAATGCCGGATATTCGGACAGTATCGATCCTGGATAAACAGAGAAAGCTTGCGCGGTTTGTTTCGTCTTTACCTCGTTTATTGCGGCCACCAGCTGCGGGTCATTACCGGCAGCCAGATCCGCATCGGTTATCTCAACCATAATATTCGGCGTTATTCCTATTCCATTGATCTGCTGCTTATTCGGCGAGAGAAACTCAGCATAAGTGATATAAAGGTGGCCGCCGTCAGATAAGGTCTTGCGGGTCTGGATCACTCCTTTTCCATAGGTCTTTGCCCCAACTGCGGTAGCCACGCCATTGTCCAGCAAAGCCGCGGCCAGAACCTCTGATGCGCTGGCGCTGTTCTCGTCGATTAGCAAAACCACGGGTAAATTTATTTTTGTTTCCGAGTAAGAAGTGCATTCTTCCAAAATTCCACTTTTATCCCTGTACCACAGGATGGTCCTGCTTTCGGGAAGGAACTTCGATGCGATGCTCAAGGTGTTGTTTAATTCGCCGCCGCCATTTGCGCGCAGATCAATTATCAGGCCCGCGGCTTCCGCGGAAAGGGTATTATATGCTTCAATAAATTCATATGAAGCACTGTAGCCGAATTGTATCAGACGCATGTAACCTATATTCCCTTCTCTTATTTCAGAATAAACGCTTTTTGTGGTTATGGTTTGACGAACGATGCTGAACTCCAAAGTGTCTGCGCCTCTTGTCACTTTTAATCTTACTGCAGTTCCGACGGTGCCGCGAATCATATCCGTGACCTCATCGATTTTGAGGCCGATGACAGATATTCCATTCACTTCAATAATAATGTCGCCTTCTCTCATGCCCGCATCCTTTGCCGGGCTGTCCGGAATAACGTAAAGTACTTTAATTTTTCCTTCGACATCTTTCAGATATACGCCTATTCCCCCAAATGAGCTGCCTCCCAATTTCGAATCGGTCGGATCAGTTCCCGGAACAAGGTATCGAGTGTATTTATCTCCCAGAGAATTGATAAATCCTTCCACAGAACCGTAATCTGCAAGCAGCGCGGCTTCGAGCGAAGATCCTGAAAGCGAATTATATTTGGCAGGAATTCTCTCCGGATAAAGAAATTCTGACTTTATATTTTCGTATGCTTCGACTATTAAACCGCTTTCTGCTGAGGGTTCCGATAAAAGCTTCTCGTTGGATTTAACCCCGAGCTCCTGTCCGCAGCCTACCACTCCGAGCATCATTGCTAGGATGATTGAAGCAACCGCCACTTTCTTAGACATCTTGTGCCTCCTCACTTCACTAGATATATATCGACAGCTTATGAATGAAATTTCGGAGATAATTTTTGAAAACGAAGTTGAAAGATAAAAGAAAGCCCGTTTGGGCGCCTTCTCCAGCGTAGATAAAAAAACTAAATTATGAGGACAATGGGGGATCATGGTTTCTCCCCTGGGAAGTACTTATAATTATACCACTGCACAAGGATTGATGCAACGTGCTATAATGCACTACCTTTGAGGAGGAGACCGATGTCCTCGCGCTTTCCCGGTTGGTTTAAAATGTCCAAGAAAATCTTAATTGTTTCGATATTCTTAATAACTTTCGGCATCGAATGCTTTGCTTTGGTTTCTCAAGAAGTCTATCCCCAACTTACCTTCAGTGGTTATAAAAGATGGCTCTATTCGAAATTTAATGTCGACCCGAGCAAGAATTATTACCTTGCCCTTCAGGACCTTCCTCTCAATAGTTATTTAGGAGGTCCCTGGTCGGAAGAATTAGAGCTGTATATTCAAGGGAAGTTAAGTGAGGATTTGAATGTTGATTATGACTTAATGCAAATTCCAAATGGGCATGAACTGTTTAATGTGAATATAAGTTTCCGGAATTATTCTTTGCTCTTTGGCGATGCTAAAGCGTTGCTTAGCAACCAGGAGTACATTCTTCAAGATTATATGAACGGTATGGTAGCCGGCGGCAGGTGGGATAGATTACAAGCTTATTTGTTTTACGGAAAATACCCGTCAGGTCAAATCGCCAGCCCGACCGAAAATTTCAGTAGTTCTAAATTATTCAGGAATCCAGAGTATAACGGGAATAAAGTTTCCGGTTCTTATAACATAGATAATCCTTATCTTGAATATCTATGCCTTGATTTGGGGAGGGCCGATATTATAGATGGATCGGTAGCCGTTTTTCTTGATGATAAGCCCCTCATCAGGGATTCCGACTTTTATTTTGATGAGGCTTTTGGCCTGGTGCTTATTTCCGGCCGATTTAAAGATACGAAAGCCGCTAAAGTAAATTACCTTCTCAAGAATGGTGAGAAAAAGGAAAAGACCTTTAATTTTAAGAATGAAGCACGCAGGCGAGCTTTCCTATCTCCGGAATTTAGAATCATCGATGGCAGTGAGACAGTTACGGTTGATGGCGTTAAATTAACCCGAGATTTAGACTATCGGATTAATTACAATCTTGGTCTTATCATAATGAATAAGCCCCTCCATGAAGATGCCGAAGTTCGGATCGATTATAACTATAATTACGGAGCGAATTTATATACTACCGATATTATTAGCGGACAGACGGGACATACCTTCAACCTTATTCATAAATATATTATTCCCAAGAGTGAGACCGTGGTGTTAAATGGTAAAACCCTTATTTCCGGCACCGACTATTTAATGGGTTATGCGAGTGGAACCATCTCCTTTATATACGGGGTCTTTTATAAAGACCTGACTTTTTCTGATACGGTTGAAGTCAGTTATTCCTATACCGGCATCCGTCAGGAAATCGGGGGAGCCAATGTGGAATATAAACTATCCGACTGGAGCAAGATCGGCAGTTCTGTAATTTCGATCAGCCCCTCAAAAAAAGATGAACCCCTCTACGATCAGATACCTCCCTCAAGCTATTTGATATGGAATTTATACAATATGACTACGCTGAACAAAGATACTTTTATTAATAGCGAAATTTCTTTCAGCAACCGGAACGTTGATATTAGAAACAACTTAACGAATGAGGCGGACGCCGCCTTCAAAATCTTTGGCAAAACCCGGCTGGGAGGGATGTATTTAAACGGGACTTACCGCAAGACCGGGCTGAATTTTGCTTCTTTAAGGAAAGTAAAATTAAATGCCGGCTGGAGAGAAGAAAAGTATGATATTGGAGCCAGCTATCCAGTTAGCAACTTTATAACTTTGAAAGGCGGGATTGAATCTGCCATTAATCAGGAAGGGAGCGCTTCTTCCCCTGAAGTCAACAACAAAACCACGTTCTTTGGCCTAAATTATCATCAATTCGAATTCTGGCAACTTGATTATGAATACAAAAGCAATATAAAAGAGACCAAGAATCAATCTATCAACGAACATCAATTTTCTAATTCTTTATATTCAAATCTCGATTTGTATAATTTATTGCCTTTTATGAAGGGTTTTATGAATAAATCTAACCTGATATACAAGAATCTAATTCTTTCAGAACTAAAAGAAACTAACCTGGGAATTCTTTTAGCTACCGATAAGAACTTTACTCGGACCGAAATCGGCTGGCTTTCAAATTCTAATTTTGGGCTTTCAAGTTATGTTCTTCTTAAGAATGAAGAAGACAAGGATTTAGTAAAAGCATTATCAACTACCCGAACCATTCCGATGTACAGAATATCCTACACCTGGGATTTTGGCGGGGGCCATAATCTTGAGCTTTTCTTTGATGATTCAACCACTCAGCAAAGAGGACCTGCAGGTTCTACGGAATACGATAAGCGAGAGCTGACTCGCGGGATATTCTGGGGCATTCCGATCAGCAACCCGGTTCTATCCGAATTCCAGATTGGCATGTCATGGAAATCAACCGACTATACCGATATTAATGATTCTTCAAATAATTACTATGCTCAATACGTAGAATTTCAGGGAACGATGGTGTTTTAGCGCGCGGTCTTCTCGTAGATCTTAGCGGTCAATCCGATGTCGCTGAAGCGCCGCATCGAGTAGTCACGGAGATCGCCGGCCTGCCGCTTCTCTAAAAGAAAAGCATTCCAGCGGAAAAGAGAATCGTCGAGGACCTCGGAAGCGTAAGGACTGCCCGGATCGAGCTCAACCGTCAGGAAATACCGGGCATTGCGGAATATCTCCTCTTCCCCCATAACCGGATCCGCCAAAACCGGAGCGTTCCATCCCCAAAAATGAAAGGCAATAACTTCATTGTTCAAATGCTGTAGATTAACGGCAGAGGCTATAGGATAACGCGGCAGGACCCCCAGGTGGAAATAATCCAAAACTTTTACCATATTTTCAGCCGGACGGGCGGGAAAATAAAGCTTCGCCAGACCGGGGAGAGAAATTAGGAGAGGAACAAATAAGATAAACAGAATAACTCCTGCGTACTGCTTGGTTTTCTCGCTCAGATAAAAAACCGCCGCGGAAAATACCATGAAAAGAAAGGGCGCGATGATATAGATGAACTGCGGAGCCCGGCTGGGAATAGTTAAAGTCGCCAGAATTAATACTGTCCAGATAAAAGTATAAAGCTTCCCCAGCTGAAGATATCTAAAGGCAATAAAGGGCAGAAACAGGGAAATGACAATAAGAACTCCCAGCCAGGGGGAAAAAGCGTAGTTTTGAATGATAGCTTTGGGATAAAACAGGAGGTTCTGCCAGAAGCCGCCTACCGCCTCCCCTCCCGTATACCGCAAAGTCGCCTGCAGGAAAAGCAGGATCTTGCGCGAGAAGGTGGAGGTAAAGAACCAGGCCGATGCCACCAGAAAGAGCGCCACCAAAAAAATCAGCTTCCGGTAAGCCCACCATAAGAAGGGGTAGGCGGCTTTTTCTCCCTGGCGGCTGAGCTTGCGCACCTCCACCAGCGTCGGTCCCAGCTTGCCCAGAGCGACCACGATAAACGCCGGGATCATAAAATAAGCGTAAAGATAATTGGTGTAGATCGAAAGCCCCACCAGGATTCCCAGAAAAACGTAATAGATCGTCAACCATTTTGCTTCGCTGACCAGATACAGATAATAGGCAGCCAGAAAAATCAATGCCCCCAGCCCTTCCAGGGTGTTTTCCGCGGCAAACCTCACCATCATGGGCGACGACAGCGCCAGGAAAACGGATAGCAGCCCGATCTTCCACCCCGCTTTTTCCGAGAAACGATTGGATATGATATACATCAAGACCAGGGTGGCGAAAAATATCAAGAAGCTTAACAGCCGGGCCGAGATGTAACTCGCGCCAAACAGCAGGAAGAAGATTGACAGGATCCAGGAATGGAAGAACGGCCAGAACATCTGCCGCTGGGTATCATACCAGAAGCTTCCCCAGTCCAGGCTCTTTAAATCTTTAGTTAACCACAGAGCATAAAGAGCGTGCTGGGCCTCTTCTTTGCCAAAAGCGTCGGCATACAGAATGCGGTTAACAAAGATAATTCCCCCAAAAACTATGAAAGCGAGTAAAATGACAACGAACCCTTTCTGAAAGGATGAAAGCTTCATGGCTGGTATTATATTACAGCCCTCCCGCCTTTACAATATATTTTGCTTGGAGTAAACTAAATGGAAGGAATGTTTAAAATTAAAGACGGTGCCATCAATATCGTCAAGACTCTAAAAGCCAACGGCTTCCAGGCTTTTCTGGTCGGCGGGTGCATTCGGGATTCGCTGCTGGGCAAAGAGCCGGAGGAATGGGACATAACCACCAGCGCAAAACCTGACCGGATAACGGGATTATTTGATAAAACTATTCCCACCGGGGTCGAATACGGAACCATCACCGTCGTCCTGCCGGACGGACAATATGAAGTAACCACCTTCCGCTCCGATGAGAGGTATGTTGACGGAAGACATCCGGCCAATGTGAAGTTCACCGACAATATTCATAAGGATCTCTCCCGCCGCGACTTTACTATAAATGCGCTGGCCTACGATCCCGAAACCCGGGAGCTGATGGATGATTTTGGAGGAGAGCAAGACCTAAAAAATAGAATTATACGGGCTGTCGGAGATCCAATAGAGCGATTTTCAGAAGATGGCCTGCGTCCTATCCGCGCCTGCCGCTTTGCCGCCAAACTGGAATTTCAAATCGAGCCCGCGACTTTCGATGCCATCTCCAAAACACTGGAGGTGGTCAAAAAAGTCGCCGCCGAAAGGATCCACGACGAGCTGGTCAAGATGCTCTCGGCCGACCGGCCTTCGATCGGTTTTGAGCTGATGCACAAGTCCGGCCTACTGAGACTGATCCTGCCGGAGCTGGAAGGCAGCTTCGGCATCGAGCAGCCGCCTCAGTTCCACAAATTCGACGTCTACTGGCACAGCCTCTACTCCTGCGACGCGGCTCCCAAAAGAAATCTGGCGGTGAGGCTCGCCTCCCTTCTGCACGATATCGGAAAGCCGGCCTGCAAGGTTGATTTCCATTTTTACAATCATGACCGGGTCGGAGCGGAGATGGCCGAGAGCATCTTAAAGCGGCTCAAATTCAGCGGCGAAGATATTAAAAAGATCGTCAACCTGATCAGCCTTCACATGTTTGACTATACCTCGCAGTGGAGCGACGCGGCGGTGCGGCGTTTTATTCGCAGGATCGGCGGGGTGGAAAACGTGGAAGACCTCTTTCTCCTTCGCCAGGCCGACACCAAAGCCATGGAAGCCGAGGTGGGCTTTGAATACCTGAATGAGCTGGGAAAGCGCATCAGCAAGATCATCGAGGAAGAAAATGCTCTGGCTGTTTCCGATCTCAAGGTAGACGGAAATGACATTATGCAGGTTTTGAAAATTCCCCCCGGGCCAAAAGTGGGCGAAGTCCTCCATTCTCTGCTCGAAAAAGTTTTAGATGACCCCCGGCTGAATGAGCGCGAAATTTTGCTCGATCTCATCAAAACTTATGCCTAAAAATCCCGCCGCCATTCTGTTTTTTTCGCTACTGCTGGCTTCCCTGGCGTTGGCCGAAACCGCTACCATCGAAAGGATCGAAATGAAGCGCGACCGCGGCTGGGACTATCTGGACATTTACACCACCGGCTGGTCCGAAGCCAAAGGTCTGCTCCTGGAAAATAGGCTCTACCTTGATTTCCCGAATGCCAGGCTCAGCGGAAAAACTAAGATCTTTAGAAGAATTTCCAAACGCATCCAGAGCATAAGTATCATTCAGAAAAATCAAAATACCGTTCGCGTCATAATTTCGCTGAAAAAAGACATTGATTATGACGTTGTAAATGTTTTTGGCCGAAACAAATCGGTGATCGAAATCGGCGATCGTCTGGGAAACATCAACCGCTTCCAGTTTGCCTGGGAATCCAAGTATATTAAAAAGAAAGGGGCGCCCCTTAAACCGGTTAAATTCATTCCCGCAACCGCAGGTTCGCTGCACGGAAAAACCATCATATTGGATCCCGGCCACGGAGGAGATGACCCCGGGGCTTTTTCTCTCTCCGGCGTGCCGGAAAAAACCCTGACTTTGCAAACCGCGCAAAGGGCGGCAAAACGGCTGCGGCAGGCAGGGGCTGCTGTTTACCTTACGCGCAACGAAGACCGCCGCTGCAATCTGAAAGAAGTGGCTGAATTTGCCAACCGCATCCGGGCTGACATTTTTATCTCCATCCATTATAATTCAATTTACAAATCGGATATTTCCGGAACGGAAACCTATTACTACAACCCGGTGAGCCGGAAGTTTGCCGAGATCATGCATGAGAATATCATCCGGGGAATAAAAAGAAAGGATCACGGTCTGCGCCGCACGCCGTTTTATGTAGTGAAAAATGCGGAGATGCCCTCGGTCCTGCTGGAGCCGATTTATTTAACCAGTCCGGAAGAAAGCTGGCTGGCGGGTTCGCCTTCCTTTCAGGAAGAGCTGGCAGAAGATATTGTAAAAGGAGTGATAGAATATTTCCGAAGTAAGTCTGGTTAGAAAAGTCATAGCCGAGCGCGTGACGGGAAAGATCGCCGAAAAACCGGAAGAAAAGAAGCTAACACCCTCCTCTCCCATCGGGGTTTTTGATTCCGGCGTGGGCGGGCTGACCGTTCTCAAAGAAATCATGCGCCAGCTTCCCTGCGAAGACGTGGTTTATCTGGCTGATACCGCCCGGGTCCCTTACGGCAGCCGGCCGCCCGAAGAAATAATTAAAATCAATCAGGAGATACTTCCCTTTCTGATCGATTATGGAGCAAAGTTAATCATTATGGCCTGCGGGACTTCTTCATCCATTGCTTATCCGGTGCTCAAGGATAGATACAAAGTCCATATTATCGGTTTGATCGAGCCCGGTGCCCGCGCTGCCGCCGCCGCCACCAAAGCGGGCGTTATTGGATTGATCGCCACGGTGGGAACCGTCAATTCCAATGCCTACCAAAATGCCCTGAAAGCATTAAAAAAGGAAATAAAAGTGGCGGCGCAGGCCTGTCCGCTTTTCGTTCCGCTGGTGGAAGGAGGGTTTATTGAAGCTGAAGAAACCAAAAGAGTGGCCAAAGAATATCTCAAGCCGCTGCTGAAAGAAAAAATTGACACGCTGATCCTGGGCTGCACCCATTATCCGCACCTGGCTAAAATCTTAAGGGAGAGAACCGGACCGGAGGTTGCTTTTATTGATCCGGCCGAAGCAGCGGTAGCCGATGCCAAAAAACTGCTCAATAAATTCGGAACCATGAAAAGCAAAACCGCTCCTCCCAGGTATGAGTTCCTGGTCACCGGCTCGGTTTTCCAGTTCCAGGAACTCGGCTCCCGCCTGCTGGGAAAACCCATCACCCACACCAAGCAGGTGAATCTCTCGGCAAAATAGTGTAAAATTAGACCATGTTTGAGCTGATGGTGGAAGATTCATTTGATGCCGCGCACGCCCTGCGGGGATACCAGGGTCCTTGCGAAAACCTGCACGGCCATACCTGGAAAGTCCAGGTCTTTCTCCGCGGGAGAAAACTCAGCAAGGTCGGCCTGCTGGAAGATTTCAAAGTGATTAAAAAAGAGCTGAAAATAGTTTTAGAAGAATTTGATCACAAACTTTTAAATGATCTGGGGCCTTTTAAGGTTAAAAATCCAACTTCTGAAAATTTATCCGAAATTATCTTTAAAAAACTAAAAAAGAAACTTAAGCCGGTTTTCAAAGTTACCGTCTGGGAGTCAACCACCACCTATGCTTCATTTTATTAAATACCACGGCCTCGGCAACGATTTTATTCTGATCGACAGCCGCAAGGAAAAACTGGAAGAGTTCGATCTGAAACAACTGGCCATCGCTGCCTGTGACCGTCATTTCGGGATCGGCGCCGATGGGCTTTTGATCGTTTGGCCTTCGCAAAAAGCTCATTACCGGATGCAGGTCATCAATCCGGATGGGAGCGAAGCCGAGATGTGCGGGAATGGGATCCGCTGTTTTGCCAAATACGTGTACGAAACGGATCAGCTCAAAGAAGAAGTAATCTCGGTGGAAACTCTGGCGGGGACCATTTTGCCGGCCGTTATTTTAGAAGATGGCAAAGTTATCGGCGTCGAAGTAGACATGGGAGAACCCAGAGAAATTCAAAACTCAAAACTCATCCCGATTCCATCGGGACAAAACTCCGAATTTGAGATCACCGAAATATCAATGGGCAATCCGCATGCCGTTATTTTCGCCGACGACTTGGCTGCCATCGATTTACCGGTTATCGGACCGGAAATCGAGAACCATCCTCATTTTCCCAATCGCACCAACGTTGAATTTGTAAAAGTATTAAGCGACAAAGAAATTGAAGTGGCGGTTTGGGAGCGCGGAGCGGGAGAAACCCTGGCCTGCGGCACCGGAGCCTGCGCGGCGCTGGTAGCTTCCCATCTGGCTAAAAAAACCGGACGGCGCGTCATAGTCCATCTCCCGGGCGGTAATCTGGATATTGAATGGGGAGAGGATAATCACGTGCTCATGCGCGGCCCGGCGGAAAAAGTTTTTGAAGGAGCCTATTATTTCTAAAGCGCCCTTACCAGGCATGACCCGGATAACCCGATTTCTTGATATCTCATTATTTATCCCGGCAATAATTTCACTTTTTTTAGAAGTTCAGATGTGTTAAAATTCATTATATGCCGATATTTAAGTCCAAAAAAAGCAACGAAAAGAGAGAATTAGAGTTTGAGCTTAAGTATCAGCGGTCGCTTTCGCTTGCCGAAAGATTCCGCATGGCGCTCCGCCAATCACGCTTGGTCCTCCAGATGTTGATCGATCATGGACATAGAAAACCTACTGAAATTATTAAAAGAGCATAGGGTAAAATTCGTAATTATCGGGGCGATGGCTTTCCCCGCCTATGGTTATTCAAGGGTTACCCTTGACACCGATATTTTTATCGGACCGACCAAGACAAATGCGGAAAACACTTGGAAAGCCCTAAAGGAATTCGGCTACGATGTTTCGGATATCACGATTGACGATCTCCTTACTAAGAAGCTGTTGATCCGTCAGTACATGGTGGAAACGGATATTCACCCTTCCGTAACCGGCATCACTTTTAAGGAAGTCTGGAAAAACAGAAAGACGGGAAAGATTGGCAACATTTCCATTTATTTTGCTTCTTTGGAAGATCTGATAAAAATGAAAAAAGCCGCCGGCCGCGAAAAAGACAAAGAAGACCTAAAAATATTAAAGAAACTGCTAAACAAATGAAAAAGTCAAACCGCTTGGGCTTAATCCCCCCCTATCTCTTCGTCAAGATCGAAGAAAAGAAGGAAGAGCTGATCAATAAAGGGATCGATGTGATCGATTTCGGCATTGGAGACCCCGACCTCCCTACTCCGGCGCACATCATTAAAAAAATGCGTGAAGTGCTGGACACCAAGGAAGCCGCCAACTATCCGACTTCCAAAGGTGAGATGAGCTTCAGGAAAGCGGTGGCCGATTGGTATAAAAAAAGGTTCGATGTTTCTCTCGATCCGGCAACTGAAGTATGCTGTCTGATCGGATCGAAAGAAGGGCTGGCACATCTTCCTCTGGCTTTCATCGACCCGGGAGATGTTTCCCTTATTCCCGATCCTTCATACCCTGTCTATAAGATATGCACAACTCTGGCGGGTGGGGAACCATATCTCCTTCCTTTAACGGCTGAAAACCGCTTCATCCCAGATCTTGAAAAGGTCCCAAAAGATATATTAAAACGCGCCAAATTGCTTTATATCAATTATCCCAATAACCCGACCGGGGCGGTGGCCGATATCACCTTTTTTGAAAAATGCGTTAAATTTGCCAAAGAGAATAACCTGCTCCTGGTATCGGACCTGGCCTATTCGGAAATGGGTTTTGACGGTTACCGGCCGCGGAGCGTGCTCGAGGTGCCGGGCGCCAAAGAAGTGGCGATCGAGTTCCATTCGTTATCCAAAACCTATAATATGACAGGTTGGCGTATCGGGATGGCGGTTGGCAACAAAGAAGCCGTCCAAGCGCTCGCCACTATTAAATCAAATGTGGACAGCGGCCAATTTAAGGCCATCCAGCTGGCGGCGGTCGAAGCGCTGACCGGTTCCCAGGATTGCGTGGCAGAAAATAATAAAGTTTTTGAAGAGAGGCGCAACGTCTTAATTGATGGACTAAACACTTTGGGCTGGAAACTCGAAAGGCCGAAAGCTACTTTCTATATGTGGGTCCCGGTTCCAAAAGGACAAACATCTGCTTCCTTCACCGAAAAGCTGCTGGATAAATGCGGGATATTGGTAGTCCCCGGCAGTGGTTATGGATCAGCTGGCGAAGGTTATATAAGACTCGCAATTACACTCCCAAAAGAGAGAATCGAAGAAGCCATCCGGAGAATGGGGAAAGAGGGAATCAGCTTTTCTTAGTGTTCCTTCCGCAGACCTGTGATACTAATCATATTTTCCCAGTTTTTCTAATAATCTACGGGCTTCTTCATTCGCCGGATCTTCCCTTACCATCTTCTCCAGCATCCTGCGACACGCCTCCCTTTCGCCGGTTGCAAAAAGCAATTCAACCAGAGGCATTTGCAAACCTCTTTTCATTTTCAAAAAACTGTCGACGCCTATTTCTTTATAACCCTCCAGTACTTTTAACTGCGCGATGATGATCCTTTTCAGCGCCGCACTGTCACCCAGTGCCTCAAAATAAGACAAAAGATTGCCCGCTATGGAGATAAAAAGCGCCCTCAAAGCATTCTCAAGCAGCCTAAAGTTTCCTTCCCCGAGCAATCCTCTGACCAGCGCTTCGGTTTTTTTCATTCCTTCCGGTGGCGTCTGATCATTAATCAGATATTCCATTAATAACTGCTCACCCAGTGGCTTGTCCTTTAGCCTAACCAGCCGTGCGTTGAAAACAATCAGAGTTTCGTAAAGGTTGCCCAGAGCTTCAGGGCCGGGGAGTTTCTTCGGTTTGGTAAATTCCGTGTTTTCGAGTGAATCATAACTTTCTCTCAGTTCATCATATTTGATGATGCAGGCCCACAGAGTATCGATGGCCTCGGGAAATTTGCCCTGAGCGATGTGTGACCAGCTTTGCTGATAAGCCGCGATTAGAAATTGAGCGTCGCGCCGCAACGCTCTCTCAAAGAGGTAAGCCGCCCTTTCGTGATTAAAGCAGTTCTGCTGCCGGATCCCTTCCCAAAAGTAGATGCGGGCTCTTTCAATTTGTCTTGTAACCACCCAAATCGGCGGCAGTTTAGAACCTATCTTTATTTCAGCCATTGTTTCTCATTAATTATCAACCAAGAGAGCCATAAATTTCATCTAAAAACAAAAACGTCCGAACAGGCTCGGACGTTTAAGTTTGCGTTAAAGTGAAAGGGAGGTTATTCCTTTCTATATATATATCGACACTTTTGTGCTATAATTTCACTTAATTTGAAGAATTTAAAATTTTCCCGCCTTCCTTATTTTAAAACAAATAATGTTAAGGCGGGATCCCGACGATTTCATAATTATAATATATTAATGTGCGTCGGGACACTTTTTTTCAAAATTCTTCTATAATGTTTTACATGGAAATCCTGGTGGCCGAACACTCCGGTTTTTGCGAAGGGGTAGAAAGAGCCTTCCGTATCGCTCTCGAAACCGCCCGGGCCGGCAAGCCGGTCTACATGCTGGGGAACCTCGTCCACAACAAACAGGTGGTCGAGAGGCTCAAAAGCTTCGGCGTTAAAACCGTTTCCGATATTTCCGAAATTTCAAGAGGCTCACACGGAACCCTTCTTATTTCCGCCCACGGCGTGGCGCCCGAAATTTTTGAGGCGGCGAAAAAGCTGAAACTCGAAATTGTAGACACCACCTGCCCCTGGGTGAAAAAAGCCCAGAAAATCGCTAAAGAGTTGTCCGAAGCAGGCCGTCTTATCATCCTGGTTGGTGACAAAGGACATCCGGAGGTAAAAGGGATCGTCGGCTGGAGCGGCGGAAAAGCCCTGGTGGTTGAAAACCTGGAGGACCTGAGAGCACTCGATCTTTCGCCGGAAGGCAAATTGGGTGTCTTGGCGCAGACCACCCAGGCAGAGGAGCATTTTGATCAAATGGTCGCCGAACTCAAAAATAGAGTCAAAGAAGTGGAAGAATTCGATACTATCTGCGGAGCAACCACCAAACGCCAAAACGCTGCCGTCGAGATCGCCAAGAAGGCAGATTTGATGCTGGTGATCGGGGATCGAATGAGTGCCAATACCAAAAGGTTGACTGAATTATGTGCTAAAACCGGCACCGAAACCCATCAGATTGAAACCGCAAAAGGATTGGATCTCAAGTGGTTAAAAGCCAAAAGAAAAATTGGCATCACCGCCGGGGCATCAACCCCCGAGTGGGTGATCGCTGAAGTTAAAGCTCTGCTTCGGGCTCAATCAGAACGCGATAAAAACAGAAAATTGTGTGCTATTATAACAAAAGCTATGAAGAAATCCATCCTGCTCGTCCTGTCAGTTATCCTGCTCGCAGCGTGCGCAGACGCAGCCAAGCTGTATCGCATCCGCTTCGGCTATTATCCGGAAAAAATCCGAGCCGCCCTGGATTTTAATGAAGCTTTCAACTACCAGCTGGAAGAATCCAGGGAAAAAATCATCATTCATCTCCCCGGCGCCGAAGCCGGCTCTGATATCCAGAACTACGTGGAATTAAGCGACATCGTTATTCGCTATTTTGAAGTGGAAAAAGAAGAGCAGGGTTTAAAAATCACCATCCCCCTCGCGGAACCCATCCCCTATAACATTTTTTCTTTAAATGATCCTCCGCGCCTGGTAATCGATTTCGACCGGGAGTTCACGAATTTGGTATCGGGCGGGACCATTATTGACGGCGTGGAAAGCCTGAGAGTATCAAAAGGGACCCAATTTGGAAGAGTAAATGCCAATGTGTTGAAAGTCGATCTGACCAAGGCGGAGGTGGCGCCGGCGCTGGCCCGCAAACATAAAGCCAATCTTTTTGAGTCTTTCATCAACCTCTTTAACCCCTGGAAGGAGGCGGAGGATCAACATTTTTACCGGGCAACGGTCGGCACCATCGCCGAAGAACAGGGAGCGGTGGCCGCGGTGAACGGAACTTATTTCGCTTATACCGGAAAACCGCTCGGGACCCTTCTGATCGATAAAGAGCTGGTCTCCTCTCCTATTTATGACCGCACCGCTTTCATACTTACCGATGACAATCAGGCTTTTATCGATAATATCCTCATCAATTGTTATTTTTTGACTCCGAACGGCATCCGCTATAACATCACCGGGGTAAACCAGGGGCGGGGAAATAATTCGGTCATCCTCTATACTCCGGTCTGGGGGGATCGGACCGGAACCGGAACCGACGGCATTGAACTGGTAATTTCAAATTCAACCGTTAAAGAAATCAATATCGGCAATTCCACTATCCCCCAGGACAGCTACGTTCTTTCGCTGAGCGGACCGGCCGCTCAATTTTTAACCGAAAACCTTAAGGTCGGAGATAAAATTGACGATCACATTAAAATTATCCCTTACTCAACTTCTCCTAAAAGCATTCTGCATATGATCTCCGGAGGCCCGCGGCTGGTAAAAAACGGGATGGTTTACGTTTCCAAATATGAAGAAAGGTTTCGCTCGGACATCGCCGAAGCCCGCGCCGCCCGGACCGCGGTTGGGATCACCAAGGATAACAAAATTCTGCTGGCAACCGTGGATGGTTTGCCGCGCCAAAAAAACAATCGGTCGGATAAGAGCAGCATCGGCATGACGCTGGAAGAGCTTTCCAATCTGATGATCAATCTGGGAGCGGTTGAAGCCATGAATCTGGATGGAGGCAGCTCCACCACCATGTGGATCGATGGCAGGGTGGTAAATCGAACCGCTTCCGGCTACGAACAGAGGGTCAGCAACGCCATCGTCATCCGGCCGCGGATTTAGCTGACTTCAAAGAATCCCTTGAATTCTTCCGAAAGCGGGACCTCGCCGTCCCAGCGTTTGAGAATTGCGTTCTCTTTTTCGATCACGGTTGCTGGAATTTTGGAAACGCTGTAGAAAGCCCCCTCCGCCAATCCGTCCACCGTTTCCATATCAAAAAAGGAGAGTTTCGCTTTAGACTGATCGATGTTCCAGCGGCCGAAAAAAGTTTCAAATTTTTTCATCGTAGTTTTACAATATTCACAACCCGGTTTGCCAAAAACTTTTACTTCCATTCTGAACGATGGCGGGCCTTGAGCTCGCCAATTTTTCCTTTATTCCATCCCGGGATCCTTGAAAAATAGCCGGTGATGCGGGTAATCCCTTCAATATTTTCGGAATGGCAATAAGGACACTTATCAAACAATCCCCGCGCGGTCTTGCCGCACTCTCCGCAGGCGGTAAATTCGGGCGAGAAGGCGATCTGGGCATTCTCGGTGTTCCGGAAAGTCTTGACCACAAAAGCGGAGATCGATTCCGCGTTCGGTTTTGATTCCCCCAGCCAGATATGAGTGAGCGCCCCGGCATCGATCAGCGGGTGAAAAAGCCCCTCTTGCTTGACCCGGTCGACCGGGTTCATGGGGTGAGAAACATTAAAATAGGTCGAATTGGTGTAATAAATCTCTTTGGCGCTGAAACTCCCTTTGATCACTTTGGAGGCAAGCTGCGGGAAATGTTCCAGATCCAGCTTGGCGAACCGATAGGCGGTCGATTCGGCCGGGGTTTGCTCCAGCACAAAATGCAGATCATATTTTTCCGACAATTCCTGGCATTTCAGCTTCATGAAAGAAATAACCTTGAGCCCTAATTTCATGGTGGCCTGATCTTCGTGCAACTCCTTGCCCGAATGGGACTGGACCATCTCGTTCAATCCCAGGATCCCGACCAGGTGAGTGACCCGGCGCAGCCGCAGGTACATCTCTCCGTCCCGCTTCATCGCCAGGAGCGAGAGAGGACCGCTCGGTCCTTCCTTCAGCAACTGCTCGATGAACCTTCTTTTCTCCCGGTGGGCTTCAGCCGCCGTCTGCAAGCGTTTTTCCAGCAGATTGAAAAGCTCTTCGTCGCTTCCCTTGGCCTCATAGGCGATACGGGGTAAGTTGACCGTCACGTTCTGGATAGCGGAGTACCGCATCCGCCATGGCTCTTTGGCATCCTGCAGATCCGAATATTCCAGTTTAAAAGCCAGACGGCAGCATTCCGAAATTTTAGCCGTTTCTCCCCGATCAAAAACAAAATAAGTGTTCCCTTTATCCGCTGCCACTTCGGAAATGAGTTTTAGAAACTCCTGATGTCCGTCGGTAGTAAAGAATTTCTCCGTCATGTGGACGAGCGGCTTAGGGAAAAAGAACGGCCTTCCCGCCCCATCCCCTTCTAGGTATACCTCGAACATCGCCCGGGCAAAGGCCTGCGCCTCCGGCAGATAATCAGCATAAGTTTTGCCGGTATAAACTCCGCCCCGGCCGATAGCCGGGACCGACTCAAAATGTTTGGGAACTTCCCAGTAAATATTCAGATCCGAGAAAAGCCCCTGGCCGCCGCGGGAAACCGCCACGGTCGCGAACTCATAGATCAGCTTTTTCGCCATTTTCTTGATATGCCCGTAGCTGTAACCTTCAAGATGGGGAGCCAGGAACAGGTTGACCGCGTCCCAGCCGATGGCGCCGGCAAAATAACCGTGCAGACCGATCGAGAATTTAACGATCTGCGAAATCAGCTCTTCCGGATCTTCCGCCGGTTTTTCGGTCCGGGCCGCATCCGGCAGGTCGAGCCCGAATTTTTTCACATATTCTATCGACTGGCCGCTGCAATAAGGGCGATCGACGAAGCCAAGATCATGGAGATGGATCTCTCCCCGCATATGGGCGTCGGCCACCGATGGAGAGAACACATTCAGCAGAGCATATTCCTTTTTAATATTTTCCGCCAGCGTTAAGTTGGTCGCTTCCGGCGAGTGGGGAGTGTTGGCGTTTTCCTTGTTTTTGTGAAAAATGATCTTTTTCACATCGTAAACGGGGACTCCCAGCCGGGTGTGTTTGCGGCGAGCTTCTTCCAGACCGTATTCCAAAAGTTTGACATCCACCAGTTCGCGGATGAGAGGAGCGGTTATAGTTTTAACCGCCATAGCGCGGATCTGCTTTTCGACTTCAATGGCAATGATAGAAGCGATTTCACGGTCGAGTCCGGTCTCGACCGCCAGCGCCTCGATTATTTTTTCTTTGTCCCAGGCTACGATATCGTCGGCCGAAGTGCGGACAAAGACCGAAAGATCGGTCGCCTCTTCTTCGTTTTTTGACTCCGGGATCTGATTAATTACTAAAGTATTCATTGCTCCTGAACCTATCTTTCAGCTCGCCCAGCTTTCCCTTATTCCAGCCGGAGATGCGGGAGAAATAGCCGGTGATGCGGGTGATCCCTTCAATGTTGTCGGAATGGCAGAACGGACACGCATCCCGCAAACCCCGGACGATCTTCCCGCAGGCATTGCAGGAGGTGAACTCCGGCGAGAATGCGATCTGGGCGTTATCCGTGTGGCGGAAGGTCTTGATCACAAAGTTAGCGATAGATTCCGGGTTGGGTTTGCTCTCTCCCAGCCAAACATGGGTCAGCGCGCCGGCGTCAATTAAGGGATGGAAAAGCCCTTCCTGTTTTACCCGGTCGACCGGGTTCATCGGGTGGGAAACATTAAAATAGGTTGAATTGGTATAGTACAGCTCTCCGGTGGCCGGATGCCCCTTGAGGACCTTATCCGCGAAGTCCGGATAATGTTCCCGGTCCAGCTTCGCAAAACGGTAAGCGGTCGATTCGGCCGGGGTCTGCTCCAGCACAAAATGCATACCGTAGCGCTTGGTGAGTTCTTCGCACTTAATTTTCATATGGGAAATTACCTTGAGCCCGAACTTGAGAGCGTCATTATCTGCGTGCAATTCTCGACCCTTATGCGCCTGCACCAGTTCGTTCAACCCCAGGATCCCCATCAGATAGCTGACACGCCACATCCTGAGGTAGGGTTGGCCGTCCCGTTTCATGGCCAGCATGGAAAGCGGCCCTCTTTGCTCTGCCGCCAGGATCTCTTCGATAAAGGCTTTCTTCTGGATATGCGCCTGCGCCGCCATCTCCAGATGCTGATCGATCAACTCGTATAATCTGGCGTCTGATCCGCCGGCTTTGAATGCCATGCGCGGCAGATTAACCGTCACGTTTTGCAGCGCGGAGTAGCGCATGCGCCACGGCTCCTTGGCATCATCGAGATCGGACTGCTCCAGCTTGAAAGAGAGGCGGCAGCATTCAGAAATTTTGGCCGTTTCGCCGCGATCAAAAACAAAATAGGTGTTCCCCATCTCCGTTGCCACTTCGCAGATATGCCGCAGGAATTCCTCGTGGCGCGGGGTTTGGAAGAACTTTTCGGTCATGTGCACCAGCGGCTTGGGGAAAAAGAACGGCCGACCGGAGCCATCCCCTTCCTTATATACATCAAAGAGCGCCCAGACAAACTTCTGCGATTCATTCAGATATTCTCCGTAAGTTTTTCCGGTGTACTGGCCGCCGGGACCCATGGCCGGGACACTTTCAAAATGTTTGGGCACTTCCCAGTAAAGATTGATATCAGAGAAGATCGCCTGTCCGCCGCGCGCCACTGCCTGCTGGCTGTATTCGTAGATCATCATCTGAGCGATCTGTCTCACTTCCGCGTCGGAAGCTCCGACCAGGAACGGGGCAAAGAAAATATTGACCGCGTCCCAGCCGATCGCTCCGGCAAATACCCCCTGCAGAGCGGCGGAGAATTTTACCATTTGCGCCAGCAGCACTTCCGCGTGCCGGGCCGGCTTGGCGATCGACAGCGCGTTCGGCAGATCGAGACCGAATTTCTTCACGTATTCAACCGACTGGCCGCTGCAATAGGGGCGATCAATAAAGCCGAGGTCGTGCAGGTGAAGATCGCCGCGCATGTGCGCGTCGGCGATATCCTGGGAAAAGACATGCAGAAGAGCAAATTCTTTCTTGATATTTTCCGCCAGAGTCAAATTGGTCGCCTCCGGCCCGTGCGGCACATTAGCGTTCTCTTTGTTAGGATTGAAGATAATGTTCTTTACATCATAGAGAGGCGAACCCAAACGGGTATGGCGGCGGCGGGCTTCTTCCAGGCCGTGCTCAAGCAGTTTGACGTCTACCAGTTCGCGGATAAGAGGAGCGGTAACATTCCTTAAGTTCAGGGTGAGGATCTGCGCTTCAACCTCTTCTGCGATCACCTCAGCTATCTCCCGATCAATGCTGGTCTCGCGGATCAACGCCTTGATGATCTTTTCCCGGTCCCAGCCGATGATATCGTCGCCCGACGTTCTGACGAACAGCGCTAAGTCGGTCGAGTCGTCCGTTCTCCTCATTTTTTCTGTCATTGTCTGCGTCTGCATTTTTGCTCCTCCTGGTGCTGATAGCACCTATACGGCGGTCATTTCCTTGACTTCTTTTAAAAACTCGGAAACATGCTCAAACTTGCGGTAAACGGAAGCGAAGCGTACATAGGCCACCTTATCGATTCCCTGCAATTTCTCCATTACCAGCTCTCCGATCCCCGAGCTTGAAACTTCCCTTCCCGCTTCGCGGTGCAATTCTTTCTCTATTTCTTCCACAATCCCCTCGATGGTGTCGATCGAAACCGGCCGCTTCTCGCAGGCGTGCATGATTCCTTTAACGATCTTGCCGCGATTGAACTGCTCGCGGCGTCCGTCACGTTTAATAACCAGCAGCGGCCGCTCTTCAATCCTCTCGTAAGAAGTAAATCGCCCGCGGCAGGCCAGACATTCGCGGCGGCGGCGAATAGTGTTTCCATCATCCACTTCACGCGATTCCAGTACCTTATCTTCGATATTTTCACAAAACGGGCATTTCATAGATTTAGGGTGTGAAGAAATTTAACACACCATATCTGGGGTGTCAATAGCTATTTTTGCCTTGATAGGGAAGGATTCCAGCGCTTTTTTCGACGTGGCTACATGCGCCGTTCGATCGCGCCCCGGATCGCCAAAAACTGGATAAATAACCCGATGAAGAGCAAAGCGGTAAAAAACAAATACAAGAGTTCGCGAATGAAAGCGGTAACCGGCGTGTATCTAAAAAAGAAATCATAAATTCGGATCGCGGCAATAATCACCACCGCCGGCATAAAAAACCATAATCCCCTGGCCAGAACATAGCCGCCCTTGCCGCCCAGGGACATGAGAATTTCAAGCAGCAGAAAAGCTGATCCAAAAATTAAGATCACATTGATAGCTGTAATGATATCCGTAACAAAAGGGAGAATGGTGATCACGTTATTCATCTTCGCCCCTCAATCGTTTGCCTTATGGCTAAAAACTGGACCAGGAGGCCGACAAATAAACAAAAATTAAAACCCAGAAATAAACTTTCACGCAAGAGATCGGCACGGGAAAGTATTCCGTATTCAGTGAAAAAATCATAGACGCGTATAGCCGCAACTATCAAAATGGCCGGGGCGAAAAATCTCCAGCCTTTGGCAAGAATATAAGACTCTTTCAGGCCCAGAATCGCAACGATGGCGAAGACCAGGATTACCGACGAAAGGATCAAAAAAAGGTTCACGCCTGAAATTATATCCGTCGTCAAAGTATAATTGAACATGCTTTTCTCTCTTGCAACCCATTATACTAACGCAGCTTTTTTTGTCAAGTTGACATTGCTTCCTACAAATTGTATATTAGTTTTGTGGTGAAAGAAAAAGTAACTTTAGGCGAATATCTGGTCGGGGAGAAGATCGTAACCCTGGCCCAGCTGCAGACCGCCCATCTTGAAGCCGAAAAAACCGGGGAAGCTTTGTCCCAGGTATTGGTCAGGCTGGGAATGGTTTCCGAAGACAAGATAATAAACTTCTATATCACCCGGCACGATATCCCCCGGGCAAACCTTGAAAAGCTGGACCCCTCACTTGCCGACCTGATCCCGGAAAGCGTCGCGCGGCGCTACCATATTGTTCCGGTTCAGCGGGAGGACAATGCGGTGTCCATCGCCATGTCCGACCCCTTGAACGTCATCGTGATCGATGAGATCAAGTTCAGAACCGGATTGGAAATTAAAAGTCTGGTCGCCCCCGATTCAGAAATCATGAAAACCATCAGCCAGCACTATCAGATCGCCGGTTCGATGGGTGAAATCCTAAAATCAATTGATCTAAAATCAGTCAGCGTTGGTGACGAAGCGGAGCTCTCCAAACTCAAGAACATCGCCGAAGAAGCTCCGGTCATAAAATTAGTAAACTATGTCATTGAAGACGCTTTTCAAAATCGGGCCTCTGACATCCACATCGAACCCGACGAAAACATTCTGCGCATCCGCAACCGCATCGACGGCATCCTCTATGATACGGCGACTTTGCCAAAATACCTGCAGGCGGCGGTTATTTCCCGGGCCAAGATCATGTCGGACATGAATATCGCGATTAAACGCGCTCCCCAGGACGGGCGTTTTCAATACAAAATCGGCGGAAAATCCATCGATGTCCGGGTCTCATCCTTTCCCACCATCTACGGCGAAAACGTGGTTATGCGTCTCCTCGACGCAAGCTCGGTTTTGATGGGAATTGATGAACTTGGGTTTGAAGCGGCCGATCTGGCTAAATTCAAGCAATTGCTTCAAAGCCCTTACGGGATAATTTTGGTCACCGGCCCCACCGGCAGCGGAAAAACCACCACTCTTTATTCGGCCTTAAACCTGCTCAATTCTCCCAAAAAAAATATTTTAACCGTCGAGGACCCGGTGGAGTATCATCTTTTCGGCATTCGGCAGAGCCAGATCAATCCCAAAGCCGGGCTTACTTTTGCCAGCGGCCTGCGTTCGATCCTGCGTCAGGATCCGGATATCATCATGGTGGGCGAGATCCGTGATCTGGAAACGGCAGAGATCGCGGTGCATGCGGCCCTGACGGGACATCTGGTCCTCTCCACCCTGCATACCAATGATGCTCCCAGCGCCTTGACGCGCCTGGTCGACATGGGAGTAAAACCGTTTCTGACCGCGTCTTCGGTGATCGGGATCCTGGCCCAAAGACTGGTGCGCACCATTTGCCAGGAATGCAAAGAGCCTTACCGGCCTGACGCCGAAACCCTCGCAAAAATAGAAGCCCCTCTCCCCAAAGATGCAACTTTTTATTTCGGAAAAGGCTGTAAGATCTGCAAGGATGGATACCGCGGGCGCATCGGCATCCACGAAGTCCTGGTCATGACCGAGCAGATCCGAGAAATGGTCTCAAATAAGAGTTCAGCGGACGCGATCAGGAAAGTGGCAAGAGAACAAGGGATGAAGACCCTGCGCGAAAACGGGATCGAAAAAGCGCTTAAGGGCGGCACCAGCCTGGAGGAAGTGCTCCAGGCCACCAAAATTTAATTTTTATTATGCCGATTTTTGCTTACAAAGCACGAGACGAAGAGGGCCATGCCATTGCCGGCAAAATGGAAGCGGCTTCAGTCGAGGCCGTGGTCGAAAAACTCAGGGAACTGCGCTATACGGTGGTTTCGGCAGGCGAAGTCCTTCCCCTGTTTTCCTGGAGGTTTGAGCTTCCTTCTCTCGGCCGGATTAAGGACGAAGATTATGTAACTTATACGTCGCAGCTGGCCAGCATGCTGGCGGCGGGCATCCCTCTCTCCGCCAGTTTGGACACCCTGGTGGAGCAAACCGAAAATAGTGTTCTGCGGGGGGCCACCGCCAGGGTGGTACAGGATGTAAGAGGCGGAGAGGCCTTTGCCGATGCCATGCGCAAGCATCCCCGCGTTTTCCCCAATCTCTTTGTCAATATGGTCGCCGCCGGTGAAATCGCCGGCAATCTGGAAGAAGTTTTGACCCGGCTTTCTTCATACATGGAAAGGAGCGCCGAATTCAGGCAAAAAGTTTTGACCGCGCTCTATTATCCTATCGTCCTTATTATTTTTAGCGCAGTGGTAGTCGTAGTTATTATCATGACCGTGCTTCCCACTTTTGTAAAAATGTTTTTAGAGAGCCATGTTCCGCTGCCGCTCCCCACCCAGATATTGTACAGCATAAATCTTTTTTTCCGCAGCTACTGGCAAATCCTTTTGACGGTTTTATTTTTAGCTGGGGTCGCCTTTAATTTTTTTTCCAAGACAAAAATTGGCAAAGCCACTTTGGACCGATTAGCTTTGGATCTTCCTTTTTGGGGGCCGCTCACCCGCAAAGTGAATATTGCGCGATTCTCAAGGACATTGGCTTCTCTCCTTTCGTCGGGTGTCCCCATGCTGCAGTCCCTGAAAGCCATCGTTGCCACCACCGACAACACCGTATTTAAAGAAGTAGCAGACAAAGCCCATAACCAGGTCAGCAAGGGAGGAATGCTGGCCGAGCAACTCCGGGCCAGCGGTGAGTTTCCTCCCATGCCGGTCAAGATGGTGGCGGTAGGGGAAGAGACCGGAAAGCTGGATCAGATGCTCTCCAAAGTGGCCGACCTTTATGAAATGTCCGTCGATTACGCCGTTAAAAGGATGACTTCCATCTTGGAGCCAATCCTTCTAGTTGTGATCGGAGGATTGGTCGGTTTTATCTTTGCTTCCGTGCTTCTCCCTATTTTTAACCTGATCAAAGTCATCCAGCATTAAATCAGCTTGACAGATTAATGTATATCTGCAATAATGTGCGCAAAGTTAATTCTGAGGAGGGATTTAGGAATGAAAAAGTTGAAAGGCTTCACCATCATCGAGCTCCTGATCGTTATGGCGGTCATCGCGATCCTCGTCGGTATCGCGGTGCCGAGCTTTCGCGCCATCCAGAACCAGGCCTGGACCGCAAAAGCGCAGGGAGACATCAAGGTGATCAAAATGGCCTGCGAATCCTATTATATTCAACATCGAGCCTTTCCCTCCGCTGCCACCTACCAGACCTTACTTTTATCAGAAACCCCGCCCATGCTGGAATCAAATCTTTACGACCCCTTCGGAGGGGCGACCGACATGTATAAATATGCGCTTTCGCCTGATGCTAAATTCTATGTTGTTTATTCGGTCGGCCCGGGAGGGAACGGAACGGCAACTGTCGCCAATACCGGAATAGTAACAACCACCAACAGCCCCATCTGGATCTCTAACGGCCACGAATAGTTAAATTCTGGCCACTCACATGCGGAACAGAACGGGGTTCAGTCTGGTCGAGCTCCTGCTGGCCCTCCTCCTGATCACCGTCGGGCTTTTCCCCCTGCTCAATCTGGTAAGCACTTCGCTCTCTGTTGCAGGGAATTCCCAGACCATGCTTTCCGCCCTCAACCTGGCCCAGGCTAAAATGGAAGAGATAAAGAACACCCCTTTTGACACGATCGCCGGCCAGGCGAAAAGCACCGTTCCGGGCACCTCCGGTTACAGCCAGGAGGTGCAGGTCAGCAACCCTGAAACCACCCTGAAAGATATTAAGGTCATAATTTACTGGAAAGAAAAAAGTTCGGAAAAAAATTTAAACCTTGAAACGCTTATCGCGAAATAATCGGGGCCGGCCCGGCGTCACATTAATTGAAATGATGATCGTCCTGGCGCTGTCGCTGACCATCATATCGGTCATGATCCTGGCCTATAATACGGGGGGCAGGATCTTTGTGGAACAGACTTCCCGCTCGGAGATCCTCTCCCGGGGCGACACAAGCCTGGGAAAAATGACCGATGAGATACAAAGGTCGCGCCGGGTGACCAGCGCGGAAACCTCGCGTATCTTCATCTGGCCGGAAGATCTGAACGGGAATCTCAGCCCGGAGGGAACTGAAATTGTCTCTTATCTATTACAGGGGGGGAATTTAACCCGCGTTTCATCGACCGATAGCATAATTTTAACCCGCCAGGCGACCAGCCTGGCCTTTAGTTATGATAATATCATCAACCCGAAGCTGGTTACGATCCGATTAACCCTCACGAGCGGCAGCTCCTTGATCACTTTTGAATCCAAAGCTATGTTAAGGAACAAATGATGCGCAGAAAAGGTTATGTGCTCCCCCTAACTTTTCTTTTACTGGTCTCAATGGCAATTATTGTGGGAAGCCTGGTCTATGTGATCACCACCCAATTTAAGAGCCAGGGATCCGATCTTGAATATGCCAAATGCTTATATTATGCCGAAGCCGGCATGGCCAAAGCCGTCTGGTATCTAAAGACCCCGCCTTACCAGGGGGGCTATGGTTTCCGCTGGAGACGCAATAATTTAACCGAAAGCTTTGGCGAAGGCAGTTACAAGTTAACGGTAGCGAACGGCAACGATCCGCTGCAAGTCAAAATAACCGTCGTTGGTTACTGCGGAAAAAGCTCTCGCACCCTCCAGGCCTATTATTATACTTATCCACCCGCCTTCAATTACTCCGTCTTTAGTACACATGTATTTAACATGTCCAACAATTCGCGCATAGACAATGCCAACGTTTACGTGGATAATGATGTAAATGTGGGTTCGAATGTGCGCCTCAATAACGGTTCTATTATAATAACCCCTGGCCATACCGCATCCAACGAAAGCCCTTACTATGTTCGCGTTGACCCGGTGGTCCCATTTCCCGCTCCCGGCTTTCCCGCCCTGGACACTTCTTACTATGATTCGCAGATCGCGATCGCCGCTCTGGCCAGCCCGGGCGACAAAAATTATAACTGGGTTGTTCCCCCATCTACTATATATGTAAATGGGAACGTAAACCTTGGTAATTTTTGGCTGGTTTTACTTGGACCGAGCCTGATAGTTGCAACCGGCAATATCAATGTTGGAGACTCCGCATACTTGTCAAGCAATGTAACTCTGATCGCCGGCGGTACGCTGACCCTTTATGATGGCGCCAGCGTGCAGGACGATTCGATCCTTTATGCCCGCCAGCAAATGACCATCCAATCGGTCAATAACCAGAACCATGTCTCCTTTATCTGTCCCGGGCAAATAAACATTGCCAACAGCGCTTATCTTGATGGTATAATGTACGGCGGAAGCATAAATTTTGGGAATGGGGCTCGTTTAGATGGCAGTCTGATGGCGGGCAGTTATGGAGCGCAAAATGTATTGCAAAATAACGCGCGCGTTTATTATAGAAACATTACCGACTATTTCCCGTCCTATTTCCCTACGGTTCCCCCGCCGGGAATCGCCGGCGCTTACAGCCAGGTCTCCGGCTCATGGAAGGAGATCAAATGATCGGGCTTGATTTTAACGATAAGTTCGTTAAAGTGGTGGAACTCAAAGATACTCCGCAGGGCCTCACCCTGACCCGATTTAACATCTCTCCCGTCACCATCGAGCAAGGTCAGGAGGCTGCGACCGCCATTTCCAACACGATCTATAAAGCGTTCAGCGAAAGCGGCATTCTTGAGACTGAAGTATATACCGTGATCTCCGGCCCTATGGTCCAGGTCAGAAGGCTGACCCTGCCCCCCATGCCCGAAGGGGAGCTGCGCGATGCGGTAAAATGGGAAGCCCACAATTTTGCCACCTTTCCGGTCGAGAATGCTCTCATCGACTATAACATCATAGAGAAGGGGCCGCAGGGAAGCCAAAAAATTGATCTGCTGGTGGCCGCCATCGAAGCGGCCACTTTTAAAAAACATCTGTCCGCCATCAGCTCCGCCGGTCTGCGCTGCGCCGGCATCACCATCGCTCCTTTTGCCCTGGGGCAGCTGCTGCGCCGGGTTCCCTCCCTTTCCCAGGATGAGCTGGTCGCCATCGTCGATTTCGCACCGGAGGAGGTCTCGATCAACTTATTCAAAAATTACGTTCCGCAGTTCACCCGCCAGGTGAAAATCGGAGAATCGCTGGAGAGTGAGATCCTTTCTTCCTTTACCTATTACCGCGAACAATTCTTTGAGGAAAAAGTCGGCCGCCTCTATCTATCCGGGGAAAGCTCCCAGCTGGAAGAACTTAAGGCCTCTCTCTCTGCCAGCCTGGGGATGACGATCGAGATCATGGATCCGCTGAAAAATATCAATATCGATCCCAAAGTTGATCTGACGAAGCTGCAGGAAACAGCTCCCCGCCTGACCCTGGCCATGGGGCTGGCGGAAAACAAGGCCAGACAAATGAACCTTTTGGGAAAAAAAGAAAAGCCCCCCCGAACCAATCTCGAAAAAATCCTCAAATCCATCTCCATTCCCAATGCCGCCGTCATCGGCACGCTGGTCTTTATCTTGGCCCTTGTCTTCGGCGCCAATTTTTATTTGTCGCGCAGCGTCGAAGAAACCAAGCAAGAATTGAATGTCAAAAGCCTTAAATTAAGCCAGCTGGGAAAATTCCAGGAGCGAAAACTGGCCTATGAAGGGATCCAGAGAAAAAGAGTGGACGTCAAAAATATGCTGGGACAGGTTGCCGGCCTACTTCCCGACGGGGTCAGTCTGGTTTCGCTCTCTTACGAGCAGCAAACGAACAGCGTATCACTTTTAGGCGAAACCACCAGCCCGCAGGCGGTAAGCCAGCTGGTAAAAAAACTGGATGAATCAGCCAGCTTTAGTGCGGTACAGCTGAAGGAGATCAAAAAGATCGGGAAAGTTATCACTTTTTATCTGGCTTTTCAGGTAGATTAATTTATGGAAGAAAAAATAATAAAAATTGTAACTTTGTTTTTGGCTCTCATCCTGGGGATTGTTTCCTTCCGGGTTACCGTCATTCCCAAGGCCGAAAGCATTAGTTTGCTGCAGCAGACCCTGAAGAAAATCGACCGCCAGATCAACGCCATTTTTGGAGAGGAAGTGACCCTGCGCGGAGGGGCCGAACAGCAGGAAAAAATTCTCAGCCAGCTGGAAAAGCTTTCCGCGCAAATTCCGTCCGAAAAAGATATCCCCCGGATCATGGATGATGTGGTCACCCGAGCCGCCAAAGAGTTAAAAATCGATTTCCAGCTGATCGAACCCCAGCCGCTGCAAACCGAAGGCAACTATAAAAGGCTGCCTCTAAAATTGATCCTCCGCAGCAATTACTACGACTTTATTTCATACTTAACACAGCTCTCAGAACTTTCCACCATTATCAGCATCGATAGCTTAAAGCTGTTGAAGAGCGCGGAAGAACCCGACCGGATAGAGGTCGAGATGTCCCTCAGTCTTTTTGTGATGCCCTACGCGCCGGGAGAAAAAATGCCGGCTGAAAAAGCGGTAGCTCCTCCCTCCATCGTCATTGATCCTTTCACCAAGAAAGCTGAAGCGGGCCTGGAAAAAAAGCTGGCAGTGCAAGCCAGGCAGGCGTATGAAAGAGCACTAAAGCTTCAGGGCATCTGGAAAGGCAAAGAGATCAGCGCTTTCATAAACGGGAAATTAGTTAAGGCGGGAGATTCAATTAATGGTTATACCGTATCGCGGATCAAGGATAAAGAAGTGGTATTGACTAAAAAAGGGAAACAGTATATTCTAACCCTAAAATGAGCAACGCAGGAAAACGAAAGGCAATGCGACTCCTTCTTCTTGCAGGCTTGGTCTGCTTTTTGCTGCTGCCTGCCCTGGCGCAGTCCTTTGAAGATCATCTCAAATACGGCTACGAGCAATATATAAATGGAAACTACCAGGAAGCGCTCAAGCACTACGACGAAGCGCTTGCTCTTTCACCGGGATCGGCGGAGCCTTATTACTGGAAAGCAAAGTGCTATGACAAATTAGGGGATACCAGAAATGCGATTCTGAATCTGAAAGAAACTTTAAAGCTCGATCCCGATCACTGGGGGGCAAAATATATTTTGGCTTCGATCACTCACGATCTTCCGGAAAACTATCCCGCCCCCGGCAATATCTCGATGGCTTTTCAGGATACGGATGTGGCTCAGGTCGTCTACCTGCTGGCAAAGGAAACCGGGATGAACCTCATCCCCGGCCAGGACCTGCGCGGAAAAATTACTTTGTCCCTCACCGATGTTTCGACCGAGGAAGCGCTGCGGGCCATTCTGGAGACGGCCCATGCCAAACTGATAGCGGACGGGAAGTTATTTAAAGTAATCCCTCTCGGCGATTTGTATGAGTTTGTGGAAGAGGGAGGAAGCATTTCTAAAACATATAAAATAGATTATATCAGTCCGGCCAATGCCACGGAAACCTTAAAAATCTTGCTGCCCAACGCGGAGAAAATTGAAACGGTCAAAGATTCAAATTATTTAATCGTCCAGGGGCCGAGAGCGGTTATCCAGAAAGCTGACGCACTGATCCGGAGTTTGGATGCCGCTCCCAAACAGGTGGTAGTTGAGGCCAAGGTGATCGAAGTGAGAGCGACCGACATTTCCAACCTGGGGTGGGACATCAAGGGCACTTATGCCAGAAACACCAATGATAAAGTTCAAACCAAAGGATTGGCCGGGAGGCCAACCGACACCGGCGCACAGGGTTTATATGCGCAGGTGATTTCCGGCAATATCGAAGCTTATCTTTCGGGCCTCGCTAACAAGACCGGCGTCAATGTAGTAGCTTCCCCCCGCATCACCACTTTAAGCGACAAACCTGCCAGTATTTTAATTGGTGCCAAATACGGTTACAAAACTGCTATTATCACTCAGACCTCCACCACCCAGCAAATCCAGTTTTTGGAAGTGGGGACGGCGCTTACCATTACTCCTCATGTCACCAAAGACGGCTTTATTAGAATGAGAGTTGAGCCCAAAGTCAGCGACGGCCAGGTAGTCAACGATCTTCCTCAAGAAAATACCACCGAAACCGTCAATGAGGTCATGGTTCGTGACGGACAAACCATTGTCATCGGAGGTTTAATCAAAGATAAGGAAGTTCAAACTGATGCCGGCATTCCCTTCCTGATGGACATCCCGCTATTGGGAGGATTATTCAGAAAAACGACGACCAATATTGAAAAGAGCGAGCTGCTGGTATTTGTTACGCCCCATATTCTCACGCCGGAAACCTTGACCCAGATGTCCAAACAGGCCGCTGAAATGGAAGCAAAAAACCAGGAAATGAAGGCCCGGCTCATCCATTAATTAGGCAAAACTTCGCCTGCTGCCACCGCGCGGCCGATCACAAAGTCGTAAGCCCCCATGCGTTTTTTTCCCTGGGGCTGAACCTCCAGCACCAAGAGATGCCCTTTCCCGGTAGAAACGATAAAACCGATATTCTTAACCATTTGCACAATCGTCCCCGGCAGTTTAAATCGGGTCTCTAAATCTGCCAGATAAATCTCGGAGTTCCAAATTTTAAGCAATTTTTCCTTGTGAAATGTGTGCGCCGCCGGCCAGGGGACGAGAGCCCGGATCCGATTATGGATTTCAAAGGCTGATTTTCGCCAATCGATTTCGCCGCTTTCCTTGCTGATTGCCGGGGCATAAGTGGCTTCGGCTTCGCTCTGCGGGACGTATTTCGCTTTTCCTTTTTCGATCTCCCCCATCGCCTTAAGCAATAGTTTGCTTCCAGCATCAAACATTTTTTTGGAGAGAGTGGCGGCGTTATCTTTGTCTTCGATCGCTGCTTTTTCCTGAAGAATTATTTCTCCGGCATCCAAAAGTTCGCTGACCCGCATAATCGTGATCCCGGTTTCTTTCTCGCCGTTAAGCAGCGCCCATTGAATCGGCGCCGCCCCCCGATACTTTGGGAGAAGTGAAGCATGCACATTCACACAGCCAAACTTGGGGATATCCAGGATCGCCCTGGGCAGGATTTTTCCATAGGCAACAATGACTATAAGGTCGGGCTTCAAAGACCTAAGGAAAGAAGCAAATACTTCATTTCCCTTCAACTTCTCCGGCTGTTCAATCGCCAGAGCATGTTTGAGCGCCAGCTCTTTTACCGGAGAAAAAGAAACTTTTAGCTCACGGCCTTTCGGCCGATCAGGCTGGGTAACGACGGCCAGAATCTCGTGTTTTGCTTCCAGCAGCACCTGCAGCGCCGACGCCGCGGCTTCCGGAGTTCCCATAAACACTATTTTCATTTTAGATTTTCTCCGCTACCGGTATGTTAAAGATAAATTTTGAGCCCTTCCCCTTCCCTTCCGATTCGGCCCGGATTTTTCCGTGGTGATTGCCAATGATTTCTTTGACAATTGCCAGGCCTAGCCCTACTCCACCCACGTTGCGCGTCATGGTGTCCTCGATCTGATAAAATTTATTAAATATTTTTTCCAAATATTCCTTATCGACACCGATCCCGTTATCGGCTACTTCAACCTGGATAAAGTCTTCCGCGTCTTTAGTGGATATTTCAATCGCCGGAGCCTCCTCTTCTTTGCCGAATTTCAAGGCGTTCTCAATCAAGTTAATGAAAACTTCCCCCATCTTCTCACGATCACCCATAAAGTTCGCATGCCTGGCCGTAAGATTTAATTTGATTTTTGCTTTTTTCTTCTCCAGCTGCGGTTTCATGGATTCAACCGCCTCCCGAATAATCTCCTGCATTGAGATCAATTCCCTCTTAATGCTGAAGCGGCCGGTTTCGATTCTGGAGAAATCAAGCAGGCGGTTGATCAGGGTCAGCAGGCGCTGATCATTTTCTTTCACAATCGTCAGATAATTTTTCTGATCTTCCGTGACCGGTCCGGCGGCTCCCGAAAGGAAAAGCGAAATATAGCCGTCAACCGAGGTGATCGGCGTCCGCAACTCATGCGAAACCATGGAGATAAATTCATTCTTTAAACGATCGAGTTCAGTTAACCTGGCGACCGCTTCTTTTTCTTTCTCGTAGATACCCACATTCTCGATGGCAATCGCCAGCTGGTCGGAGATGGTCGCCAAAAGATTGATCTCCCTTTCTTTCGAATAGGTATGGGGGCCTTTCGTCCCCATCACCAGGATGGCCATGGTTTTTCCTTTTGCCCGCAGGGGAGAGACGATCATATTCTCGGAAAAGACAATTTCATTTTTTTTGAGCGCTTCTCCCAAAAGCCCGCTGTTTTCCACCGCCTGCAGTTCCAAACCGCGGCTGATGCGCGGCACCAATTTATTTTTTTCATCCGGAACCAGCACCACGTAAAAATCGGCTTTCATGATCGGAAGCAGCTGGTCGATAGCCCGGCTGATCAAAAGTTCTAGATCCAAGCTCGAACCGATCGCCTTGGAAACGTTGTACAGGGTATGCAGATCTTCGGTCCGCTCGGCCACTTTGATCTCCAGCTCATGATTCCATCTCTCCATAATTTCTCGGGAATTTTTGATCTCCTCCGACATGTCATTAAAATAATTTATCACGTCGCCGACTTCGTCATTGCTGTCGGCAAGAAGTTTGAAGGAAAAATCCCCCTTGGAAACTCTCTCCATGCCGGTCGAAATGTTGCGCAGAGAACTCGCAATGGCTCTCGAGACCAGCACCGAGGATACAAAAACCAGCAGTCCGGTCAGGAACATCAGAAAGAGCGCCTGGATCTGCACGTAATTCAGGGCCATGAGAAAGGCTTCGCGCGAACTCTTCAGATTCCAGAGCAGCGGCTTATAAATGTAAAGGTCAATGATCTCTTTGAAGGAGGTAAACATCAAGAGGGAAGAAATGGTTATGGGAACCAGCGCCAGCAGAACGAAAAGGAATAATAATTTCATGAAAAAAGATATGCGCAGCATTTTTCGAGAGACAACTTTTTCTTCCCGGGGAACAAATCTTTTTTCTTCCACTCCGGCTATAAAATATAAGTAAGCTCCAAAAGCAATTAAAATATAAAAAAGGCGGGCCAGCAGCCTCTGCCAGGTGATGATGGAAACCGAGGCCTGGACGTATTCCAAAAGGACGAAGATAATTGCGCTAAAATAGATGGTCAGATTAATGCCCTGGTTTTCCGCCAGGCCGGTCAAAACCTTTTTGATGATCAGGTAAACCGATATTATTCCGAGCGGGAAGAGCATTCCCCAGAGGAAAATCGATAACGGCAGAGCTCCCACCTGCCACTGCACGCCCCAGTAGGTGGCCGCGCTCTGGGTCAGATCCTGCCTGAAAGTGGCGGCCAGATAGAGAAGAGAAACCAGCACGTAAAGAAATGTCGCTCGCCTCACGCTGGTCCGGCTTTCAAAGGCTTCGTTGCAAAGATAATAGGCGAGAAATACGAGAGGGAGAACGGAAAGCGACTTCACCAGATAGGCGATCCCGCCTATCCGAGAGAAAAGGTTAAGCCAGGCCAGGAAATTACCGATCGCAACCGTCAGCCAGTGAACGCCCAGGGCCAAAAGAAAAAGAGAAAAGGAGTTTTCGGCCGCGCTCTTTTTCCCTTTTGAAAAAATGTTCCAGGCGGTGTAAGCGCATCCGAGAAAAATCAGCAGAGAGATGGCAACATTATAGAGATTTCCCGCTCGAAGATCGATCACTGTCGTTGGCATGAATCCAAAGTTGGGGCCGTCTCCAAACATAACGCCTCAAGTATACATCAAGGGGGGGGGGCGGGCA
>Ga0315291_10000166_pt1 | contig 79966 bp, 74 predicted proteins | sample YL17G12_20_MG_FD_203070 | JGI IMG/M metagenome (GOLD analysis project Ga0315291, IMG submission 203070) | Sediment microbial communities from Yellowstone Lake, YNP, Wyoming, USA - YL17G12_20 | ecosystem: Environmental > Aquatic > Freshwater > Lake > Sediment | place: USA: Wyoming | collected... | reverse complement strand
AAAAGAGGCTGCACTTCTTATATCAAAAGTTTTGGGAGAGAAAGTCTACGACCCTTACGCCCTATCCCAAAACCTGGCCTTGGACTTGGACTATCTTTATAAAGAGAGCGGATTTCTACTTACGGAAGTTGAGGGGGGTGGCGGAATCTTTACAAATTTTATCAAAGACCGCTCATTCTATAAAAAAATTCCCGAGGTTAGAGAAAACGTTTTACAGGCAAAAAGAATTATTAGTGAGTTTCCCGCCCTCACTGGAGTAGAGAAGCCGACAAGCTATCTGATTCTTTTTCAAAACAATATGGAGTTAAGGCCAACGGGGGGATTTATTGGTTCTTTTGCCTTAGCCAGCTTTGGCGGCGGAAGACTAACCGATATGCAAGTTTCGGATGTTTATGCCGCAGACGGACAACTAAAGGGGCACGTAGAGCCTCCGGCACCCATAAAGAATTATTTGGGAGAAGCAAACTGGTACTTAAGAGATTCTAATTGGGATGCTGATTTTCCAACCTCTGCATCGCGTGCCGAGTGGTTTTTGGATAAAGAGATAGACCAGAGTGTTGATGGGGTAGTCGGAGTGGACCTTGAGTTTGCCAAAAATATCTTGAAAATAGTCGGGCCCATAGACCTTGCCGACTTTAATGAAGTTGTCGACTACAAAAATCTATATGAGAAAACCCAAAGACAGGTTGAATCGGACTTCTTTCCCGGTTCCTATAAAAAAACAAGCTTTTTAACTGCTCTTTCAAAGCAGCTATTAACAAGGGTTTCTGAGGCAAAAGAGAACGAGTTTCTCCCTTTGGCCCTAAAAGTACTTGAGAGTCTTGAGACAAGACACGTGCAGGTTTTTCTGCACAATAAATCTGCTCAGGTTGCCGTCTCGTCTATGGGTTTTGAAGGGGCGGTGAATCAGCCTTCTTGCTTGGAGAATTGCTACGCCGATTGGTTTGGAGTGGTTGAAGCCAATGTCGGGGTAAATAAGGCCAATTATTTTTTGGAAAGGGAATTAAGCTTTAGCGGGTATTTAGATAACCAAAACCTTAAGAGATTTTTAACAGTAAGACTCAAAAACTCGGCCAACCCCGCTCTCGGGGAGGCGGGAAAATATAAAACATATTTAAGGCTAATGTTGCCCATTAGTGCCAGCGTCAACGACGCCCTAGTGACCTCAGGCGGCTTTGACGAGGCTCAAATACCGGAAATAGAAGAAAAAAACGGGAGGAAAGAGGCAGGGATTTTAATTGAAATAGGGCCCGGGCAGACAAAAGAAGTAACTTTTTCTTGGCAGGAGGAAATCGGTTTAGACTTTAGTAAAGAGGGTGAATACAGGCTCTACGTTAGAAAACAGGCGGGAACTCTTGAGGATAAAATCGCGGTGATACTTTATCTGCCGCAGGGTATCAAGATCGGGTCGCAGCCTTTATATTCCTTGACCCGGGACGGGGGATACGGGTATAATACAATTCTTACGCGAGATTTGTTCTCGCGTATTTCTTGGTAAAAATGAATAAAACAACCCTGGAAGCACAAATCAGAAAAGTTACCGGCAGGAAAGTCAAAATCCTAAGAAAGGAAGGCTTGCTACCTGCAAATATTTACGGGAAGAAAATTAAATCCCAAGCTGTACAGGTTAAGGCTCTTGACTTTAAAAAAGCATATGAAGAGGCGGGCGAGACCGGTTTAATATCCCTTAAGGTTCAGGGTGAAAAAGGCAAGGGAGAGGATAGGGCGGTTCTTGTTTCCAGCGTACAATTTAATCCCTTAACCGATGCGGTAGTTCATGTAGACTTTAGACAAGTTGACCTCAAAGAAAAAGTTACTGCCGCCGTTCCCGTTGAGTTAATGGGGGAATCGCCGGCGGAAAAAGGAGGCATTGGAACGGTTGTTCAATACATTGATGAGATAGAAGTTGAAGCCCTTCCTGGAGACCTTCCTGAAAAGTTTGAGATAGACGCTTCGGGTCTTTCCGAAGTAGACCAGGCAGTATTCGTTAGTGACCTAAAATATGATAAGGCCAAGGTCGAAGTTAAAAACGACCCCGGGGAAATTATCGTTAAAGTAGAACCTCCTCAAAAAGAAGAAGTTGTGGCACCGCCCGTTACCGAGGAGGTTCCGGCAGAAGGCGAGGTTCCGGCAGAGACAATTGAGGGAGAAGCCCAACCTCCAGCAGGCGAGGAGGACAAAGCCGAACAGTTAAAGGAGGCTAAGTAAAGTGTACGAGAGAGATTTTTGGAAAGACCCTGATCATTTCGCAATGTCAATGGATGAAAGAAGCGTAGGAACTCAGATAAAACAAACTCTGAATAGCTTAGCTAGAAGGCTGGGTTTAGAGGTAGGACCCGATAGACATCCTGACGTAGTGGCCAATAAGGAGGAGAACGAGGGCACCCTTCTTTAAGGAATCAAGTCGTTCAGTTTTTCTGAATTGGGATTAATCTCTTTGGCTTTCTGGCGGGCGATTCGTGCGGCATCACTGTCTCCTAAAGAGATATTTATTCGCACGAGCTCAATCCATCCATCAAGATAAGTTGGGTTTTCGGCCAAAAACTCTTTCCAATATATTTTTTGTTCTTTGAGTAGTTCCTGTTCGTATATTTGGTTTTGGGTTTCTATACCCAAAACTCTTTTACTTGCAAGAAAATTCTCAAGATTGGATCCGGCAATAAACAAGAGAAGGACAATTGCGCAACAGGAGCAAAGAAAAACTAGCTGTTTCTTAAAGGAGCCCTTTTTAGTTTTCTTGGGCTCGGCAGGATTTTTTGTCATTGCAAATCCCTAATTTTTTCTGTTAATCTTAATGATTATGGACGAGACTCCCATCCCAACGCAAGAGGGTAAACAAATGGCTAAGCTTAAGAAGGACGTTGCGGAGTTGGAAAAGACTACCCCCACAACCACCACGACTCCCCAGCCAAGTCCCATTCCCACATCCCAACCCGAGGTTTCCCCCGTGCCACAAATTACCCAGGAGCAAACTCCGCCTCCACCGACCGATACTACCGGAAAGAAAAATCCTGTTCTTTGGATTGCAGTAGCACTCTTTGTCTTGGCACTTTTGGCTGGAGGAGCTTACGTCGCCCTTAATAAAGGATTTTTAACGAAAGAGAAAGCATGTACACAGGATGCGATGGTTTGTCCGGACGGAACGAGTGTTGGTCGGGTCGGCCCCAACTGTGAATTTGCCCCTTGCCCGACACCCACCTTGACTCCCGAGCCTACCCCGGAGGCAAGCCCGTCCGAGACCCCAAGTGCAACGCCCACTGCAACTAGCTCGGCCACACCAACGGCTTCTCCATCGGCAAGCCCTAGCTCTACGCCTTAGGCCAAGAAGCTTCAATTAAGTTTGGAGAATCAAACCGGTTAAGACCTTCCTGCCAGATCTCTTCGGTTACGAAAGGCATAAAAGGGTGAAGAAGTTTAAGAGATTCTTGTAAGACGTACTCAAGGGTCTTTTGGGCCTCTGGTCTTCTTTCTTTAGTCTTCTCTAAATAAACATCGGCGAATTTATGCCAGACAAAATCGTAGATTTCGTTAGCCGCCTCATTCAGGCGGTACTTATCAAGCAGTCTACTTACTTTTTTCTCCGTTATTTTTAACTCCTTAACAATCCAACTGTCGTCTTCGTTCCTTTTAATCCTTTTGCCTTTGTTTTCCATCAAAACAAACCTGGCTACATTCCAAATCTTGTTTGCAAAATTTCTCTGGCCCCTGATATTATCTTCCGAAAGGGAAATGTCATTTTCAATAAGGGTTCCCCAGATGAGTCCCATTCTTAAGGCATCCGCTCCGTATTTTTGAGTCATATCCAGAGGGTCGATAACGTTTCCTTTGGACTTGCTTATTTTTTGTCCCTCTTTATCCCTAACAAGGCCGTGTATAAGAACGTCTCTGAAAGGGACATCGCTGGTCGCATAAAGTCCCAACATGATCATTCTTATAACCCAAAAAGGGATGATGTCGTAAGCTGTTTCCATGACGCAGGTAGGATAAAAATATTCAAAATCTCCAGTTTTTCCTGTTTTTAGGGTTGCGTACGGCCATTGTCCGGAAGAGAACCAAGTATCGAAAGTATCGGGGTCCTGGGTTAACTCGGTATGGCCACAGGTGCTACATTTTTCAGGAGGCGCCCCGTCCGTGATGGTCCAGTCAAGACATTTATTGCATCTCCAGGCGGGAATCCTAATACCCCAAATTATTTGGCGGCTGATATTCCAGTCTTTTAAGTTTTTCAGCCAGTGTTTTGCAATTTTTTCAAATCTGGGGGAAGCAAAGGAGACTCGCTTGTCCGAGATTGCCCCGAGGGCATCTTTGGCCAAAGATGCAACTTTCAAAAACCATTGCTTGGAGACAAGCGGCTCAATAAGCCCCTTGTCTTTATAGCAGACCCCGACAACATGATGAATTGTTTCCACTTTTTTGATTTTCTTGGCGGTCTCTAAGTCTTTTACAACTTCGCTCTTAGCCGTCTCGGCCGACATGCCTATATATTTTTCGGGGGTATTGACCATTTTCCCTTCGGCATCGATTACTGAGACAGTGGGAAGGTTGTGTTTTTGGCCGATTTCGAAGTCGGTTGCGTCGTGACCGGGCGTAATCTTAAGAGCCCCGGTCCCAAAGTTTATGTCAACAAGTGGGTCGGCAATAATGGGAAGCTCTCTTTTTACCAAGGGAAGTATTGCCTTTTTACCGATAAGATTTTTGTATCGGGCGTCTTTGGGGTTAACCGCAACCGCAACGTCGGCAAAGATTGTCTCCGGACGGGTTGTGGCAACTATAATTGGGCCATAGTCAAGAAAGTAGAGGGCGTCGTCTCTTTCGACAGAATCTACCTCAAGCTGCGAATATGCCGTTCCACAGCGTGGGCAATAGTTGATTATTCTTTCCCCCCGATAGATAGACCCATCATCCGCGAGCCTTTTAAAAGTCGCGTAGACAACTTTAATAATCTCGGGGTCAAGGGTAAACTTATTTCTGGTCCAATCGCAGGACGCCCCCAGGGCCTTGAGTTGATTTTCCATGTAGGATTTGTTTTCCAAAACATAATCCCAAATCATTTTGTAAAGAGTATCGCGGTCATAATCTTGCCGGCTTTTTCCTTCTTTCTTAAGCTTTTTTTCAAAAACAAACTGGGTTTCTATTCCTGCATGGTCGGCACCCGGGAGCCAAAGGGTAGGCTCTCCCATCATTCGATGATATCGGGTTAGTACGTCCTCGATGGTTACAAAACGGGCATGGCCGATATGAAGATTGTCGTTAGCGTTAGGTGGGGGCATGATAATGGTGTAGGGTTCTTTCCCTTTTTCAATCTTGGGGGCAAAGGCCCCAGATTTTTCCCAGAGGCCGTAGATTTCTTTTTCGTGGGCCAGGTGGTTGTAGGTTTTGTCCATGGCCAAATTATACTTTAAACTAGATTTGACCCACAATGGTTAGCTCGGGATTGGCTTCCAGCCGTTGCCATCCGGTCGGGGAGTTAACAAAATGAGCATAGCCGGCAATATATGCCGCATTGTCTGTGCAAAGCCCTGGAGGAGGAACACGAAAATCGATTTTTATTTTTCTTTTTGCTATTTCTTCCTGAAATTTTTCCCTAAGCCTCTCATTTGCCGCAACGCCTCCAGCCAAAAGCAAGGATTTTGGTTTAAATTTTTTGACTGCTCGAAGGGTTTTTTCGACCAGAACATCAACAATTGCCTCTTGGATTTCGGCCGAGAGACGAGGAACGTCTAAAGATTTTTGTTTTTCGACCGCTCGCAGTACAGCCGTTTTGAGGCCGGAAAAACTCCAGTCGAAATTGTTTTCTTTTATCATTGGTCTAGGAAACATTAAAAGTTTGTTATTTGCCGTTTGAAATTTAGAAGCTTCGGCAGCTATTGATGGCCCTCCTGGATAAGGAAGTCCGAGAAGCCTTGCACATTTATCAAAAGCCTCACCCGCCGCATCATCCCTTGTTCCTCCAATCCACTCTAAAACCCCATGGTCCTTAATTAGCACCAAATCCGTATGCCCTCCCGAAACCACAAGGGCAAGAGCGGGGAATTTTGGTTGCGATTCGGAAAGCCAATTGGCGTAAATATGGGCAACCAGGTGGTTGACCGCTATAACCGGTTTTTTCCAAAGAAGGGAAAAAGTCCTTGCCGTTTCAATACCCACAAGAAGAGAGCCAATAAGTCCGGGGCCGACCGTTACGGCAACTAAATCAATATCCTTCTCGTTAAGGCCCGCTTCTTTAAATGCAGTATCTATTACCGGCAAAACGCTTACGACTTGTTGCCTTGCCGCTTGCTCAGGGATTACGCCCCCGGTTTTTGAGTGCATTTCAGCGCTGGAGGCGACGATATTGGAAAGAATTTTTACTCCATTCTCAACTATTGCCGCCGCGGTCTCATCACAAGAAGTTTCGATTCCCAGAATCTTCATTTCCCAATTATACTATTGAATCTGCCTTCCCGGTGCTAAAATTTAGTCCATGAAAGAGGGGCGCAGAGACGACGACTATATAAACTGGCTTCGGGGAGACTCTTCCGTCATTCCGGAAAAGAGGGTTTTGAGTGACAATTCCCGACCTACCTCGAAGGAAGAGTTAACAGGTCGGGACGCATTTATAAAAGTTGTTTTTGACAAGATTGATAATCTAGTATTTCGACTATCGTGATATAAGAATGAACACATTCGGGGATATTCGACCATAGAAGGGGAATTCGTTATAAACCCAGATGTCGCCAAAAAAACTTTGAGTTTTTTAGGTTTAGACCAAGAATCTTCCAGGGCCGGAGAGATAACGGTTGGTGTTTCTGTTTTAGATTTAAAAGGTAAACAGGATGGAGCAAAAATATCGGTGAGAGCTCGGGACAGAGAAGCAATTTTTGCCTTTCAGAGAGATGCAACCGGTTCCAAAATTACTTTTAGCTGGTTCTCCTCCGGCGATGATGTTTTAAAGGGAGACTCCACTCAAAAAGCCCTCGAGGTCGTGGAGGAGATAGAGAATTTGTAAAAATAAATCAGTTCACCGGGCCTATCCCACGCAGGTAAACGGCCTGCCAGGGACGGAAGTTTGAAACGAAAGTTTTCTCGTAGATTACTTCTCCTTCCCTCTCGACAGTATAGTTAAATATCACTTTTGCCCCCCAAGCTTTAAAGTCCACCTGTTTTATTGTTCCAAGTGCTAGGGTTGGGTCGTCCTGGTAAAGATCCTCGGGCGGAGGAACAACATTGGTGACAGAAGGCTTTGATGTTTTAGCTGTCCTTGCGTCGCTCGTGCCGTAGATTTCGAAGACAAGGGTGGCTTTTTTGGTATCAACAACCGGTTGAATAAGAATGTGTCCCGGAGTGTCGTTTTTAAATTTTAAGTCTGTGGTTGGAGAATAGACGGTGGCGTCAAGACCGGGGGGAGAGTCCTGCTCATAGTAGCTAACTCTATATGCGTGGGCGCGCCTTTCGATAATGGGAAGCCCGGCGGCAAGCGCCGCCCGAAATAGAGTAGTAGAAACTTGGCAAACACCCCCACCGTCTCCAAGAATAGTTTTTCCGTCCTGGATAATATAAGCCTGTTTATAGCCGGTAAAAACAGAGACGTCTCCCAAAACCTCATTAAAGGAAAAAGTTTCGCCGGGAGCGACCAAAACGCCTTTAAATCTTGAGGAGGCGAGACTGATGTTATAAATCCTGTTGGCGATTGAACCGGCAAAGCGGGAAGACCCTCTTCCTATAAGCTCTTTAATCCCGAGGTTATTCACATCCTCCGTCTGAATTTTCGGAGCCTTTCTTTCAACCGGAACATCAATACTTACAAATGTGTTTTCGGAAGTTTCAAGAGTTGTTAGGCTCTCTTTAATTTTTTCAGTGAGGGCCTCGGAATTAAGCGTTACGCCGTCCTTGGAAGGCGCAAATTCTTTAACTCTTCCTTCCTCAAAAACAAATACGGAGTCTTGGGGTTCTCTATTTACGCTTTTTGCAAGCCCGTTAACAAGTTCGGTAGTTGCCTCCTTGCTATACTGTCTTTTAGGATCAAGAAGCCCAAAAAGCTGCCCCCCTTTATATGTAAAAGTTTGAAATTCAAATTTTAAAGTTAGGGATTTCTCTTTTAGTTTCTCGGCGCGCTCTGCAAAGACGTTAGCCTCCTCGTCCGTCAACGTCGGGTCAATTTCTTTAATGGGAATTTCTATCGGCTCACTGGACGCAAAAGATAGGGCTTGGCCGATTTTTGCCCGAAGAGCCTTAACGTCAAGATCTGTTCCAGCTCTTCCTTTCTCTACGCTAACTTGCTTTGCTATAAGCTGGACGGAGGGATAAACCGGCTCAACTGCGATTTCGCCGGCAATCACCGAAAGGGCGCTTTCGAGTTTTTCCTCATCAAGAGCCATTCTTAGACCAAGATTTGTTTTGACGAATGGCGAAGTTGTTCTTTTTGCAAAATCATAGAAGATGTTTCCCGTACGGGTTCTTTCATATGCGGCCCTGGCCGAATGGGAGTAGTCGTAACTTAGGTTAATCTCTTTGGTCTCTATTGCCCAGGGAGTATCGTTAGTAATAAGTATAATTTTTTCCGGGACTTCAATATTTTCAGCAAGAAAAAGAGACGCTTTTTCAGGAGAAAAAGAAGATACATTTACCCCCGCAATGAAAGTATTCGGAAAGATTAGACCATAATGGTATAAGTTATAACCCAGAAAAATAACAAGAAGAGGAACAATTAGAAGCACAGTTGCCATTAAAAGCTTTTTAGGGAGCTTCAGTTTCCTGAAAAATTTTTGGAAAAATTTATTCTTCAACAAGCTCATGAGTGTATGATAACATGGTGTAAGAGAACCCTGTATGGATCCAAACACTCCCTCCCCAAATATGCCGCCTGTTGAGATTTACTCTCAAGCTCCTGCCGTGGCTACCCAGCCTCCGCCACCACCGACGTTTCCCCCGCCTCCCCCCAAAAAGGGGATTCCCAAGATATTATTCATCATACCAGCTATTTTGGCTCTTCTTACTGTCTTTTTCTTTGTGGGGAAGAGTCTTCTTTCAAGAGTTGGGGGCACTGAGGAAACAATTACCTGGTGGGGACTTTGGGAAGAAGAATCGACGGTTGCCCCGCTTATTGCCGAATACCAAGCCGCTCACCCCAATGTAAAAATTACTTACCAAAAGCAGTCTCCCCAGGATTATAGGGAAAGGCTTACTAATGCTTTGGCCAAAGGCACGGGCCCCGATATCTTCCGTTTCCACAACTCCTGGCTTCCGATGTTTAGGGATGAACTTGATTCTATTCCGGCATCCGTAATGAGTGCGGGAGAATTTGCCCAGATTTTCTACCCTGTTGCAACCTCAGACCTAACAAGCGGAACGGGGATTGCCGGGATTCCTCTGATGTATGACGGCCTTGTGCTTTACATAAACGAGGAAATTTTTGAGAAAGCCGGGAAAGCTCCTCCGGCAACTTGGGACGATTTAAGACAACTTGCAATTGGGTTTACAACCAAAGACGAACAGGGAACGATAACCCAGGCCGGAGTTGCCCTGGGAAGAACAGAAAATGTTGACCATTGGCAGGAAATCTTGGGACTGATGATGCTTCAAAATGGAGTTTCCATGGGAAATCCTACAGGGAAGCTTGCAGAGGATGCCTTGAATTTCTTTACCATTTTTTCGTCCGTCGACGGCGTTTGGGATGCAACCCTTCCTCCTTCAACAATCGCATTTTCATCGGGGAAAGTAGCCATGTATTTTGGGCCCAGCTGGCGAGCCTTTGAAATTAGACAGCAAAATCCAAATTTAAGATTTAAGACGGTTGCCCTTCCTCAGCTACCAAAAAGTAGCCCAGGAGAGCCGGATATCTCCTATGCGACCTATTGGGCGGAGGGTGTGTGGGCAAGAAGCAAGTCCCGTGAAGCAGCCTGGGAATTTTTAAAGTTTCTCACATCCTCAGAATCACTTGAGAAGATGTATCAAAATGCAGCCCAATCAAGGCTCTTCGGAGAGCCTTATCCAAGAGTCGACATGGCGCCACTTTTATCTTCCGATCCTATCCTGGGAGCACTCGTCTCCCAGGCCCCAAATGCAGAAAGCTGGTATCTGGCAAGCCGTACGTTTGATGGTCCGACCGGAATAAACTTCCAAATAGCTAAGTATTTTGAAGACGCAATCAATGCGGTAAATGCAGGAACCCAGGCCAGTAAAGCTTTGGCCACGACAGCCGAGGGAGTTAAGCAAGTTTTATCCCAATATGGACTTAGTAGAGAATAAAGCCGAGACGCTACCCACGGCACAAGAAATGGACTTTGACGCCAGTGAGATTTCTTCTTTGATTTACCATGATATTTTCGATTACCCCTTGAGCCTGGGGGAGCTGATGAAATGGCGAGCAGGAAAGAAATTGACAATTAATAATGAAGAATTAACAATTAAGAGTAGGAATGGTTTTTATTTTTTTAAGGGACGAGACGGGATAGTACTTAAAAGACTATTAAGGGAAAGAATATCGGCGAAAAAGTTCGAAATTGCCCGAAAAGTCGGCAAAATATTAAAGTTTATACCCAGCATAAAAATGGTTGCAGTAACAGGTGCTTTGGCAATGGGTAATGCCGAGGGCGAGTCTGATATAGACTTGATGATGGTTAGCAAAAGTGGAACTTTATGGGCGACCCGCCTAATCACTTTACTTTTTTTGGATTTACTGGGGATTCCAAGAAGAAAATATGGCGACAGGAATCAAAAAGACAAACTTTGTTTAAATATCTGGCTGGACGAAACTTCCTTATCTTGGCCGAGAAATGACAGGAATATTTACTCTGCCCACGAAATTTGCCAAGTAAGGCCCTTGGTTGACAAAAATAAGACTTACGACAGGTTTATCTATAATAACCGATGGGTAAAGGAATTCTGGCCCAATGCGGTTAAGGTAATAAATGTTGAGAGTGGGGGAGATCCAAATTGCTCATTTTTGGGTATTTTTGAGCCTTTGGCCAGGAGTCTTCAATTTTGGTACATGAGAGGAAAAATCACAAGGGAAGTGGTTACAAAATCTATGGCTTTATTTCACCCCCAAGATTGGGGCAGCGTGGTTTTAAAGCGTCTTGCCTCTTGACAGTTTAGTACCCTTTAATTAAAATAGCACTCGCTGTTACTAATTGCTAACAGTTTTTTGTATTTGTTATGAGCAAGGCAGCTAAAAGCAAATTGAACCTCAAGCCCTCCGCGGGCTACCTTCTTATTGAACCGGTTGAAAAAGAAACAAAAACAGCCTCAGGAATTTATTTGCCCGATTCCGCAGAAGAAAAGCCCCAAAAAGGTAAAGTTTTGGCGGTTGGTGCTGACGAAATTACGGATTCGGGAGCAAAAAAGGCCTCGCCGGCAAAAATAGGGGACGTCGTTATTTACAAGAAATGGGGGGGGAATGAGGTTAAAGTAGGAGGTCGCGAATACCTTTTTGCAAAATTTGAAGATATTTTGGCGATAGAAAACTAATATGGCAAAGAAAATTGAATACAGCGAAAAGGCACGACAGCTTCTCCTTAGCGGTATAAACCAACTAACTGACGCAGTGGCAACTACTTTAGGCCCGAAAGGTAGAAATGTGGCTATAGATAAGAAATGGGGAGCTCCAAATGTGATACATGATGGAGTTTCGGTTGCCAAAGAAATAGAACTCAAAGACCCGTTTGAAAACATGGGAGCGCAGCTAATAAAGGAGGCAGCGTCTAAGACATCAGAGGTAGCTGGAGACGGTACAACTACGGCTACAATCCTTGCGCGTGCAATTGTCGAAGAGGGGATAAAAATGATAACTGCAAAACATAACCCGATGGTTATGCGTCGAGGATTAGAGAAAGCAGCGCAATATATTGTTGAAGAACTTAAAAAGAATACTATACCAATTAAGCCGAAAGATGCGACTAGCGTAGCGACAATTTCAGCCGGCGATCCAGAAATTGGGGCAAAAATTGCAGAAGCTCTGGATAAAGTAGGAAGAGACGGTGTGATTACAGTTGAAGAAGGTAAGGGTTTGACAATAGACATTGAATATAAAGAAGGAATGGAGTTTGATAAAGGCTATGCCTCCGCCTACTTTGTAACCAACCCCGAAAAAATGGAGGCCGAAATTGAGGATGCCTATATTCTTTTAACCGACAAGAAAATTTCAGCCATTGCCGACCTTCTTCCTTTCTTGGAAAAATTTGTCAAAGTTTCCAAAAACTTAGTTATTGTTGCCGACGAGATTGAAGGTGAGGCTTTGGCAACCCTCGTTGTTAATAAGCTTCGGGGAACATTTAATGTTTTGGCAGTTAAGGCTCCGGGATTTGGGGACAGGAGAAAAGAGATGCTTGAGGATATAGCCGTATTAACGGGAGGAACCGTTATAAGCGAAGATACAGGAAAGACTTTTGAGGGAATTGAAGTTGCGGACCTTGGACAGGCTGAAAAAGTCTGGGCAGACAAGGATAATGCAAGAATAATTGGTGGAAAAGGACAAAAAAGCGATATAAACGCAAGAATTGCCCTTCTTAAAAGACAGATTGCAACAAGTGATAGCGATTTTGACAAAGAAAAAATTGAGGAAAGACTGGCCAAGCTTTCCGGGGGAGTCGCCCAAATAAATGTCGGAGCAGCAACAGAAGTTGAAATGAATGACAGAAAAGAACGAGTAAAGGATGCTGTGGCTGCGACAAAGGCTGCGCTGGAAGAAGGAATCGTCCCTGGGGGTGGTGTAGCGCTTCTTAATATTAGTCAAAAAATGATTATCCAGGAATTGGCGGATGCAAGCGCAAGCCAAAGTGAAAGGGTCGGTTTCGAGATAGTAAAAACAGCCTTAGAGGCGCCTTTCAAAAAACTTATTGAAAATGCAGGATTAGAGCCCGGGCAACTAATAGCGAAGGCTAGGGAAGTTAGTGCTTATGGTCAGGGTTATGATGTATTGAAGCTGGAGTCGACCGAGACGGCCCAACCAATAGATATGGTTAAGTCAGGAATAATTGATCCATTAAAAGTTGTAAGGACGGCTGTACAAAATGCTATCTCTGTGGCGGTAATGATCTTGACCACAGAGGCTTTGATAATAGATGACCCCGAAGAAAAGAAAGAACCTCCGGCTTCTGGTGGGGGAATGGAATATTAAAGAAGTTTGAAATGCGCCCCAAAGAAATTCCTCCCGGCATTCCAAAAATAGACGGGTGGTTTGACTTAACCCCGGAAGGACTTATTGATGCCGTTTCTCATTTAACCAGAGAAAACTTAAGAGTAACCGACGAACATATGATAGAGTCGAGGGTCATTTCATTTAGAGACTCGAAACTTATACCGGAAGAAGTTGCAGAAGAACTCCTTTCAAAATTAGATTCTCTTGCCGAACGCCCCCACGGCAGATAAAATCTCTTTATGCCAAAAGGGAACTTTCCCAAAAGAAGCTCTCGTCGGGTTCAACAGGCCACTCTTTGTTTGCTTATTAGAGAGCGGCGTGGGACTAAAGAGGTTTGTCTTGCGATGAAAAAGAGGGGATTTGGGCAAGGACTCTGGAATGGGGTGGGGGGAAAGACGAAGGAGGGCGAGACCCCAAAAGTCGCTTTCTTTAGGGAAGCCTTCGAAGAAATAGGGGTTCACGTAAGAAAGACAAGAAAAATTGCGCTTCTACACTTCTATTTTCCAGATGACCCGAAAAAGAAAGATTGGAATCAAGATGTACACGTATTTTTGGCCCAGATGTGGAAAGGAGAACCTAAAGAGACCGAAGAGATGAGGCCCCAATGGTTTAAGCTGGACGAGGTTCCTTTTAATAAAATGTGGGCAGATGATTTACTCTGGCTTCCAAGAGTTTTCGCTGGAGAGCTTATAGAGGGCTGGTTTAGTTTCGACGACAATAATCAAGTACTCGATTTCAAAATAAAAAATGTGGAAGAAGGCGGAAGAACATCTACTAAAAGATAAATATATTGGCCCCCTAATCAAAAAGTATGGGCCTTGTAAGATTCGGCCGAGTAAGAAAAAGGATTACTTCGTTGATTTAGTTGATGTTATAACTTCTCAACAACTTTCGGGGAAAGCCGCCAAAACAATCTTTAATAGGCTTAAAGAAAAATGCGGTGGAGATATTACTCCAGAAAAACTCAAGAAATTAAAAACCGAGGAATTAAGAAAATGTGGTCTTTCCTATGCCAAGTGTTCTTCTGTTAAAGATTTGACCCAGAGAGTTAAAAGTAAAAAGTTACAAGTGAGAGAATTGGATAAGCTACCTGACGACGAGGTAATGCGAGAACTAATTGAGGTAAAAGGAATAGGAAGATGGACGGCAGAGATGTTCTTAATGTTTACTTTGGCACGCCCCGATGTTTTTCCGGTAGACGATTTAGGAATAAGAAAAGGAATAGAAAAGCTACTCAAAAGAGCCCCTAATGCCCAAAAAATGGGTAATTTCGCAGACCGCTGGAAACCCTACCGCACAGTTGCATCATGGTATGTTTGGAAAATTCTTGACTACGAATAATTATCTGCTAAATTGGTGGAGCATGAGGGCTGAAAGACACAACGAGACCTTAAGACCCGGGATTGCTGTTATGGTTGTGATGTTCAATGAAAGAAAAGAGATTCTTTTAGGGCGCAGATCCTCGAAAGTTGGAATGGGTACGTGGGTATTGCCCGGCGGGAAGGTAGATCTACAGGAATCAACCCTTCAGGCTGCCGAATGAGAGGTTTCCGAAGAAACGGGATTGAACATAGAAAACCCCAGATTTATCTCGGTTGCCTATGAGGAGTTTTATGGTCTGGAATATATGACTTTAGGAATTTTAGCTACTGCAAGAGGTGAGCCAATTAACCGACAAAGTGAGTCAATTAAAGATTGGGAGTGGTTTCCTTTGGATAATCTTCCAAGACCTTTATTTGCACCCGCAAGCAGGATTATCCGAAATTACAAAAAAGGGGTAATGTGCTCAAAAGACCAATTTTATAATCGGGGAAGAACAGTATAAGGATTAATTGGTCTTCCTTCGTCACGAATCTCTAAGTGAAGATGATCTCCGAAGGCTCGGCCGGATGTTCCCATCTCACCGATAACGGTATTTGTGGTAACTTCCTGACCTTCGTTAACGTTAATCTTAGAAAGGTGGGCATATAAAGAAGATAGCCCGTCCCCGTGATTAACGATAATTGCATTTCCGTAGGCGTATTTTGAAAGAGAAATAGCCTCAATATTACCGTCTTTGATGGGATAGACCCTGTCTCCCGTAACACCGTCGAAGTCAATTCCCGGGTGAAATAGTCCATAACCCTGGGTTATTTTGACCTCTTTTATGGGATAGCGTACATTCCTTTTTGTAGTTAAGGGAGTATTTATTTCTTCAATAACGGCATCCGTTGTTTGTATTTTGGCAAGCGAATTGTTGGGTAAAAGCGTGCTTGCAATAAACATTATGGCCAGATTTCCACCTAAGATTTTTCTAATACTTTTGTGTCCAAAAATGTGCCTAAAGAACCTTGAAAATTTGTGGCCCCTTTTGTCCTTTTGGATTTCTTCTATATCGGGGATGAGAGGCTCTCCAAACATAGAACCCCGCCTTTCAGCCAAGCTGATGTAAAGGCGGTATTTGGGCAGATTTAAAGTTAGTTTTGTCATATTGGGCAGATATAAAAACCCAGAGCAGTATGCTCTGGGGCAACAAAAAATCTCGCACAGAGGCGAGATATGTCGCAAGTATAGCTTGTGAAAGTCAAAAAAGCAAATTTAGTGAGGCCGGAGGGGGAATCGAACCCCCGCGTAGATGTTTTGCAGACACCCATGTTTCCTCTTCATCATCCGGCCGTGATAGAGCATATTTTATCTTATTGAGCTTCACAATACAAAGCTTTTTTGTTACACTTCATCCACGCATGAGGAAACTCAGGATAATTTTGCTTTTCGTTTTGGGAATTGGATTTATTATCGGTTTGGCCCTTTTTTTAATCGGCTACTTTAAACCGAAAGAAGCAAGTCTTAACATCGAGACCACGCCGGCTTCTTTGGTTTACATCAATGGCCAACAGGTAGGTAGAACCCCTTACCGTTCAAAGGTTTCTCCCGGAGAGGTCATTGTCAAACTTGTTCCCGAAGCGACCGATACCGCCCTGAGCCCTTTTGAAACAAAAGTCAACCTTATTTCCGGAATAGAAACAGTCATCAGGCGTGAATTTGGGGAGACCGAAGACGTCTCCAGCGGTGAAATAATTTCTTTCGAGAAAGTCGGAGGAAAAGAAGCAAGCCTGGCGGTGGTCTCGGTTCCTGATAGCGCCCAGGTTAAGATAGACGGGGCTATTCGGGGATTTGCTCCTCTCAAGCCGCCAATTACTCCAGGGGAACATCAAATCATAGTTTCCGCACCGGCTCATAGCGAGAGGGTTATTTCTATAAGGACTTTGGTGGGCTATAAACTAACCGTTGTAGTTAAGCTTGCTTTAAGCGCAGAAGCCAAAGAAGAAGAGCCCAAGGAGGAACAACAACAAACTCTGGTCGAAATTTTGCCTACAGACACGGGCTTTTTGAGAGTTAGAGAGAAACCGGGTCCGGCGGGAGCCGAAGTTGCCCAGGTTAAACCGGGACAAAGATTTCTTTTTTTGGAAGAAGACGAGAGTACCGGTTGGTACAAAATTGAATACGAAAAAGGGAAAGAAGGTTGGGTATCAAATAGCTATTCAAAGAAGATAGAAGGAGTCCTTTCTTCGCCGACACCCTCGCCAAAAGCAAGCCCCAAACCCTAAACGTAGCTGGCGACTCCTCCATAGAGAATCCAGACAACAAGTCCTAGCCAGAGAACGACCGAGGAAATGAGTGCCACGTCCGTCAAAAGTAGTTTCTCGGGAGCCTCGCTTCTTCCTTCGAAAATTAGGCTTTCATATCTCATTATTCCGAAAATCGTAAAAGGGATGGTAACCATCAGAAGCTTATTTACGGTGGTAGCTCGGGAGAGCTCCGCCAAAAAAAGCCAGACAGGTAAAGAGGCTCGGGGAGATTCAAAGAATGTAAAAAGAGCCCAGCTCATCCAAGCAGCATTTCCGAACATGGTGACATATGAATTTAGAAGCTCGCGCTTATAATTTGTCAGGCTTTTTCTGGTAACACCAGAGGGAAGGAGGTTAAGCTCTGCCCGTCTTTTGCCTGCGGCAAGAAATAATGCAGCCGAAATTACGCAAAGCAGGAACCAAACCGAAAGGTGAGCGTCGATAACAAAAGCTCCAGCATAAACCCGGATAATGAAGCCGGCGGCAATAACCAGAATATCTATAATTGCCAGGTTTTTTAGAACTAGGCTATAAAGGGCCTGTAAAGCAAGGTACCCCGCAACAGTAAAAAAGAATAAAGGATTTAGACTTTTGGCAAGGGAAAGGGCAAAGATGGCCAGGGTAAAGGCAACAATGAGGGCGAGAGAGGGGGAGAGTTTCCCCGAAGCTATAGGCCTGTACCTTTTTATTGGATGCAGCAGGTCGCGTTTTACATCCAGTACATCGTTAAAAATGTATGTTGCGGAGGTTGCCAGATTAAAGGTGACTATTGCCCAAATGACTTTAATTAGTAGTGCTTCGTTATAAAGGTTTCCGGTGAATATCAGGGCCGCAAAAAGGGCGAGGTTTTTAATCCAATGAACGGGGCGGGTAGCCTGGGTAATGGCCTTAAGCGTTGTTATGATTTTGGTCTGTAGGTTAGCCACAATATTGCCCCCCCAAGAAGGATTGCTATCCCGACCATTGTATATAACTTGGAAGACGTATTCAAATTAAGGGCAAGTATCCCTAAAAAAGCCGAAATTACCCAATAAAAGACCGCTACCCTTCTTTTCCCCCAGCCAAGATCAAGAAGCCTATGGTGAAAGTGGCCCCTGTCTCCCCAAACTGGAGATTTCTTGGCCAATATTCGTCGTACAATAGTATAGCCCGTATCGATGAGCGGGATTCCCAAGACCACAATTAGCGTTCCCACTTTTGTTGTAGAAAGGATGGAAAGAACCGCCAAAAAGTATCCTGCCAAAGTTGAGCCACCGTACCCCGGCATAATTTTTTGCGGGTAGAAATTCCAGGGCAAAAATCCCAAATAAGCTCCTGCCGTTATTGCGGCCAGAATGATTACCGGCCATTGAGTAATATCAGCCGAGAACTTTAAAGAAAGCATTGCTATGGTTGTTGCGGCCACAACCACGACCCCGGGAAGCTGTCCGTCGACTCCTTTGGCTCCCATATTAAGCATGTTCATTACAAATACGATCCAAATTAAGGCGAAGGCGTCCGAGAGTACCCAAATACTCCTCTGCTCCCCCAGAAAGTAGAAGTTTATCTGGGGTTGGGATAAATCAATGATTCCTCCTTGCGGATTAGATAAAAAAGCGATTCCAATTCCTGCAGCAATGGGAATTCCCGCAGCCAGAAATCCTCCGGCCAGCCTGATATAGGGGTTTAAATTGTATTTGTCATCGAGTATCCCCATTAAGGCCAGTACCGCGGCTCCACCCAGAATTCCTTTTAGGTGCTTATCAATAGGTAAGAAGATTAGTGATGCAACTAAAATTGCAAAAAAGAGGGCAAGGCCTCCTGCTCTGGGGACAGGATACGTATGAATTACCTTAATGTGTTTATTTTTTGTGGGGTCGTCGATTATCCCTAGTTTCCAGGCGAATTTAATGACCAGGGGTGTAGCCAAAAAAGAGACAATTAGTGCAACTAGGCCCGGAAGAATTGCCAGATTGAAAATCGACATGGGTTTTACTAAAAACTTCCTACCAAAAACATAATTTTAAGTGTGGTAATGGCTGCAAAAAAAATTGTACCTATTGCGGCAAGGATTAGTGCCTTTTTAATGAATGTGTCTTCCACGCGAGACGAGATGAGGCTATTTGCAACTAAAACGACTAAAGAAGCCAAAGAAGGAATAAGTAAGAAAAGCTTTGGGGCCAGTTGCTCCTCGCCTTCGGCCAGGCCGTAAAATAGCGGTACCTCGGGCGGAAGAAATCTCTGCGCCAAAATGGCGCAGAGGATAATTAAAATATTTACGAGTAAGGATGCTATTGCATAGTTTTTGAAAGGAAGGGCACCAACTTCAAATTTTCCAATTTTAGTCTGTTCCATTACTTGAAAGAGCCCGACAATCTCCAAATTTCAGCCCCGTCTATTTCGGAAATGAGCATGTAAGATTTTCTAAGAAGAGGGGTGAGTTCGGTAAATCCCTTGGCGTCGGGAAGAATAATTATAAATTTGGGAGGATTTTGAGTTAGCTTTTCGACCTCCAGTTTTTTTGTGGAAAAGTCATTTATATGATAGTCGGCAACATATTTAGTCGGGGGAAGACGCCGGGAAAGAGCGTATACGGCTGAGGAATCGGGCCCCCATACGAAAATCTTCTCGTTGGGGCGGGAAGAAGAAGTTATAAAATCGACAATTTTATAGTGAGTGGGCACTCTTTGCCCGAAACTTGCCAAATAACCCTCTTTCGAAACTTGTCCCACGCTAAAGCGTAAAAATCTTAAGTAGTAGGCGTTAGTTGAGTTGTACCAGAATTTATAATAAACGGGTACCAGTATTGCCAAAAAAAGTGGAATTATAGTTAGGGATTGCTCGACCGTTTTTTCTGTCAAAAGAATTGCAATGAGGAAAGAAACTGCCGGGACAACCTGGATGAGGTAGTGAGGATAGGGTCTTTCGGAAAGAGCTACCGCAAAAAGTCCAAAAAGAAGCCAGAGGGTTAGGAAGATAAACTTATGGCTAAGATCTTTTCTTTTAAGAAATAAAATTACCGCCCCCAGCAAAACAACTGAAGCCCTGATAAGAAGGGGTAGATTTCTTTCGATGAAGTGCGTGGAGGCAGCCGATGGCCTCCAGCTTGATAAGTAACCTATGTTTTGCAAGAAGGCAGCTCTTACGTAATCTCCCAGCGCCCCGGCAAAGAAAAACCAGACTAGGCTAAGGCCAATTGGGGCCAAAAAACCCAAGGAAAGATAGAAGCTTCTTTTTAAAGTTATTCTTAAATCGTCTTTCTTTAGCCCCGCCGTAACTAGCCAGTAAACAATAATTACTGGCATATCAAAGGCAGCCGGAACCTTAAAAAGGGTTGCTAGGCCAAAAAGAGTTCCCGAAAGAAAAATGTTTTTAAAGTTAAGCTTCTTTGTAAAAAGAATCAAAAAGGCAGCAATTATCGGGCCAATCATAAATATTTCGGAATTGACAATATTTCCCTCAAATAGAGGAAGAGTAGTTAGAAGCGCAAAAATAACGGTTGAGGCTTTTTGAAGTTTTTCTTTATTTGGAAAAAGGGCGGAGGATAGTTTCCAAAAAAGAATAATGGTTGCTACGTTCCAGAAGGCAAGAATAGCCTTAAACCAGAAAACGTTTCCGGCAACGGCGGCCAAGAGGTAAAGAAGTGGTGGTTTATTATCGTAGACCTCTTTATAAAGAGTTGCCCCCTGACGGATTCCCTCTCCAAGGGTGAGGTAAATCATCTCGTCTCCATATGAGAAGGGCTCAAAAAAAGAGGGGATTCTTAATAAGAGGACTATTCCTAATAAAACGGTTAGCCAGACGGGCGTGTGGATTTTTGCCATAAACTCTTTTATTTTTAGACCAATATTCATCTTGATCTTACTAGCCAAACGACTTTGAGGGTACCAAAAATCTTTTTCTCACTTTTAGTATAACCAGGGATTGTTATCTCCTCAATGGGCCCGCTGGTTATTACTCCTACCCGATTAACTTTTTTGGGCAGGGAACTAACTATATCCCCCTCGGTCATTAGAGCAGTCCCCACATAAAAAGGAAGTTTGGTCCCTTCGGGAATATATAAAGGAGCGGGGATTCCGTAATATTTAGCTTCCCAGAGGTGGTGGGCGGCGGAGTTCCAGTTTATAAGGTAGTCGTCTCCCCTTTTGACCTCTTTTACATAGGTAGTAAGTTCCCTAAACGGTCTTTTAATAGGGTGGGTAAAGTAATAGAGGTCGGCCGAGAAAAAAACAACAATGGTGATAAAAATAGCAACGAGAGAGATGCTTCTTCTTTCGGAAGCCGCAAGAATCATTGCGGGAGGTATCGTATAGAGAAGATATCTATCGAAAAAAATTGACTGAAATTTTTGAGAGACCTCCCAGGTTAGTAGTGTTGGTCCCAAAAACCAGGCCACAAGAAGAATGGATTTGCCAAGATTTTTCTCCCACCTCCGGAGGATAAGTGCAAGGAGGCCAACATTAAGATAAATAAGAAGAAGCCTTCCCAAATCTTTTAGAGTTGGGGTTCCCAGCCAAAAACCTCCCCCCACCATGCGGGTTTGATTATAAAGCGGTATTAGCCAGGGAGAATATAAAATTCCGACCACGACAAAAGATTTAAAGATTTGAAGTGCAGTCTTTCTCTTTCCCCAGAAGTACTCTTTAAGAAACCACAAAAATTGAATTAATACGGCAAAAAGAGCGAAATGATGAGAGTAAAGCGCTACGGCGGTAGCAATTACATAGCCGACCCATTTTTTTCTGATAAAAAAGTACATTGAGGCTGTTACTCCGGCCGCCAGTATGGAGTACATCCGTCCCTCAAAGGAGTAGACAAAAAAGAAAGGGTTAAAAAAAGTTAGGCTAGCCGCGAGAGCCGCAGTTTTATTGTCCCAAAGGTATTTTCCTATTTTATAAACAAAAAAGATTGCAATTAGGTAATAGAAAAAAGAAAGCGCTCTTATTGCAACCTCTCCCGTTCCGACGAGGCCAAACCAAAGGTGTTCGCTGATATTATAAAGAGGCGGAGAGGTATCTCGGGCAATAATGGAAATAATCTCCGGGAGACTCTTCATGGAAAGAATCGCACTAAACGCCTCGTCGCCCCAGAGGCTCGCAGTAAATTGATTCATGGCAGATAAATTGAGTTTAACATATAATATGCCTACTTATGGCAAAAATTGTGGTTGTTACCGGGGGAGCCGGGTTTATCGGAAGCCACCTTTGCGATGCATTGATAGAAGACGGTTACAAAGTAGTCTGTGTTGACAATTTAATTACCGGCTCAGAAAAAAATATAGAGCAACTTATTTCTAATAAAAATTTTGAGTTTTTACAAAAAGATATAGTAAAAGATTCTCTGGGTATAAAAAAAGCTGACTACATTTTTCATTTAGCTTCACCCGCCTCTCCTTACGATTTTCAAGGCTTGGCAGAAGAAATTGCACTTGTTAATTCTGTCGGAACCATAAAAATGCTTGAGCTTGCCAAGAGTACCGGAGCAAAATTCCTTTTGGCGTCAACTTCGGAGGTTTACGGCGACCCCAAAGAACATCCGCAAAAAGAAACATACTGGGGGAACGTTAATTCCTTTGGTCCCCGGTCTTGTTACGATGAGTCCAAACGCTTCGCCGAAACGATGACTTATATTTACATCCACAAATACGGAGTGGATGCGAGGGTTATAAGAATTTTTAATACGTACGGTCCAAAAATGAGAAAAGACGATGGGAGAGCTGTTTCCAACTTCATAAACCAGGCCATTTCGGGAAAACCATTAACGGTTAATGGGGACGGAACCCAAACTCGTTCTTTTTGCTATGTTTCGGATATGGTTGAAGGCATTTATAAGGCAATGTTTACTTCCAAAACAAAGGGAGAAATTTTTAATCTTGGAAACCACGAAGAATATAAAATCATCAATTTGGCCAAGAAGATTAAGGGGGCGACCGGCTCAAAGAGTAAAATTCTTTTTATGTCTCTTCCGCCCGATGACCCCGAGCGCCGCCGTCCAGATATTTCCAAAGCGAAAAGACTTCTTAACTGGAAACCAAAGGTTTCAGTGGACGTGGGATTGGCCAAGACCATAGCCTACTACCGGGAACTTTAAATTTAAACCTTCTCCGTCACTTTATACTCCAAATATTTCCCAAGCATTAGGCGGGTGTGGGCGTCAAGTCCAGGAAGGGCTGAAAAGAAGAAACCCGCAATAGGCATAAGCAAAAACTCAAATGGTGTCAATATTGCCCTCCACAAAGGGTAGCCCTCGGGCCTTTTGGGTTTATATAGATTATCTATAAAGATTATTACCAATAGAAATAGAAGGGCCATGGTTAGTACGTAAGAAGAAAGCCTGGGTACGGTATATCCTAGCACGGTTCTGCCGAATGCGGGATTTAATAAAACAGGAACCGTAAGTCCTATTGTAATAATAAACCAGTTAACCGGCCACATAAAGTGTGACCAGAGTACAAATATTAGTCTCATTGTTTTATCCCAAAAAGGAACACCCGGGGTAAGAAGGTAATTTTTAATTATCCACGGATCATCCGAAACTCCCCAAGACCAACGTTTATATTGCTCGTATTGGTTTTTAAGAGTTTTCCATAAAGAGGTTGATTGTGGGGCGTCTGCATGAAGCGGCAAATAAATCGGCTCAACCTCAATTTTGCCTCGTTTTTGATAATATGCTTTGAAAAATATTCCCCAATCTTCGGGAATTTTGTCGGGGTCCCAATAGCCGACCTCGTCAAGAAGTTTAAACGATAAAGAATAATTTTGAGCATTAATTAGCCGATCTTTTCTTGAAAGCATGGCCAAATTCCAAATGGTTGAGAAAGTGTTGGGAACTCGGGTAATTGCGGGAAGTTCCCAAATATTGTTGTAATACATTACCGCCGGTTGCCAGAAATATCTGTATCTGTCGGGATTATCTAAAAACTTAAAGGTCAGATAAGAGAAGTGTTTGGGATGGAATTTGTGGTCCGCATCACAGCTCGTAACCGTTAAATAGTTAATATCCATTCCAATTTCGTCGACCAATTTCTTTTTAGTCCAGACTGCAGCATAGCGTTCGTTAGAGGCTTTTCCTATTACCTCACCTGGGACAAGCCTATGGACTGTAATGAATAAATTCCCGAAAATCCCTGCAAATTGTTTATTTAAGGCCTGCACTTTGGAAATTCTCTCCTCTTCTAATTCCTTTTCTTCCATAGCCAAAACCACGGTTATTTGCTTCTTTGGTAAATCTTGATTTGCAAGAGAGGTGAGCGTTCTTTCCAGAATATAAAGAGGTTCTTTATAGGTAGGAACGATTACAACGTGATGGACCTTTTGCCAGTCGGGGAAACTCTTAAGGTCGTTCTTCCAATCATAGTTTGTCGACGCTTGGATTTTAAGATGTGAGACAATGGCGCTAACGGCAATTTGGAAGGATTGATAGAACCAGTAGATGTTAAAAACGAGGATGAAGTAGGCAACAATATTGGGAATTAGAAAAATCCCCCAATAAGGAAAAAGAATTAGATTCCAAGAAAAAAAACCGGGCAAAATCTCAAGCAGTCGATGGATGGTTCTGTCGTGCTTAATAAAAAATTCGCGCATATTTTTTATTTTACGCGGGGGAATAAGGGCGCTTCGGATTTTATCTTCGGCCCTTTAAATTGCCTCTCGATTTTCTCGGCAGTTTCGGGAAGGAAGGGCCTTAAGTTGTAGGCGATGTCTCTAATATTTGAAACAAAAAGATTTAGTGATGACTCTAGGCCCTTTTTATCATCTATGCCCCAAGGCCTTTTTTCATTTATAAGCTGGTCTAGCCACCTTATGCCCCACTTTACGTCACGACCCCAGATGTAATTTAAGGCCCTAGAAAAATCGTACTTTTGCAGATACCCCCCGACCGGTCGTTTTAGCCTCTGCTCTGTTGGTTCTACTTCAACCCCAGCATTTTCGCAAAGTTTGGCAACTCGCGATATTAAATTCCCAAGTCCGTTGGCCAGATCTGCATTATAAGCGTCTTTGAGTTTTTCCTCCGAAAAATCTCCGTCGGTAAAAGGGGAGACCTTTGCCAAAAGATAATACCTTAGGGCATCTACTCCATACTTTTCTATAAACTCAATTGGGTCAACAACGTTGCCTACGGTTTTGGACATCTTCTGCCCGTTAACGGTTAAATATCCGTGAACAAAAATTGATTTAGGAAGTTTAAGCCCCGCAGAGAGGAGAAACGCGGGCCAGTAGACTGCGTGGAATCTGGTAATTCCCTTGCCGATTACATGAACATCCGCGGGCCAGTATTTTTTATATTTCTTTTCGTCCCAACCAAAACCAATACCTGACTGGTAAATGTTTAAGGCATCAAACCAAACAAAAATTCTTTGGGTTGGATCTTCGGGAACAGGAACTCCCCAATTTTTTGCCCTCTCGTTGGTACGGGAAATGCTTATGTCTTGCAAAGGCTCTTTGAGAAAAGAAAGAACCTCGTTTTTTCTAGTTTCGGGAATTATTTTCAGTTCATTTGACTGAATCAGATCAATAAGTTTTTCTTGGTATTTCGAAAGAGTAAAGAAATAATTTTCTTCCGAAACTTTTTGGAGCTTTTTGCCCGGATGCTCAAAACACTCTCCATTTTCGTTCAACTCTTCAGGAGAATAAAAAGTCTCACAGCCGATACAGTAAAGTCCTTCGTATTTTTTTTTGTAAATATCGCCGGCCTTATCGCACAATTTCCAGAGCTCTTGGCTTGAGGGAAAGTGGTGAACTTTATCGCTTCCTTTTTGCCAGACGTCAAACTCTGCATTAAGTTTTATAGCAAGCTGCCTAAAAAGTTCAGTATTTTTATCAACGAATTCCTGAATGGGAGCGCCAGCCTCTTCAGCAGCTTGAACATTTTTTAGAGCATTTTCATCTCCACCCGAGAGCGACAAAACATCCTCGCCTAAAAGCCGATGGTATCGGGCGATTGTATCCGTTTGTACAAATTCTAAAGCATGCCCCACATGTGGACTCGAATTCACATATGGAATTGCGCAGGTAATGTAGAATTTTTTCTTGTTCATGGTTTTAGTATATCCTCTCTGTAGCGAAAGCTGTTATTCAAACTAAAAAACCTCCCTGCGGAGGCTGGAAAAGCCTAAAGCGAAAAACTGTCTAGGTTGTGGTGGAATTATCTCCATTACCACCGCTTTTTGGTCCTGGATGCACGATGCGAATATTGGCGATAAGGTCGCGATTCACTTCACCGTAAACCGTAGTCTTTTTCATTCTGGAGCGTGTAATTGCCATGTCTCTAACCTCTTCAATAGTAGAGAATTCAAATGATTGTGGTTCATCGCCAGATGAAATAATCTTTGCGCGTCCGTTTTCTATAACTAGTTCTACTTTTTCTATACTCATAGATGCAATTTTAACATAGATTACGGATTTATCGGTTTATTTTCTCACAAATTTTTTTATCTTCTCGGCCCAAACATTGGCCCATTCTTCGGCCTCGAGCTTTTTCAAGGCAAGGCCAATTCCGGTTTTATGAATCTGACTCTGGACGGTGGCAATGGTTGCGCTTGAAACCTTTAGATTTTGTTTTATATTTGAGTAACTTCTTCCTTTTTTCAACCAGTAAGCAATAGATAATCTTTTGGCAAAAGTTTCCAATTCGCTTTCGTTAAAAAAATCCTGAAGGAAAGTGTGGGCTTCATCGATATCTTTTAAGTCCACTATGGTTTGTGCCAAGGTTTTGATTATTTGATTTTTTAAAGATGGATGGAGTTTGTCTTGGGATAATCTCATATGATTTAACTAAATAAACTAGCCGAAGTATAACAGTAAGTTTGTCCGCGTCAAGACTATTTTTTTATGAAGTAAAGCTCGACAGTTATTGCGATACCCAGAATAAGCAAGAAATTTAGAATGTTTCCTATTCCCAAATAGCGAAGTATTAAAAATAGCGTAAGAGAAGCTCCAGTTATCGCCCCCCGACGGGTGTGGGCAAAAAGAAGAGAGAGGGTAAAAAGTAGAGCCAGAAATACCAAAAAGAAAAAAACAGGAAGGATCCCGAAAGTATCAGGTTCCGCAAAATAGATTATTGAAACTACGCCAAGCCAGAGAAGAATTGCCACAATTAAAGTCGGAAGGAAGTTTTTCCTTAACTTTACCTTCTTTTGTCTTAATTCCCTCTTCATAATTTCATTCTACCTCCTTGTGATAGAATGTGAAGCAATGGATCCAATATTTATCTTGATTATCGTCCTGGGGGCTCTCGTTATTATCGCAATTTTTATTAACCGAAAACTTTCTGATTTGGCAGAAAAACAAAAACCTCCAGAAGAGCTTATGGAGATAATAAAAATGCTCCAGACTGGTTCGAAAGAAGATAGGAAAGTTCTTTTAGACTCTTTGCAGAAAAATACGCAATCTCTAAATGAAAGGTTGGACAATGCGGCAAAGGTAATTTCCCAAGTGCAAAGGAATTTGGGAGAAATGAGCGAAATTGGAAAGGGGATAAGAACCTTACAAGAGTTTTTACAGTCTCCAAAATTAAGGGGCGGTTTGGGGGAAGAGGTCTTAAAGGAAATGATTGGCCAAACTTTTCCCAAAAACGCTTTTCATTTGCAGTACCCTTTCAAGTCCGGATTTAAAGTTGACGCGGTTCTAAAGACAGAGGCTGGACTTTTATGTATCGACTCGAAGTTTCCAATGGAGAATTTTAACCTGATGCTTAAAGGAGAAACCGAAGTAGAAAGAAATGCCGGTAAAAAACAGTTTACATCCGACGTTAAGAAGCACATAGAAGATATCTCTAGAAAATATATCTTACCCGAGGAGGGAACAATGGACTTTGCCTTAATGTATATTCCTTCCGAGACGGTTTACTATGAAGTTGTAAATATTCAAGAGCTAAGTAATTTTGCCAGAAGGTTGAGAGTTTATCCTATGTCTCCAAATACTTTGTACGCGCATCTGCAGGTACTGCTTTTATCGTTTGAAGGGAAAGATTTGGAAACGAAATCACGAGAAGTATTCCGGATTCTTCGTGCAATCCAAAAAGACTACTCAAAAGTTGACGAAAATTTGGGGGTTTTACAAAAGCATTTAAATAACGCCTACAACATAATGAGCTCGGTAATAACTTCTTTTACCCAATTGGGACAAAAAATAACTTCAACCCAAACCCTCGGGGCGGGGGTAAAAAGGGATACTAAAGAGCTGGAAGAATAACCTTCATTTAGTTGTTATAATCGGTTACGCATGAAGAAGAAAAAGACTGGAGAGACTCGATTAAACAAGGAGCAGATCGAAGCAATTAAATATGGCAACGGGCCGCTTCTAATTATTGCCGGGGCGGGGACCGGCAAAACAATGGTTATTACGGAGAGGATTAAGTATTTAATCCTCTCCAAAAAAGCAAAACCGAATGAAGTTCTAGCCCTGACATTCACCGAAAAAGCTGCTCGGGAGATGGAAGAAAGGGTGGACGTTGCTATGCCTTACGGTTATACCCAGATGTGGATTAGCACATTCCATTCTTTTTGCGACAGGATTTTAAGGGCAGAGGCACTTCATGTAGGATTCGACCCCAAGTATAAATTGATGACAGAGGCCGAAGCCATACAATTTATTAGAAACAATCTTTTTAAAATTGACCTTAACTATTTTAGACCTCTAGGAAATCCCACAAAATTTGTCGGCGGGATGCTTCAGCACTTCTCTCGCTTGCAAGACGAAGACGTCTCTCCCTCCGACTACCTAACTTGGGCGCAAAAACAAAAATCAAAAGTTAAAGACAAAGAGGGAAAAGCCGAACTTGCGAAATGGCTTGAACTTGCCAAAGCCTACAAAACCTATGATGAAATGAAGACAAAAGAGGGGCTCGTAGATTTTGGGGACTTAATTGTTAAAACCCTTTATCTTTTTAGGAAAAGACCCAATATTTTGAAGAAATATCAGAATCAATTTAAGTACGTTTTGGTTGATGAATTTCAAGACACAAATTATGCACAGAATGAACTAGCGATTTTGCTTGCCGGGAATACCGAAAACATTACAGTTTGCGGGGACGATGATCAATCAATCTACAGGTTTAGAGGAGCAGCGGTTTCAAATATTATCCAATTTAGGAAAAATTTCCCTAAGGCGAAGGCAGTAGTTTTGACAAAAAATTACCGCTCTACTCAAGAAATTCTTGATAGGGCATATGATTTAGTCCAACACAATAACCCCGACAGGTTAGAAGCCGTTGAAAAAATAGACAAAAGGCTAGTTTCCCAAAAAGGCAAAACCGGGGATGAAATAAAATTTATACACATCGACCGAGTAGAAAACGAGGCGGATGAGGTCGCGAAAAAAATTAAGGAACTGACAGACGAAGGATATGATTTTGGCGATATCGCAATTTTGGTTAGGGCAAATAATCACTCGGAGCCTTTTATTAGAGCACTCTCAAGACAGGCAATTCCTTATCAATTTTTAGGGCCGGGAAGACTTTTTAAACAACAGGAAATAATAGACCTAATTTCTTACTTAAAAGTTTTATATAACCTCGAGGACTCAGTTGCCCTTTATAGACTTTTATCAATTGATTATTTCGATATTTCCGCAAGGGATTTGGCGGCAATCGGAAATTATGCAAGAAGATTTAACTTAACTTTTTTTGAGTCTTGCGAAAAAATTGACGACGTTTTTGTCGCAAAAGAAACAAAAGAAAAAGTTAAAAAAATAATGGAGATAGTAGGGAAACATCTGAAACTTGTAAGGCGCGAAACCGCTGGACAACTTCTTTATTATTTCCTGGAGGATACGGGGCTTTTAAGCAAAATGCTCTCTCCCGATAGCCCTGAAGCGGAAAAGAAAGCGGTCAATATCTCGAAGTTTTTTGATAAGCTAAAGACCTACGAGGTCGACCACCGAGATGCAACAGTTTTTTCTGTGGTTGATTGGTTAGAACTTTCAAGCGAGCTTGGGGAGTCTCCACTTGCGGCGGATACCGACTGGATGGATATAAACGCTGTAAACATTCTGACCGTTCATTCGGCCAAGGGTCTTGAGTTCTCCGTTGTCTTTCTGGTTAATCTTGTTGGAATGAGATTCCCGACCGTTGAAAGGCGGGAACAAATTCCTATTCCCGAGGCACTTATTAAAGAAATTTTGCCGGTCGGGGATTATCATATCGAAGAGGAGCGAAGACTTTTTTATGTGGGGATGACCAGAGCAAGGGAACTTGTCTTCTTTACGGCTGCAGATTATTATGGAGAAGGAAAAAGAGAAAAGCGTCTCTCTCCCTTTATCTTTGAAGCCCTCGGCGACGCGGCAGCCTCCGCCGAACTCTCCCCCCTCAAGCATCAACAATTAACCTTCCTCTCTTACGCCACTCCGGAACCTTCAACCATTAGCCATAAGCAAAGCTTGGCGCTTCGCGCTCAACCATTACACATCGACTATCTTTCCTATTCTCAAATCGAAACCTTTAGGATTTGCCCGCTGCATTACAAGCTTAAGTACATTTATAAAATTCCCACGCCGCCATCCTCTTCGCAAAGTTTTGGAAACAGTTTCCACCAAACTATGAAAGCTTTTTACGAAGCAGCGATAAAGGGAGAAAAACCAAGCGAAAGACTGATGTATAAAGTCCTTGAAGAAAACTGGATAAGTGAGGGCTACTTAGGTAAAAGGCACGAGTCCAGTTCCTTTGAAAAAGCCAAAAAGTTTCTGGCCCATTATTTGAAAAATACTTTTAACCCGAAAATTATTCCTACCGCAATGGAGCAGCCGTTTCTGGTAAAGCTCAATGGTCTTAGGGTCGGAGGAAAAATGGATAGGGTAGACGTGCACGGAGACACCCTAGAAATTATCGACTACAAAACCGGGGCGAACCCCCTTTCCCAGAAAGAAGCAGATAGCGACCTACAAATCTCGATTTACGCATTGGCCGCTACTTCGATACCGGAATTTCCCTTTGCAAGAGTCCCTGAAAAGGTAAAGCTTTCACTTTATTATTTTGATACTCCTCAAATTGTTTCAACGACTCGAACCAAGGCCCATCTTGAGGATGCAGAAAAAATGATCGAAGATTATAAAAATCAAATTGAGAAGTCTGACTTTAAATGTTCCGGCGGAATACTCTGTCAAAACTGCGAGTATTCATTTCTTTGCCGGGCCCAGGTTTAAATCAAAAACCCCAAGCCTTCCCTTTATGGGAATCGGGGGTTTTATTGGGCGGATGTTTTTAAGAAACCAACTGTAAGCTCCGGGGTAGGTCTTGATACAAGCTTTCTTTTCGTGCTTTTTCTTCATTGGTTCAATATGGTAAAGCTCTGCGATGCAAAGAGCATAGCCTGCGGGATTAATTTGTGGTTTTTGCGAGGAACAAATTACTAGCTCTCCTCGGTAAGCCGTCGTCCACTTTCTGGTTTCAATTGTCTTTTTTCCAGAAGCTACTAAATTTGCCCAAGGTTGCTTAAGAGAAATTGCTTTGTAAATCATAGAAACCATTTTACAAAAGTCCCCGGATATTTTAATTCGTAACCTCCAAAACTTTTTTTAAAGTGAGTAAAACCTAACCAACTTTTATTGGGAAATCTTTCATCATATATTCCTTCAAAATCAAATATTTTTGCTCCATTCTTTTGGGCCCAGAGAATTCCTTCCCAGATAATTTTATATTGATAAAGATTTTTTCTTGCAATTTTACCGTTAAATGCCTGCCAGTAATAAGCAATTTCATCTGCTATTAAAAAAATCGCTCCCGCATCTTTATAAATCAAAAATAGGGCATTGTCTTTAAAAGATTTCTTAAGAGATTGTAAGTGGGAAAGTGGAGGTACATATTTTTTAATACCAACCGCACCTCTCCAAACTTCATGGAAACACCCCATAGTATTTTGTAAGTTTTTATCACCTTTTACAACATTACCAGCTTCATTTTTTATAAGTTTTTCATACTTGTAAAAAGCGATATCAGGAGTTACGTAGCCACCAACAACACGCCTTGCATCTTTTTTCATTCCTTTTAATAATTCTTTTTCGGATCTCATTAATTCAAGAATAAGAGTTTTTGTGGGGAGATAGGGAGACTTACTTAATTTAAAACTAAGAGACAAAATAAATTTTGCATCAAAATCTGTTTTTGGTTCGATAATAATTTGAAATGCACGATACTTTTTTGATAGTTCTCTGATTTTATTAATTCTTATTTCTTCCGGCCTTTGGACTTTTAATATCGAACCGACAAGGGGAAACTTTTTAATGAAATAATTTATTTCGCCGACTCTCTCGACTCCCCAGCCGATTTTTGATAAGTAATTGGCGTATTGGACAGTTTGGCGGATATCGACCATCAAAAGGTGGGTTTAACTATTTTGCTTTTAGCGCGAAGAATTATCCAGCGGGCCAGTTCAGACAATCTGTAAGGGTAATAAAGAGGGCTTGTTATTAAATCCCAAGTACCCAAAAATTCCACAACCCTGGGATTATAACCTTCTTTAAATCTTGTGAAGCCTTTTCCTTCTTCCCTTCCCCAAAGGTCAAAAGTAATTAGTCCGAGACTTTTTCCAAAACGTATCGCCTCCCACATCATCAGGTTATTTGACATCACATTTTTATATTTATCGGTTGAAGCCCCGTAAGGATAGTAAAGAAAATCGTGCCAGATAAAAAGAATCCAAGTCGTTATTATTTCTCCCTTGTATTTTGCAACCAATAGGTGGGCAATTCCGGCGGGTTTAAGTTGTTCCCACATCAGCCTGTGGTATTTTTTGCTGTGGGCGTAGAAGCCTTGTCTTTTTGCTGTCTCTTCTGTGAGGGATAGATATTTTTCAAAGGCGCTATCGGAATTATCTTCGGTAACGCTAACCCCTTGTTTTTGTGCAAGCCGTATGTTGTAGCGGGTCTTTGAGTGAAAGCCGGCAAGAAGCTCATCTTCAGATTTTGTTAAGTCTATTAAGAAGGTTGTTGGTGTAAAAAGTCTTCTTCCGGGAACTGCGCCACTGTCCTTTAACAGTTTTATGGCCTTTTTGTTTATTAAAACATTGGGTTCAAGTTTGACAAAAATTACTTTTTCCTTCTTTGCCAACTTCTTAAGCTCGTCAATCATGGTCTTTGTCGGAGCAGGTCCTTTTATAAATGCCCCTATATTAAAAGGAGTAAAAGGAATTCTATGAAGCGTAACCTGACCGAAAGAAAATCTTACAAGCTGGTTTCCCCAAGATTTCCTAAACTCTCCCCACTCCCAACTTTGAAGAGGGTGGATTGCAACTTTATTGAAACTTTCTTTATCCTCATTCATAAATCAATATCATCAAAATTAAACCGCGAAATAGGGTCGTTTTGAAATTGTCCTGCCGCCTCAATTAAACCTTCCGGTATATCCATTATAAACCGCGAGGGGGGATTTGAGATTTTTTCTCCGAAATAGAGTCGTCGGGTCGCATAAGTTAGATACAAAAGTTTTTTTGCCCGGGTCATACCAACATAGGCAAGTCTTCTTTCTTCTTCCAGCTGGTTTGCCTCAAGCAAACTTCTTGAGTGTGGGAAAAGACCCTCTTCCATGCCGACGATAAAAACGATAGGGAACTCAAGACCCTTTGCGGCATGAAGGGTCATTAAAGTTACCGCGTCTTTTTTGTGTTCGCCGTTTTTGGTTAGCTTTCCCACTTCGTCCTGCTCTGCCTCAACCAGCGAGACATTCTCCAGAAAATCATGGATATTGGGAAATTCGGTTGCCACCGAGCGTAGTTCCTTAATGTTTTCTAGTCTTGCCAGATTTTCTTCCTTCTCTTTTTCGTAAAGAGCCAGATAATCCGTTTTTTCAAGAACGGAATCGAGCAGATCCAGGGTTGTGAGTTTGTCGACATCGGTAAGTTCTTTTTTCAAGTCCGTAAATTTTTCAAATCGTCTTTTGCCCAGTTTTTGGACTCTCCTTGAGGAAACACTATCCCTACTATTAACAAGAAGTCTGAGGAAAGAAAGAACGTCCTTTATTTCTTTACGATCGTAGAATCTTATCCCCCCCACCAAAACGTATGGGATTCCTGAGTGAAGCAGGGCTTCTTCTAAAACTCTGGACTGGGCGTTTGTTCTATATAAAACGGCGACATCTTTGTAAAGGCAGCCGTAATTTGTCAACGACAAAACTTCATTGACTATAAAAGAGGCTTCGTCTAGTCCGTTCCTTGCTGTATAGAGCTTAATTCTTTCACCCGAAGGATTTAGCGTCCAAAGTTTTAGCACCGGATGGGATGTATTTTTGGAAATGACCGAATTTGCGGCAGTTAAAATATTCTGGGTGGAGCGGTAATTTTGCTCCAAGTTAATTATTTTTATGTTGGGAAAATCTCGTACTAAATAATTTATATTTCTAAAGTCTGCGCCTCTCCATGAATAGATACTCTGGCTCGCGTCGCCTACGGCTGTTATGTCTTTTCTCTTTCCAACCAATAGCTTGGTTAGGGTATATTGGATTTTATTTGTGTCTTGCCACTCGTCGACAAATACGTGCGTCAATTTCTCTTGCCACTTTTTTAAAATCTGGGAATTCTCTTTTAAGAGAACTACGGTTTTAACCAAAAGGTCGTCAAAATCCAAAGCACCGATTTCTTTAAGATGTTTTTCATAAGACCCATAAACTTTGAAAACCGCCTCGCCCCAATCTCCCTCTATAACCTCCACATATTGGTTGGGGGAAAGCATTTGGTTTTTGGCTTCGGAGATGTCGTGAAGTATTGCCCCGGGGGAATAAGAATCGGGGGGTAAATTTAGCTCAGCCAGGATTTGTTTGACAAGATCTTTTTGGTCCTGCTCGTCGTAAATCAAAAATCCAGGGGGTATCCCTATCGCCCGGCCATCGATTCTTAAGAGTTTTGCACAGAAAGAGTGGAAAGTTCCCGAAAACCGCGGTGTATACGAAGTGAGTTTGGCTATTCTTTCTTTCATTTCACCAGAGGCTTTGTTCGTAAAAGTAAGGAGCAGAGCACTTTCTGGTTTTAAGTTTTTCTCGGCAATAAACCAAGCAACCCGGTGTGTTAAAACTTTGGTTTTCCCGCTTCCTGCACCTGCTAAAACCAAAAGCGGGCCGCCGTCATAAATGACTGCCCTTTTTTGCTGGTCATTAAGCCCAATTAGGAGCTTGTGAGTTTTAGGCATCTGAAATAGAATAGTTCTAGCAATTCTAACATGGAAACTGAGGAAGTTACGCAGGTTCCCGAGTTTGCCCCAAAAAAAGACAGAACCTTTCAAAGAATCAAAAGGCGTCTTTTGAAACACGTTTGGCTGGTAAGAATCGGCCTTGTGACATCAATTTTCTTGGGCGTTTACTTATTTTTTGCTTTAACTGGTTTTGTTTTTGAAAAAGTCGGGCTCACAAACTATACGGAGGTTATCACCAATTTCATTTTTGCCCCCACATCCAAAATTGAATCCGTTGGAGGAAGAACCAATATTTTGATTTTAGGAAAAGGTGGTCAAGGGCATGAAGCCTCAAACTTAACAGACTCGATAATTTTTGCATCGGTTTCGCATCCAAACTCTGGCATTTCTCTTTTTTCTCTCCCCAGAGACATCTGGATTCCGGCAATACGCGCAAAGATTAACAGTGCCTATTACTGGGGAAAACAAAAAGAAGAAGGAGGAGGGTTAATCTTGGCAAAATCAACCGTCGAGGAAATAGTTGGGGTTCCAGTTCACTACGGAATGGTTGTGGACTTTTCGGGGTTTATTAAGATAGTTGATGTGGTGGGAGGGGTTGAGGTTGATGTCGAAAGGGGATTTGTCGATGAGAAGTATCCCATTCCCGGTAGAGAAAACGATTTATGCGATGGCGACCCGGTTTTTGCCTGCAGGTATGAAACCATAAAATTTGAGGAAGGAAAACAGGTGATGAACGGGGATACGGCGCTAAAGTTTGTTCGTTCCAGGAATGCCGAAGGACGAGAGGGAACTGATTTGGCAAGGGCCGCGCGTCAGCAGAAGGTTCTTCTTGCCATCAGGCAAAAAGTATTGACCCCCGGGGTTTTGGTTTCCCCTAAAAAACTTTTGGCGATTTGGAATGTAGTTAAAGATTCAGTAGAGACAGATATTAGCGCTTCCCAAGGAGCCATTCTTTTGCGGCGTGCCCTGGCAGGAAGAGGAAAATTTCAGACCTACGTTTTGGACGAGGAACTTTTGACCAACCCCCCCATTTCTCCCCGTTGGGACAATCAATATGTCTTTATTCCCAAGGCGGGCGATTGGGGCCAAATTCACAGCTGGGTATCTCAAAGACTTCCATAAGATGAAAAAAGGGGGCTACGGGTTATATCTTTTAACCATCTTGGTTTTTGGTTTTATCTTGCGAGTTTTTTTATATAAAACCGGAACCTTTTTCATTGATGTAAATAGCTTCATTGCTTGGAGCAATACCCTGGCCCAAGAAGGACTTAAAAATTTTTATAGCAGCGTTTGGTCGGACTATCTGCCGGGGTATCTTTACGTTTTATGGTTTCTGGGAAAGCTAGGCAGTCTTGTCAGACTAGACCAGATTTTTCTTTTTAAACTCCCGGCAATTGTTTCTGACCTGGCCACGGGGTATCTTATTTATCTGATTGTAAAAAAAATCAAAAGTCCCAAGGCAGGACTTGTGGCTTCGGCTTTTTACATCTTCAATCCAGCCATAATATTTAATTCCACACTGTGGGGACAGGTTGATTCACTCACGGCTCTCTTTTATCTTTTGACCATTTACCTAGTCGGGGTAAATCCTTTGTTTTCCTCTTTAGTTCTTTCTCTCGGTTCTGCCTTTAAGCCCCAGGTCGTACTGGCAGCACCAATAGTATTTACGTTGATGCTTAAAAACCATTGGAAGTCCAAAAAGATAATAAGCTACGGTTTGCTATCAGTGGCAGTTTTTCTGTTAATTTTCCTACCCTTCAATCTTCCGGATAAAAACCCGTTTCTTTTTGTCTTTGAAAGAATTGGTGTGACTCTGAATCAATACCCATTTGGCAGCGTAAATGCATTTAACTTTTGGGGTCTTTGGGGATTCTGGAAGCCGGATTCGTTGGGTATTATTTCCCCGAAAATATTGGGACTTTTGCTTTTCGGAATAATTTCCATATTCTCCTTTATCAAACTTTCTAAAAAGGAGGGAGGGGAATATCACTTGGCTGCGATTTTTATGGCTGCAAATTTCCTTTTCTTTACGAGGATGCACGAAAGACATTTGCTTAGCGTTTTTGCCCCCTTGGCAATTTCTGCATCGATAAATCCAGTTTTCTGGATTTCTTATCTTGGCTTTTCTTCTACCTACATCTTAAATCTTTATTATGCAATTGAGCAGCAGGCGGTTACACAATCAGGAATTTTCACCCCAATTAGCATTAAAGCGATAATTTTTTCCAACTTGGCATTTTTTATTTTTCTTTTCGCAAAAATCAAATTAAAAATTAAGACGGCGAATCTTTTAGAAAAAGGCAAGACTTTTGTTTTTGAAAAAGTTCAGTTAAGCGAAAAGAATTTAAAGATTTTGCTTCTTTTGATTTTGGTTTTTTCTTTTCTCTCAAGAACCCTTTGGTTAGCTGACCCCAAGAATGAATACTTCGACGAGGTCTATCACGCATTCACCGCCAGGCAAATTCTTCACGGAAATCCCAAGGCCTGGGAATGGTGGAATACTCCGCCGGAAGGATTTGCCTATGAGTGGACCCATCCACCCCTGGCCAAACTGGGAATGGTTTTGGGAATGCTTGTTTTTGGTGAGAATTCTTTCGGCTGGAGGATACCGGGGGCCATTATGGGAGTCGGAAGTGTGCTCCTTGTTTACCTCATCGCAAAAAAGATTTTTAATGACGAACTTCTAGGAATTTTATCAGCAGGAGTTTTTAGTTTGGACGGACTGCCTCTGGTTATGTCAAGAATCGGAATGAACGATAGCTACTTACTCTTTTTTGTACTTCTTTCTTTTTATCTTTTCTTAACAAATAAAAATTTTCTTTCCGCGCTTGCATTTGGATTTGCTATTTCCTCTAAGTGGTCTGCGGTTTGGGTTCTTCCCATTCTCTTTGTTTCTCATTTTGTTTTGAGGAAAAAAATAAAAGTTGGTTATTTGTGGTTTATCGTCTTGCCGCCTTTAATTTATTTGGCAAGCTACCTTCCCATGTTTTTATCAAACCACGGTCTAGATATTTTTTGGGGGATGCAGAAACAAATGTGGTGGTATCACACTAATCTTAAAGCCACCCATCCGTATACATCCTCCTGGTGGAGTTGGCCCTTCTTGGCGAGGCCAATTTATCTTTATACATCCAACGAGGTAGGCGGGGTCGTTTCCAGAATTTATGCAATGGGGAACCCTATTATTTTTTGGGCCGGGCTCGCCTCCATAATAGTTTCTTTTGTTTATGCTCTAAAGTTTAGAATTAAAAAACTTGCTTTAATAATTTTTTCGTATTTAGTATTTTTCGTTCCCTGGGCAGCCTCTCCCCGAATAATGTTTCTTTATCACTACTTGCCTTCAATTCCATTTTTGGCAATTGCGCTAGGTTACATCTTGAGGAGAAATCTCAAACTAATTGTTCCACTTGTTACTTTTGCCTTGTTACTTTTTCTCTATTTTTATCCACATTGGGCCGGACTGAAGATCCCGCTTGAGTTAGACCGTTCGTATTATTGGTTTACCCCGTGGCGCTAAAGGGCAAGAAGAAGGGAGCCCAAGAGAAGAAGAATTCCTATACCCATTCCTAGGATAGTCGGCCAAGATGTTCCAGCTTCCGGAAGAGATGGCTCCGCGGTCGGCGAGGCTTGAGCTACAGGCGATGCTGTCGGGCTAGGGGTTGGTGTAGCCGTTGCTGTTGGGGAAGCTGTTGGAGATGCGGTTGGACTAGCAGTGGGACTGGCAGTAGGGCTTTCGGATGGACTAGCCGTGGGACTTGCCGTAGGACTTGATGTTGAAATGGTAAAAGTAAGGGCCGTACAAGCCTCCGGCACAGCTGCTTTGGGTTTAGACTCCGGGGCAGTTGGGGCAACCGCCTGTTGTCTTAGTTGGTAAAGTCTGTATGCAGTAAAGATTGCAACTCCAGCTAAAACCAAAGTGGCAAGAAGAATAAGAACGGTCACTATTTTGTTTTTGAAAAAGTTTTCCATGTTATTATTCGGACCATCCCAATGTTGCGTGGTGGATTTGGGCATTTATAGTAAATGATGTTACCCCTTCCGGAATTGTATATTCGTCATAGTATTCTTCACTGCCGGGCTTTTTCTGTGTTACCTCTGGCCTTTGTACCCCGTTAATCTTAAACCTTGCCTTATCAAAAGAACCTCCAGTAGTTTGGCCTGCAACCGCAAAGCGTACAGTATCTCCCGGCTTGAGCGTTGAGCGTTGATCGGAGGACAGTAGATTCCAATCCGTATCGTAGGCCTTGATATTAAGACATTGTGCTGTTGGGCCACCTGGTTGCGTAGGTGTGTCCGAACAGCTGGAATTACTGACGATTTTGCTATCACACTGTCCCGTCGGAATACAATATGCGTTGTTGGTATCAACCGTATCAATTTGACCACACTGGTTAGCCCCAAGACTGTTCCACAAGCTTGCGCAGCTCCCGAATTTCAGCCAGAAACCACTGTCTTCTTCACCGCATTTCCCGTTGGAACCTAAACCATTTGGACAATAATAAATTGCGCAGTTTCCGGTAAAGCTCGCAGTGGTTCCATCCGTATGTTTACACTGACTGGAGGTAGTTGGTGCAGTAGCACACGAGACTGTTCCCCCACCTCCAGTACCACGCGTTCCGGCAACACATACGCCACTGACACAGATTTGTCCCTGTGCACAGTATTCATCGCCTGTACACGTAGTGGTAGTTGATGTTACACACTGACCATTCTGATAGAGGGGCTTATCTACTGGGCAACAAACAGTTTGAGTATTCGTTCCTGTCAGCTTACAATCAATAGCGCCGGCCGGCTTAGTTGGCAAATTACAGTCGGTATTCGGACAGGTTGGCAGACTGCTTGGGCAGTTGTCCGCAATATCGAAGCAAGTGCCTCCCCATGTACCATTAGAGGTACACCCTTCTTTGCCCGGACACCCTAGGGAGGTAGTGCAGTTTCTTTCGGTACCAGGCGAACATGTAGCTGGGCAGTTGTCGCCCGCTTTGTCTACACAAGAACCGAATTTAAAGTTGGTTCCACAGGTTTTAGTTCCTGGACATCCGCTAGTTGTGGTGCAATTTATTTTCTCCCCCGGCTCGCATTCGGTTTCATAAGCCTTTTCCCTTATATCCTGCTGTTGTTTAACTAAAACAATTCCAGCCCCAAGGCCTCCGACAAGAACCAAAAGACCGAGGATGGTTGCGATGACTCTTTTTCCTCCCCCTTTTGATTTTGGTGCCTGGCTTATGACTGGAGGAATGTCAAAGCTTGGGGCTGCAGAGCCGGAATCGGGCGGAGGTGCAGCGCCTTCCGGGGGAGCAACTTCAGGCGGAAATGGTGGGGGGATAGAGGCATTAGCTGGTGGAATATCCATTGGCGGCGGCGGAACATCCGAAACGGGAGTGGGGTTATTTTGGTCAGGCATTTAAATTTCCGATTTTTTCCAAACTAAAAACGCAAATGCAATTACGCTTACTCCCATAATAGATAGTAGGATTGTTGGTGTCAAGCTACCTGAATCAGGAACCGGAGCGGCAGTTGCCGTAGCTGTAGCCTTGGGGGTAGCGGTAGCCGTTGGGGAGGGAGTTGGTGATGTCGTAGGAGTTGCGGTTGGAGAAGCCGACGGGGTTGATTCAAAAGCTGGCCCCTCCGCTGCCTGAACAATAAAAGTTCTTGTTAGTGTCCTTAATATGCCGCTTGCATCCCTCCATGAAATTGTAATTTTGTGAGCTCCTTCGCTTAAGCCTTCGGGAGGACTCCAGTTCCAATCTCCGCTGGAAGGGACCTTTAGCGTGTCCGTTACGGGTTCGGATTCAACGCTTATCATGATTGTTGTTTCAGAAGGTCCTTCTCCAAAGAACTCGGGTTTTGTCGAAGTGACTATTTCTCCTTCGTCTATACTCTCTAGAGTAACTGTTTTTGCAGAGGGTGTAGCAGCAGTTTTTTCTTCGACCTCAAATTTAGATGAGGGAGTTGCCTCTTCGGGAAGACCAATGGAAGCTTTGGGAATTTCGCTCACTTCGGAGGGGGGGAGATTTTTGAAATCGTGGGTATCCCCCAGAATTATCGAAGGCACCGGACGGGCCGATTGAGGATAAATCTGAGCACTGGCGACTCCTTCCGGCCCCGCATTTACAGAGATTTCAAGAAGGGTGTTCTTTTCGTCAATAACAATATAAGAAGAGAGGTTTTGGGTTCTGGCCTGCGAAATGGGAATTACCCAGCTGCCATTTTGCGAAGTGATTGTCGAAAGAAGGCTTCCGCCCCCTACCGTAAGGTAGAGAAGGACGTTTTTGGCCGGCCCCCCCGTTGAGGTTAAAACGGAGCCCGAAACAAGATTTGTTTTAGAAGGAATTTCCAGGGTAGCACCGCTAGTTACCTGCCAAGCGATGCCGTTATTGTCAAAATCTTCCCCCCCAGAATTTATCTTGAAAAAGTATGTTGTTTGGGGAGTTAGCCCCCGCAGGGTTAAGAGGTGGGTAAAACTTTGGTCTTTTAGTTCATCAAGCTCGGTTTTATCTAGAGAAGTGGCGCTTTCTCCCCATTTAACAAATCCTGAAGTTTCTCTATCGGTTATCCAGGAAATCGTAAAAGAAGTGTCGGTAATGTTTGAAATCCTGACATCCTTTGGCGCAAATTCGGTAATCGCCCCCAGCCTAAAAATATTCTGGTTTCTTACCAAAAGTACCCCCGCGGCCAGACCCAAAACCAGTATAAATAACCCTATTATTGTCGGAATTTTACTTTTTTTCATGGTGAAGGCGACGCCGTAGCCGTTGCTGTAGGTGTAGGAGTTACTGTTGGAGTGGCCGTAGGGGAGGCTTCGGGGGTAGAGGTGGGTGTAGCAGTTGGCGATGCGGTTGGAATTTGAGTTATGGCGACTTCTCCCTCCTTAAAAAAGATACGGCTCTCGATTTTATCGATTAAACCAGTGTCTAAGGTAGGAGAAACAGGCTCAAGAATTTCAGCAGGAACATTGTAAGAGGGTTCGTCGGTAAAGACACGATAAATGCTGAAAACCCCCCAAAAGACAACAGTAATTGTAGTTAAAATTGCAATTGTTACAAGATTTGGCGTCTTTCTTTTTCTCATTTGCTAATGTAGGGAGCCCTTCCGCTCACTAGTATAACAAGCACTTTTCCTTCGTCTCTTTGCGTTGCCGTAATCCCCGTTGTATCAATCGCAAGCGGTCTTCTTAATTTTTCTAAGTCGGCCAAAAATCCGAGAAGCTCTGGATAATTTCCCGATAGGCTTATGGAAAAGGATATCCCCAGGGCGTCTTCGGGAAGAGGTGTTACACCCTCCTCGGGAGGGGCCTTCTTAACTTCCCCCAAAAGAGTTGCCTGTCCCAAAGAGACCCCTAAAAGGTTAATACCGTTTTTGGCCGCAAGCCCCTCAAATTGTCTGACAAAAGTCTCGGGCGAGGCAGAAGCGGGTACTGCGTCTTCGATGAGGGGAAGCCTTGCGGTTTCCGATTCCATGAGAGAAGTGGCCAGTGAAAGATTTTGAATTTTGGTGTCGAGTTTCGCCACGATTTCTTCCTTTGAGTTAATCTCAGTAAGTAGTGCTGCGATTGTAATAAGAGTAGGACGAAGTGCAAAGGCGCCAAAGAAGGAAACCGTTGCCAAAGAAAGAAGAATTTCCAAAAACATTCTTAAATCTTCCTTTTGTTTATATATATTAAGAACGTTTAGGAAATATTCTTTGTACCTTATGTATTCTTTTCTCCAACCAAGTGCCATATTAGTCCTTCTTTTTGGGCGTAATCAGTAAAGTAAATGTAAATTGAGAATCTTCCGAAGTATCCAGATTTGTAAGGGTTACTTTTTCGAAACTTTCCGATTTCTCAAGATTAACGATAAACTGGGCAATACTTACTTCATTTTGGGCAACCCCTTTAATTTGTGCTGATTTGCTATTGAAAGAGTATGTGACCAAGAAAATATCGCTAGGCAAAAGGGAAGTGATAGTTCCAAGAGTGCTTGAGGCCGTCCCCACATCCCCCGAGAGCGAAGAAAAAATTTTCAGCTTTTTTTGAGTACCTTTAAATTCCTTTTCAAATTCTGCAGATGCTAAGAGGACAGCAGACTTTTGCTTAATAAGGTCATTTAGATCCGCATTTCTTGCATCGAGCCAAAACCTCGAGAGGAATGCGACCATTACAACCATTTCCGTCACGATAACAATTACCCTAAAGGTTGACATTGCCCACTTCAGCGTTCTTCCGAAAGTTGTACCAGCAAATTCCTCTTGGGGAAGAAGATTTATTTGAGCCTTACTTTTACGGGCAGCCATTGTTCGAAAAGCGCCTTCGGCGCCTTTTTCAACTATAACACATGAAGCTAAACAGCTAAAGGATTATCTTTTGGAGGATTTTGCCTTGGCGGCTTTCTTTTTGGACTTGGGAAGAATTTTGCTTAGTGCCCTTTTTATTCGATTGGCCTTATTTTTATGGATAACCATACTCTTGGCGGCCCTATCTGCCAAAGACATCGCCTTGACGATTTTATCTTTTGTGGGGCTTTTTTTTGCCAAACGGACAGCCGCCTCCAAACGCGAGGCTACAAGTTTATTGACAACCGTCTTTTTCTTCGAACTTCTAAGGGCGCGCCTGGCAGTTTTTGTTACTGGCATAGCCTTGAAGTATAATCTAACATTATTTGGATATCAATATGGTTGAGAAGATTTTAGCCAGGGGAAAGAAAATACTTTTTTCACCCCAAAGCTCCGTTCTTTCCGCTGCCACGATAATAATGCTCATGGTGGTAGCCTCAAGAGTTTTAGGGCTAATTAGACAACGCACTCTCGTCCACTTTTTTGCCCCCGATGAGCTTTCTTTATTTTTCGCCGCCTTTAGACTTCCCGACCTAGTATTTGAAGTTCTGGTCTTTGGAACTTTTTCTTCAGCTTTTATCCCGGTTTTTACCAAGGCACTAAAAAAAGGAAGGCGCGAGGCTTGGGAGATAGCAGGAACCGTAACTAACCTGGGGCTAATCGTTTTTGCATTTCTGGCAACTTTGGTAATAGTTTTTGCAAGTAATTTCTACGGCCTTTTTGCTCCCGGATTTAGCCCTGAGCATAGGGAGCAAATAGTGTCTCTAACGAAGATTCTTTTTGCCGCTCAAGGTTTTTTTGTTGTGAGTTATGTCTTGACCGCGGTTCTTGAGAGCTCAAGAAGATTTTTGATTCCTGCCCTTGCCCCTCTTTTTTACAACTTAGGGATTATTGTAGGGACCCTGTTTTTAGCTCCCAAAATGGGGCTTCTCGGTCCCACAATCGGAGTTGTTATAGGGGCCTCTCTCCATTTTTTAATCCAACTTCCCTTGGCGGTAAAGCTTGGGTTTAGATTTAGTCCAAGAATAAAGATAACCGAGTATGTCAGAAAAATCGGCAGGCTGGCCTTACCCAGAATAGTTGAGGTTTCTTTCCTTCAAATTTCAAAAACGGTTGAGCTTTTTCTTGCCTCCCTAATTTCAACCGCTAGCTACACCTACTTTACTTTCGGTAATACTCTTCAGCTTCTTCCTGTCGGGCTTTTCGGTACATCCATTGCCAAGGCGGCTCTCCCGACACTTTCCCGTCAAACCGAGAATCTGGAGGAGTTTAGAAAAACGCTTTTTGGCGGGCTATACCAAATAGTATTTTTGGTACTCCCTATTTCAACCGTTTTAATTATTCTTCGTATTCCTTTAGTCCGACTTATTTTCGGTACGGACATTTTTAGTTGGGAAGACACGGTTCAAACCGGAATGGTTGTTTCCGCATTTGCGTTTGGAGTAGTTTTTCAGGCTGCATCCGCTCTTTTGGCCAGGGGTTTTTATGCTCTTCACGATACAAAAACGCCGGTTGCAATCTCCCTTTCTGCGATTGTCTTGGTAATTTCGGTTGATTTTATATTGATTAAGGGTTTTGGGCTTCCCGTATGGGGCTTGGCGGCAGCGTTCTCTCTGGGCTCTTTTCTCCAGGCTTCTCTTCTTTTCCTTTTTATTAATAAAAGAATAGGAGACGGAACTTTTTTTAAGACACTGTCCCCAATTATTAAATCGGTTATCGCTTCCCTGGCCGCAGGTAGCGTGATGTACTTTCTTCTTAAGGTTTTTGACAGGTCCGTTTGGATAAAAAGACTCTCTTTCTTGGGCAAGATTGAAATTGCAAAGGAAATCGCTTTCGAAAGATTTGTTTTGGACACAAGGTATACCGTTAATCTTTTGGTTCTAACGTCATTTGTAATGGCGGTAGGAGTAATTATTTACTTTGGAGTCTCAATTATTCTTAAATCAAAAGAGGTTTGGTACTTCTTTAATCTCGTAATGAGGATTTTTGTCAAAAGAAAGGTTAGTCCCATTCCGGCCAAAGAATCCGAACCCATTGCTCCGCCCCCAACCGAGAGTTCTTCGACCTAATTTGGTCTTGACATCGGTTAGCACTCATGCTAGATTACTGCTAAGTTAATTTACTTATGACAGAAGGACTTACCGCTCGTCAAACACAAATCTTAAAAGCCTTAATTGAGGAGTATATTGGAACAGCTGAGCCCGTAGGCAGCGAGGCTTTGGATAAAAAATATAATCTTGGAGTTTCTCCAGCCACCATCCGAAACGAGATGGTTACCCTAACCAAACTTGGATATTTAAGACAGCCCTATACATCGGCAGGACGAGTTCCAGCACCTGTCGCCATGAAATTTTATATAGACCAACTTATGGAAGAAAGACAGATGAGCCTGGCCGATGAAGTAAAAGCCAAAGAAGAAGTCTGGGATTCCAGAAACGATTTGGATGAGCTATTGGAGGAAGCTACCAAGGCATTGGCCGAAAGAACCAGAAACGTGGCGGTTGCGGCAACTGACCAAGGGAAGGTTTGGCACGCCGGCTACTCCAACGTCTTTAATAGCCCCGAATTTTCCGACATAAGAATCTGTGCAAATCTATTCTCTTTCTTGGAAGAGGCGGAAAGGCTTCAAGAGCTTTTCTTTGAAAGAGAAGACTCCGGAAGCCCGATAGATGTTTTATTTGGCGAAGAGTTGGGCTGGCCGGAACTTATCCCCATTGGAATTGTAACAACACACTTTAAAGCAAAAGGAATAAACGGAGCCTTGGGAGTAATTGGGCCGATTCGCCTTAGCTACCCAACGGTCATACCGGTCCTAAGATACTTTAGGAATTTAATTGAGGAGGTAGCTAGGGCATGAGAAAGAAAGAGGGAGAATTAAATAAGCTTAAAGACCAACTTGCAAGGGCCTTGGCTGATTATGATAATTTAAGAAAGAGGGTGGATAGAGAAAGGGAAGATTTTGAAAAAGTCGCCAACGTCAAACTTGCAATCAGACTCTTGCCGGTTTTGGATATACTAAGGGAAGCCCAGAAGCATCTTGGAGATCCCGGAATCGCAATTACAATCACCCAATTTGAAGATGTGCTAAAGGGAGAAGGGATAGAAGAAATTAAAGTTGCTGCGGGGGATGAGTTTAATCCCCAACTCCATGAGGCAGTTGAGGTTGTAGAGGACGGCAAAGGGAAGGGCAAGGTAAAAGAAACAGTCTTATCCGGCTGGAGATTTAGTAAAGGCCCGGTTATAAGACATGTTAGAGTAAAAGTTACAAAGAAAGGAAAAGAACAAATATGAGCAAGATTGTAGGAATTGATTTAGGAACAACAAACAGCGTCGTTGCAGTTATGGAAGGGGGGCGCCCCAAGGTTATCCCCGCTGCCGATACTGGAAGAAACATAACCCCCTCGGTAGTTGAGCCTGTTAAAAACCTCGTGGGAGATGTTGCCAAGAGGCAAGTGATATTAAACCCCAAAAATACGATTTATTCGATTAAAAGACTCATGGGGAGGCGAGAGGAAGATAAAGAAGTTAAAAGAACTAAAAAGATGGTCCCCTATGAGATAAAAAGCGGCAAGGACGGCATGGCCACGGTTGAAGTTGAAGATAAAACCTATACCCCCCAGGAAATCTCGGCCAGGATTTTAATGAAGCTCAAAAAAGACGCAGAAAGTTATTTGGGAGAAAAAGTTGAAAGTGCAGTTATTACCGTTCCTGCTTATTTTGACGATTCGCAAAGACAAGCCACAAAACAGGCGGGGGAGATTGCCGGCTTTAAAGTTGAAAGAATTATAAATGAACCAACTGCGGCTGCACTTGCCTACGGACTTGATAAAAAGAAAACTGAAAAGATTGCCGTTTATGACTTAGGTGGAGGAACTTTTGATATTTCCATTCTTGAGCTTGGAGATGGGGTTTTCGAAGTCAAGGCAACAAACGGAGATACACATTTGGGGGGAGACGATTTTGACGAGAAGATAGTTGATTATATAGTTTCGGAATTTAAGAAAGAATATGCTCTTGATTTAAGGGCCGATAATCAAGCGCTGCAAAGAGTAAGAGATGCAGCCGAGAAGGCAAAAATTGAGCTTTCAGCGGCTAATGAAATTGAGATAAACCAGCCCTATATCACCCAGAAAGACGGACAACCTCTTCATCTAACTTTGAAACTAACCAGAGCCAAACTGGAAAGTTTGATAGAGGAACTTATCGAAAAAACAATGGGGCCGGTTGAGGCATGCTTTAAAGACGCAAAACTGGACCCCCATGATGTTGACGAAGTTATTTTGGTCGGTGGAATGACCAGGATGCCCAAAGTCATAGAAACGGTCAAGAATTATTTCGGAAAAGAGCCGAATAAATCCGTAAACCCCGATGAGGTTGTAGCGGTGGGGGCGGCAATCCAGGCGGGAGTTCTTGGCGGAGAGGTCAAAGACATCCTTCTTTTGGACGTTACACCCCTTACCTTGGCAATTGAGACCCTGGGGTCAGTTGCAACCCCGATGATTCCCAGAAACACAACCATTCCTACTTCCAAAACCGAAGTCTTTTCGACTGCAGCGGATAATCAAACACAGGTTGAAATTCATGTAACCCAGGGGGAGCGCCCAATGAGTACTGACAACAAATCTCTGGGTAGGTTCATATTAGACGGAATTCCTCCGTCTCCCCGCGGCGTTCCCCAAATCGAGGTTACTTTTGACATGGACGCTTCTGGAATTCTTACAGTAACTGCAAAAGATAAAGCAACGGGCAAGACCCAGAATATAAAAATAACCGGTGCTGTTGGTCTATCTGATGATGAGGTCAAAAGAATGCAGGAAGAGGCCGAAAAACACAAAGAAGAAGACATGAAGAAAGCCGAACAAATCGAGGCCAGGAATAAAGCCGATGCTGTGACGGCAACAGCAGAAAAAGCCCTCAAAGACGCCGGTGACAAGGTGCCAGCTGACGTGAAGACAAAAATTGAGGGAAAAATAAAGGAACTCAAGGATATACTTGCAAAAGAGGGGGCAAGCAAAGAAGAGCTTGAAGGTGCAACAAAGGACCTTTCCGACACGCTCTCATCGATCGGACAGGCAATGTACGGCCAACAAGGCCAGGAACAAAAGAAGACAGGAAGCGGGGAAAAAAGCCAAGAGCCGAAAGAAGAGAAAAAGGATGAGGATAAAAGGAAGAAAGAGGAGAAAGTGGAGGAAGGAGAGGTAGTTGAATAATGTTCGATGGATTGCCCCCACATTTGCCAACTCGAGACGATTGCCCACAAATTATAGAAGTCGTTCAAAATCCAAGAGAGAACCTCCCAGTTTATATTGTTTGCGCTGAACTACCAGAGTTTCCAAGCTTGCCCTCAATAGTTAACAGTCCTGAATCTGGAACAACTTCAACCTCAGCCTCTGCGGTTACCACGTCGTTAACTCGCGGTATCCCCGGCAGCACAGCAACCACGACGACTTATAATGGATAAATGGCTACAAAATCTGATTACTACGATATTTTAGGAGTCTCTAAGGGTGCTTCAGCCGAGGAAATTAAGAAGGCTTACAGAAAACAGGCTCTTGAGTGGCATCCGGATAAACATAAAGACGAAAAAGAGGCGGCGGAAAGACGCTTCAAAGAAATAAACGAGGCTTACCAGATTTTGTCCGACTCCCAAAAGCGCTCCGCTTATGACCAGTTTGGCCACGATGCCTTCTCGCCGGGAGGGATGCCGGGTGGTTTTGGTGGGCCTTTCGCCCAAAGCGGTCGCTATGGCCCATTTACTTACACATATACAACTACAGGTGGTGATGGCGGCTCGCCTTTTGCTGGCTTTGACTTCGGAGACCCATTCGAAATCTTTGAACAGTTTTTTGGCGGGGGAAACCCCTTTAGACAGGCAAGACAGATTCTCCGCTATTCAATAACAATAGACTTTATGGAGGCCATAAAAGGGGTTGCCAAGGAAGTAAGTGTCGGAGGGAAAAAGAGAAAGATAAAAATTCCGGGAGGGGTAGATGAGGGTTCACGAATAAATTTTGGAGATTTTATTCTCTCGATAAATATTAGACCTCACGAGATTTTTGAAAGGGATGGAGACGATATTTTCGCTCGAGTTGCAATTCCCTATTCTTTAGCGGTTTTGGGAGGAACCATAGAGGTTCCGACAATCGACGGAGGTGTAAAGATACGGGTTCGGCCTGGGACTCAGTCGGGCACAATGGTTCGGCTTCGCGAACAAGGAGTGTCGAGATTAAGGGGCCGCGGACGTGGAGACGAGTATATACGAATAAACGTTTTGGTGCCCGAAAAATTAACCAGAGAACACAAGAGTGTTATTGAAGAATTAAAAAAGGTAGGATTATAAAGATAGCATGGCAGAGGATACTATCGAGAAACCTGTGATAGGATTTAGACCTCTCGAGATCCCCAGAGGCGAGGTTATCGAAACTCCCCAAGGAAGTAATCTCGAATTGTTATTCCAAGATACTCCCGTTTCAAAAGATGCCCAAGACATCGATCATTTGAAATCCCAGGCCAGGGTATTCTTGGGCGAAGGCTATGATTATTTTCGGAATATGGCCGGGCCCGATTTTAACGATTTGAGCGATAAATACGTAATAGAGTTTGTTCAGGGAAGATTTAGGCATGGCGGAATTTTGATGCACATGGATGTCGGCCTTTTAAGAGAGCTCGCAAAAAATCCTAGTGATCAATATACAAAGGACCTGGTGCAATCGGTTGTTGTTCATGAGATCGGGCACAATATTACCGTTCAGGAGGATATACCCATGTTTGCAGAAATGATTTATATGATTGAGAAAGGACACGTAAGTAGAATTGCACAGATAAAAAAGTTTTTTGAGGAGGGGAACCTTGGACCAGCCCACATAAAAGGGTTGGCCAAAATTAGCGAATGGTTGGGATACAGTTCCTCGTCAGAAATGTTAAGTGCCCTTCCGGAGAGGGACCCGGAAGAACTCAAGAATATCTTTAGACAGAAACTAGAAGGCCACACCGATTAGTTTAACTGGAAGAAGGAATTACTTTAAACATATTTGATTGCCCGGAAGGGGAAAGTTTTTCTATAAAGGATAGCGTCAAGCAGATAAGTGGTGCCTATTCTTAAATCACCTTGCTTCCCCTCTCTTATGACTTCAAGATCAAGTAGTTCTTGATATGTGTAGGTTTTCTTAATCGAACGCCAGCTAACTTCATTTAAGGTGGCCGCATGAATAAGACCCACTCTGTCGGGGCCCGGGAGTTTTCCTCCTAGCACGCAGGCCCCTACGTCATGGGCGAGCTCATCGAAATCAACGACTTTTCCGTTTTCTACCCCTACATATAAAATGTTTCTCTGGCCAATCCTAACCGGATTTTGCCGGCTCAATACGTCTTTTGCTCCCCTTACATTCAGAAAAGAAGTACCAAGAGATACCTCCCTAGGAGAAAAACCGACGCTTTGGGCAATTCTATAAAAACCTTCTACGGAGTGATCCTTATAGGTCCTCGATAGTTCATGCCCATGCTCGACAATCTTATCTCTTAAGTTCCTAAGACTATTTAATTCCCGCTTTTTTAGCGAGGGCTCGATTCCTTCTTTGACCTCCATCGAATCAATTTTACCGTTTTTATATTTAGAAGAGAAATCAATTGACTTCTTTTAGCCTCTTTAGTAAACTTACAAGCGTTAGATAGTAGAAATGGTGGGACGAGTACCCGCCATTTTTTGTAATAAGGATATGCAAACACCAAGAACAGAATTTGCCCAGGCTCTAAAAGCCATCGCGACCGAGCGAAGATTGGACCCTGCCGTTATCTTGGATACCATTAAACAGGCAATAATTGCTGCTTATAGAAGGGACGCCAGGGAGCGGGGCGACGAGACGGAAGAATACGATTTTGACGTTGAGATAAATCCCACAAACGGTGAAGCAAAAATCTTTTCTTGGCCATTAGAAAAACCTGAAGAGAGAAAAGACGTTACTCCCCCGGGATTTGGAAGAATTGCGGCTCAAACCGCAAAACAAGTAATCCATCAAAAAATAAGAGAAGCGGAAAAGGGCGCAATAATGGATGAATTTTCAGGGAGAGTGGGAACACTTATTTCGGGAATGATACTTCGCTTTGACGGGCCGAATGTCCGAGTGGATATGGGGAGGACGGAGGCTCTAATGCCTGCCGAGGAAAGAATTCCTAACGAAAGATTGTCTCTTAATCAGAGGCTTACCTTTCTTCTAAAAGACATTGTCGAGGGACCCAAAGGCAAGGAAATAATTTTATCTCGTTCCGACCCGGCCTTTGTTGAAAAACTCTTTACCAGAGAGGTTCCGGAGGTTTCTTCAGGTTCGGTTTTGGTTAAAGCCATAGCCAGAGAACCCGGTGTAAGAACCAAAATAGCGGTTGCTTCTATCCAATCAGGAGTAGACCCGGTTGGTTCGTGTGTAGGCCAAAAAGGAGTTCGTGTTCAGGCTGTAACCAATGAGTTGGGGGGAGAGCGAGTAGATATTGTTCTTTGGAGCGATGATACTGCCGAGCTTCTGAAAGCTTCGCTTTCACCTGCCGAGAACCTAAGTGTAAGTTTGGACGAGGAAAAGAAGCTGGCCAAAGTTACAGCTCCAGAGGATCAGATTTCCTTAGCCATTGGCAAGGAGGGGCAAAATGTTAGATTGGCGGCAAAACTTACGGGTTTGAGGATTGAAGTAGAGGGAGTTCCCGCACCTCAAGAAAAAATCGAGAAGAAGGAAGCTGTTACCGAAGATTCCGGTAAGGGAGCAAAGAAAAAAATAACTAGAAGAAGGAAAGAAGAAGTTAAAGAGAAAAAAGAGGGATGAGAATGTCTCGAACACGAGCTCCAATAGTTACTGTTTTAGGCCATGTAGACCACGGCAAAACCACGCTTCTTGACGCTATTAGAAAAACCAGCGTCGCTTTAAAAGAAGCCGGCGGAATTACACAAAGTACGGGTGCTTCGGTTATAACCACAAAGGAAGATAAAAAAATAACCTTTATAGATACACCTGGACATGCTGCCTTCTCGGAAATGCGTTCTCGTGGGGCAAAAGTAGCGGATATTGCCATTTTGGTGGTTTCGGCGGACGACGGAGTTAAGCCGCAGACAAAGGAAGCCCTAGAGTTAATTAAAGAGGCCCAAATGCCTGTTATTGTTGCCATCACGAAAATCGATTTACCCTCAGCAAATATTGAGGGAGCAAAAGGACAGTTGGAGAAGGAAGGACTTTTATTTGAAAGCCGCGGCGGCGACACCCCGGTCGTTTCTGTTTCTGCAAAAGAAGGAAAAGGAATAGACGAGCTTCTTGAAACAATAAATTTAGTGGCCGAAGTTCATGAAATAAAAGGGGCTCCTAATGGAAATTTAGAAGCGGTAGTTATTGAAAGCTCAAGGGATAAAAGAGGAGCATTCGCAAACGTAGTTGTTAGAAATGGCACCCTAAAGGCGGGAGAGGTTATCCAAGTTGAAAATGTTAATTTTAAAGTTCGGGCTTTATTCAACAATGAAGGAAAATCGGTAAGGGAGATTTTGCCTGGAGAGCCGTCTCAAGTTATTGGATTTGAAGAAATCCCCCCTGTTGGAGCTAGGCTTACAAAAGAGGGAGTCGGATCGACTTCTTTCGCTCCCACTAAAAATGGAGAAAAGAAATTAGGAAAAATTAAAGAAGGAGAAATAGCAGTAGTTATAAAGGCAAGAAGTGTGGGTTCTTTGGAAGCTCTTTTGGGAAGCCTGCCCCCAAGTATCGTTGTTATTGATTCGGGGGTAGGGGGCGTAATCGGTTCGGACGTTCTTGCCGCAAAATCTTCAAACGCCTGGATTTTTGCATTTGAAGCGGATGTTTCTTCCAATGTGGCAAAACTTGCAGAAAGCGAAGGCGTTCATATCGAAAAATTTGAAGTAATCTATAAACTGCTCGAAAGACTCGGGGAACTTCTTAAAAAGGGGCAGGTTGAAATTTTGGGCAAGGCAGAAATACTTGCGGTATTTCCTTTTAACAACAAGAGGGTAGCGGGGTGCAAGACTTTCGAGGGGAAAATATCCAAAAACGACAACATAATCGTAACAAGAGGAGAAAAAGAAATCGGTCTGGCGAAAGCCGTTTCCATGAAGAGGCAAAAAAACGAGTTAACGGAGGCAAAAGCTGGCGAAGAATTCGGCGTTATTTTTGAACCCCAGCTTGATTTTGAGATAGGCGATGTGTTAGTATCCGTGCGCAAATGAACGAAAACCCTTTAGGCTCAATAATTGATTCATCCCGCTCAATCCTTATCTTTTTGCCCACAAAACCTTATTTCGACCAGGTGGCTGCCGGACTCGCCCTTTATCTTGTCCTAAGGGAGACAAAAGATACAACAGTAACCTGTCCTTCTCCCATGCTTGTTGAATTTAACCGCCTTGTGGGGGTCAATAAAGTAACTTCCGAGCTTGGAAACAAAAACTTGACCATCAGGTTTACCAATTACAAGGCGAGCGACATAGAAAAAGTAAGCTATGATATTGAGAATGGCGAATTTAGGTTGACCGTTGTTCCTAAGGCCAGCCTTGCTTCTCCCAAAAAAGAGCAGGTTGTTTTTGAATATTCAGGATTATCCGCAGACACAGTTATATTAATAGGAGGGGCTAACGAGACCCATTTTCCCGCCCTTTCTTCAAAAGATTTAGAGGGGTCAAGAATTATTCATGTAGGAACAAGGGCACTTTCGCTCTCTGGAGAGAAAGTGATGTCATTTGCAACCCCGGCATCTTCGATTTCGGAACTGGTGGCCACTTTAATTAATCAAAGCGGACTAAGACTTGATCAGGACAGTGCAACAAACCTATTAATGGGGATAGAAGAAGGAAGTCGGGATTTTAAGGGGCCGGACGTAAAACCCGAGACTTTTGAAATAGTTGCCCAACTTCTGAGGGCTGGTGGACAAAGAACGCCGAAAGAAAGAATCGAGAAAACTAATTATCCTCCAGGGGCAATTCCGGGCCAGGAAGTGGAAATTGAAAAGAAGGAAGAAGCTCCAAAAGACTGGCTGGAACCTAAAATATACAAAGGCACTTCAATTAGTTAACAATTGTAACTCCGAAAAAAATATGATATTATCGCTTTTGATGTAAGGAGACTTGCATCTTTGCTGTAAACAAGGTTTTTCCCTCGACTCCTTTGAGTCGCTCAGGATTTACTTTGTTTGACACGACTTATGGCGCTAAAATTAGAAGAAAAACAAGGTATTATAAAGAAGTTTGCACGAGAGAAAGGTGATACTGGTTCTCCTGAGGTTCAAATTGCACTCCTTTCAGAGCAAATTGATAAATTGGTCGGTCACCTTAAAGAGCATGCCAAAGATACCCATTCCCGCCGAGGACTTTTAGGGATGGTAGCCAAAAGAAGAAGATTGTTAACTTATCTTCGAAAGCGCGATGAGGAACGCTACAAAAGCCTCATTAAGGAACTCAAGTTAGAGAAATAAATTTTGATGAAAAAAATCGAAAAGAGTATTGATTTAGGGGGAAGAAAATTAACCCTAGCCACAGGAGTTTTGGCTGAACAGGCCGCGGGTAGCATCCTTGCTTCATATGGAGAAACCGTTGTTTTGGCAACGGTTGCAACTTCTAAACTCGCACAATATCTGGGTTATTTTCCTCTTACCGTTGAGTACCAAGAAAGGCTTTATGCCGGAGGAAGAATTAAGGGAAGCCGTTGGGTCAAAAGGGAAGGAAGACCCTCCGATGATGAGATTCTTTCGGCAAGACTCATAGACCGCTCAATTAGGCCCCTTTTTCCTCAAAATTACAAAAAAGACGTTCAGGTAATGGTAACGGTTCTTTCGGTTGATATCGAAAACGACCCCACCATTCTTTCTGCTATTGCGGCTAGCGCCGCAATCTCCATTTCCCCCATTCCCTGGAAAGGCCCGGTGGGTACTGTTAGGGTAGGTAAGAAAAACGGCACATACTTTACAAATCCTCTCGATTCCGAACTTCCTTTTAGCGAAATGGACCTCGTGGTTTCGGCAACAAAAGACGCGATTCTCATGATTGAGGCTGATGCCAAAGAGACAAGCGAAGAGGCAATTTTAGGAGGCATAGAGTTTGGCCAAAAAGAGGCAAAGAAAATTGTCGAAGCTATTGAGGAATTGACCAAAGAAGTTGGTGTCGAAAAAGAGCCCGCCCCAAAAGAGGCAGTTAGTGCTGACATTAAGTCGAAGGTCAAGAAACTTATCGCGGCAAAGGTAGAAGGCCTGATTGAGGGTATGGCAAAGCACGAAGGAGGGCTAACCGAACTGGACGAAATAAAAGCTGCGGTTGCGGGGGAACTTACGGAAGAAGAACCCCAAGTTGTTTTTGCCGCGGTTGAGAGTCTAGTCAAAGAAAAAGCCAGGGAAATGACCCTTAAGGGCAGACGGGTTGATGGCAGAAAAGTCGATGAAATAAGAGCCATTTCGGGGGAGGTAGGAGTTTTACCGAGAACCCACGGAAGCGCAATTTTTCAAAGGGGGCAGACACAGGTTTTAACAGTAACCACGCTTGGCGCCCCCTCTTTGGAGCAGCTTATAGAGTCTGCCGAGGGAGAAGAGTCAAAACGCTATATTCACCATTATTCCATGCCGCCTTATGCAACGGGGCAGACCGGAAGGGTGGGATATCCTTCAAGACGGGAAATCGGGCACGGAGCATTAGCCGAGAGGGCCTTAGAAGCGGTTATCCCTTCAGAAGAGAAGTTTCCTTACACAATTAGGGTGGTTTCGGAGGTAACGAGCTCAAACGGCTCAACATCCATGGCTTCGGTTTGTGGTTCCACTCTTTCCTTGATGGATTCGGGAGTTCCAATCGCCTCCCCGGTTTCAGGAATAGCCATGGGGATGGTTCTTGAGAATGAGAAAAACTATGTAATCCTCTCGGATATAACCGGAATGGAAGATTACATGGTTGGAGATATGGACTTCAAGATAGCGGGAACCGAAAAAGGTATAACCGCCCTTCAGCTTGACGTTAAAACCCTAAATTTGACTGCGCCGATTTTGGAGAAGGCCTTTGTCCAGGCAAAAAAAGGACGCACACACATTCTTAAAGCAATTTTGGAAATAATGAAAGAGCCTCGCGAAAAAGTTTCTATGTACGCTCCAAAAATCAAGGTCTTAAAGATTGCCCCCGAAAAGATAGGTGAAGTAATAGGCCCTGGCGGGAAAATAATTAGAAAGATTATTTCCGAGACCGGAGCCCAGGTTGAGGTAGAGGACGACGGAACCATAAATATTAGTGGTATGGCTGACGAGATGGTTCAGGCGGCGGTTAGCAGGATAGAAGGTTTGACAAAAGAAGTAGTTCCGGGGGAAATTTATGATGGAGAAGTTAAAAGGGTTCAGCCTTTCGGAGCATTTGTGGAGATTCTTCCCGGCAAGGAAGGCTTGGTGCATGTATCAGATATGAGAGAAGAATTTGTAAGCGACCCCAATCAAATTGTTAAAGTCGGAGACAAGGTTCAGGTAAGAGTTAAGGAGATAGACGAATTAAGACGAATTAATCTCTCCATGCTTTTGGACCCCTCCAAGGATAAACCCAAAGGTGAAAGAGGCGGCGGAAGGGGAGGGGGCGAAAGACCTCGTTTCCCAGGAAGGGGTTTTGAGAGAAGGCGAACCTCTGGTCCGCACTTTCCGACAAGTAGATTTGTCGACGGCCTGCGCCGTGGTAAAGTTAAGTAAATGGAAACTGCCGCTTCCGAGCTCGCTAAATTAAGCGAAAAAGTAAAATCTACCAAGATTCCTCCCAAGCTGGCGGAAGAAATAATAGTTAGGCTTGAACAACTTTCAAAATTGGTTAATTCACCCACATTCTTGCCCGAATTCGATAGGATTTCTAAATATATAGACTGGGTAACGGCTCTTCCTTGGGAGGTGCACACCCAAGACAATCTGGATTTGACACACGCAAGAGAAATTTTAGACAAAAATCACCAGGGTTTAATCGAAATCAAAGACAGGGTTTTGGAATATATTTCGGTAATGAAACTTAAACAGGAAAAAGGAGAAGGGCAGGAGATTTTTAGAGCTCCTATTCTTTGTTTTGTGGGACTGGTAGGAACCGGGAAAACCACCGTTGCGGGTTCTATCGCCGAAACCTTGGGAAGGCGCTTTGCCAGGATTCCTTTCGGCGGAATGGGGGACCCCCTCGACTTAAGAGGTCAGTCCCGAATTCATGCGGAAGCAGAACCTGGAAAAATAATCAAAGCTCTAAAAACTACCCAAAGCAAAAATCCTGTTATACTTCTTGACGAGATAGATAGGGTAACAGATGCGGGAAGAGCTTCCATTATGGGAGTTTTGGTTGAACTACTTGACCCGGAACAAAACCATACCTTTTCCGACCACTATCTAGACTATCCTTTTGATTTATCTGAAGTTCTTTTTATAGCAACCGCAAACAATACTACCAATATTTCTACGGCGGTTCTTGATAGATTGGAACCGATTGCAATGCCTTCTTATACTGATAGCGAAAAAATCTCTATCGGAGCAGATTATGTTCTCCCAAGGGTAGCAAAAGCGGCCGGAATTCCCGATGGGGCCTTAGTGATTGACCAAGAAGTTTGGCCCATGATTGTTAGGCCCTTGGGGTATGATGCGGGAATAAGAACCTTGGAGAGAACCATTGAGGCAGTCGTAAGAAAAGTAGCAAGAATGATGGTTGAAGGAAAAGGACAAAACTACCGAATCACAAAGGAGAACGTAAAAGAATTTTTACCACAATAATAATTAATTTTACAAGTTTTTCACGATTTTTCCCACATAAACATGCGTAAATTTGTTAGTTTCTCGAAGTTGTAAAAATGTCTAAAAAAGAAGAATTAGGGCGCCTAAAGAGCGAAATGGAGAAAACAAGCCTTCCTTTAAAAAAGGGAGCAACAAACTTGGTATTCGGGGGAGGAAAATTTACAAGAAGCAAACTAAAGTATTCTGTGAATGAAGACTTCTTCAATAAATGGTCTAGGGAAATGGCTTATATTTTAGGATTTACCTATGCTGACGGGAACGTCTATAAAACTTCTTTAACTTGGGAAGTTCAGATAAGAGACGATGATATTCTCAAAAAAATTAAAAAAGCATCGAAGGCTACTTATCCAATACAAAATAGATCTAACTCTTGGCGTTTAAGAATAAGTAATCAGATTTTAATCAATGGGGCTATTAAGAAAGGTTTGTTTCCCAAAAAGAATATGAGAAATGCCTTTCCAAAAATTCCCAAAAATTTTATAAAACACTTCATAAGAGGTTATTTAGACGGAGATGGATGGATAGTTGTTAGAAAAAATAGAAACGAAGTCGATATTGGATTTGCAAGTGGCAGAAGAGAGTTTCTTGATATTTTAAATAATACAATTAGCAAAATTCTGGATATTGTTCCTAGTAAAGTTAGGACAAAAATTAAAATAACCCCTCGAGGCATAACGGCGACAACCCATCAGTTAGAATTCTATTCTTCTAACGCAATTAAAATCGCTCGTTGGTTATACGGAGGTTTGAATAAAAAAGATCTTTACTTAGATAGAAAATACAATAAGTATATCGAGGCTAATAAGTTATATGATTTTCTAGAGTCTGGGACTAGAAAAGTTAGAATAATACAAGAAATGTTTGGTAGAAATATCAAAGAGATTCTTGACGAATTTTATAATGGGGAAAGTTTAGATGGAGTTAGTATTGCAAAAATCTTAGGTGTTCATTCTTCTTCCGTCTATCGATGGCTGGCAAGAACGGGTATAAAATATCCCGAAAAAAGAAAGGATAAATCGTTATGGACAATGCTTCAGAATTAAAGAAAATTAGAGAGACAATGGAGCAGGATAAAAGTTTGCCTTTGATTAAGAAACCAGAGGATATAATTCCAGGCGATGGAAATCCAGATGCAAAAATTGTATTTGTTGGGGAGGCAGGAGGCTATCATGAGTCTATACAAAGAAAACCTTTTGTTGGTAATGCCGGCATGCTTTTAAATCAGCTACTTCATTCTATTGAACTAGAAAGAAAAGGCGTGTACATAACCAATATGGTAAAAACCAGGCCACCCGAGAACAGGGATCCTCTTCCTGAAGAGTTAGAAGCTTTTGGCAAGTATTTAGACAAGGAAATTGAAATTATAAAACCGAAAGTTATTGTAACTCTGGGTCGATTTTCCATGGCAAAATTCCTGCCTGGGGTTAAAATCAGTATTGTTCATGGCAAAGTTTTCGATGTAAACTGGAAGGGAAGAGAAATAAAGGTTGTACCCATGTATCACCCGGCAGCTGCTTTAAGAAACGGAGAGGTAATGTTTCAAATAAAAGAAGATTTTTTGAAACTTCCCGAGTTATTAAAGGAACTAATATGAATGCTTTAAAGTTTATTGCTCTATCAGGTACTACCGGAGTCACACAAAACTTATATATTTACGAATACGAAAACGATTTAATCATCGTTGATTGCGGTGTGGGGTTTCCGGAAGCAGATATGTATGGGGTAGACCTCGTTATTCCGGATTTTACTTACATAAGAGAAAACGCAAGGAAGGTAAGAGCAATCTTAATATCGCATGGCCACGAAGATCATTTAGGGGCCCTGCCCTTTCTATTGAAAGAGATTAAAGCGCCCATTTATTCAACGAGGTTGGTTGCCGGGTTTATTGAAGATAAGTTTTTGGATTATGGAGTAAGGAATATGAAAGTAAACGTTTTCGACCCGGAAAGAGACGTGCTGACTTTCGGTTCCTTCAGAATTACCCCCTTTAGAGTCTCCCATTCGGTTCCCGATGGAGTGGGATTTGCAATAGATACCCCGGAAGGAAGAGCTTTCCACATTCCCGATTATAAATTTGACTGGACGCCGGTTGACGGTCGGCCTTTTGATGTGGGTAAGGTTTCGGCGCTAGCCTCGGAGGAAGTTCTGGCAGTTGCCTCCGATTGTATTGGGGCAACCACCCCGGGGTATACAGAAAGTGAGAGGGAAATTGAAGGCAAGATTGAAGAAATAGCCACTCATGCTAAAAGGCAGATTTTCTTTACGACAATTTCTTCCAATATTTCAAGAATGCAGCAAGCGCTAAACGTTGCGGGGCGTGCGGGAAGAAAAGCGGTTTTTATAGGCCGTTCAATAGAAAGAAAAGCGGAAATTGCAAGAACCTTGGGGTATTTGCACTACCCGAGAGAGCTGATTATTAACCCCAAACAGGCGAGAAAACTCCCTGTTGATAAAGTTATGTATATTATTTCCGGAAGTTACGGACAGACGGGGAGCGCTTTATATAGGGTTGCCCTTAAAGAGCACGATTTTCTTTCTTTGCAAGAAGGCGACGTCGTCATTTTTTCTAGCGACCCGGCCCCGCCCGGCTCAAAAGCTAACGTGGATTTTGTAGTTGATAAACTTATCGAAGCCAATGCCAACGTTCATTATTACGACATGCAGGAAGACCTCCACGTTTCGGGCCACGGTAGCCAAAAAGATATAGAAATGCTTTTTGCCCTTCTTAAACCTAAGTATTTTATCCCCATAGGAGGAACAATAAGGCACATGAGAGCCTATTCCCTTATTGCCCAAAATATGGGGGCTAAGGCCGGCGATGTTTTTGAGCTTACTCCGGGGCAATTTGTCGAGTTTAGAGGAAAATCAGCCAAAATAGCAGGAAAAATTCCGGTTAAGGATGTTTTGGTAGACGGGCTTGGCATAGGAGATGTGGGCAATGTGGTTCTAAGGGACAGGCAAATTTTGGCCAAAGACGGAATAGCAATTGTACTTCTTACTTTAGATAGGCAGGAAGGAAGATTGATATCGGAGCCCGAAGTAATAAGCCGCGGATTTGTTTACGAAGGTAAAAATAAAAGACTCTTGGGACTTGCGGGAAGCTTACTTGCTAAAGAACTGGCCAGGAAACCCAGGCTTGACCCGAAACTTGTCAGAGACTCTTCAATTGATTTTTTGGAAAGATACTTCTTTGACCAAACAGGCCGGCGCCCCATGATTTTGCCAGTAGTTGTAGAAGTTTAGGCAAAACCATCCTGAGCGAAGTCAAAAGATGATTCTTCCTGTTGTTGTAGAGGTTTGAGGGTATAATGTATTTGGAAAATGAAGAGAAGAAGATTCACAAAAAGAGCCTTCAAACTTAGACTCAAAAGGGCAACCGTATTCTCGATTGCGCAGGTATTCTTTTTCACACTTTCCTTCTTGATTCTTATTTCCTTCTCAAGGCAGGGGCTCATTTTGATAAAATTTAACGACTTTCTAACTTCTTCCTTCTCTTGGGCAACGATTTTTCTTCCTTTTATCTTCCTTTCTTTTGCTTTCATGCTTTCCAAAATCAAAATCCCGCTTTCTCAACCCAATGTGGTTGTAGGGAGTCTTCTTTTTTTTGTTTCGGTTGCAGCGATTGGCAAAGCCGGTAGGCTGGGAGTAATTGCTTGGGAGGGGGTTTCTTCTTTAATTACTCCGGTCGGGGCTTTCATTGTTCTTTTCGGAACTTCGGTTGTTGGACTTATTATTCTTTTTAACACCTCTTTTGATGCGGTTTTTAAACTCCTGGGCGCTATTTTTAACCAAGCCAGGGCTTATATTTTCGGTGAAAGCAGGTTTGATAAAGTCATTACCCGCGGCCAGCTTAAAGTTTCGGGAGGACCCCCTACTTCCACTTTGGCCAAAAATGCCCCCAGGGAGCCTTTGGCACCGAAGCTTGTAAGTAATGTCCCAGGAGAGCAAATAGTTTGGAAATACCCACCCCTTGAGCTTTTGAGCGACATTGAGGGAGGCAAAGCAGACAGGGGTGACATTAAAGGGAACGCTGCCATTATCGAAAAAACCCTGGAAAGTTTTGGAATTACTGCCAGGGTGGTTGAGGTCAATTTGGGACCGGCCGTAACCCAGTACGCGCTTGAGGTTGCTCTAGGAACCAAGCTTTCAAAGATTACGGCTCTTGAGCGGGATTTGGCTCTTGCACTGGCTGCGCCAACGGGAACAATTAGGATTGAAGCGCCCATTCCTGGAAGAAGTTTGGTCGGAATTGAACTTCCTAACCGCTCTCCCGAGTTTGTACCCTTAAAGAAAATGATGGAATCGGACGCCATGAGGCAGCACGCCTCGAAGTTGGCAGTTTCTTTGGGACTTGATGTTTCGGGTAAACCCATTGTTACCGAAATAGGAAGAATGCCCCACGTTCTAGTTGCGGGGCAGACCGGTTCGGGAAAAAGCGTTTGCATAAATTCTTTCTTGGCCTCTATTCTTTTCAGGGCTACCCCATCCGAAGTAAAATTCATACTCGTTGACCCCAAAAGGGTGGAGTTGACAGGATATAACGGAGTTCCGCACCTTCTCTCTCCGGTAATAGTTGACCCGGAAAGAGTTATTTCGGCTCTTCGCTGGATACTCTCCGAAATGGACAGGCGTTATAAGCTTTTCGCCCAAGCTGGAGCAAGAAATATAGACGGCTATAACGAAATGTCGGGTTTCCAGGCCCTTCCTTATATAGTACTTCTCATTGACGAACTTGCAGACATAATGCTTTTTTCTCCGGTTGAGGTTGAAGATGCAATTACAAGAATTGCCCAAATGAGCCGGGCAACGGGAATACACATGGTTCTGGCAACACAGCGGCCGTCCGTCGATGTTATTACCGGACTTATTAAGGCAAACATTCCTTGTAGACTAGCTTTTGCGGTTTCTTCCCAGGTAGACTCAAGAGTTATATTAGATACCCAAGGAGCAGAAAAACTTTTGGGTAGAGGAGACATGCTTTATCTTCCTCCGGAGCAGGCAAAACCCATCAGAATTCAAGGCTCGTTCATTTCGGACAAGGAAATAAATGCGCTTGTCTCCTTCCTTAAGAATCAAGGGGTAACACCCCAATATACGGAAGAGGTCACAACCATGACAAAATCCGGCATGGCTCCGGTAGCGGGTCTAGCGGACGTCGACCCGCTTTTTCAGGGAGCAGTTAGAGAAGTATGTCAATATGATAGGGCCAGTGCTTCCCTTCTACAAAGAAGACTTTCCATAGGGTATGCTAGGGCCGCAAGAATTATTGACCAGCTGGAAGCAGCAGGAGTTGTGGGACCCGCGGAAGGCTCAAAACCAAGAGAGGTTTTAATCCGAAATGCAGAAGAATTCTTGGCTGCCTCGCAAACGCCACAAGAACCCGCAAGTTAAATGAAAACCATTGGAAGGGCGATAAAAGAAGCCCGCACAAAAAAAAGATATTCTTTGTCCAAACTTGAGGATGTGACAAAGATAAAAAAGGATTTTATCGAGGCTCTCGAGAAAGAAAATTGGAAGGACGCTCCCGACTTTCCGGTTCTTGTAGGTTTTGTCAAAAGCATTGCCGGGGTTCTTGGGACGAGCGAAAGAAGTCTTCTCGCCTTACTTCGCCGCGATTATCCCCCAAAAGCCCTCTCCATTAATCCCAAGCCTGACATTGAGAATAAATTAGTTTTTAGCCCCAAACTTACTTTTGCCGTGGGAGTAGGGATTATCGTGGTCCTTCTTCTTGGGTATCTTATTTTTCAGTATGGAACATTTGTTGCCCCCCCATCCTTAAGTGTTTCTGAACCCAATGAGGGACAGATAATTACTGAAAGGCTAGTTAGAGTTTCTGGAAAAACCGATTCTGACGCAATAATAAAGATAAATAACCAACCCGTACTTCTTGATTCCGAAGGAAATTTTGTAGCCGAGATTGAAATATTCGAGGGAACGAGTGAAATTGAGGTCAAAGCCCAATCTAGGGCTGGAAAAGAAACCGTTGTTCGTCGTAAGATAAAACCTGAACTATAAAACAGAATGGACGGCGTTCAAATTTTACTCGTAATAGTAGTAATTTCTCTTACAATTCTTCTTATCGTTGTTGGCGCTCAAGTTCTTCTAATCATTATTGACCTAAGGCGCGCGATAAAAAGATTAAACAGTATTCTGGAAGACGCGATTTTGGGTGGGGGCCTGATAAGACCGGAAAAGTTAACTGGCGTAATCGAAATTCTTCGCAAAACAAAAAAACTGGAGAGCTTAGGGGAAACTTCTACACAGACTCAATCGAAGTAGGGTCCGAAGGATTATCTAGTAGTGCTTTCAATCTACTCCTCAGACCGTCTAGTTTTTCCAGAATTCTCGCCTTGTTTATATGTTCCCACTGCCTTACTAGGGCCGAGGGTAAGGAAGGAACGTCAATGGTGTTATATGCCTCGAGAGGTGATCTCCCGGCGAGAAATTCCCTGGTGGCTACTTGGATCTTTAACTGAGCCTCGACAGTCATGGCGTAAGTATATCCCAGCCCTTGGTAAAGTCAATAAAATAGCTCATTGTAGATAACATAATCCTCACAAGTTATAATCTAGTCGATGAGCACGGACGAAATAAGAGAGAAATTCTTGAAATTTTTTGAAGAAAGGGGACACGCAAGAATTGAGCCTTCCCCATTGGTTTTAGAAGACGACCCCACCACCCTATTCACTTCCGCGGGTATGCAACCCCTTGTTCCGTACTTAAAGGGTGAACCCCACCCTAAGGGAAAAAGACTGGTTAATATACAGCCAAGCTTTCGAACCGTAGACATTGATGAAGTTGGCGACAATCGCCACTTAACTTTTTTTGAAATGCTCGGAAATTGGTCTTTAGGAGATTATTTCAAAAAAGATCAGCTTGAGTGGTGCCTCGAGTTTTTTGTAGAAGAGTTGGGTCTTGCCAAAGATAAACTTTGGGTTTCGGTTTTTAAAGGTTCGAAGGAAGTTCCAAAAGATGAGGAGTCTATAGAAATTTGGGAAAGTCTGGGTATTCCAGAAGAAAGAATCCGAGCTTACGGGGTAGATAAAAATTGGTGGAGCCGGAGCGGAACACCTGAGGCGATGCCGACTGGAGAAATCGGCGGGCCGGATTCTGAGGTTTTTTTCGACTTCGGCACGACACATGACCCCAAATTCGGCAAAGTTTGCCACCCCAATTGTGAGTGTGGAAGGTTTATAGAAATCGGCAACTCCGTGTTTATTCAGTATCAAAAGAATGGGGACGGAAGTTTATCGGAGCTTTCGCAAAAGAATGTGGATTTTGGAGGAGGACTCGAAAGAATAGCGGCCGCAGTCAATAATACCCCCGATATTTTTCAGACAGAGATCTTTAAACCAACAATTGCAAAACTCGAAGAGGAGACAAAAAACAAATACGGAGAGGCCGAAGAAAAAGACAGGAGGTTCAGAATTATTGCCGATCATTTAAGAGCAGCGGTTGCCATTGCCTCGGAAGGAGTTTACCCGAGCAATAAGCAGCAGGGCTATATTTTAAGGCGCCTAATAAGAAGGGCGGCCTTGAATTTGCAGAGGCTTTCTAGTTCCTCGGCTCTTAAAATTTCCGAGGAGGTCGTTAAGAATCTTACCGAAAAGGAGGAGATGGCAACGCTTATTGGAGAAGAAGTTGGCAAGTTCGAAAAGGCATTGAAAAAAGGAGAGGATATGGTTAAGGGTGACCCAAAAATGGACCCCTTTGACTTATATCAATCCTACGGTATTCCTTATGAAGTTTCGGAAGAGCTATTTGGAGATGCAGGAAGAAAACTCACCGGAAAAGACAAAAAGGATTTCGAAGAGAAACTTGCAAAACACCAGAAACTTTCAAGAGAGCTCTCGGCCGGGGTTTTTAAAGGAGGTCTTGCCGATACTTCCGAGCAGGTTGTTAGGCTCCATACCGCAACCCATCTTATTCACGCGGCGTTAAGAAAAGTTTTGGGAGAGAGTGTTTCCCAGAAAGGCTCAAATATTACGGCCGAGAGGTTGAGATTTGATTTTTCGCATCCACAGAAACTAACGGACACAGAGATTAAAGAGGTTGAGAAATTGGTTAACGAGGTGGTCGAGAAAAACCTGCCTGTTTCTTTTGAGGAGGAGGGTTTGGATGAAGCCATTGCCGAAGGAGCTTTGGCGTTTTTTGGTGAAAGATACGCAGGGAAAATTAAAGTCTATACGATAGGCCCTTCGACAGGCTCAGGGTCTCCTTTCAGCAAGGAGATTTGCGGAGGACCCCATGTAGCCCATACCTCCGAAGTCGGGCGTGTTAGAATAGTTAAGCAAGAGAAGCTGGGCACGGGTGTAGTCAGAATTTACGCCACGGCCGAGTAAATTATGAACCTCAAGGAATTTTTGGCGAAAGGCGGCAAAAACGGCGAGTTCTACTGGGCTCTAGTTATTGAGCCGGGTTGGATTCAGGCTGGAATTTGGCAAATAATTGCCGAAAAGGCAGAAGTTATTTCCGTTAGCCCCCCCGCAGCCTGGGAGGTAGACGAGGAATTAATAGGAGCAGCCGACACCGCCCTCTCTGCCGCTATCCAAACCCTTCCTGAGAATGTTAGCGAGCCCCAAAAAACTGTCTTTGGTGTTCCCCCTTCTTGGGTTTCTGAAGGACAAATCAAAAAAGAACACCTTGATGCGATAAGAAAAATTTGTGCAGATTTGTCTTTGGAACCGTCGGGTTTTGTAGTTTTACCTGAGGCAATTGCACACTATTATAAATCGCAAGAAGGCTCTCCTTTAAACGCAATAATTTTGGGAGTAGGAAGCGAGAACCTTGAGGTTGCGGTTTTTAGGCTGGGTAATTTATCGGGGAACTCGGTCATTGCAAGAAGCGTTTCGGTTTCCGACGACGTTATTGAAGGCCTTGCCAGGTTTGCATCAAGTGAACCTCTCCCTTCGCGTATTCTTATCTATGATGGAAAAGAAGGGGAGCTCGAAGACGTAAGACAGGCCCTTCTCGATACTTCATGGGATGAACACGAAAACACAAAATTCTTGCATACCCCCAAGATTGAAGTTATTGACCCCAATAAAAAAGTGTTGGCAACTGCTCTGGCGGGCGCCTCCGAGATTGCCAATGTTTCCCAAATAGAAACAGTTAAAAAAGGTTATAGGGAAGAGAGTGAAGTAGAGGGAGAGGTAGAGAATATAAGCGAGCCTAAGGAGGAAGTTTCTGCGAAAGACCTGGGTTTTCTGGTAGGAGAGGACGTTGCCAAGGAAAAACCCCAAGAAATTCTGCCCATGCAAACGGTTCAGGAAAAACCTTTCTTTCAGAAAGTTTCACCCATAGGTTTTTTGGAAAAAATAAAATTGGCGGCAACATCTTTTCTTTCCAGGTTAAGGATTAAAAAAGAAGGGATTCCGGGAGCACCAAGTAGGAGGGTTTGGTCGGTTGGTCTTGTTGTTTTAGGTCTTCTTTTGATTACTGGTTTTATTTACTGGTGGTTTTTCCCTAAAGCGGTGGTAACGGTTTATGTTGCCCCGAGAAGACTTGAGGAGGAAATTACACTTATTGTCGACGTCGATGCCGACTCTCCGAATTTTTCGGAAAGGATTCTACCCGGCGAAGTTATCGAGACAGAAGTATCCGGAGATAGGACTAAATCAACTACGGGTACAAAGGTTATAGGGGAAAGAGCAAAGGGGACGGTAAAAATTCAAAACGGTTTAGCAACCACCATAAATCTATCTGCAGGGACGATACTTGTTTCTTCCGGGGACCTACGCTTTACTTTGGACAAAGCCGCTTCCGTTTCTGCCGCCCTTTCGCCTTCGGAGCCTGGAGTAGCCAATGTTGAAGTAACAGCGGCTAATATAGGGGCCGAGTATAACCTTGTAAAAGACGAGAGCTTCAAGGTAGGCAATTATCCAAAGGCGGAAGTTGACGCAATTTCTCTCGCTGACCTTACGGGAGGTTCAAGTAGAGACATATCGGCGGTTTCCAAGGAGGATGCGGAAACCCTTGAGGAAGATTTAACCGAAGAGCTAATAGAAAAAGCCAAGAATGAACTTGCCGCTATGGTTGCCTCGGATAAATTCTTTATAAAAGACGTAATTATCACAGAGGCTACCAGCAAAGCCTTTAGCAATAAAGTTGGGGATGAGGCCTCAAGCCTTAAGCTGACATTGACTCTTTCGACAAAGGGATTGGTGGTAGGTAGGCAACACCTTTTTGACTTTGCCAGGGAGGATTTAAAGGACAAGGTTTCTTCCGGCTTTGTTTTGCGGGACGAGCAGCTTTCGGCAGAATTTGGACTTAGGGATGAGTCGGGGGCAGAATTTGAACTCGAAGGATCATTTGTTGCCAACCTTTTGCCTGAAGTAAAACCCGATGAGCTCGCCGAGAAAATAAAAGGAAAATACCCGCCCTTGGCAGAGAGCTACTTAACTTCGATACCGGGTTTTAGCCGGGCAGAAATTAAACTCAAGCCGCGTTTCCCAGGTAGACTTGGAACGCTTCCACGGCTTAGCAAAAATATAACAATTGAGGTATCGGCCGAAAGATAGCAATGAAGAGTGGAATATTACTAAAAATTTCTGCTATCATTTCCGGCATTTCAGGAATAATTATTTTAGCCGGAGTTTTAGCTCCTATACTTTTTTACGAAGCCTCTCCCATAAAAGGAAATCCCGACATAGTTAGTCCCCTCCCGGAGAAAGAAGTAAAAGGAAGTGTCGGAGAAATAGACTATACGAAAGCAAGCAACTGGTTTGTGGGAGGGGCCAGAAGCGAAGATTTTAATAACGAGAAAATTAGTTTTTATACCCTTTCAATCCCAAAACTAAAAATAGAAAATGCAACGGTTGCAATAGGCGGAGAAGATTTGTCAAAATCCCTTATTCAATATCCAGGAACGGCGACTCCGGGAAAGCGGGGGAACTCAGTTATTTTTGGCCATTCAATATTGCCAATTTTTTTTAATCCGAAGGATTACATTTCTATCTTTTCAACCCTCCCAACCCTTAAGAAAGGGGACGAAATAAATATTAACTATGACGGTATTTCCTATAAATTCCGCGTCGAAGACATGTTTGAAGTAGCCCCCACAGATATTCAAGTTTTGGAGCAAAACTCAGCCGATTCTTTCCTGACCTTAGTCACTTGTGTACCGCCCGGAGACCCCAGAAAAACAAGAAGATTAATAGTTAGAGCCCGGGTAGTTTAGCTAATTAAAATGAAAATATTGGGGATAGATTATGGCAGAAAAAAGATGGGGCTTTCTATAGCCACGGGGAAACTAGCAGAACCCTATAAAGTTATCAGGATTCAAGAGGAGGAGGATGCAACTGCCAAAATTGGAGAGATTGTTAAGGAGGAAGGGGTAGATGAAATAATCGTCGGGATTTCGGAGGGAGCGATGGGGGAAGAAACAAGATCTTTTGGGAAAAGGCTTTCGGGCCGTCTTGGAATAAATGTAGAATTTTGGGATGAGACGCTTTCTACCCAGGATTCCCAGACTTTGTCAATTGAGGCGGGCCTATCAAGGAAAAAAAGGAAGGGTCTTGAGGATGCATTTGCCGCAACCGTTATGTTACAATCCTATTTAGAAAGAAGATACGATGTTTAAAAATGTTATCGCTCCCATTCAAGCCTGGCTCCTTTCTCAAAAAAGGTGTGTTGGTTGCGGGAGGGAACTATCAATCGGGAAAGAAGAAGACAGAAAAGACGCAACGGTGAAAGTGACTTGCGAATGCGGCCGAATATTTATTTTAGACTCCAAAACCAAGAAATATAGAAGAGCCCTTCTGGAAGAAGTTTAATGAAGCGTTTCTTATTCCTCCTTTTAATTTTCGTTGCCCTAGTAACCGGGGGAACATTTTGGTGGTATTCAGTTGCCAAACCTCCTTCGGCCGATACGCCCTCAAGAGATTTCCTGATTGTTAAAGGCTCCTCCGCCTCTCAAATCGGCAATAAGCTAGAAAAAGAAGGTTTCATCAGAAACGCATTAGCGTTCAAAATTTATGTTCAGGTTTCGGGTAAGGCCAGGAGTATTCAGGCCGGAGAATACAGACTTTCTCAAAGCTATTCTCTTTTTAAGATGGTGGATGAACTTACCCAGGGCCCCGCAGAAATTTGGGTGACTATACCGGAGGGCTTAAGACGGGAGGAAATTGCCGAAAGGTTTGCCTCGGCTTTTGGCCAGGGAGAAGGCTTTACCCGGGAATTTTTGAGTGCCACAAGGGATATTGAGGGCTTTTTATTCCCGGACACTTACCTTTTCCCCAAAGATTCTTCTCCCTCTTCCGTGGTTAATAAAATGAGGTCGACATTTGATATTAAAACCGCAGAGCTTAATGAGGGAATCAAGACTTCCGAACTAACCTTAAGGGAAATTGTAATACTTGCATCGATAATCGAAAGGGAAACGGGGACCCCCGGTGAGAGGCCGATAGTTGCCGGGGTACTAATTAATAGACTCAATATTGGAATGGGTCTTCAGGCGGATGCGACAGTTCAGTACGCCGTGGCCACGGCCGGGAACTGGTGGCCTATTTTGATCAAGGACGACCTGCAAGTTAATTCGCCGTATAATAGCTATCGCTTCCGCGGCCTTCCGCCAGCCCCCATTGCCAACCCCGGTCTTTCTTCAATTACGGCCGCGGTTTTTCCCGAGGACAGTAGCTACCTCTACTATCTCCACGATTCCAAAGGCCAGGTCTATTTTGCCAGGACATTAGCGGAGCATAACGAAAACGTCAGGAAGTATTTAGGGAATTAACGGGATTTACTTCTTGACAAGGCAAGTGCCTACTATATAATCCCAACTTAGGCGTACGAACGTACGCACTCCGCGCGTCGAATACGCGGACTTTTTGTTGTCGTTCCAGTCCCTAATGACCGCCAAAATCCTAAAAACTCGCAGAAATTTTGGAAAAGAAGAAAAAGGATTACCTAAACTAGACCTTTCTTTGGTACAGAAAGAATCTTGGCAGTGGTTTCTGACCGAAGGAATTGCCCAAGAACTCATCGAAATTTCTCCAATAGACGACTTTACCGGCAAGAACTGGCAGCTTGTTCTAGGCGAACACGCCCTGGGTGCTCACTCAATCCCCCCAAGACTTGCCCAGGCAAAAGGACTTACATTCTCTTCCCCCTTAAAAATTAAAGCAACTCTAATCAATAAAAAAACAGGTAAAGAAATAAGTCAGGAGGTTTTTCTGGGAGACCTTCCCCAAATGACTTTACGGGGAACTTTTATCATAAACGGCATCGAAAGGGCTGTAATAAACCAGATAGTTCGTTCCCCGGGAGTTTATTTTTCGGGTGAGCTGGACCCATCGAGCGGCCGAATGCTATATAAAGCAGAAGTTCGACCCCTTCACGGCTCTTGGCTTGAGTTTGAAGTCGGAAAAAACGATGTTATAGCGGCAAGGATTGACAGGCGAAGAAAAGTTTTGGCAAGCGTTTTGCTTCGAGCCATGGGAGTTGAATTTGACAGCGAAATAGCCGCTCTCTTTAAAGAGATAGACGAAGGCGCCCAGCACAAATATATAGCCGCAACTCTCGAAAAAGACCCCACCAATTCTCAAGAAGAAGCAGTTCTTGAGATCTATAAAAAACTTAGACCCGGAGAGCCCGCAATTCTCGAGAATGCCCAGTCTCTTTTTGACTCCCTATTTTTCGACCACAGAAGATACGACTTGGGAAAAGTCGGAAGATTCAAAATTAATAAAAGACTGGGACTCACAGTTGCTAATGAAAAATCCACCTGGGTTCTAACAAAACAGGACATAATCGGAACAATCTCATACCTAATTAAGCTTCAAAACGGCGAAGGTAGGGTTGACGATATTGACCACCTTGCCAATAGACGGTTAAGAAGAGTGGGAGAGTTAGTTGCCACAAATGCTTTTAGGGTGGGACTATTAAGACTCGAGCGCTCAGTTAAAGAGAAAATGAGTCTAATCTCGGCGGATGACAGGCCGCTTCCGGCAACCCTCATTAATGCCAGGCCCCTAATTGCATCCTTAAACGAATTCTTCCGCTCAAACCAACTTTCCACAATACTGGATGATACCAATCCTCTTTCGGAGATAGATAACTTGAGGCGTGTTTCGGTTTTGGGGCCGGGAGGAATAAATAGAGAAAGGGCCAGTTTCTCCATAAGAGACGTCAACTCTTCCCAGTACGGAAAAATTGACCCGGTGCGCTCTCCCGAGGGACCAAATATTGGTCTTGTTACATACTTGGCACTTTACGCCAAAGTTAATGAGTTCGGATTTTTGGAGGCTCCCTATAGAAAAGTAGAAAAAGTCAAGAAAGGAAGAGAGACAAAAGTAAAAGTTTTAGACGAAATAGTTTATCTTTCGGCGGACGATGAAGAAGAACACTATATTACCCACTCTGGAGTTAATGTCGACGGCCGCGGATACATAACCGATGAGAGAGTTGCTATAAGACACAAAGGAACATTTACCGAAGGTCCCGCCGAACTCGTTGACTTTATAGACATTAGCCCAAGACAGGTGATTGGAGCATCTGCCTCTTTAATTCCTTTTTTGGCACACGACGAAGGAAACAGGGCCCTAATGGGATCTAACATGCAGTGTCAGGCGGTTCCCTTGGCAAATCCGGAATCTCCAATAGTAGGAACAGGGATGGAGGCCGAAATCGCACAAGCAATGGGCAGGGTTATTCGGGCCCGCCACGCAGGTATAGTTGAATATGTCGATGGGGAAAGAATAGAAATCAAACTTGATAAAAATGCAGAAGAGCAGGCGACCGAAGACATCGAAATTATCGATGGGGGTAAGAAGGAAGTCTATTATTTAATGAAATTTAAAAGAACTGCCCACTCCACTTGCTACAACCAAAGAGCAGTTGTTAAAGCCGGAGAGAAAGTAAAAGCGGGAGAGCTTCTTGCCGACGGACCCGCTTGCGAGCAGGGTGAGCTTGCCTTAGGACGTAACTTGGTTGTTGCCTACACTTCTTTCGGAGGCTACGGTTTTGAAGACTCCATTTTGGTAAGCAACAGACTTGTTAAGGATGACCTTTTAACCTCGATTCATATAGAGGAGTACGAAGCAGACATTGTTGATACCAAGCTTGGCCCGGAGGAGCTGACTCGCGACATTCCAAACGTAGCAGAAGCCGAGCTGGCAAATCTTGCCGAGGACGGAATCGTTGTAATCGGTGCCGAGGTAGGCCCCAACGACATTTTGGTCGGTAAAATCGCACCCAAAGGGGAGACGGAATTAACCGCAGAAGAAAGGCTCCTAAGAGCCATTTTCGGAGAAAAGGCTCGAGAGGTAAGAGACACCTCCCTGAGAGTTCCCCATGGAGAAAAAGGAATAGTCGTTGACGTTTCAATTTTAGATAAAGACAAGGGGGATGAGCTTGGCCCGGGAGTCATTAAGAGGGTAATTGTAAGAGTTGCCCAAATGAGAAAAATTACCGTGGGAGATAAAGTTGCCGGTAGACACGGAAACAAGGGAGTTATTGCAAAAATAATGCCTGTTGCCGACATGCCCTACTTATCGGACGGCACCTCGGTTGACATTATTGTTTCTCCCCTCTCGGTTCTTGCCCGAATGAACTTGGGCCAGCTCCTCGAGTGCCATCTTGGTTGGGCTCTTTCCAAAAAAAGGCAAAAGGCGGGACTACCCGTTTTTGACAAAATAAATGAAGAGGTAGTTAGTAAAGAACTCTTAAGTGCTGGCCTTCCGGTTTCTGGCAAAACAAGGCTTTACGATGGAAGAACGGGAGAGCCTTTTAAAGAAGACACTGTGGTCGGGGTAGGATACATAATGAAGCTTACCCATATGGTTGAGGACAAGACCCACGCCCGTTCAACCGGTCCATACTCATTGGTTACACAACAACCTCTCGGAGGAAAGGCCCAGATGGGTGGACAGCGCCTTGGGGAGATGGAGGTTTGGGGACTTGAAGCACACCGCGCCGCCTATGTTTTGCAGGAAATGCTTACCATAAAATCCGATGACATAGTAGGACGCGCAAGGGCGTTTGAAGCAATAGTCAAAGGAACGGATATACCCGAAGCAACGGTTCCCGAGAGCTTTAAAGTTCTAGTTAGAGAGCTTAACTCTCTGGGACTTTCTATAGACGCTAAAGGTGCGGTTATCTCCAAAGGGGAAGAAGCTCCTATCACGGAAGGGGCAGAACTTGCCGCCGCGGCCGGCGCCGAAGTTGTTCCCACAGAGGTAAAGGAGGATTCAGTCTAAAATGGAACCATTATCAGACCTTAGAACCCTGGCGGATTTTAAGAGCCTTCTAATTAGGCTTGCCTCCCCTGAAGATATCAGGAAGTGGTCTCGTGGGGAAGTTACGAAGCCGGAAACAATAAACTATCGAACCTTAAAGCCGGAAAAAGACGGTCTTTTCGACGAAAGAATCTTTGGCCCCACAAAGGATTGGGAATGTTACTGCGGGAAGTATAAAAGGATTAGATATAAGGGAGTGATTTGTGATAAATGTGGCGTTGAGGTAACCCAGAGTAGGGTCAGGCGCGAAAGAATGGGTCATATTACATTGGCCACCCCGGTTGTTCATGTCTGGTTCTTTAAGGGAGCTCCTTCTAAAATCTCTCTTCTTTTGGGAATAGCACCAAGGGCAATTGAACAGGTAATTTATTTTGCCAAGTACCTAGTTGTTGAAGTTGACGAAAAGGGCAGAAAAGAGGCTGTCAAAAATCTTGAAAAAGCCAAGGACGAAAGACTTAGGGATATTTCTTCGGCCTTTAACGAAAGAAAAGAGACATTGAAATCCGAGGCCAATGAAGCAAAGGAAAAGATCAAAGGGAAAATTAAAGACAAAGAACAGTCGGCACTTGCTTTATCCGAGGTGGATCTTGACTTTAGGAAAAAAGAAACGGCTCTATCCGAAGAGGAGAAGAGTACGGGGGAAAAGATCAGCCAGCTTTTTGATAACCTCATTTCCCTTGTTAGGGCAATTAAGCCCCTAAGCGTTCTTTCCGAGGAAGAGTACGACGAACTCTCGGTCCACGGAGCCGTTGAGTTTATGGTTACCAAGATGGGGGCGGACGCTGTCCTTTCTGCCATTGAAAAGATTAATTTAGAAGAACTGGCTGCTGCCTTGAGAAAAGAGATAGACGAGCTTAAAGGTTCTTCTCCCCGCTATGTAAAAGTTGCCAAGAGGCTAAAGCTGGTAGATGGGCTTAGGAGGGCCAAAATAGACTCCTCATGGATGGTTCTTAAGGTTCTCCCCGTCCTTCCTCCGGACCTGCGTCCCATGGTTCAGCTTTCTGGGGGACGATTTGCGACAAGCGACTTAAACGACCTATATAGACGGGTTATTAATAGAAACAATCGCCTGAAGCACTTAATTAGCCTTGGGGCACCGGAGATAATTCTTCGAAATGAAAAAAGAATGCTCCAGGAGGCCGTGGACTCGCTCATCGACGCATCGCAAAGAAAAGCGGTTAGGCGTGGGCGAGGAAGACAAACCCTGCGTTCCCTTTCCGACATGCTTAGAGGAAAACAGGGAAGATTTAGGCAAAATCTTCTGGGCAAGCGCGTTGATTATTCGGGAAGAAGCGTTATTATAGTTGGACCCGAACTTTCCCTAACCCAGTGCGGACTTCCTAAAGAAATGGCCATCGAGATGTTTAAGCCTTTTGTACTAAGGGAAATGATAGCCAGGGGAATTGCCCCCAACGTCAAAAGTGCCAAGAATATGCTTGATAGACGCCCGCCCGAAGTCTTCGATATTTTGGAAGAAATTACAAAGGATCACCCGGTTCTTCTCAACCGTGCCCCGACCCTGCACAAACTCTCAATACAGGCCTTTTACCCGGTATTGATTGAAGGAAGCGCCATAAGAATTCACCCCGCAGTTTGCTCAGGATTTAACGCGGACTTTGACGGAGACCAAATGGCGGTTCATGTTCCCCTTTCTCAAAAAGCAATCGACGAAGCCAAAAACTTGATGCTACCGACCCACAATCTTTTAAGGCCTGCGGACGGCTCGCCAATTGCAACCCCGGCATCAAAAGAGATGGCCCTGGGTGTCTATTATCTAACCAGCGAAGACACGAGAATTACACCGAGTGAGAGTGTTTTTTCTGACAAAAACGAAGCCATTTTTGCCTATCAGGCAAGGAAGGTGGAACTAAGACAGAGAATTACGGTAAGAGTAGAGAAAAAACTAGTCGAAACAACTGTAGGCCGAATACTTTTCAACGAGGTTCTTCCCGAAGGATTCGACTTTGTCAATGAGCCGGTAAACTCCCCCGTCATCAAGAAAATCTTTACCCAAGCTTATGCAACCGTCGAAAAAGACAAAGTGGTCGAGATGGTAGACGCAATCAAAAACCTCGGATTTTTCGGAGGAACGATTTCAGGACTATCTTTCGGCATGAGCGACGCCCAGATTTTGCCCGAAAAGAAAACAATTCTTAAAGATGCCGAAGCAAGAATAAAAGAAATAGAAGCCAACTTCGAGCAGGGACTAATTACGGCAGAAGAAAAAAGAAGACTCTCACAGGAGGTTTGGATTGAGGCCACCGAGGATCTTGCCGATAAGACTTGGAAGTCTATGGATGTAAATTCTCCGATTCGGGTCATAATTGATGCTAAAGCAGGAAGGGTTTCCAGGGATCAGGTTAAACAGTTGGTTGCAATACGAGGTCTTGTCGTTGACCCTCTTGGAAAAATTGTCGAACTTCCCGTAAAAGGAAACTTTAAAGAGGGACTTTCGGTTTTTGAGTACGTTACTTCCTCTCGAGGTTCAAGAAAGGGATTAACAGATACCGCCATTAAAACCGCAGATGCGGGGTATCTTACAAGAAGACTGGTCGACGTTGCCCACGACGTGATAATTAGATTAACGGACTGTGGGGCAAAAGAGGGCTTTACAGTTAAAAAGTCTATTCGGCCGGCGGTATTTACTGCAAGGATTTTTGGAAGGGTTGCGGCCCAAGACGTTACCTCTCCGAAAACAAAGAAAATAATAGTTGTCAAGGGAGACATTGTTGATGAAGCAAAAGCGGCCCAAATAGAGACAGAAGGAATTTCGGAAGTGGTCATTCGTTCTCCGCTAACATGTCAGGCAAGGTATGGAATGTGTGCAACTTGTTACGGATGGGACCTTTCCAACAAAAAGATGGTTGAAATTGGAACTCCTGTTGGGGTAGTGGCAGCCCAGTCTATTGGGGAGCCGGGAACCCAGCTTACTTTAAGAACCAAGCACATGGGGGGTATAGCCGGAATTGACGTTACTCAGGGACTTCCCCGCGTAGAAGAAATTTTTGAAGCAAGGGTGCCCAAGGTTCTTTCCCCCCTGGCGGAAATTTCGGGCAAGGTGACAATTGCCGAAACCGAGGAGGGTTGGAGGGTTACAATTGCCTCGGTTAACGTAAAACCCAAAGAAGAAAGAGAATATCTAATTCCCAAAACCATAAAACTCTCAGTTACCGACGGGCAACTCGTTGATTCTGGAACCCAACTTGCGGCTGGGTCCCTTGATATGAAGGAGATACTGACGATTAGGGGTCTAAGAAGTGCCCAGGAATACCTGGTTAACGAAATTCAAAAAGTTTATGAGAGTCAGGGAATTCCCATAAACGACAGACACTTTGAGGTAATTGCCAGAAAGATGAGCGATGAAGTAAGAATAGTTACTCCGGGAGACACAAGATTTTTGCCGGGAGACTTGGTAGATAAGGCAAGCTTCGAAGAGGAAAACGAGAAAATTTTGGCAGCCGGTGGAGAACCCGCCAGCGGCCAGCAGGTTATACTTGGAATTACAAGAAGAGCACTTTACACAGAAAGCTGGCTTTCGGCAGCTAGCTTCGAACAAACTACAGATGTACTTACCGATGCGGCCCTTCTTGGAAAGGAAGATAGGCTGGTGGGTCTAAAGGAGAATGTGATAATCGGAAGATTAATTCCCGTTACCCCAGAGCGAGCCGTATTCCAAACAGGCATCCCCGCGCCCGAGGCCTTGAGGGGAGAGCCCGCTTCGTAGTAAAATACCCCCACAATGCCTACAGTTTCTCAGCTAATCAGAAAAAGAAGGAGGGGGGTCCGCAAGAAAACCAAAACTGCGGGACTTAGACGTTGGTTTAATGCCAAAGACAGACGCTTCGGTGAAACGCCCTCCCCGTTTAAGCGAGGGGTTGTCTTGGCAGTCCGAACGATGACGCCCAAAAAGCCGAACTCGGCTCTTAGAAAAGTTGCAAGGGTGAGACTATCAAATAAGCAGGAAGTAACCGCATATATCCCCGGCGAAGGCCATGAACTTGCCGAGCATTCAATTGTTCTTATTCGTGGGGGAAGAGTTCAAGATTTGCCCGGAGTCAAATACCACGTAGTAAGAGGTAAATATGATACAACAGGAGTAGTAGGAAGGCAGTCTGCGAGAAGTAGGTACGGAAGTAAGAAAGGAGGGGCACCCAAGTCGGCTCCGGCAGCTCCCCAAGCTCCGGCTCCCGAAGCCCCGCAAGAATAAATGGCAAGAAAAGGCGCAACCAAAATAAGAGAAGTAGCCCCGGACCCAATTTATGGGAACAGGGTTGTCTCAAAACTTATAAATAGGTCTATGTTTGATGGGAAAAGGTCAGTTGCCCAAAAAGAAATTTATACCGCATTTGAAATTATTAAAGAAAAAAGCGGGGAAGACCCCGAAAAAGTTTTCGAGGGGGCTCTAGAAAATATAAAACCGACAATGGAGGTTAGACCCCGAAGAATCGGTGGAGCAGCTTATCAAGTTCCCATTAGCGTTCGAGGGCCAAGAAGGGAATCATTGGGGATTAGATGGCTTATTGCCGCCACCAGAAGTCGTTCCAACTCCGAGTATCACACCTACGCAGAAAAATTAGCAGCCGAAATTATGGATGCGGCTAAAGGCGAAGGGGCGGCCGTCAAGAAAAGACAAGAAGTCGAAAAGGTTGCAGAAGCGAACAGGGCATTCTCTCACTTCCGCTGGTAATGAATTACACACCCTTTAAAGAGGGAATGCCAGACCTTAGACGGATAAGTTTTTAGGGGCTTACGTTTTCCGCAAGCTCATTAAGGGCCACTTCTACCCTGTTTATCCAATAGTCGTCAACTGCGCCATAGTGTGCCCAGTGCAAGTATTCATCATCTTGATAAGAGATTCTCGCTTGGCGGTCCAGTTTTTGCGGAGAGCCTGATAATGACAGATCCCAACTTGCTACGGTTAGGGATTCCAATTTGTCATTGTCCCAGACGGCTCTAAGTTCAAATATTTCCATTCCAGACTGAACCATAATATGGGGGATTCCCATGTAGTGTGGAGTGGTTTTTTCAAGAAAATCCTGAGCGGTTTTCCAAAGACCTTTTATCCTCTCGGTACTGACGCTGCCCTTTAATTCGTCGCCTTCTTTAGAAGGAGTTGCCATTCTGAGCGATATTAAATACCCCAATCACCCCATTGTCAACAACTTTATATTGATTTAACAGGCGTCCACTGTTACAATTTCTTGCTGCTTCCTAATTGGAAGCGGTTTTTTGTGCGATAATTAAGATATGGCAGCTGAAGTAACCAGGAAAAAATCGGCGATGGTCGTGACGGTCACCAAAGACCGCGACGTCCCTTTGGAAAAAATCCGAAATATCGGGATTATTGCTCACATCGACGCAGGTAAAACCACAACTACAGAGAGAGTTCTTTTTGAAACAGGAAAGACTTATAAGCAAGGCTCCGTTGATGAAGGAACAACCGTTACCGACTGGATGGCCCAAGAACGTGAGCGAGGAATTACAATTGTTTCTGCCGCAATTACTACCTTCTGGGATCTTCAAACAGGTTCTGCAATTGAAAACGGCCACTACCGAATAAACATCATCGATACTCCAGGACATATCGACTTTACGGCCGAAGTTGAACGCTCTCTTAGGGTTTTGGACGGAGCCATTATGGTTTTTGACGGAAGAACCGGAGTTGAGAGTCAATCTGAAACAGTTTGGCGCCAAGCGGATAGATACAAAGTCCCGAGAATCTGCGTTCTTAATAAACTGAATCTAATCGGGGCCGACTTTGAAGGTTCAATTAAATCTATCCACGAGCGTCTTGGCGCAAATGCCGCCCCCGTAACCATCCCGATAGGGGTTGAACACGCCCACAAAGGAGTCGTT
>Ga0315291_10000165_pt1 | contig 80030 bp, 55 predicted proteins | sample YL17G12_20_MG_FD_203070 | JGI IMG/M metagenome (GOLD analysis project Ga0315291, IMG submission 203070) | Sediment microbial communities from Yellowstone Lake, YNP, Wyoming, USA - YL17G12_20 | ecosystem: Environmental > Aquatic > Freshwater > Lake > Sediment | place: USA: Wyoming | collected... | reverse complement strand
CGTCTTCCTCGGAAAGTTTTCCATCCGATTCCATTGTCTATTCCTGGAGCAAGACCGTCGGCACCAATCCCGGTGGCAGCGGAACATTCATAGGCCCCACAAATCAAGCCAGCGTTACCTGGCAAGCGCCTCCTTGCACCGGCACAGTTATTATAAAGCTTACGGCTGATGATGTGCCAGATTCGATGGATGACCCTTGCCCCGGCAGTACACGTAACGATGCTCCTAAGGATTTCCAGGGCACCTCAGCCGTCTCTTTGCCAGCCGGGTGCAGTAATGCCGGTCCGCATGATTCCAGCGTCCACTGGATTAACCCTGATGATGATTATTCTTCCTCAACTGCGCCCAGTTTGCCCCGAGTTGGGCTATTCAACAATATTTATGCCACCACCAAAGACGTCGATTTCAAATACCAAAATTGCACGTGGGTATGTGAAATCAGTAACGTTATAGCCAAAGACAGAATCTTGGTACGCTCCCCATTTTCCCTATTGCCGGACCATGTTTCGGTAGAGAGCGCATCTGATGTTCCATGTGATGAAGCCGAGTTTGCGAAGTTTGACCTGGACGATACTGATTTAACTGATGATGAAGGTCCCCCTTACTGCAAGTATTGGTGCTATACTGCTGCTGTTGTTCATGAGGAAAAACATCGATTTGACTGGCGGCTTTTTTACGAACAAAAGTTAACTTCCGCCATAGCCTACTTGGAATCCTCCTGCCAGAGCAGTATAGATTGTGGAAACCCAGACACCATTACTTGCCAAGCTGCGGAGAGCTATTGGCAATTAACGATACAGCAATGGTTTGCTTTAGCTTTTACTGAAGCCCAAGGGCTGATGGATAACCCAGATACCACCGAACTTAATGAGGCCGAACAGCGGGCGTATGAGGTACAGTATGAAATCGATCACCCTATTTCTGCAGCATTGCCAGAGGGCTGCACACCATAATAGATGTTAGAAACGGTAAACTAAAAAAATAAATGTTGGCGAAGTGAAGAAATAATAATATAATGGTAAGAAAGGGATACAAGATGTTTACAAAACGTCCAAGCAAAATTATTTTCTGGTTTTTCTCGTGTGCACTGTTATCAAATATCTCTATTGCCACAGATGCTCCGAAGACCTCTGCGGGTCGTCGTCCCTGTGTGCAGGCTGAGAAAGACTTTCTCACCCTGCTTGGGCTCAGAGAAGATGCCAATGATACCGAAATCATTCAATTGCTGGATATTCCTGAGAAACAGATTTTCGCTACCGCATTGGTCAGCTATAGAAAAACGTATTCCGCTGTGCCAAAACTTTTGCAAATCGTCAACGACAGCAATACACTCCTTCCAGCAAAAATAGCTGCTGCTGATACGCTTTGTTATCTCGGCAACAAAGAATGGATGGCGGTTATAAAACCACTATCACTGGACCCAAACGGTTTCATTGCCCGCACTCCGCTCAAAATCAAAGTTGCTGGCTTACTTGCTCGTGCTGGAGACTACTCACAGTTCGAAATCGTTGCAGCCGCTGTTAGCGATAGGAGAGAGTATGTGCGATTCAGCGGTATATGGGAGCTGGCAAATTTTAGACACAAAACTGAGCCAGTTACGGACTTAGCGGTAGAACTATTGGTATCTGTTGCAACTACTAATCCAGATCTCAGATTACGCGAACAGGCTATCCTCTCGCTGGAGAAAATAGCGAAGATAAAAACCGAGGTAACCTCGAAAGTTATTAATGTTGTCGAGGCTAACCTTGATTCTTCTGACGAGATGTTTCGCTTGGTCTGCAGGGCAAAGCTCAAAAAATACGGCATACGCACGAAAAAAGATTAATTTTCACCGATGTTTAATTGCCGCAGCAAATAGTCTCATCAGGCTACGGTAGGGCCTTCGCCCTGACGAGTTCAAAAAATCCGCAGTTGTTTTCCGCACTGCCTGTGGGGGAACCACAAATGCGAGTGTGGGGGTATCCTGATAGGCGAAGCCTGCTAATATCAACCGGTGACAGCATAGATACAGTAGAGTGGCCTTCGGGGTCGGTGCCTACCGAGGTGTATGTTGAAGCGTCATCTTACGCTAGTTTTTTTATTGACAGCCGGTACCTGTTGTTGTACTACACCGGGGTCGATTGCAACACAATCCCACCGACCAAGTACATTGTGGACCGTGTTCCTCAGGCCGAAATTTATTTTACCTTTGTAGAAGTGGATATGGATATGGACGGGGTGAAGGACGATTATTATAGAGAGGGGCCCGTAACGGAGGAAACAAGGCCGGGCGGGTTTATTGTCCTAAACGATGATGATGACAATAACAATGAAACGCCGGACAAAGATGAAGGCGGGGTTGTGGCCGGCGAAGACGACCTTGTGAAGATAATACTAAGGAAAGTTGTTCCTACCGATATTCAAGGCGTTGTGACGCTCAATGCGATTGCGGGCGGGTCAAAGATTAAAGTGTGGGAAAGCGCTACAAAAGGCACGCTTGTAACATTGCCGAAGATTTATGCCACGCCGACGGAATTGCCGAAGGAGCTTTGGGTGGAAGGCGTAGAGACAAGTTCAACCGCTCGGGACATCACCCTTGCGCTGCAATGTGGCGGATTCGACGACAGGATAAGAGCAACGGTCTTTGATGTAGATTTGCTTGTCAATAATACTACGGCGCAAACAGATGATTATGTGGTAATGCAAAAATCTGCTGATGAACGTGAAATCCCTAAGAACTGGCCTGTAGGAGCACCAGATAACCATATTCCTATGAAGGTTCACCTTGAGGGTCCTTCTGGATTTTCCTGCAAGGTAAAGCTCACCACCAATTCTGGGGGAGGTGAAATTATCATAAAGAAGACAGATGGCTCCCAATACCCAGCAGAAGGAGAATCAGTTACGGTTGGAACTGATTTGTTGGTGCGTATCTTCGGTACATTACCAAGCACAGACCTGGACGACGTAATAATTACAGTGAAAACTGACAAAACAAATGACCGAATCTGTGCGCAGGAAGACTTGACAGTAATTTACGTCTATAGTTTTAAGATGCTTTTCCGAGGGTCTCCTTATCAAGGCGAAGCCCTGACAGCTTGTAGCACCGCTAAATTTACTGACTTCCAGCCATGGCGTCAAGACCAAGTCGGAAAGTTCATTTATCACAAACCGACTGGAGGAAACTTCGATGTTGCAAGTTATCAAATGGAATTTAACATTCTCCCAACACCACACAAGGTGATTAGTGACGTAGAGTGGGACATAAAACGAGAAGCTTCCGCCGCTTATTGGGGACCAGGCACAGATCCCCGACCACGTACTGTCTTCAAAGGAGAAACAGATTGGGCAGATGATGATTCTGCCAATGCTGACGAAGACTTGACACAATGTCCTGACTGTAAGAAAATATTTGTTATCGATTGTCCAGGCTGGGGAGATAGCAATGGCGGCCTGTCATACACAATGGGATATAAGTACAGCGAAAAGAACAAGTTTCGTGAGTGGGTTGAGGTAAAGATTGGAAACGATTGGTTCGTCTGCTCCCAGTACAGAGAGTGGCGCTCCATCATGCATGTCAAATTTGAGGATGCTGCAACCGGATGGATTGAGGATACTTCAAAAACGAATGAGATTGTTGTTGGCACCATAAGTGGTTTTGCAGGTTCATGGTCTGAAAATTAACCAGGAGAACTAAGATGAGAAAAGAAAAAATTAACATTTATATTATTATAATAATTATTTCAAGTTTGCTTTTGTTACTAAATTGTAAGCCCAAAAAATCGTCTGATGGAGGAAAGGCACAAGACTGGAGAACGCTTATCACGTCAGACAATGAGAAAGAGAGAATGTCTGCTCAGCGGAAGTGGCTGATTGATAGGCAAGAAACAATTGAATATTTACTGTCGGTGATAAAAACACCTATCAAAGATGGTGAACCATTTTATAGCTCTACCACATCCCGAAATATAGCTATTTTTCTTTTGGGCAAACTTCGTGCAAAGGAAGCCGTGACAGAATTAACCAAGTGGCTAATTCCAAAACCCGGACAATCGCTAGTAATTTCAGAGGAACAAATGTTTAGCCCTGCTGGGTGTGCGCTGGTTGATATTGGATTGCCATCTATTCCACCCTTATTAGAACTTTTAAAATCTGAGGAGGCTTCTATTCTACGTGAACAATGTATCAAGATTATCGTGAGTATAAAAGGGCTTCGAGAGACCGAACTTCTGTTTGAAGATGTGGTGTCAAAGGAAACTAACACCGCAAAGAGAGAAAATCTTAAGGTAGCACAAGATATGTTGAAAGATCCGAAATTCCGTGAGATACTGTGGAATGTTTATAAGAAAATAAATCAACTGGAATAAAATTTTCGCATATCTTGGTTTTGCTGCCGAATAAAAAGGCAAGCAGCCGCGGCAAATGGCATCATTAAAAAATCCGCAGTCGTTTTCCGCACTGTTTATAATAGTGGGTTAAAGCCGCACTCGCTCTTTGACAAGTTCAGATGCTCCTCTCATTCTCAGCGCGGGTGGCTGTCGAGAAGCTCCTTGAGGTATTTGCGATTGCCGGCGACGGAGGGGAGAAAGGTTGTGTCGCCGTGCCGGCGACTCCGCCAAATCCGCCACAAGGATGGCGGAGCGGACAAGGGAATTGGCGGGCTGACTCGTGCTGCGCAGCGGAGCTACTTCGCAGAGCAGCAAGGCCACCCTGCCAAAAGCTATTCGACGCCTATCAGCCAGTTTTCGACAAACTGCTGCAAATCATTCACATCAACATTGCCATCGCCGCCGACAAGGTCCGCGCCGCCGCACTTGCCGCAGGCGGTATGCTCCCAGTAATTAGCGAAGAGGGCAAAATCGATGAAGTCAATATCGTAGTCCTTATCCAAATCACCGGCAGGTATGGTCTGATACAAATGCACCTTTCCATCCCCTGCCCCGATGAGAACATCAAGGTATCCGTCCAACGTCCAGTCGCACACAAACGGCCTGGAACGCGGAGTGCCTGCGAGGTCAATCGGAACGCCGTTGGAATCAACGCGCACATATCCTGAAAAGGCCGGCGCTATGTCGGTGGCGACATTATTGTAAAACAATAGTTCGCCGTTGGTATTGCCTGTAAGGATGTCTTTTTTGCCGTCGCCATCCAGGTCTAAAATCACCGGACTTGAACGCTGCGAAGGCACAATCAAATCCGATGGAGGCGGGCCGGCAAGTTGTGCAAATATCTTGACCAGAAAGTCCGGGGCCGTATCCGTTCCTGCATTTATGAATATATGAATCTTGCCATCGAGCGCCCCGACGACAAGGTCCTTTTTGCCATCGTTATTCCAGTCCACAACAGAGGGGGTAGCTCGGCCTCCCACATTGATGTTGGTCTTCAAGCCGGGCTGACCTACCTGGAGAAATGTTCCGCCATCGAATGTCGGATTTTCGTCGGTTCCGATGTTCAGGAATATCTTGATGGTGCCATTACCGTGGCCTGCCAGCAAGTCCTTGCGTGCATCCGCATCCCAGTAAATTACGCGGGGAAAGCATCCCAGGCATCCGGCAGGTACGCAATAAAGGTCAGAGCCATTGGATTGCGCATAAAAGTATGTGGAAAATTGCGGATTGGATTCGGTTCCTACATTGAGATACACGCGGACCTTGCCATCGCCGCTACCAATTACCAGGTCTCTTAAGCCATCATTATTCCAGTCCACGAAGGACGGCACAGAGTACGTGCCCACACCGATGTCAACGCCATTAGCTTCGACAAACTGCTCAGGCCCAAGAACCAGCTCCAAGCCGTCTGCAAATCCTGCGTTCGCACCCACCAGCAACACGCAAACAACCAAAACCGCCCCAGCTATACTCTTCATATCACACCCCCCCGTGCAGATTTGCAATTGCAAATCTAACCGCAGGGGCACGGGGACCCCCTGCACAAATAAAAACAGCAGGTGCAAACAGCCCTGCTTTTTCTGGAGTCCGCCAAGACGGCGAGGCGGATTCACCGCTCATCCTTGAATAATAATAGTCTATCCGATTTGAAGGAAAATGTCAAGAAAAAACTATGGCAGTTTGGTGGGCAAGCCGGTTTTGAGCACTATCCCACTTTTATTATCGGCATCTTTGGACCTTAAAGCGTGGGTGATTTATGCCGGCAAAGACCCATTTCGGCATGCCGGCCTTGCCGCCCGCTTGCGGTTTTTACGGCTTGCCGGGCCGGACTACTTTTCGTGGGCGTCGAGCCGACGACGAATACCTCGCAACTGCCTGTCCAAGTAAAACAGATATACAAAATAAATCAGCCACGCCGCCGTAAATGCCAGGCATAAATATCGCATCGATAATATCTCCGGAACTTCCGACTTATAGTTTGTGTCTTACATCGACTTGCTCACAGCCGGTCTGTCTGGATTTTCAATATGTCGGCCCTAATCCAAACGAGGACCGCTGCAAGAAGTATCACGCCGCCGACAGCCAGGCCGAAAGCCGCGATTTGCCATCCGCTTTCAAAATTAAAACTAGGGCGGTGGATGTCTGTAATGTAACGAGCGCTGATATACACAAGAGGAACATCCACAAAACTGATAATCCCAAAGACCGCGCAAATCCGTCCCTTTCGCTGTTCGGCAGACAAGCTCGCCCTCAATATCAAATACGCCACATACAAAAACCACAGCATTGCCGAGCTGAGCAGCCGCAGACTCGGCGTCCACCATACCCCCCAGGCGGCATACGCAAAAATAGAACCTGTGACGTTCAAAACCGTCGCAAAGACCAATCCCACCTCACCGCAGGCCGCCGCTGTGCAATCCCATATCTCGCTCTTTGTTCTCAAATACTGTATCGAGCAGAAGAATAATGCAGCGAAACAAACAAGCGATGAAATCGCCGCCGGCACGTGAACGTAAACGATATTGTATTCCACCGGCACAACAGCAGCAGCCGAGAAGACCAGCCAGCCGGAGATAAGCGTCAGGCCCACACTAATGCCCAATAAAAGTAATCGCATTACTTCTCCTACTCACCCGCCACCAAGCCGAACAACAGCCAGCACACAGTTACAAATATCGCATCGAAAGCCGCCATATATCCGACAGCCGACCCGAAATCCCCTGCCGCACCGAACATTCCGGCGCCCGCCGCCTGGCCGGACGCAGGACCAAACACCGCCGTCAGAGCGCCGACAGCCGGTATCATCATCGGCATAAGCACAGCCATAACAAGTATGCTCAGAAGCGAGCCCGCGGCCTTTACCCTGTGGACAAGACAGCCCAAAAGCGTTCCTACGCCCGAAATGCCGATATTGCCGAGCAATAATATCGTAATCATTTCGAGCCGCCTGCCGCCGATACTTACGTCGAAAAGCACAAGGGCCGCCGGCACGGCAACAATCTCAAAAATGCAAAGTATGACGGTATTTACAAGCAGCTTCGCAATGTATATGTCCCCTGCATCAACCGGCGCAAGCAGCAGCGCACTGATGCAATCGTTTTCCTGCTCGACTGCGAAACTTTTGTCGCTGGCAAGGATTCCCGAAAATAATATCGCCACAAATAATACCGCACCTGCCGTAACCGACATATCCGCCGACGCCCCCGCAGCCACGCGGAAAATCCACGCAATAAGAATCCCGAGGCAAATCTGCACCGGCAGCAGCTGCCTGGCGCGAAGCTCCGTCAGCAAATCCTTAACGAATATCGCTCTTATGACGTTTGCAATTTCGCCCAACTATTTTCCCTCGCATACAAAAGATAATCCCTCGCAAATGCGGCAGCATCCATTTCGCAAACCTTCGCCGCGAAAATCAGCTTTCCCTCATCCAAGACCGCCGCCCGCGGGCAGCACTGCAAAGACAAATCAACGTTGTGACTTGTCATCACGATAGTTCCGCCGCCGTCTCTAAAGTCATTCAACATAGCGACAAGATGCCTGCTCGCATCGGCATCCAGAGCGGCAAAAGGTTCGTCCGCCAACAAAACCGGCGGCCTGTGCACCAGCGCCCTTGCGATAGCCAGCCGCTGAAGCATCCCACGCGAAAGCACGCCCGCTCTGTCATATCGATACGGCGTCAAACCGGTCTGCTCCAGAAGCTCCTGTATATCGGCTTTGCTGTTGCTAACGCCATACAATCTCGCAAAGAATTGAAGATTCTCGATGACCGTCAACTGCGGATACGCCATACTCCTGTGAAATATCGCACCAAGTTTTGCCTTCGCCTGCCTGGCCTTTGACCTGACATCGAACCCGCAAATTTGCACCGCTCCCGCACTCGGCTGTAAAAGCCCGGCCATTATCCGAAGCAGGGTCGTCTTGCCGGCCGCGTTCGGACCGCAAATACAAAGACCCCCCCCCCCCGCCAGGCGAAAGCCGACATCCTCCAGCACAACCTGGCTGCCGAAAGATTTGCGCACTCCTGCAACATCAACTGCGGTCTGCGAGAATTTTTGCGGCTCTTCAGCCATACTTCACATCCGGCCCCCCCCCATGCACACTGCCTCGCAAGAGACTAACTACCGTTCGATTTTGCATCCAGTTTCACTTTGTATTTCGATTCGCAGCGGGTCAAAATCTTATCGGCCACAAACACCCCCCCATCAGCAACCCTGCCTTCGACAACCACCTCTTTGCCGCCGGCAAAGTTCTTCGGCGCCGCACCATAAAACCTCACCGGCACCGAACTATTCCGCCCGGCCAACTCAAAATCAAGCTGCATCTTTTCCACATTATGCACAACGCTGCCGTCCTTCACGATACCGGCAAGCCGAATGATACGACTGCCGTCAATTTTTGACGCTCCTCTCGCGCTATTTTCCGGGGCCGCGCCGGACACGGCCTTAACAAACTCATCCACCGAATAATAGTACGCCCAGGAAGATTTTATCGTCTGGTGCAGAAGATACCCGCCCGCCGCGCCAATAACAACAACGGCGATGATAACCTTTGTCAGCCTTGTGCCGTCCAACAAACACCCTTTCAAACTGAAACTGTCCGCTTAACAATCTATGCGAAATCGCCGACAATTGCAACCCGGCAATCCCGACCAAAATTCAAAACGGCAGATGCAGGATTTGTTTGACAAGTTTCGCCGGATTGTAAATAATAGGCCGAAACTAAAACGTAGGCCAGCGGAGAAAAACCGATGCGGCTTGTCGTAAAACAAAAAGGTCGAACCGTAAACCAGTTCCAGTTCAGCCAGGGACCTGTTTATATCGGCAGGAACACCGACAGCCAGGTATTCCTGTCCGATAGAGCGGTCTCAAGGCAGCACGCCATAATCTTTCCAACAGCCGACGGCAAGTGGATGGTCGAGGACCTGGACTCGGCCAACAAAACGTATCTCAACGATAAGGCCATTCACAAGGCCGACCTCAAATCCGGCGATTGCCTTCGCATAGGGGATTTTGTAATCGAAATTCACCTCGAAGACCGCCCCGAGACCAGCAAGGCAATTCACCTCGAAGATACGCTCGTAACCACCTCATCCAAACCGCAGATTATAATAAGAAGCCCCGGCGCCGAACACGCCCCGGACATCAGACTGCCTGCGAAAAGGGTAAAAGACTTTCTCGAAGCGACCGAAACAATCTGCAAGGCAGGCGGCCCGGACGAAATGCTCAAGGCCCTGCTAAACATCGTAATGAAGCAACTTGGCGCATCGCGATGCTGGTGCGCTTTGAGAAATGAGCCGACGGGACCTATGACTTCTCACACAGGCAAAACACACGCCGGCCAAAAAATTGAGCTGCAAGATATAAAACTGGCCGCAAAAATCACCCAGGCGGTGGAAAAAAAACAATTCCTGCTTTTGCCGCAGCTTCCAGCCGAAATGGAACAGCAAGGCATGCGCTCCGCAATGATAGCGCCCATTATGGACCCGACCGGCTGCTTCGGCGTGATATACATGGACAACGCCGGGGAGCAGCAGCCTTACACCCTGAGTGACTTAGATTATCTTATGATGCTCGCCATCCACACGGCAGCCATTTTGGAAAACTTCTAAACTCCGCAAGTCCGCCCCCCCGCTCCTGTCTTCCGACAGGAAGACGCGGGGGGTCATGATTCGACATTCGACAGGTCCCTGCAATATAGTAAGAGCCTATTGCCGGACCCGCTGGCCGGTCAGTGAGACGTTTCGGATTCTAAAAGGAATCTCGTTCTTCTTAAGCTCCTCAAAGACACTTAATACGACCCTCGCACTCTTCGGCACCTGGCCTTTGACCGAAAACTTAAGCATAGACCCGCCGCCAAGAGACACGGAGCTCCGCAGGGCTATATCCAGCTTCGTGCCGCTGTCCGTGGAGAACGCCACAGACCCTATCGCCTCAGGCGGCAAATCCACCCTTATGCCCAGCATCGTCGCATTATTCTGCCACGGGTCAGCCTCGATTGAGCTGATGACGGCGCCGCAGGCGGCGCCTCTAGCGCCAACCTCAAGCGCAATTACGCCCAAATCCGCCTCTTTGGAACCGCCGGCCGTCAGATACTCCAGAACCCCCGAAACCTCTTCCAAACCGCGGGCGGTCTCATCGGGCAAAAGTAAATCAACATCAAACACCGCCGTCTTATTGTCGCCGGCGAGCATCGGGTATTTTATCTTGCGGTCCCACTGCTCCTTCGGCAGAAGGTCCTTGCCGCTATCGGTCAGAGCTTTCTCCACCCTGCCGCCTGATATTTTAATCACAGGCTCAGGCAGCTCGGCTATCAGCGACAAAGTGTAGCCGCTGTTCCGGCCAAGAGGCATTATCCCACGCCCGAAGTCCGAAACCATCACCAGCCGCACGCCTCCAACCACCACCTTCATCCCCGTCTCTTCTTCCTCGGGTTCAGGTGCAGGAGTAATTTCACTGACCGTTGGTTCCGGTGCAGTCTCAACAAGCTTTTCCGCCTCGGCTTCAACTCCCTCCAGCCCCAACTGGCCGAGCATCGCCTGGTAGTTCGCCCTGGCGGCAGTCACCTCGGCATTGTAATCAAAAACGGCACCCGCAGCCGGCTCCACAACAACCCGAATCGGCGCCCTCTGCCCGAAAAGCATTTCATTTATAGCCAAATCGCTCTCCGGCCCGGAGGAGAAGGGGTCCTTGCCCGTGCGGATTTGCTCTTTCAGCCACGTCTCATCCTGCATCAGGCGGTCCGCAATCGCCAGCAGCCTCGGACCATCGACGGTCAGGCGGACGGTGCGGTCATCGACTTGTTCAAAATTGGATACCTCTTTAATCCGTCCGGGCACGTGCAATATTGTCTCGCTTTTAAGGCCCGCAAAAAAGCCCTGCAGCATTACCCTGCCCTGCTCGTATTGTGTCCTTGCCTGCCGAACAAGCTCGTTCAATTTCTCCTCCGAAACCGCCGGCGGAGGAGTCCGCCCACCCGCCTGGTCCGCCAAAGAAGTGGCGGCGGATTTATTCTTCATTTCAATAGCAATCTCGCCCAATGCGTTTCGCGTGAGATTTATCTGCGTATCACCTTCGGAGATGCCGCTATGAAGACTCAGATTGTTGATGTCCACAAAATATGCGGTGCCCCGGAAATGTATCTTTCCCTGGTCGGTCAGGTTGTAAGAGACATCCTTCCAAGCATCCACCCCCGTGGATTTGCCTAATATCTCTTTGACGCTCTGCTTCAGTTGCGTCTGACTATCAGACCCGCCCACACCTGCCTGCCCCGCTGGGGCGGTAGGCAGGCCTCCCGGCTGGCCCCCGAACGTCGTTGTCGGGGGCTGGTCCGCAGGAGCGGGGGCCCCGCCGATGACCTGACCGAGATTCATCGGCACAAAGGTAAGTTCATGAAGCACTTTTCCGGAGCCATTGGGATTTACTGTAAATTCATCTTTTGTTTCAATACAGCCGACAATGACTGTAAGACCGATAATCAAAAGAATCCGGCTAAGCCTGCCCATATACCAACCTCCTTATCCGGGAAATGGTTAATCTGTCTAAAAACCTAATATATGATACCGTTTTCTGCCGGGATTGTCAATGATAATCGCACCCCTGCATCGGAGCGTTATTTCTGGAATCTCCACATATCAATGGTCATTTCCGCAGCGGCCGCCCAATCAACGTGCCAATCGAGAAACAGGCAGTTGCAGCCGTTTTTGTGCCGGTTCCCTGCCACCCGCCTGCCTCTATAAGTATCCTGGCTATTGGAGGTCGGCATATGCCCCGGATTCCACACATCGCACAGGTCCGTTCCGGGGTCATCCTCGGTTTTTATAATCGGCCGCCACGGGCCATCCTCATTATCAGCAAGATAGATTGTGTACGCCCGCCGTGTGCAAGCAGTCAATCTGGTCGGGGCAACTACCTCATGACCCACCATATCACGTTCATCGTTGAAATCCCACCCGTTGATTACAAAGCAAACGGTCTGGCCCTTGTTCGGGTAACCGGGGCAGCGAAAGATTTTTACGACGCGGTAGTCATTGCCAATCGGCCTCTGGGCTAGAAACGGCATAAAGAGCTGATACCAGGCCTTTCTCGCTCTGCCCGCCGCCCCGCGCGGAATATACAGGTCCCACTCATCAGCATATAGATTCGCCGCCAGGCCAACCTGCCGCAGATTGTTTCTGCACACGACATCCCTGCCCTGCTGCCGTGCTTTCCGCAGCGCCGGCACCATTATCGCCATCAGTATCGCAATGATGGAGATGACAACCAAAAGCTCTATGAGCGTGAACGCACTTGTTATTTTCGATTTTCGATTTTCAATTTTCAATTTGCTCCGCTCCGCCACCCCCGAATGTCGCTGTCGGGGACAAGCTTGGCCCCCGCTCTTGCTTCGCAAGAAGCTGCGGGGGCTTCGGCATTAAGCTTTCTATTCGGGTTTGTGCGTGCAGTCGATACTCGCCCCTTCCAACCTGCCGCCGTCCGGGCTTCGCAGCCGCACACAGAACTCCCAGGGCAGATTGTTCTGCGTAACCTTGAGCATCAGCAGGTTCCAGCCCTGGTCCAGTGTGATATTCACATTGTCCGAGCCCGGCGTCAAAGGCCTGGCGACATTGTTGGCGTGCACAATATTGCCGTTGAGCCACACCTTCACGCCGTCATCGCTGCCGATTTCCAGCCGAGCCTGCTTCCGGCCGTCACAATGGAGCCACGTATAGAGGTATGCAACCCGCTGCTCTCCGCCATAGAGTTTCAGTAAATCCAGCACTCCCGGCCGGCCCGGGTCCGTGCCCGCAGGCATCAGTGTCCATTTCACGTCTTTCGCCCCGGGCGTCTCAGGCGGAAAGGCAATGTCAAAAAGCTGGGAGTAATTTTTGCCTTCCTGCATATAATGCCCGCTGACCTGCCAGGAAGTAATGAAGTCTTCAAACTTCTCGATGGTATTAATGATTTCCTGCGCCTGCTGCCGCAGCGATTCATCCGCCGCCGGCCCGATGCGAGCCAGCGCCTTGCGGACAGCAGCCTTTACCTCCGAAGGATGGCTGCCGCAGATGGCCCCGCCAATCTTCACCACAGCCAGTGCCGCCTCGGTCTTCACCGCATCATCATCCAGGCACGCCAAAGCCATTTGCATTGCCTTGAGGTCCTGAACATTTGCCAGACCGGACAACACGAGCTTCTTCTCTCCGGCATTACGGACATCGCTCATCAGACCGGCATACACTCCCAATATGCTCTCCGCAGAACCCGCCTTTGGCCGGCCCCCGAATGTCGCTGTCGGGGGCAGGCCCAATAAACGCACAAGGCCTCGCAGCGCAAGCAGCCGATGCGTCTGGTCCTGCGTAGTTTTGAAAATGCCCAACACGGCCTCCGTCGCCGCCGCATCGGGCCAGTTAGCCAGCTCGCGAACCGCCGTGTCCCGCACCTGCGGGTCCGCATCTTTCAGTCCGTTTTGCACCGCCTGCAGCGCCGGACCATTTGCGACACCTCCAAGCACCCGCAGCAGAGAACATTTAACAGGGGCACGACTCTCGGCAGCCAGCGCCGCCAGCACAACCTCAGACTGCTTACTTTCACCAGCAATCCTGCGGCTGACCGCTATGGCGGCCTTCTCGGCCTCCCTGCGGCCGCCCTCGCCGGGCAAATCCACAAGAAGTTTTACCATCGCCGGCAAATCCTTCCGGTCTGCAAGCCGACCCAGCGCCTTAAATGCCGCAGTGCGGACCTTCACATCAGAACTGGCGGCCTCCTTCAGCATCGCCGGAACGCTGCCTCCGGCATTACGGTCAAAAAGCGCCTCAATCAGCTCCGCACGCAACCCCGGCTCCGATTTCTGCATAGCTTTTACTATCGCATCATCAACGCCATTCCCACGAAGCATCCTGATACTATTCAAGGCGGCGGTTTTCTCTCCCGCATCGGCGTTCTTTGCAGCCGCTTCAACCAAAAATTCCACAGACCCGGCATCGCCCAGCTTCCCAACGGCCCCCATCGCCGCCCTTCTAACGTCCGCATTCCGGCTGCCGGCCGCCGCTGTCATTGCCCGCAAGGCATTGGGGTCGCCGCGGTCAGCAAGAGCGCCAATCAAAAGCACCTGCTCTCCCGGCGGCATTTTAGATAATTCCGCCGCAAATAATTCCGTCACACCCGCACCCTGCATAGTCCGCACGCAGCCCGCCGCCGTCGTCCTCACCATCCGGTCTTCATCGCGCATCGCCGCAACCACAAGCCCCACTGCATCCCTGCCCCCGACATCGGCCAAGCCCTTCACCGCAGCACTGCGAACAAGACCCTGCTCCTGTGCACCGGCCAATTCCTTATAAATCGCAAGCGCCTGCTCCTTCCTGCCTTCATCCACCAAACGCTCCGCACACCGCAGATACGCATCCGTTGCCGCCAGCCGCAAATCCGCTCCGCCTTTGGTTCTTGCCTCGACCAATATCTTTCCTGCCTGCTCTGTGCCGATTTTCCCCAGCGCCACAGCAGCGGCCTCGGCAATTTCCTTATCGGCGCCGAACACTCGCCTGCCCAGGGACTCCACGCTTTCACTATCGCGTCTGTCACCCAGCAAATTTATAATGCGGACCTGCACTTTCGGCGGCGCTTTATCCAGCGCATGATGAAGGGCCCTGCCGGCCTCGGGGCTTTGGTTCTGACCGATTGCATAGCAGGCCATATCCGCGGTCTGCTCATCCAGCAAAAGCCCCGCTATCGCAGGAATCGAATCCGCCGTCCCGATATACCAGAGCTGCCTGCATACAAACGACTTGCAGTCCACCGTCGCCTTTGATTCAAGCAATTTTGCCAGCTGCGTCTCGATGTATTTCCGCATCTCGGGCTGGTTCTGCGAATCGCGAATAAGCTCTTCCACCGCTATCAGCGTCTGCCCGTCCATCCCGCGCTCGTAATTTGTAATCGCCGTCAGCTTCGTATCGACATCTGCTTTGTCAACTGCCGCCCAAACAGACGAATTTATAACAAAGCCCCCGCACAATGCTGCTAATACCAAAGAGGTAAATACTTTCGTGCAGATTCGCATTCTTACTTCCTTTCTTCGATCGCTTATGCCCCGTTAGAAGTTCTTGCTGATAATGGAACAGAAACATCAGGCACTTTACTTCTAACGGGGTATGCCTCTATTTCCATCCCCCCGAATGTCGCTGTCGGGGGCTTCACAGCCGCCACGGCCACCGCATTGCCCTACCTATCATTTTGTCGGCTTGTGGGTCGCCTATGAAACGTTCTTTCTCCGGATCCCACTTGAGCAGGCGCTCAAGCCAGTACGCAATATTGCCTAAGTGACAAACCGTTATGGACCGACAACCCACCTCGGCGTCGCTGGCGGGTCTGCGACGACTTTGGGCGCACTCCAGGAAATTATCCTGATGATTTATGCTCTCGTATAAATGAATTTCGTCGGGCATGATTTCCTGCCTGACCAAGCTCTCAGGCGATGTTATCAGGTGCTCGCGACTGACTTCAACATAACCCTCGGTGCCGGTGAACCGAACGCCTGGAAAAGGCCTGCTGATGCCGTCGCGGGTCATAATGGTGCCGTCGGCATATCTGTAAGTCAGCACCTTGAAGTCTTTCCCATCCGGCGGAATTATCTCCACCGGCCCGCTGGAATCCATCCCCATTCCCCACTGTGCGACATCGAACATGTGCGCCCCCCAGTTGGTCATCTCACCGCCCGAATAGTCACGATATGCCATCCAGCCGCCCGGCGCAATCGCCGATGTATAGGGTCTGTATGGCGCCGGCCCCAGCCACATATTCCAGTCGAGCCAGGTCGGTTCCGGTTCCTGGGGCGCATAACACGACCAGACAGGCGGTCCGCCGACATTAACCGTTATTGACTTGACCTGCCCGATATAACCATTGCGAACAAGCTCACACGCGAAACGGAAATTCCTGTCCGAGCGCTGCTGCGTGCCGACCTGGAAGACCCGCCCATAACGCTTGACGGCATTGGCCAGCTCTCTTGCCTCTTTGATAGTAAGCGACATCGGCTTTTCGCAATAGACATCCTTGCCGTTCCTGACAGCAGCAAGCGATGCCAGGACATGCCAGTGGTCCGGGGTACCGACAAGCACCACATCGATATCCTTTCGCTCAGCGAGCTGCCGGAAATCGCTGTAGCCGGCGCAATCTTTATTGCCGTAATACTTGTTGACAATGTCGCGGGCATTATCGCGATTGTTGGCATTCACGTCACAGACGGCCACAAACTGCACATACGGCTTACTCAAAAACCCGCCTCCCTGAACCCATATCCCGCCCCCTATATGACGCGTCCCCTGTCCGCCTACCCCGATAGCGCCCATCACGATTCGTTCACTGGGCGGTATGGAGCCATCCTTACCCATCGCCGACGACCGGACTATATAAGGCACGGCTGCCGCCGCACCTATAATAGACACACCACTTTTCAGAAATTGTCTTCGCGAAATCTTACTCACGTGTTCCTCATTCCATAGTTTTCAGTTTTGAGTCTTGAGATTCGGGTTTATTACAAGGTCACCAAAAGGCGCAAGAAGCTGGTATTTATTCTGCCAGGTCGTGTACATTATCCCGCACGCTTGCGGCGTCCGCCGGAGGGCCTCAAGCCAGCCAACGGGGTTGTCGAGCGTCCCGCCATCATAATAAGCCCCCGCCAGTGTCTTGAAACCAAGAGAGGAGAAAAACTTTAAGCTCTCGTTGCGCTTCTCATAATACCAGCAAACGATGATTAAATCTTTCGGGATGTAATTCCAGGAACCGGTGAAGTCGCCATCGACAAGATAGTAGTCAGCGTGGGCGTTGTGGTTTGGGTCGAGCATATCAGACCATATAAAAACCTCGGCCTTCGGGTTCACCTTACGGATTATCCCCACCTGCCTGGTTATGCAATCGCCAAGTATCTGTGCCATTGTCATTTTTCGGTTTTTGCACGCCTCGCAGGCACCTCCCGCCCTTATCTCATCCATACTAAATAGATACCTGGCCGGGGCAAGGTGCTTCTGGATAAGCTGTGCCTCCTTTTCCCAGATTTCATAAAGCTTGGGCTCCGACATACAGACCGTAACCTGTCCATTATTTATTGCCATCCCGTGGTAGTAACTGATACGCAGCCGCTCGCCATTTTTAATTTTGCTCCCGGGCAATATCACCAGCTCAGGCAGCTGGTGGTCGAACCTGAAATTCAACTTTGGGTCCCTCACCTCGGCAAAGTCTTTACCTTCCTGGTAAAGTGATTGCGTTTCCTCACCTCGCACTATAAGCGGCGTTCCGGGCCGCCTGAGGATATTGAGCAGCCCGACTTCTTCAAGCTGCAAATCATCGACCCAGAATTTCCCTGATTTTCCGCCCCAGGCGCCAACGTATATCCTGACCTTATCACAGTTGAAGCTGTTAAAACCCATAACTACCCGTCTCCAGTCGGTAGTAGCCGCAATGCCGGGGTCCCAGGGGGCCAGACTGCGTCCGTCAACACTCAGGACCTGCAGCCGAAAAGAGTCGGCCGGCTCAAGCTGCTCGGTTTTGACCCAACAGGTCAACCTGTAGCAGCGAAGGGAGTGAACCGCAACTTCCTGCATCACCCTGGCGTGTCCATACTCGTATTTTCCGAAATTCTCAAACCTAAGAGAAGCTGGAGCGCTCTTGAACACCTCTCTATCAACATAAGAGACCTCGCCGGGTCTATCGTGGAATTCGTATCCTGCCAGCCGATTTCCATTATATTCTTCAAAGCCGCCGTTCACGATTTGAACGACGGGGTCCGCTGCCAGACTTGCCCGCCGCGGCGGGTGAACCTTGCCGTTTTCCACAACAAACGAGGCATCCTTCACCGCAATCCCTGCCGCCAGATTTTTGTCACAAGAAAGGACAGAACCCCCGTATCCGACTGAAAAAATTATCGGGATTATTTCGATATTATGCCGGCCACAGATTTGCTTTACCTCCTCCAATCTTTTGAAATACTGCGGCGGGTTGGTGTCGAGATACTCAAGCCCACCGGTGAGAACCATACCGTTCAGGCCGTGCTCAGATGCAGTCCTGACTATGCCTTCAATATCCCTGATGTCGCTATCGCTATCAAGCGACCTTGATACATACACCCAGCGATATGGATAAACATCAGCCCCCGCAGCTTCTTGCGAAGCAAGAGCGGGGGCAGCCTTGCACAGCCCTTCGGCAGTGAGCTCATGGCCGAACTGCACGCTTAACAAGACAAGTCCAAGAATTAACCCGCCGCGGCGGGTAAAAGCCAGACACTTGATTCTCTTTGCCATTTGCCACCCCTTCGGCGGTGAGCTCAGGGCCGAACCGCAGGAATACCAATTTATATTTTTTAGCCACGAATTCTCACCAATCTTGCCTGTCGGCAGACAGGTTTATATTTGTTAGCCACCCCCTTTTCTGTCTTCGACAGAAGACAAGGGGGCCGACTTTTTCAGGGACAACTAATTACTCGGCGCATAACCTAAATTCCCCCAGACGGCTTTCTGGACCCTGTGGAGGTCGGGATTGCCCGGCTGAGAAGGGTTGGAGCCGACAATGAGCTTGCCATACTTTATGGTGCGAGGGTCCTTCCACTTCCAGTATTCGCTGCGCCCGTCTGCAAAAGAGAAGTTTGTTCCGTTACCGTGTCGGATCGGGGGCGTGTCCCACCAGCTCTCTTTATCATAATAGACGGTCCAGCTACAAGGGCTCAAGCGGCCCTCGTCAAGAAAAACGGCCCTCTCACCCGGCCGGCGAATCTGCATCCTGTTTTTCACTATCTTTCCGGCGCCAGGTATCGCGTCGTAACCATTCATCGCGTCAACTATAGCATAGGTTACGACCTCTCCGCGCACCCCTGTCGGGCACTTGTAGAGTTTTGTGTTCGGGCAGTATCGAAACAGCAGACCCCTTTTGATGTCGTCTATTTGTGTTTCTACCGCAGTGCTATGCCCCGCCCAATATACCCAGCAAGTGCCGTCTTTGTTGTGGCTGCCGGTTTCCGCGTTGCCGTTAACGATTTTATTATCGTTATCATCCGCATACAAATTCCATGCAAGCGTCATCTGCCGAAGATTGCTGAGGCAAGCCGCACGTTTACCCTGCTCTCTGGCCCGATTCAGTGTCGGCAGCAATATCGCCATCAATATCGCAATGATAGCAATTACAACTAACAGTTCTATTAATGTGAACGCTCTTCGCCCGCTCATGGTCCTACTCAATCTTCACCCGCCGCGGCGGGCAAGATAGCAGCCCAACCATAAGACCTGCCTGCCGGTAGGCAAGTGTGTAAACCCCCCCGCTCCTGTCTTCCGACAGGAAAACGCGGGGGTCCTGCTTCTGAATTCTGCCTGCCGGCAGGCAGGTCCGTACTGCTTCAGCCCTATTTTACCACAACAGATATTATAGCTTAAATCTGATGTTCCTGCAATCTTTACGCCACATACATAATTAGGCATTTATTGAGTGGGAGTGTAGCCGAGTTTGCCCCAGACAGCTTTCTGGACCCTGTGGAGGTCGGGATTGCCCGGCTGAGAAGGGTTGGAGCCGACAATCAGCTTGCCATATTTTATTGTGCGAGGGTCCTGCCACTTCCAGTATTCGCTGTGACCGTCGGCGAAAGAGAAGTTGGTGCCATCGCCGTGCCGGACAGGCGGCGGGTCGTTATTGCGGTTATTTTCTATGCCGGATACAGTGACAACCGAGCCCCACCAGGATTCTTTATCGTAAGGGACAGACCAACTGGCAAAGGTTACCCAGCCCTCATCGAGGAATACGAGCCGTTCTCCCGGCCTTGCAATGTCCATTCTATTTTTGATTCTGGGGCCGCTGGGCCAGCCATTCATAGAATCGACGATGGAGTATGTTCGCATTTCTGTTCGCAGGGCGGTAGGACATCTGTAAAGTTCTGTGCTGTTGCAGTATCGAAACAACGCGCCGGTCTTAATGGCATCTATCTGGTCGGTTTCGGTGGTCTGGTCGGAATAACCGGCCCAATGGACCCAGCCATCCTCATCCCAGGGTATGGGGTCTTTACCGGGCTTGCCGGTGCAGCCATTGACGATTTTGTTATCGTTGTCATCGGCATACATAACCCAGGCGAGGCCGAGCTGCTTGACGTTACTAAGACAGGCGGCGCGCTTGCCCTGCTCTCTGGCTTTATTGAGCGAGGGCAGCAGAATGGCCATTAATATCGCAATGACAGCAATTACAACTAACAGTTCTATTAATGTGAACGCTTTTCGCCCGCTCATGGTCCTACTCAATCCATAGCCGCCCCCCGCTCTTGCTTCCCCCCGAATGTTTCTGTCGGGGGTGCAGGGGTCGCCCAACACAGGAAACCCTCACCGGATTAGACTCAAGTACCTTCCCATCCAGTAGGGCAAAAGAAAGATATCGGCACTGTACTCCTGGCAGCCACCTTCGCCCCCATCCAAGCTGAATGGATTGGCGTTATATTTGCCCATCGGCCGTTCATCGGGCGGCAGGACCGCGCGTATGGTTTGTTCACGAAAGTTGGATTCCAGGAAATCCAAGTCCCGCCGATGACTATTCTTGACAGACCACCCGACAGTGTCCAACGGGAATTCTTTCAATGTCCAAATTGCTTCTTCTAAATCGAACTCCGCTGCCCCGGTCATTGCATATATGAAGCTCCATAGCGGATTCTTCTCCGGTCGTTCTATTTCCCAGTGGTCTTTGATTGCCTGTCGGTATTTCTCGCGGAGCTCATCCGTGAAAGCATATTTGTAAAGATTCCAATAGCACAAAAAAGCCAGCTCATCGTCAGAATGATTCCATTCGGTCGTCAGGTCAACGCCTTCGACCCGCTGTAGTCCTGTCACCGGTGTCATGATATTATCCAGATAACCATGCTTTTCCAACAGCTCAAAGGCTTTTTGTTTGTAGAGTTCTTTTCGCGTGAAATTATATGCTGTCTGCAAGAACGAAATGATTTCGATGGAGTTAAGCCTGCGATCACCAACCTCCCGCGGGAACTTGTTGACGTATTCCGGGTTCCATCTACCCCACAGAGTTGGTCGGCCATCACAGTCAACAAGATACAAGTCGTTTTCCACGATATGATTTGTGATACCGTCCATAAGAGCAATAGCCCGGCTGCGCCACTTTTTCTCCGGAATCAACTCAGCAAAAATGCTGTAGGCAAAAAAGTGACCGACAACCTCATCGCTGCTGGTCGTGCCTTTCCAGGCCCAGTTTCCATCTTCTGTTGGGTGCCAATAAGATTTATCAGCGAGCTGATACCCTGAGCGTTCAAAGGAGCGGCTGGGAAATCCTTCCAGTGGGTTGATGTATGTCAAACGCTCCATCGCCTCAAAAGACTCATAGCAATTCTCTAAAGCATCGTCCGATTTAGTCACAGCATAGCGAAAAAGCTCTCCAGCCAGATACATCGATGTCCACAGGCCGTCGTTATCTTCGTCCATAAGCGTCCCTGTTGACAAATCACCCGCTCGCGACATTGCGAATACGCTGTTAAAGCCGTAACGTATGTGGCGATTCCGCGTCAGACTGCCAAAATGATCCGCTTTTTGTCTGAGCGTCACTTTCTCGAAATGAATGATGCTTATCCCTCCCTTTGTCAAAATCAATATCGAGTCGCTTGGACCTTCTGAAATGTCAATAACGTCATCATCGACCAGCCAACGCTTCGAGGCATAATAGTCTATTTGGCCTTTTCCACGTAAGGCAAAAACGCCACGGGGCGTTCCAAACCAGATTTTCTCACCGATCTGGTCAACACTGCGTATGTCTGTCCACGGCAATTTCTGCTGCGGAGATGATTGCTGACTGAATGAATCAGAATCCAGCTCTACGAATCCATCCTCAGTACCAATGATTATGGCAGTGCTATCCCTGACCAGCTCAAGACAATTCAGATTCTTACTCTCAAAAACTCCGGCCATCCCTTTCCCGGGCGAGAAACAGTTGAGCCTATCATCGCAGAGTATTAGAAAGCGACCGTGTTGACGGTCAAAACACAACTGTTTCACTTCTACGGCGTCGATCTGTTGCTCATACGTGCATTTGCCTTGATGGAAATAGGCGACAAAATCGTTTGCCATTAGAAGAAAATCAGAGTCATTTCCCATCTTGAAAAACCTGGCATCGGACATCTTATGTGGCACATAGAACTTGCCGGCCCAGGCGTTGCTCAAAACTGCCTTGTCGGTCAAATACACAAATTGACCGCGATAAGTATCAAGGCCTCTTATTTGCATGTCCAGCATCGGTCTGTATTGACGGTCCGGCACGAGTCTCCCATCGTGAATTTGCAGCAATCCCTTGTTCGACAAAACAAGGATGCGGCCGTTCCTATCCGACCTTACTTTAAACAGTTCCGTGCCGACAAGCTCTTCGCTAACCGGAATTTTCTCTGCCGAATCCTGCAAGAAGGTGTTGTCTTCATAGAAAGCCTGGGCTACTCCCGCTCTTGCTTCGCAAGAAGCTGCGGGGGCTGATGATACTGCCAAGAATGCGAACACTGCTGCTCGGAATACTTTCGAATTCATGCTAACTCTATTGTCATCTTGATTATCCGACTTACCTGCGTCCGACTACCCACAGAGAAAAATAGCCACGAATTAACACGAAAAAGAATTAGTGAAAATTCGTGAGAATTTGTGGTTAAAAAACCAGTATTTGTAATTACATAAGTTATGGCCGCGCAAGCAATCTTTATCGCGTCGTAGTATTAGGTTCGCCGACCCTTACTGCATTGGGTTCGCGGACCTTCGCCTGGTCCTCAAGCAGTTCAGAAAGCGGCTTGGTCATTTGCTTTGCCTTCCAATCCGGAATTTCATAAACCCAGCCCTGGTGCCTGGCTGCAAATTCCTTCGCCTTGTCGCGGGCAAGCAATTTCGCCTCTTTCTTCTTAAGCTGCTCCTCCGACTCCACTTCTTTTTCCTTTACCACAGGCGATGTATCCGTGAATTCCGCTCCGCAGTTTATGTATGTCTTGCCGTCCTTCTGCGCAATCTTTACAGTATAAACTGTCGAATCCTTCACCCTGCAGACAAACTGCTTGTCAAACGTCAGGTCGCCGGGATTTTTTTTGACATCATCAAATCTCAGCGTGGTCAAACCCGCAAATACCGTTTCGCTGTCGCTGCTTTTCAGTCTCCTGCCCTCGGGCATATTCTCAAGCGCCACGGTCTTTCCGTCTTCGCCTGCTTTTAACGTATATTCGCCGCCCGAAAGCTTCACCGTCACCGAGTTGATATCCTCACGCTTGACAGCGACCAGCTCCTGCCCGATGTAATCTATCGCCCGCCCGCCGAACCACGGCACATTCTGCGCTACATAGACGCTGTTGCTGTCAGCGAGTCTGACATAATTGCCCTCGCCCAGCTCTCTGTCTTTGCCTACGATAATCCCTGTAATCAGCTTTGAATCCGGCCTGAATAACTTAACCACACTGCGGGCTTTCTGTTCTGTTACGCCAAGCTCCTCGTGATTGGCGGGATTGTCCGTATATAACTCCGATACGCGAACCTCCAGACACCTGGAGAGCAAATTATTTATCCCCTTCGCCTCAGCCGGATAGTTGTCTTTATTTACCACAACAAAACGCTCCCCCTCCCGCTTCAATGTTACCGCCCCCTCGCCCCAGCCCAAAACGATACTGCCTATATCAGCGGGGTCGAGTCCCTGAATAAGATAAACCGGCGTCTCCGACCCTTTTCTGCGTCCAATGGAAACGCGATACTGCACGACCGCCCACATCACCACTAAAGCCGCAACAATGCCCAATATCACAAGTTTCCTATCGCTCATTTTCAAACCTCGTCTCTCGTCAATTGTCCCTTCTTCCTCGTTACGCATCACTTGCGTGACTTATATAATGTCTCTTTCTGACCGCCCGGCGCACACCCAGCACCACCGCAACGAGCAGCGTGGCCGCCGGCGCCGCCGCGGTATTGGCGTACTGGAGCTTCGCGCCCAGACGCTCAATCTGCTCGCGCCGCTTCATCTTCACCTCGCGAAGCTGCATCTGTGCCTGATGTATCTTCAGCTCAAGCTCCTTCTTTTTCTGCATGATGGAGCTGCCGATAACTTCTTCTTCGCCTTGCTTGGCCGATGCAACAATGGTCTGCAGCTCGCCCTGGAAGCCCGCAATTTGCGCATTAATCTTTGCCACTTCCCCGGCAGTCTCTTCCTCTGCCTTTCTTTCAATCTCGTCAACGACGATAAACGACCGCCTTAAATTCCCCCGCGACCTGATTGAAATCAGCTCGCCCGACCCGGTCAAATCCTCAACGGCATTCAGTAATAGTGCGCTATTGTCGCCCACAATTACCTTGCCGAAGCCGAAGAAGGAATCCTGATACGCCAGAGCGTCGCCTATAAAGTCAACATCCGAGAAGACCACCACCGCACAATCGGCCGCCGCCTCCTTCAGACCTGTCAGGTGCTTTTTGATTTTCTTGTCCTCGTTCGGGTCTTTTGGCTCCGCCGAAGATTCACGCCTTTCGGGTTCAACCCCGACGTCAACGCCATCGGGGAAACTGCTCCTGAAACGCCCCGTAACCAGATAGCCCATCACTACGGGCTGATTTCCCGGCGTAAACCTGCTCATAAGCCGCGACGGCTCCACCATCATCAGCTCATACGGGCTGCTTACCGAAAAAGCATTGCCCTTGTCGGTCGTCATAACAAGCGGCGTCCGCTTAATCCCGGCCCCTTCCTGCGATTCGTTCGCATCTCCCACTTTTTTCAGCACACCGGCAAACAAGACCCTTACCTGGTTAAGCTCCGCCGCAATAACGTTATCAGCATTGAAACAGCCCTTCTCCAGATGAAGATAGCCGATAATCTGCTCCGGCCTCTCGTTGGCAGTCACGGAAGCCATCAAGGCGAGGTTCTTGTCGCCGGCAAAGGTGTTCTCCGGCATCTCAAGACCCCACGTTTTCAAAATCACATTCAGCTCAGAGTTTCGCGTAGGCGGCATACCCATCTGCATCGCCATCCGGTCGGGCCTGTCCGCCAGGCAGTACGGGTCAACACAGACGATAGTTCTGCCGCCCTTCAGCACAAACTGGTCTATCGCAAACAACGTCTGCGGCGGCAGGTTCTTGGGGTGAATGACCAGCAGAATATCAACATCATTGACCTCATTGACATCGGCGGGGACCTGCCTTACCTCGAATTGCCGACGCAACTGCTCCACAATCGTCCACGGCGGCCTCGGCTGCTGACCCTGCATCCGCATCATTTGCGCCATATACCCGCTCATATCGTCGCCCATCACAGGCAGCGAGCTTAGCACCCCCACCGTCCTCTTCTGGCGCGTAATCGCCGTATCGATAAGATAGCTTATATCATACTCAAGAAAATTCTGCCGGTCCGGCGAAAAGAACGGTATCACCTTCTCCACCCCCAACTGCGTCTGCACCACAAGTCCGAAGAAAAAGTTTTCCTCCTCGGTTATCGGGAACCGCCTCAACCCGCACCGCAGCGCCTCCACTTCATCATCCGAAAACGGCCTCGGGTCGATTATCTCCAATTTAACCATACCGTTGGCCGCCGCAACATACTCCTCCAGCAGCGCCCTGACGAACTCGAAATAGCTATTGAAATACCGAATCTGGTCAGGCGCCTTCAACGTGGCGGTCTTTGCATAATAGAGCTTCGCCTTAACCGGCTGATTGAGCCTGCCCAGAATCGCCCTTGTCCCCTTCGAGAGCGTGTACAGCTTCTGGCCGGTAACATCGACCTTCCACGACCTTCCGACATTCTGGCAAATGCTTATCGCGGAAAAAGTAATCGCCAAAACAAAAATCACGGCCGTTATTGCGCGTATTGTCCGATTCATCAGCTCGCCTTCCTTTCCTCTAATATAATGCAGCATCCGGCAATCCAACCGATAATCAACAACACGAAATACGTAAGGTCCTTAAACTCCAGCACGCCCCTTTGGATTGACTCAAAGTGCGACTGAAAACTCATACCTTCTATCGCCGACACTAATCCCGCCGGCAGAAACGCCGAGAGGTAACTTAATGTCGTGGGCATTCCCGCAAAGACAAGCACCGCACAGGCAACCACCGACAGGACAAAACTTATCACCTGGTTCTTGCTGGTTGCCGAGAAGAAACACCCGATAGCGAGAAATCCGCCGGCCATAAGAAAGCTGCCTAAGTAGCCGGTAAGTATCAACCCGACATCGGGGTCGCCGAGATAACAGACCGTAATCACCATCGGGAAAGTCAGTGATAACGCTATGGTGAGGAAAAGCCACGCCGCGAGAAATTTGCCCAACACCGCCTGGCCAATCGTTATAGGCAGGGTGAACAAAAGCTCAATCGAGCCGACCTTGCGCTCCTCCGCCCACAAACGCATCGCCGTCGATGGCACCATAAAGACAAACAGCAGCGGCAGATTCATAAAGAACACTCGCAAATCCGCCTGCCGCATATCAAAAAAGCCATCCTTGAACGTCAGATACCCCGCGAAAAACAGAAAAATCACGAGAAACACATACGCAAGCGGGGTCGTGAAATAACTTTTCAGCTCCCTCTTGAACACCGCTAAAAAACTGTTCATCTTTACAACCCTCTGATTTCGTATTTCGTATGTCGTATTTCGTATGTCGTTCTTTAACTCAAAACTCAAAACTAAACACTCAAAACTATTGATTTCTGTCTTCTGTCTCCTGTCTCGTAATCCTGCGAAAGACCTCATCTAAGGTGCATTTATATTTTTCCTTCAGCGCATCAGGCGTCGAATCCGCCAATATCCGCCCTTTTGCAATGATTATCGTCCGCGAGCAGATGGCTTCCACCTCTTCGAGAATGTGCGTCGAAACAATTATGCACTTGTCTTTGGCTATTCTTTTTATCAACTGCCTGACCTCATATTTCTGGTTGGGGTCCAGCCCATCGGTCGGCTCATCAAGAATAAGGACTTCAGGGTCGTGAATCAGCGCCTGGGCCAGCCCCACACGCCGCTTGTATCCCTTTGACAGCGTCTCAATCGTCTGATGATACACCGACTCAATCGAGCACATCGGCACAATCCGGTCGAGAGCGAGCTTCCGACCCCTGTTCCCCGACCCCCGACCCCCGATTTGCCTGACGTCGCAGATAAAGTCAAGAAAGCTCCCCACCGTCATCTCATTATATGCCGGCACGTTCTCTCCTAAATACCCGAGCGACCGCCTCACCTGAATGGCTTGCCGCAAAATGTCATGACCGCACACACTCGCCGTCCCGCTGTCGGGCCGAAGGTAACAGGCCAATATCCTCATCGCCGTGCTTTTGCCCGCTCCATTCGGCCCCAAAAGCCCCAGCACGTCCCCTTTCGAAACCTGAAACGATATCCCGTCAACAGCGACTATCGTCCCAAAACTACGCCTGAGCTCTTTGACCTCTATCATAACTGTCTCCAACGTATATCGTACTTCGCACTTCGCTCTTCGCTCTTCATACTTCGCACTTCGCTCTTCGCTCTTCATACTTCGTACTTCGCACTTCGCTCTTCGCTCTTCATACTTCGTACTTCGCTCTTCTCTTCTCGTCTATCGTCTATCGTATATCGTATATCGTATTTCGTATAAATCTATCCGAAAATCCCCGATAGTCAACCCCGTTAGAGAGTTTTTTTGGGATGGGAAGGGAACATGCCAATGAGATGGTGAATGGTCAACCACCCGCTTGCGCTTATTGTGGTCAATAGTTCGGTGAGTCTCTATCCGCTGATTAGGTTCCATACGGAGCGTTCGGCGCCGCGTGATGGCTCCAGGATGAGAAACTCAAGGCCCGTGGCAGCTACTGTTGTGATGGGAATGGGTTTGTCGATTTGCCGTCCGGCCTTGACGCCTGGGCCAATCGCAAGCATCCACACCCGCCGGCAGCCCTCATCGGCGCCTTCGTTCGTATAGAAATCGCTGTGATGGATAAAACCCCAATTGCCCGCCCGGTCCAGCTCCCGCCCGTGGTCCGGCAGGATAAGCATAAGCGTCCGCCCGCGATATGCCTCCAGCTCCTCCGTCGCCCGCCACAGCCGCCAGGTGAGCTCATCGGTCCGGCGAATCGCCTCCACATACCGCGACCACGAGCCGTAATGCGCACAATCAATCTCACCAAAATCCACAGTCACCACATCCGGCGCAAAAGTCCGCATACACGCAATCGCCAGCTCCGCCAAAAACGCATCGTGACTTGTTCCACCAGCCCCGGCTTTCCACTTGTCATATTCAGCTTCAAGAAATACGCGGGCCTGCTGCGAGCGAATTCCTTTGACTGAAATCCTGCTCGCCTCCTTTACAAGCTTCGCACACTCGTTCGCCGCTTCTATTTCAGCTTCAGCCGAACCTGCCGCCGCGGCATATTGCATCTGCCTCTCCATCTCCTCCGCGGCCGCACGCGGAATTGTAGGCGGCTCGACCACGTTCGCAGCATAGTCGCCCCCATAGCCCGCCGCCAGGCTCTCTCCGGTTTTGGCGAGAATCGAGGCATAAACAAACGCCCAGGCCGCCACATCCGGCGCGTGCCGGGTCTTGCGATAGATTTCAAATATCGTCGGATGCGCAACCGGCATTGTCCAGTCGATGTCGTCCCATTCCCAGTGCCCGGTCACAATCGAGCCGGCCGAGTTCGGATGCACGACCCTATGCTCGACCCGCATATTCGTAAAAAGCGCCCCTTTGGGGACCATTTCTATCCACAATTTTGGGACATACCGATGCTGCGGGTCGTCAATCGACTCGCTCGAGCGCGTCCCGCCGCCAAAAAGAATAATGAGGAGCTTACGACTCCGATTCGTAAGCCCCTCAGAAGGAGGATTTTCGAGGCGGCGTGTGGCACCGCCCAGCACAACCGGACGGAGCGCTGCGGCAGCTCCAACCCCCGCCGCAGCGGATAAAAATTCTCTTCGCGTCATCTCCGCGTTCATTTTCACAATCCGCTTTCGCCTGCGGCTACTCCAGGAGCGGCACTGTTTGACCGTCCGGGCCATCCGCAGCCACCTGTTTGCCTTCTGTCGGGGGCTTGCCGCCGTCTTTCCACATCCGGGCATCCACCGCCAGATACAGTCCGCCCGTCTTTTGTGTAAGCACAGTGCGGTAGATATTGAACCGCGCTTTCCGGGGCCCGCGTGAAGGACCAAAGTCTCGCTCCTCACAGCCGCCGTTATCGCACGCAACCGACCCGCGGAAATCGATACCTTCGGGCACAGCAACCTCAAGATTTATCGGCCCGAACTGCTGCCACAGCGAAGCCGGGTGCACAATGTATGCAAGCTGATAGCTCGATGGCCGGCCGGTGTCCAGATAGGCATACTGACCGTAGCTGACCGTCAGCGTATGTGTCGATTTTGCAGGGAACCGGACCTGGTAGTGCAGAATGTTCATCGGCGCAAATGTAAATATCACCGGCAGATTCTTCAAAATCGCCTCACACGATGCCCTCTCCGCTTTGCTTATCGGCGCGTTCGGGTCCAGATAATCCACCCTCGCGTATATGGTCGGGTCACTGATTATCGCAATATCTGCGTCCGGTTTTTCTTTATTCATCGCCGCACGCTCAACCGTTATCTCCCGCGGACGAACCTTTCCCGTCGCCAAATCCACCGAGCACTCACGCACATCGCCTCCCCAGGCCGCAAATATCTTCTCATAAGCCGCCGCCTCACCAGCATCAAACAGCAATGCAAGGTGCGCAAAGAGCTGTGTCGTCTTCTGCTCTCCTATCGCCGCCAATGGGCCAAGATATCCGTACTCCAGTTTGTGCAGTTCGGCGGCAGATGAACCCGCCCACCAGAAGGTGTGGTCCGGCGGCTGAATCTTTATTGGGTCAGTGACATTCACACTCGCATATTCCAAGAAAAGTGCTGCATCGCGATGGTTCCACTTTCTGAGGCCTGTTAGATGTTCAAGAAGTTTCTGCCGGGCCGCCGCTCGCTGGTCGCCGGCGCTATTGCGTAAAGCCGACACCAGATTTGCAAGCTCCCCATCCGCTGCTATTGCCTTCTCAATGACTGCGTACGCGCGCTGCCGAATGATTCCATAGATAGCTGAGTTCGAGATAATCGTGCACGCAACAGGCTGCTTGTCTAACTGGACCGCCACATCAGGTCGCGGCATCATCGAAAACGGACTTACGTAAATACCACGCAGGATTGGAAAACCAAAGTCAACCTCAACCTCTTCGGCAGCAGGATTCTCAATCGTGTATTCAGCCGAGACGTGCACAAGAGGCGGACCTGCAGTATCGCGTCCCGGAAACCAGTCTTTGCCAAATGTCACCTTCAGGTCTTCTTTTACAACTCGCAGGCGGTCCTCCCGCCCCGGCATCAAATTCGGGTCCAGGCGTGCGAGCACCCCCTTTGCCGCAGGGTCGCCGTTCGGATACTTGATTACGAACGGTCCGCCATTGCCCAGAGCCAATCCCGCCGCCAGGACAAGCAGGCCCAACAAAAACACCAATGCTGTTGTGGGACTCTTTCTCATTTCAAATCTCCTTTCACTTTAATAATTACCGTCATTTCTCCTGTCTCCTGCTCGCCGGCAGGCAAGTCTGTATTCTGTATTCTGATTCCTGTCTTCTGTCTCCTATCTTCTAAATATACCGCACAAGGCCTTGGTGGTTTTGTAAATAGTCTGTAAAAACTAAAAACAGACAAAAATTATCTATTTCTGTAAATAGCTTGTAAAAACCAAAGTGCAAAAGGAAATGAAACCGCTCGCAATCGAGCGCCAAAAGTTAGACTTATTGAACTTTGAATTGTGAGTCAGCCGTTGACCTTACGGGGTCAGCCACATCGCTCTAAAGGTTTTCTTGTTTGGGTCAATAAGAAATTTGTTCAGGCAGGTCCCATCGCTTCGGTATTCGCCTTCCATACATTCATCCGGCCCACTTACCTTGACAACCACAGTCCCATCGTCACTGAGCAGCAATAATCGCGAGGAACTTTTGAAGGGGACAATCGCCTCTGGACTAAAGTCGCCATAGCTTAATTGCCGCACCAATACCGGCGGATTCTCTTTCTCACCCGACCAGCGATATAACGCAAAACCGGGACCTTCATCGCGAGGCCCCGCGACAATAAAATACGCCTTATGGAAGGGCGAATATTCCATACTCCTTGTTCCCAGTCCGCCTAAATCCCACAGCATCTCCTCGCCAAAAACGGGCGCCTCGCCTCTCTCAACCACCGCCGCAGGATTATTCAGAGTCACAACAATCGCCCTACCTCTGCCTGTTATCTTGTTCTCCACCAAAGGGTTCCGCAGCCCAATATAAAGCACCTTGCCATCAGGCGATGCGCAAAGCCCTTCGATATTAAGGCCCTGCTCTTTGGGCGCCAGTTTCTTGAGTTCTTTTTTTGTAAGGCCGACCTCATCGAACCGCGTCGCCTTGTCCAATCCCAGACGCCGCCCCGTCTGAGTTTGGACCAATTTGTGGATGAGGGTTTTGTATGGTTTGCCGACAGGGGCGATACTGACCTTGCCATTCTCAATCTTAACCGTGGTAGCAAAAAAACGATAGCGGTTTGGCCTCATTTGGCCGTCTTTATTTCTGCCGTGCGAAGTAATCCAGTAGATGCGGTCCCCAACCAGCGTCGCACCCTCAATGTCCGCCTCAGGATATTCCGGCTCGACATCCAGAAAACCCGTCATATCGCAAGAAAATTGCGGCAGCCCACCTACACCGGTCTTATAAACCCGCAGTATATTATTCTCATCATCCGCCACAACGAACATATCATCACTGACGGCAGCCGCCGCAGAGGCATCGCTCATCCCGCGATAAACCACCTCGTTTCTCGATTCTCGATTCTCGATTCTCGACGAGTATCGAGTATCCAGTATCGAGTATGGCATTTCACCTGCAAAAACCGCTGTGCTAAACACCCATAGAGCAAATATTGTTGTATTCATAACTCCGGCCCCGCATTTTCTTCAGCGCACCAAAAATTGTGCTTCGCAGCTCGTCCGCCTTTGGTCCGCCACCCCCGAATGTTTCTGTCGGGGGCCAGCTTTGGCGGATTGCGCGCCTAACACGCGGTAAAACCGCGGGCTATACGCTAAACCCTGTCCGCTAATTTTTACTTGGCGTATTCGATGCAGCGGACCTCTCGCAGCAGCGTCACCTGGATTTCGCCTGGGTAGGTCATCTCGGCCTGTATCTTGTTGGCGATGTCACGCGCAATTTTCATTGCGGCAGAGTCGTCAATTTCGTTGGCGTTGACGATGACGCGGATTTCGCGGCCGGCCTGGATTGCATACGCGTTTTCGACGCCCTTGAAGCTGTTGGCAATTTCCTCGAGCTGTTCCAGTCGTTTGATGTATCTTTCAAGCGTTTCCCTTCTGGCGCCGGGACGAGATGCGCTGATTGCGTCGGCGGCGGCAATCAGCGGAGTGTAAGGGTTGTCCGCAGGGACGTCACCGTGATGGCCCGCAACGGCATTCAGCACAATAGATGATTCGCTGAATCGCTTGAGATAATTTGCGCCTATTGCCGGGTGGCTGCCTTCGACCTCGTGGTCGATGGCCTTGCCGATGTCGTGCAGCAGCCCGGCGCGTCTTGCTGTTGCGCCGTCCAGCCCAAGCTCGTCCGTCATTACCTGCGCGAGGAAAGCGACTTCCACGCTGTGGCGAAGGACGTTCTGGCCGTAACTTGTCCTGAAGCTCAAGGCGCCAATCAGACTCAGTACCTTGTTGTTCAATCCTCTGACGTTCGTCTCGACCGCTGCTTCCTTGCCGATCTGCAGGAGCTTCAGGTTGACGTCCTTTTTGGTCTGTGCGACAAGCTCCTCGATTCGGGATGGGTGGATTCGCCCGTCCTGGATAAGCCGTTCCATCGAAAGCCGGGCAACCTCGCGTCTGACGGGACTGAAGCCGCTCACGACAATCATACCGGGTGTGTCATCGACAATGACATCCACGCCTGTGGCCTTTTCGAAGGCGCGGATGTTGCGGCCCTCCCTGCCGATGATGCGGCCCTTCATATCATCGTTGGGGATGTCAACGGTTGAGACGGTCGCTTCGCAGGTCTGTTCGGCGGCGTAGCGCTGAATGGCGGCGGTGATTATCTCGCGGCTCTTTTCGTCGGAGATTTCCGTGGCCTCATCGACCTTGCGCTGAATCAAAGTTGACATCTCGTGCTCGCATTCATCCTCAAGACGCTTTAACAAGAGCTGCTTGGCCTCTTCGATGTCCATCGCAGTGATTTTGAGCAGCTGGTTTTTCTGCTGAGCTATCAGGACCGAGAGCTGCTTTTCTTTCACGCCGATATTATTTAGTCTTCTTTCCACCTCTTCCGTCTGTTGTTTTAGAGTGGTTTCCCGCTGCTGGAGCGTTTCGGCCTGCCGCTCGATGACGTCCTCACGTTTGGTCAGCCGCATTTCGGTTTCGCGCAGTTCGGCACGGATTTGGTTTGACTCGGTTGTGAATTGTTCTTTTTTCTTGATTGCCTCGACGGCGGCCTCGATTTGTGCGGCCCTGATTATGTTTTCCGCCTCCCTTTTTGCCCCCTCGATTTGCCGCTGCCGTTCCTGCTGGAAGGTTTTGGCACTGGCTCTGGCGATTATCTGATAGGCGATAATGGTCAGGCAAATTCCCAGGATAAAGCAGATAATCGAAGCTATGATGGGCGTCAGCGGGACTTGCATAAGTATTGCGTTCATAAATTCCTACCTTTCCCTCGCATTTATCAATAGTTCAAAAACGTCGCCAAAAGGTGATAGAATGTGGGATTGTCCGGTAGGAAAGCCCCAAAGATGTGGCGTAAAGTTACGAAATCCTTTGCAGAGAGGGTAAAATCAGCTATCCGATGCCGCAATTTCGTGAAATTGCGGCCGTGCTGCCCCGCCTTTGGCGGGAACGCCTTTCTTTTTGAGGCAATTGGCTGATTCTATACTCAATAGCGAACTCTCTGGTTGGTAATCAAATGTTTTTCAAATAGATTTCGTTTCACGCTAATTCACTTCAGCTCCCGCCAGCCTCGGCGGGCCCAGAATCCTGTTTTGGTTCTGTTTTTACGACAGTTGCTAAAAGTGTCTTTGCAACTTAACTACCGCCGGCGAAAAGACTTATAAGCTTATCGCCTTTTTGCATCCCTTTGCAGCATAGCCATAATACCAACTGAAGTTACGGGATGACCCACGTTCTGGTTCATCGTCAATAAGTTGCAACAGTATAATATGGTATTTTTGTAAGACCGTCAAGAGAAAAAAACGGCAAATTCAGGATAGGAAGGGAACATCGTATCCCACTGGTGAGGATAAGTGGTTCGACGTTGCTCACCACCCTGAGCGAAGTCGAAGGGATGTATGACGGATAGATGCTTTAAGGAGCTAAAGAGAACATGGCGGGGGCTGGGGGGAAAGCCCCTGCGGCCAAAATCCCATAAGCGAATCTTTCAGAAATGCGATGTTGTGAGTTGAAAAAGACCGACCCCCGAAACACCATAACGGTTTTTTCGAGGGCCACATGCATCCGCTAACCTATTATGAGCAGATTATAAAGATGCCGGACAAATCTGACAAGTTCGATTTTGTCCGCCTGCGGCGGATTCCCGGGTTTTGCAAACGAAAAGAGCGTCTCCAATGCCTGCCTGTTTGCACAGATACTTTGCGGCCTTCTGAAACACTGTAGCGTTGATATGGAAAAGCTTAAATTTCAAACCGACAACGGCAGTGAATTTATCGGCCCCTTTAGGGGGGATGGCACAAGGGACGGCTTCGAGAGAATTGTTGAAGGTTTTGGCAGCAAGCACAAGAGAATCCCGGTTAGGGCCTGGAGTTATAATAGCGATGTTGAGATGGTGCACGGGACAATTGAGGATGAGTTTTATGACCTGGAGAAATTCAAGGTTATAAAAGACTTTCATCAGAGGTTTGCCAGCTACCAGGCCTGGTACAATATAGTCAGAGTCAACAGCAAAAAGGATTACAAGTCGCCCTGGCAGATAATCAGGGAACTTAATCCTAAAATGGATATCGAACTTGTCAGATTGCCGCCATTGATGTTAGACTGGCTTGGCCCGGATTATATGACCCGTGATGAATTGTCTCTAAAGGGGGTCCGATGTACCCTGTTATCCATATACAGCGATGGTAACGGACAGGGCGCGGCGATGCAAGAGATTGCAAAACGGAGCAGCTTCCGGCGCAAAGGTTTTGTCTAATTTAACATAAAGCAGTTAGCTGAAGTCGGTAAGTTTGACACCCAGAGGGCTGCGGCAAACAAGCCCGCAAATGGCAGGGAATTTGATGAGGCCGTGCGCATAAAAAAAGCTGGAGCCGAGGACCGACTCCAGCTTGTGAGACGGTATTGAGTTAAGGAATAAATTCCAACTTTATTACACTACCATCTCACCTAAACCAAGACATAAGAAGAAAAGAGCATCTATTACATTATTGATTATAACAGTTGAGGTAACTTTTGCAAGCATTTTTTTGAAAATTTTGCAAATTTTTTGATTTTTTTGCGATCTCCGGCCTGAAGTTCCGCAATTTACGTGGTTTTCAGCCTGCCAGGGCCGCTTTTTCGCTGGAAAAGAGGGCGCGGCAAGAGGGTATCCAGGTTAGCGTGATGGGTTTTATTTGCGAAATCAGCCAACAACAGGAGCAACACAATAGATGTAAACAAGCGGTTCGGTGCCGGTATTTTTGACATCGTGGGGGGTGTTGGGCGAGATGTAGGCCACCCTGCCCTTGCCGACCTTAACGGAGTCTTCTTCGCCAACCAAAAGCTCACCCTGGCCGGCGAGAAAAACGAGCATCTCCTCATGAGAGCCGGTGCTGTGCTGGCCGCAGCTTTTGCCGGGGCGGAGATAGACCCTTCCTGCCCTCATTCCGAGGGTCTGGGGCTCACCATCCAGAAGCTTCTGGTAGTCGGGGTCATCGTTAAGACTTATGATAAGGACTCTATCTGACGCCATTACGGTCTCCTTAAAAACAACGATTCCGATATCGACAGCGTATTTAGCAACAAGTGCGATTTTATGTCAATGATTTTCTTGACGGTGTAGCACAAATCCTTTATTTTTATGCGCAAATATATATATATGACACGAGGATTGGTTTAACGTGAGGAGTTAATTATGACGGCGGAATTCAGTGCACTTGTAACAACGGCCGGGTTTATAGGATTCTTACACACAATATTCGGGCCGGACCATTATGTGCCCTTCGTGATGATGGCGTGGGCGAGAAAGTGGTCTGCGCTAAAAACGACCCTGATAACGGTGCTCTGCGGGGTTGGGCATATCGCAAGCTCAGTGGCGCTGGGATTCGTGGGAGTGGCGATGGGGCTGGCAGTTAAGAACCTTAAGGTTGTCGAGTCCGTTCGAGGCAACATCGCAGCGTGGCTGTTTATAGCGTTCGGGCTGGCGTATTTAGTGTGGGGACTGAGGCAGGCGTACCGAAAGAAGCCGCACGAGCACAGTCATATTCATATAAGCGAGGATGTGCACACACATCCGCATGGTCACGATGGGGAGCATATACACGTGCACCACGGCAAGGGGACGGTGAGCATTACACCGTGGGTGCTGTTTGCGATTTTTGTTTTTGGGCCTTGTGAGCCGTTGATTCCGCTGGTTATGTATCCGGCTGCAAAGGGCGGGTGGTTTGAACTGTGGGTAGTGACAGGCGTGTTTGGCATAACTACGATTGGGACAATGGTGGTGACTGTGCTGCTCTCGTATGCGGGGGTGAATTTTCTGCCTCTGGGGAGAATGCAGCGATTTGCTCACGCCCTGGCCGGTGCGACGATATTACTTTGCGGGCTGGCAATTGTGTTTTTGGGATTGTGAGCGTATTGTGGTTCGATACTCGATGCTGGATTCCGCCTCCGGCGGATAAACCTCGATGCTCGTGACTCGTATATCGTATTACGTATAACAACCCGCCGTAAAACGGCGGGCTAAATACGTGGTTTGTAATTCGCTGACGATGGCGGGGTGCGGATTCATTTGGCGAAGAGTATTTTCCGCCACAGCAAAAATAATTTTTGCGGATATTCGTTAATGTAGTGCGCAGACTTTATATTCTTATGCACGGTGCAAGGATTTTGGAACCTTCATTCGCAATGAGGCGACAAGATGGGACGTGAAAATAAATTACTGTATGGTTGCGTTTTCATTTGGTGTGCCTTGTCTATGTGGGTCCCGGGTGCAGCGTGGCCGGCGGAAGAATCCGCCGCCTCGAAGCAGACCGGCAGGCAAGGCGCAACATTATACGTTTCCAAGCTCGGCGATAACTCCGACGGGAGAAGCCGGCAAAAGGCCTTTCATACAATCCAGGCGGCGCTTCTGGCGGTGCCCGATGATAAAGGCGGGCATCGGATTATAATTCGGCCGGATACATACGCTGAGGCAAATCTCTATCCGGCTTATAAAGGGGCGCCGGGGGCCTACAATCTTCTTGTTGGGGACTGGGACGGCAGCTCAGGTTCCGGCGCGAGAGGTTGGGTTGTAGTGGACTCCGGCGCACCGAGCGTGGTGGTTCGGACCAATCCTGATGCGCCGACGGGAAACCCTACATTTATGATTCTGGATAAGGGAGACCCGAATAAAGAGACGGGATTAAAGAGCGTGGACTGGTGGGGGCCGTGGCGGTGCGACCCGAACTTTTCAGGGGCGGCATGGGACAGGTGGATTTTCCGGCGGATATATGCAACGGGTTCCGAGGGGGGAATCGGGTGGGACATGACCAGCGAAGCGGGGACGGAATTTTCCGCAATTGTCGAGGATTGCGTGGGCATAGGCCGTTTTGCCGGGGCGGCGGTCATCGCACACAGGAACCGTCCGCTGGAGCCGGTCGTATTTCGGCGATCGTATTTTATATGCCTTGATGTGTGGGGTGATGCGGGCGGGGTTTATGTGCGGGCTCATAATAAGACGATGCCGGAGTCGCCGGATGCCGTGTTTGAGGATTGCACGATTGTGGCGCCCGACAACGCGGTGCAGGTGGGGTATCCCGGGTTTGAGGGTTACACGAGGGTGAGGTTCAAGAATTGCCGGCTGATTGTTTTGAATTTTTCGCAGCCGCAGGGCGTGCCTTCGACGGGAGTTATATACAGTGACGTTGCGGGCAAGTTTCTTTGTGTGGAGCTGGAGGATTGCGCACTGATGGGCTACCGGATTTTTGGCGCTCGCGACAATGATATGTTCTCGTACAGTTTGAAGGGGCGAAACCGGGCTTACGTTCAGTATCGCCAGCCGGTGCCGGAGGGATTTGAGCGGCTGCGGCTCTGGCCGACGGATGTTTTTAACGAGCTATTGCCGCAGCGATTTCTGGGACCAACGAAGGAACGGTAAGACGGTTGGAGCCGACACAACGACTTGGCGGACCACAACGTCTTTGGCGGGGCATTTCGTTTGACGGACTCGATGCCGAAGTTTTTTTTCTGCGCAGCAAATTTTTGCCGGATATTTTGGTTGACATAGTAGCACGATTTTGATATTTTTATGCGCAGCAGCACCTTTTTGAAATTCTTATGCGCAAAATTGGGTCATTTGATACTTGGAGGAATTGGTTATGAACAGAATTATGGTTTTGGCAACAATGCTGGCACTAATCCTTGTTGCCTCGGTCAAAGGTGATGAGCCGACCGTCGCCGAAGTGACCCACTGGGACCTTCAGGCGGTAAATGCGAATGGCGTCGGGACCTACATCGCCACGGACAAAGTCATCATCACCGGCATTGTCCTTAATAATCCCGAAGAGATTCTGAATCCCACGCCCGGCACGGGCTATATGGGCGGCCAGTGGCAGATTCACATTCAGGGTGAGGGCAACGACCACGCCGGCACCGCCGTCTATATGGGGCAGTACTATGCCAAGGTGGGCGGCTCTGGAAACTATACCGGCGAACAGTTGCTCTCCGAGCTATGCCGTATCAATCACGACCCGAATACGGGCTACACGTTCGGTGCCGGGGATAGAGTAAGAGTGACCGGCTGGTACAAATTCTACAAGGGGAAGATTAACGTCAATGAGAAGCACCAGGTTGAGCCGATGTTCGACTTTGAGGTAGAGCTGATTGAGCCGGCAGCCGGGCTGCCTCAACCCGAACTCATTACTCTCGATATGGTAAAGGACAGCAACAACCAGTATATTTTCGACCAGACCAGACTGACCGGCTGCGAATACTACCAGGCGAGATTAGTGCGGGTAAATGACGTCAACATAGTTGACCCCAACTACTGGGTCCCTGATGGGACTGTCGCAATCAGGGACAAAACTGGCCGAACATTCCCGGTAAAACTCGGTATCGGTGACGGATTCACAAGATACGGTTGCCCAACGGGTCAAATCGACGTCATCGCAATTTTCGACCAGGAGAGTTCGGGGTATACGGTTTGCAAAGATGGATACCGGCTCTGGGTGCCTGATTATGACGGGAACGGCTTGGTATTAACCGACCGCGGACACAAGAGAGGAAATCTGCCGGGCGACATTAATACGGACTACCAGGTGGATTTCATGGACTTTGCCGAGCTTGCGGAGAATTGGCTCCAGCAGAGAGCCGGCCTGAGCGGTTGTGGCGAATAGTCCACGGGCCATCAGAAACTAAACTTACGGGAAACAAAGAGTCAGCTTGGCGCAGCAACAAGGCGGCTATCGGTCGCTTTGTTGCTGCCGATTGCGGTGACTTGTTTTGACGGATGAAGCAGGGCTTCACACTAACTGAGTTACTGGTCGTTATCTCCATCATAGCAGTCCTGATGGGAATACTGATACCCTCGCTGTCACGAGCAAGGGAACAGGCCAAAATCATTGCGGTTAACGCGGAGCTTCGCCAAATTGGTCTCGCTCTGGAAATCTACTTTGAAGACAACCAGAAGTTCCCTCCCACCCAGGAAGACTGCATTAGCGGCAGGTTGACCGACCACTTGTATCAACTCCCGAAGGTTCTGGCGACGGGCAGGTATCTGCCCTCGAAGCCGAGCACGAACCCTATGTCCACAATTATGGAGGACCGATACAATCAAGGACGCACTTATAAATACCGGAGCCTGGGCGAAGTAATCAAGGACAGAGACATCATTGACAAGTGGATAAAAGCCAAGCTTTGGATACCGGATAGCTTTCCCTCGAATAGCAGCATTGACCCGGACAAAGGCAAGTGGTATCCGAATGACAGTTGCCCCCTCACGTTGACGTCGCCGGTAACCTGGGCCATTTTCAGTCTGGGACCAAGATTCAGCGAAGAACGGCTTGAAGAAAAATTGGGCTTCGAAAACAGATACCCTGTGCCGAAAGAGCTGTGGTACACGTCGGAGCAACGCAGAGGTTTTATCGTAAGAATACGATTGAAGAACGGCACACAAATTGGTTCATTCGAGGGCAAACCGTAAACAAGAATGCTACATTATACGTGAAAGGAGTTGGATGTGAATAGTATGCGAGTAAAAGGAACAATTGTTGCGATGGTTTTTGCGTGCGTTGCCGGCGGCATATTTATCGGCGGATGCGCGAAGGGCCAGGTCGGTTTTGCAAGACCAACAGAAAAGAAGGTTTCTGTGATAGAGTTGAAAAATGATGTGGGTAGGCAGGAGCTTTTGCAGGGTAAGCCGCAAACCTATGGAATGCGCTCGGGCAGAGTGCACTTGCGAGCGGGAGAGAGCATCGGCCAACACAGCACGAAGGGTAATGAAGAAATAATTGTTTTCATTTCCGGTAATGGTGCGGCTTTGATTGGCCAAGAGGAAAGCATGTTTGAAGTCGGGCAGGGCAAGGTCTGCTATATACCCCCACAGACGATCCACAATATCAAAAATACGGGCACAGAACCTCTGGTTTATATTTACTGCGTTGCGCCGACCAGATAACCATTTGGGTAAAGGAGGGGTCTGGGTTTTTCCTTTATACAAGGGACCTTCGCTTTGCTGCAGCGCCATTGTGAGGAGGCCAAAGACCAACGAAGCAATTCAAGGCGATTCCACTGCCGGAAATTGCCACCCATCAAAATGCCGGCAGACCCATCTGCTGCAACGGGAGCCCGAAATTGCTTGAAGCGGCAATGAACAATCCTCAAAATGCAACCTGCAAATCAAAAAACAGGCGAGTAATGTTATCTCAAAAAGAAAAAAATGGATACTACCTATTCTCAACGTAACGCATATCCCGCTGTATTCTATTCAATACTGTTTCTCTGCCCCTTTAGCTGGAAGGGTTATCCGTACAACGAATATCCCGCCAGCTTGCAGCTCGGCAACGACGGAACCACCTAATGCTCTTATGAGCCTTTGGACCAAAGCCAGGCCCAAACCACAATGAACGCCTGTATCCTTACGTGATGAATCACCTCGCCAAAAAGAGTCAAAAACTTGCGAGACCTGCTCGCTGGTTAATGAGCAGCCGGTATTGGAAACAGTAATTTCCACACAATCGCCGCCACGACGGGCCGTCACCCAGATTTGGCCGGCATTGTTCGTATATTCGACGGCGTTGATGAGAAGATTCGACAAAATCATGCAGAGGTTCTCACGGTCCGAATCAACCGTTACATCGTCTGGGACGCGGTTACCAAAAGTGATATCGCGTTCAATTGCTTTTTTCGAAAACAGCCGCCAGCAAGAACTCACCAGCTCGGCAAGGCGAATCTGCTCCCGGCGAAGGGGCACCTGGCCGGCATCAAGGCGGGCAATCATCAACAGGTTGTTCACCATTGTCTGCATGCTCTCGACTATTGCGAGACAATCAGAAAGGACTGTCTGATATTCGCCTGTGCTGCGTGCGTGTGCAAGGGTTACCTCAATAGTAGAACGTATCCCTGCCAAAGGGGTCCGCAATTCGTGGGAGACATCTGCGGTAAAGCGCCGCTCTCGCTTAAAAGCGTCTTCGAGCCGGGACAAAAGGTCATTCAAGCGGTCTTTGATGGGCAACAGCTCGGCGGGCACATCCTGAGTTCCAATACGAGTCGATAAATGGTTCTCTGAGACAGCCGCGATTTCACCGGCGATTGCGGTCAGAGGGCGAAGGCCTTGACGGACTGTCAGGGCCGCGACAAGGACAGACAAGAGCGCCACGGCCGCTGAGGCCAAAAAGAGCACCCATCGAAGAAACCTTAACTGGCTCAATATCGCAGTGCTGTCTCGTGCCACAGCCAAAGTCAGTGATTGTTTCTCTGTCGGCTTGTGCTCGCCGTCGGCAAGCTTAGGCAGGAAGCTAAAGCCCGCAACACGTTCGACTCGGCCACCGCTGCCTTTGACGGTTTTGAAAGCGGGTTTCTTGAGAGAGCCCGAGAGACGCGGCAGGTCGCCACTGTCCAACATAAGGGACTTTGCCGCCACCGTGCCGTCAAGGAGCCACAACTGGTAGTACGTCGGTCTCTTCCTGTTCTGGAACTCCGGCATTTGCCGGACTTCGAACTCCATTTCGATTTGCTCTCCGTCAAGCTCCACCGAGGCAGCCAATATATGGGCTATCGATACCAGTGAAGCATCGAACTGCTTGAGCAACGCGCTGCGAATAACGGCGTAGATGCCCACACTAAAAACGGCCAGCAGCAACAACACAACGCTCACTACGCCGACAACGAGACGTGTTTTCAGAGAAGGCTTCACGGTTGGACTCCCAGAGTATAGCCGCGGCCCTGGACAGTGTGAATCAAAGAGGGCTTGCCGGGTCGCTCAATTTTTTTGCGCAGATAACCAATATACACGTCAACAACGTTACTGGATGCAGATGAGCTGAACTCATAGACATGCTCCCAGATGTCACTGCGAGATACAACCTGGTCTGCCCGCATTGCCAGATACTCCAAAAGAGCATATTCCCGCGGCGTAAGCAGGATTTCCTCCTGGCCTCGCCAAACTTGTTGTCTTATCAGGTCAATCTGCAGGTCTTTGACTTTGATGCGGGGATTTTTCTCTCGATAGCTGCGACGCAGTAATGCGCGAATGCGGGCCAAGAGCTCCTCGAATGCAAAAGGTTTAACCAGATAGTCGTCTGCGCCAAGGTCCAGGCCAACTACACGGTCTTCCACAGTGTCTTTGGCCGTCAAGATTAGAACATGAGATTTTTGGCCCTGACTGCGAATCTTTTTGAGGATTTTGAGTCCATCCATACCGGGCAGCATGAGGTCGAGGATGATTACATCATAATCATTGCTCATTGCATACCACAGGCCTTCCTCTCCGTCACCAGTAGAATCCACTGCGAAACCCGCTTCGCGCAGTCCTTTTGTAAGGGACTGCTGCAAAGGCCGATAGTCTTCTACGACCAACAGACGCATGAAAATATCCACCAAAAAAAACACCGCTGAGCAGTAGCACTTTAGAACTCAGCGGTGCATATTTTAGCTTTAAGAACTTGTTGTGTCAGTACCTTTCCCGCCCTTACTTATCCACACCATCGTCTTTGTCATCGTCTTCGTCGTCCGCTTCTTTACCAAGCAGCTTGCCGTCGTCTGCCACTTTGACCTCGATTTTTTGTCCATCTATGATAACGTCGGCTTCATAGACGGCCTGGCCATCTTCGTTCTCGCGCTCGATTTCCTTAACAGTTCCACCCTGGGCCAAAATGGTAGCTTTGACGGCTTCCGGCACCTGATCGATTGAAACCGCCTTCTCCTGTTCTGCGGTTTGCTTGGTAGCCACCGCCCCAATGCACAGCACTAAACCAGCAAGAACGAACAGACTAACCAGTTTCCAGCGTTTCCTTAGCATTTCAGGTCTCCTTATACATCAGGACCAATGATTCTGATTCTTGCAATCTACCGCCGTGGTCAGACTATCTGATTGGTATCAGCTTTATTCAGCACCGTTATTTTTCTTCTTCGGTGATTTTGCCTGTCTCTGTAAGCTTCAAAGCAATATTAGCTCCAGCTTTGCTGCCTTCTACCTCATAGAATGTTTTGCCTTCCTCGATTTCCCTGGAGGCCTTTAACCCTTCGGCAGAACCGAAATACTTCTGGACGGTAGTTTTCACCGCAACCGGCAGCGAGTCATACGCAATGCTCTCCTGTCTGGTGAGCACCTTGCCATCGCTGGCAATGTCATACTCCACGTCTTTGCCCCGCACCCTCGCCTCAACGTCGTAGATTACCTTGCCGCCCACCTCTTCCTTTTCAAGCTTTTTGATTTCCCCGCCGGCGGTCAACCTCTCAATAGTAGCGCGAGCGGGTGTGGGAATCTCTGACATCGACACCTGCTGGCCGGGTGCCTCCTTTTTTGCTCCCCATCCTGAGAGACCGGCGCAGCCAGAAATCCCGACGACCAGGATGGCAACAAGAACACTTTGAACAATCCGATATTGCATTGTAGTGCCTCCTTAATACAAAAAGTTAGTAATTCTGCAGCCTGCCACCGCGACCGACTGCCCTACATAAATATTACCACGTATAATACTAACGAACCTAAAATGAGAATATGATGAGAAGAAAGTATTTTTTTAATTTTTTTGTCTGTTGTAACCTCTTTATGCTGTTTGACTTAATACTCATCGTCTGATATTCTTTTGCAAAAGATACTTTCCTGAAGTTTTTTGCAGTGGGCAATGATTAGGATGTCCGAGAGGTTTGGGAAGTGGTGGTAATAAAGCTGGACGCAATGGTGTCCCGATTATTTCGAGATTGAGGGAAGATATGTTAGCAAGACTGCACAGTGTCGCCCTTGAAGGGATTGATGGGATAATCTGCGAGGTGGAGGTTGATGTTGCGCGGGGCGGGTTCGAGAAGTCCATTATTGTGGGGCTGCCTGATGCGGCGGTAAAAGAGAGCAGCGAGAGGGTAAAAAGCGCCATCATCAATTCCGGCTATAAATATCCGAGGACGCAATCGGTGGTGAATCTTGCGCCCGCGGACATCAAGAAGGAAGGGCCAGCGTTCGATTTGCCGATAGCGATGGGGATGCTGCTGGGCGGCGGGGTTTTTTCAAGTCCATTTTTGAAAAATTACGTGATTGTGGGCGAGCTTGCGCTTGACGGCAGGGTAAGGCCGGTCAACGGCATCCTGAGTATGGCGATGACGGCGGCGGCGAACGGATTCAAGGGGATAATTGTACCATTGGAAAATGCACGAGAGGCCGCTGTCGTAAGTGACATCGAAGTATATGGGGTGGGGTCGCTGGCGCAGGTTGTGGGGTTTTTTTCGGGACAGTTGGTTCTGGAAACTACGACAATCGATATCGATGAGATTTTCAGGGCGGAGAGCCAATACGATGTTGACTTCGGCGATGTGAAGAACCAGGAAAGCGTCAAGAGGGCGCTGACCGTGGCTGCTGCGGGGGGGCACAATATCCTGATGATTGGTCCGCCGGGCGCGGGAAAGACGATGCTTGCACAGAGACTGGCGACCATTTTGCCGCCTTTGGGTTTGCGGGAGTCGCTCGAGACGACGCGGATATATTCTTCGGTGGGGCTATTGGGCAAAGGCAAGGCGCTTTTGGGGACGCGTCCGGTGCGTATGCCGCATCATACGGCGAGCGGGCCTGCACTTATCGGCGGCGGCACGAACGCAAGGCCCGGAGAATTGTCGCTGGCCCATCACGGGATTTTGTTTCTCGATGAGTTTGCCGAATTTCCGAGGCACGTTTTGGAGATGATTCGCCAGCCGCTCGAGGATGGGGCGATAACGGTTGCACGCGCCAAACGGACAATTACTTATCCGGCGGAGTTTATGCTCGTGGCGGCGTTCAATCCGTGTCCGTGCGGGTACTTCGGGACGGACGCGAGAAGATGCAGGTGCACGCCGGGCCAGATTGAGCGGTATCTGTCGCGGATATCCGGGCCGCTGGTTGACAGAATTGATATTCATATCGAGGTGCCCGCGATAAGCTTTGCGAAATTGCGTTCAAGGGCGGGGCAGCTTGACTCAGCTACGATGCGGCAGGATGTGATGAAAGGCAGGGCCATTCAGGCGACGCGATTCGGCGATGGGGCGGTGATGGCCAATGCGAGGATGACGCACAAGCAGGTTGAGAAATTCTGCAGACTGGATAGCGCCGGGGAGATGCTGCTCAAACAGGCGATGACCGAATTTGGGCTGTCTGCGCGTGCGCACGATAAGATTTGCAAGGTTGCACGGACGATAGCCGACCTTGCGGGAGCAGGTGACATCGCTCCCGAACACATTGCGGAGGCCATAAGCTATCGGAAGCTCGACCGAAGATTGTGAGGTCCTGGCTCCGAGAAACAGATTGAGCCTACATTATTGATGTCAGCGAGGCGGTGTGTCGGGGTAATAAGTGACGCCACAGCCGGGGGACTCGCACACCCTGACTTTCGAGACCCTGATGTTTCGGCCGGCGATTTTGTTTTTCATCCTGCCGTAAATATACGCAGCAATATGCTCACAGGAGGGGTTTTTCCGCTTGAAAACGGCAAGGGTATTCAGGTCTTTGTGGTCCAGATTTTTTATTATTCTGTTTAGCTGGCGCTTTAGCTTTCTGAAATCGACGCCCATTCCCAGAGAATCGAGCTGCGAGCATTGAATACAGACTTCGACCACCCAATTGTGGCCGTGCTTGTGCTCACAATCGCCCGGGTAGCCTCTCAGATTATGTGCCGCGGAAAAGCCGTCCTGGATGTAGATTTCATACATAATTTTACCCATCTGTCAGTCTGCTGGTTTTGCCCACTTTTCGAAAGCGCTCGGCGAGCGATTTCGCGGCCGGCCAGTGAAGGCCATTATAATCACATTAGAAGGAGTTTTCAAATGTATCCGGCAAGCTCGGCCCTTTATTGAACAAAGGCGGAAATTTGCACCGGTGGCGTTCCGAAATTATCCGGCGTTTGGAGTTCCACTGAAGCCACAAATCGGTTATTATCGTTTTGTGCGGTTCCAAAAGAAGTATCAGGCCGGAATGAAGCCGGCACTGTCAAGGATATTGAAGAACAGGACCCGCAATATGGATTTTTCAACTGAGGGGCAAAAATGGGCGAGAGAAGGTTACTTGTTGTGCTTTTACGCGTTACGGGGCTGACTATGCTGTGCGCCCTTGTTTTTGTGTTCTGTCCATTTAGATGGATGGCGGCCATTCACCAGCGGCTGGGCATAGGGCAGCTAAACTACAGCCCGCTTATAAGCTACCTGACCCGCACGCTGTCAGCGATGTACGCATCATTTGGGGCGGTGTTTGTGTTTACCTCTTTTGATATTGTGCGTTATCTGCCGCTGGTGCGGTTTGTAGGCGCGGTGACAATACTGGGCGGAGCGGGCGTTACAATTCTCGATGCAATTATAAAGCTGCCCATTTTCTGGACTGTGTCCGAAGGTCCGTTCACTATCCTTCTCGGCCTTGCGATGGTTTTGTTGGCATCGCGAGTCAATCGATAATACGCACTGCACCAAAGTAACTGCATTACAGAATGCACAAGCTTCAACAGAATCGCTTGCCAAAAAAAGTCTTTCGAGCGGTATTGCGGAAAGGAGCTTTATTTAGTATCCTGTTGGAGTGACGGGACCCTGTTGCTGCTGAGGGCCCGGCGGACGGATTTTCCAGCAGCATAGTGACACATTTTGGAGGTTGTGCCGTGGAGAAAGAACATAGAAAGAGTTCAAGGCGTCAGTTTTTGCGTGGGGCGGCGGGTGCGGCAGCAGCATTTACGATTGTTCCGCGTTGCGTACTTGGCGCGGGCGAGACGCCGCCGAGCGAAAAAATCAATATCGCCTGTGTCGGCGTTGGCGGCCGGGGCGGAGACAACGTTGACGGCGTGGGCAGAGAGAATATTGTGGCGTTGTGCGATGTGGATATGCGAAGCACCGGCAAGGCCTTCGGGAACCACCCGAACGCCAAACAATACCGGGATTTTCGCAAGATGCTCGATGAGATGGACAACAAGATTGACGCAGTTGTGGTTTCGACACCGGACCATACCCACGCGGCGGCATGCATGGCGGCAATCAAGAGGGGAAAACACGTTTATTGCGAGAAGCCGCTTGCGCATTCAATCTATGAGATTCGCGAGCTAATGAAGGCCGCCCGCGAGCACAAGGTGGTGACACAATTGGGCAACCAGGGACATTCGTTTGAACATATTCGTCTGTTCTGCGAATGGATTTGGGATGGTGCAATCGGAAACGTCCGCGAAGTCCATGCATCCTGCGATGCCGTGCACTGCAAAATCGGGCAATTATCGCGGCTGAATGAAAAGCACGATGTGCCGGCGGAACTTGACTGGGAGCTGTGGCTGGGGCCTGCACAATATCGCGCGTATAATCCGATGTATCTGCCGGGCAGCTGGCGAGGCTGGATGCCGTTCGGGTCGGGGACAATCGGCGACTGGGTATGTCACGTTGTTGACCCCGTGTTCTGGGCGCTCGAGCTTGGGAGCCCGACTACGGTTGAGGCGCAGGCAAAGGGATACGACCCCAAGAAGCACGCAGATACGTTTCCCGGTGGGACGGTCGTAAGATTTGAGTTCCCCGCAAAAGGCAAACGCGGGCCTGTTACGCTTATCTGGTTTGACGGGTCGGAGAGGCCGCCGCAGCCGCAGGATTTGGAGCCGGAGCGCAAGGTGCCCGGGACGGGGGCAATTGTGATGGGCGATAAGGGCACGATTATGTACGGCTCGCACGGCGCGAGCGGGGTGAGAATAATTCCTGAGACGAAAATGAAAGAATACAAGCTGCCTGTGAAGACGCTGCCGCGGGTGAAGGGGCATTATGAGGACTGGCTGGAGGCGATAAAGAACAAGACGCAGGCCGGTTCGAATTTCGATTACGGCGGCCCGCTGACCGAGCTTGCACAACTGGGCATTATTGCAACAAAGATGCTGGGACAGAAGCTGCAGTGGGACAGCCAGAACATGCGATTTGCCAACAGCGATGAGGCGAACCGGTTTATCAACCCGCCTTATCGCCAGGGCTGGACGCTGTGACATAAAACGGATGCGAACTTTTTGATGTTAAGCCAGATGCTTCGCCTTCGGCTCAGCATGACAACCCCCTCAAATCGCGAGCAGTTTCAGCTTTACAGAATCAGCCGGAATCTCTATAATAGAATACGGTCCTGGCATCTACTTTATGTTTTTGGAACCTCGCAATTTGAAAAAAAAGGTAATAGAAATGAGAAGCCAAGATTTGACAGGACTCATTCGAACGACGGTTTTTGCTCTGGCTGCCGCCCTGCTATTGCCATTAGAGGGGTCTGCCGCGAATTCATCATACAACCGACCAGACAAGAATACCGTCCGCTCCCGGGCCTTTACATCCGACACGACCTTCGGCGAAGCAATCGATGTTCTGCGGCACTCAGCCAAACCGCCATTAAATATAGTAGTTCTCTGGCGAGACTTGAGCGAGAACGCAGAAATTTATAGAGAGACACCCATCGGTGCGGACGGTATCCCGGAAGATATTCCCTTGCGAAAACAATTGGAACTTTTGTTGATGTCGGTCTCAGCAGGTGCGCCGGCGGAGATAGGTTATGTAGTTGAAAAGGGAGTAATCATTATCGCAACCGAAGGTTCTTTGCCCCACAGGATGACCACTCATATATACGATATTACCGATTTGGTAAGTGGACGTTCCAATTCTTTTGGTTTCCCGACAATGGGACCCACAGGATATAACGGGATGTCTTATGGAGGGCCACAACAGGGTATGAGACCCTATGGAGTCTATGGAGCTTACAACAGTGGACGCACAGGCCCCGACAGAGGTTACGGCATAACAAGCCCTTACGGATTTAACAGAGGCAGCGAACTTGGGGACCTGGTGCAGACGCTTTATGGACCGACCCTCAGAGACAGAAGGAGCAGAAGAAGCGCCAGGTAACAAAGAGTTGGCCGGTTAGTCACTGCCGATAAAAATAGTGCCCTGAAAATCTCATCATAGTCAGCAGCCCGGATATTAGAGCAGATACTGTCTGGAGGGAAAGTTGATGGAAGTGCTACAATCAGGTCAAAAATAATACACATACTATCAGGGAAGCGCTGCCCACCAACCGTGTTTTCCAAAAACAGAAGCGGCAGAGTGTACAGAATGAAGGGAGATTGTAGCGTATAGAATCGACCTCAACCGTTACAGCGTTCTTTGAGCAATCGTTTGGTGTTTACAAAGAGGCAGTATTCTGGAGAGAAAAATGAAACGTCTGACGTCAACCCACACATCATTCAGTCGGCTGTTTTTTGCGATTTTTTTGTCCTGTTTTATTTTTGGAGCCGACGGCTTTCTATGGGCCGGCAGCGACCCTACGAATGGGAGCAAGAAAAAAAGTTACGTCAAAATAGCCACTATCGGGTCTGCACCGGCGCCCGTGGACGCAAATACCGAACCGCAAAAAGCGGTGGACAAAATGATTTCACACTGGCGTGGAAGACTCGCACAGGTCCTGCCGGACAAGCCCGACCTGATTGTCGTTCCGGAGGCGTGCGACCGGCCAAGCGAGTTTGCCGCGGAAAAGCTGCAGCAATATTACAAAGTCCGCAAGGACCGCATACAGAAATTTTTTGCCCAGGTCGCCAGGGAGAACAACTGCTACATTGTATATTCCGCATACAGAGAAACGGCCGACGGCACCTTGCGTAATTCGAGCATATTGATTGACCGCCGAGGTAATGTTGCCGGCATCTATAATAAAAATCACCCTACCATCGAGGAAATTGAAAAAGGGGTTCTTTGCGGCGTGGAAGCCCCCGTAATCGAATGCGATTTCGGTCGAGTGGCAATGGCTATCTGCTTTGACCTGAATTTTGACGAATTGAGACTGAAGTATGCGAAGGCCAGGCCGGATTTGATTATTTTTTCATCGATGTATCACGGCGGATTAATGCAGACCTATTGGGCATATTCGTGCCGGTGCCATTTTGTCGGCGCCATCGCCGGGAAAGCAACTCCCTCGGAGATTCGCAATCCATTAGGCGAGGTCGTCGCATCGACGACCAATTATTTTGATTTTGCCGTTGCCACCGTCAATCTCGATTGCGCCCTTGTGCATCTGGATTACAACTGGGAGCGCCTGAGAAAACTAAAAGGCAAGTATGGGCCAAAAGTCAGGATAACCGACCCTGGCTGCTTAGGTGCGGTTTTGGTTTCCAGCGAGCACGAGACAATCAGCATAGAGCAGATGCTCAAGGAGTTTGAAATTGAGCTGCTGGATGATTATCTCAATAGGGCCCTGGCACACCAACACAAACCGGAAAACACAGAACCAAAAGAAAAATAGTCCAGAGCATCCGCAAACACAGCGACACCGCCCAGGCCGCATCCTGCCATTTGGGTCCGTGAAGTTTCGGCGGCCCTACGTCTGCAGAGCAGCGACAAGCCCTATACGAGTTTCATATTGCGCAGGTTTTTGAGACACTTGTCGATACATTCGAGGGGCGTATAGGCGTAACTTTCCTGTTCTATAATGTACCACTCGGTTTTGCCGACGGCTTTACAGAGGGCGAAAAAGGCCTTCCAGTTGATGTCGCCCTCACCGATAAGGGCCTTGTCGTTGGTCTTGCTGAACTCCTTCAGATGGACGGTAATAGCTCGCTGCGGATACCGATAGAGAAAAGGAAGGGGGTCCGCGCCGCCGTTAAGCGCATTGCCCGTATCAAGCTGCATAATGACCTCTTTGGAGGTGTTACTCCAGAAGACGTCCCAGGGAATATCGCCATCCATCGGCTTGAATTCGACATCGTGGTTGTGGTAGCCGACGCGCATTCCCTGAGGCTTGACTTTTTCCGCCAGCTCGCTGAAGAGCTTGGCCGTATCGAGCCAGGCCTGGCGTGAGTTTCTGTACTTATCGGGCAGCGAGGGCACGACCAGATATTTGTTGCCCAGAATTTTATTGAACTCGATGGTCGCGGACAGGTTGTCGCCGAGCAGCGTATCGAGGGCCGTGTGCGTGCCGCAGCAGACAAGGCCGTTGTCGTCGAGCATTTTTCGCAGGTCTTTTGCGCTGCGGTCGTAGTAGCCGGCAAACTCAACGCCCATATAACCCATCTTTGCGACCGCCGCTATCGTGCCGGGCAAGTCACGCTTGCAGTCTTCACGCACCGAATAAAGCTGGACGCCGATTGAGAGCGGACGTGCGGCTTTTTTGGCGGTCTGTTTTTTCTTTTCATCCTGAGCGGCCCCATCTGCACACGAGGCCAACAGGGCAATCGCGGCGGCACTTTCCGCCAGGAAGCCGCGTCTCGAAACCGAGCTTATATTTCCTGATGACATTTGATTTCCCTTTCATAACCGTGTCATTTTTTTCGAGCCCGCCAAGCAGCAGCGGGCCATTTACGAGTCTTCAGCCACGTTCAAAAAACTGTCGGCCCTATTATAATGAGACTGACAGACAAGTCCAGGCAATCTTGACGGTTTTTTGTCGTTACTCTCGCCGGCTTTTATTTCATACGGATAGTGATACGGCTGCGGCCAATGGAAATATAACCGATTCTGTTCTGGCTGTTTTAAAAAGCTCAGCCATTTTTGAGATAATTTCAGGATTCTTGTCAGCTACATCGTGCTGCTCACCGATGTCTGTTTCGAGGTTATAGAGTTCGATATTTTTGCCTGGTTTTATGCGGACGGCCTTCCAGTCCGCCACGACGTCCTGGCGGATTCGTATCGCCTGTTGGCCGTTTAATTCCCAGTAGAGATACTTGTGTTTCTTTTGTTTTTCATCCTGCCCAAACAAGGTTGCCAGCAGTGAAACACCATCAATATCATCAGGTGCGTCTTCACCGACCAGTTCGCAGCAGGTTGGCATAAAGTCCCAGAAAGCTGATATATGTTCACTTATGCTGCCGGCTTTAATCCTGCCCGGCCAACGTGCGATAAACGGCACACGAATGCCACCCTCATAGACCGAACCTTTGAGGCCGCGCAGAGGCCCTGTACTTTCAAAAAATTCCGAATCCGCTCCTCCGTTGAAAGTCGGCCCATTATCACTGGAAAACATAACAAGAGTATCGCGCTCAATCGCCAGTTCTTTCAGCAGGGACATAATCCGTCCGACGTCCCTGTCCATCCGTGTTACCATTGCGGCGTAGCAGGCCCTGGGAGCTGGGTGAGGAAAATAGCCTTTGTCTTTATTATATGGGGGGTCGGGCCACCGGCCTCTGTATTGTACCAGGGAATCTTCCGGCACCTGAAGTGCGGCGTGTGGTATAGTGAAAGGGACATAGAGAAAGAATGGCCGGTTCTTGTTGGCTCTAATAAACTTGAGGGCTTCATCTGCTATAAGGTCGTGCGAATAAATCTGCTGCTTACCATTTTCGTTGCCCTCTAACCATTTTATCCGGCCATCGCACCACAGGTGGTTTGGGTAATAGGTATGTGCCTGGCGCTGGCAGATATAACCGAAAAAGCGGTCAAAGCCCTGCCTATTAGGGTCGCCGCTGGTACCGACTCGTCCAAGTCCCCACTTTCCAAACGCCCCGGTAGTGTAGCCTGCGTTCTTGAGAATCCTTGCTATCGTGGTGGTGTCAGCTTCCAGCGGCCACTGTCCACCAGTTGTTGAACCTAACTTCCATCCTTCATCGCCGCCAACCTGCTTGTTGTCGCGGACCTGTGCGTGACCTGTATGTTTGCCCGTCATAAGAGCGCAGCGTGAGGGCGCACATACCGGACTGCCGGAGTAGTGCTGATTGAATCTCATACCTTCAGATGCCAGCCTGTCGATGTTGGGTGTTCTGATTTTCTTTTGGCCATAGCAGCCCAGTTCTGCGTAACCGAGGTCATCTGCCAATATAAAAATGATGTTGGGTTTGCGGCTGCGCGTCAGTGACGCCGGCAGGCGAGAAATGCCTTTGCAGCCGGTCAAAGCTATATTTGCCGCCACAATACCAAAAGTCTTCAGCAAATCGCGTCGTTTCACTTGTTTATCTCCATTTCTTAACAGTTCATAATCTTACGCTGTCCCTGACCCCGTAATCAGGAAGTTGTATCAATGATAACAGATACACCGGCTATTTCCAGAAAAGCCGAAATTGAAATCAGAAACCGTTCTTGAAAGCAGGGACAATACCTGTAGAATCATACAAACAGCAGATGAACAGGTCTGCAGCTTGCAGGTGAATTTATATCGCTCCTGCCGACGACATACGGATTGAGGTTTCAGAAATCGAGGATAGAAAATGATGTTCACCAATGAAAGAGGCCTTTGGGCAGGGGCAACCTGCATTTTGCTCTGTGTCCTTATTTATACCGCCGCTGTTTTTGCCGACGACCAGCCGCAATGGGGCCAGAGACACTCGCGGAATATGGTGTCGAGCGAAACCGGCCTTGCCGACAGCTTTGACCCGGCCAGCGGCAAGAATATCAAATGGGTGGTTTCGTTAGGCACGGAGACATATTCCACGCCCGTGGTTGCCGGCGGCAGGGTGTTCATCGGCACAAACAACAATAACCCTCGCGACCCGCGGCATCAAGGGGACCGGGGCGTGTTACTGTGCTTAGACGAAAAGGACGGAAGTTTTTGCTGGCAACTGGTCGTGCCCAAGATGGGAACCGACCCATATCTGGACTGGCCCAGAGCAGGCATTGTGTCACCCGCGACAGTCGAGGGCGACCGCGTTTACATCGTGAGCAACCGCGGCGAAGTTATGTGCCTTGACCTCAATGGTCAAAACAACGGCAACGATGGGCCATACGAGGATGAAGGCAAAAATATGACCCCAGGCGGCACCGAGCCTTTGAAGACAGCCGAAAAAGATGCAGACATTATCTGGCGGTTCGACATACCTGCGCAGGCGGGGGTCCACCAGCATGACGCCGCACACAGCTCGATTCTGCTGGATGGGGAGTTTCTATACGTCAACACAAGCAACGGTCTTGACAACCGCCACCAATCCGTTCCCGAACCCAATGCACCGAGCTTGATAGTACTTGAGAAAAAAACGGGACGGCTGGCAGCCAGGGATGAGGAGCATATCGGCCCCCGGATATTCCACTGCACGTGGTCATCGCCGGCATCAGGCAACGTCGATGGCCGGAGACTTGTGTTCTTCGGCGGCGGAGATGGGGTCTGCTATGCCTTTGAGGCGATGCAGTCGGCTCCGGCGGCCCCCGCTCTTGCTTCGCAAGAAGCTGCGGGGGTGGAGAGACTGCGAAAGGTCTGGTCGTTCGATTGCGACCCCACAGGGCCGAAAGAAAATATAGGTCAATACAGAGGCAACCACCAGGAAGGCCCGAGCAATATCAAGAGTATGCCGGTATTCCACAATAATCGCGTTTATGTCACGGCGGGTGGTGACATCTGGTGGGGCAAGAACCAGGCCTGGCTGAAGTGCATCGACGCAGGCAAAACCGGTAATATCACCAATGGCGGCGAGGTCTGGTCCTACCCGCTCAACCGCCACTGCTGCTCGACAGTATCTATTTATGAGGGCCTTGTTTTTGTTGCCGATTGCAGCGGAGTCGTCCACTGCGTGGACGCCCAGACCGGCAAAGCTTACTGGACACACCAGACCAAAGGAGAGATTTGGGCCTCGACGCTCGTGGCGGACGGAAAAGTCTATATCGGCACACGGGAGCGGGATTTCTGGATACTGGGTGCGAGCAAGGACAAGAAGGTGATAAGCTCAATCGAGCTTGATAGTCCGATGGCCGGTTCCCCCGTCGCCGCCAATGGGGTGCTCTACATTGCCACGATGAGGAAGCTATACGCGGTGAAGAAAGCCGGAGAATAAAACTATATAGATTGCACGATCACCCTTTTTGCCTTGAAAATGAGGTCAACTTTCACAAAATCCCGTAGTTTCCACGATAGGCGTTTTTAGAGAAAAGCCCTATAATAAATGTTTTGATAGTATCGGGATTCCTAAGATTTGTATGAAATTGTTGTCTGCAGAAGCTGCAAAGAACAAAGGAGGCAGGGACAAACTTATGACTACCGGCATAAGGTGATTTATTACAAATACTTCCATATACTCAAGGGGCTTACTTTTTAGCGGAAAGGACAAGAAATGTTCAAAGTAAACTTCCAGAAGAGATTCTTACAGTTTGCCGTTGCGGTGACATTATGCTTGGCGGGTGCGGCGCAGTCGAAACCGAAGAACGTGATTTTCTTCATCGGTGATGGGATGGGCCCCCAGCAGGTCAAAGCGGGGGGAATCTATGTCTATGGGGCAAGCGGTGCGTTATCATTTGAGTCGTTTCCATATCAGGGCCAACTTACCACATATTCTGCTAATTCGAGTGTAACGGATTCGGCTGCCGCCGGTACGGCGCTGGCTACCGGCTATAAGGTCAATAATGGTGTAATCAGTATGGCTTATCCGGCCAATCCTGATTATTCGGAAGGTAGTGAACTACCGACGCTATTGGAATACTTTAAGGCCCGAGGCAAGAGCACGGGACTTGTAAGCACTGCCTACTTAACTGACGCCACTCCTGCAGGCTTCGGTGCACATGAGCCAACCCGCAGCAATTACTCCCAGATTGCCGGTGATTATCTTAATCAAACGCAGCCAAACGTGCTGTTTGGAGGCGGCGCAAATGGTATGTCTCGTTCTTCTGCAGAAGCAGCAGGTTATACCGTGGTAGAGAACAAAGCCGCTATGCTTGCACTGGATACCGAGAATGTAAGCAAGGTCTCCGGGCAATTCGGCAGCACCGACCTGCCTTATGAATACGATGGTCTGGGGAGTTTGCCACATTTATCCGAAATGACCGCCACCGCACTAAATATATTAGACAACGACCCCGATGGTTTTTTCCTTATGGTCGAAGGCGGGCGAATTGATGATGCCTGCCATAGTAATGACTTTACGCGCACTATTCCGGAGGTGAATGAGTTTGCTGACGCCGTGCAAGCAGCAATTAACTGGGCAGCGGGCCGCAATGACACACTCATAATCGTAGCCGCTGACCATGAAACCGGCGGACTGACGGTCTTATCCAACAACGGAGCCGGCAACTACCCGGATGTTTCCTGGAGCGGCACGGGTCATACGGCCGCCAATGTCACGGTCTATGCCTGGGGCGTCAACGCGGGGTTCATTTCCGGAGTAATGGACAATACCGACATATTTGGAGTTGTCACCGCTGATACCGTTACGCTTGATTCTCCTTCCGACGGAAGCGTCATTAGAAGCACACAGGTATCCCTTACCTGTTCGGCAACCTCTGACCATCCGCTCATTGATGCAACTTTGTATCTCGGCCAAGCCTCGGGAACATCGAACACGGTCACCTTCAGCGGGCCTGCCGACACTGATGATGCCCAGATTTATGCGGATAACCCAACCACCAATTATGGCACTGCTACTTCTGTTAAGGTGGACGGCCTTTCCCCGCACGCCCATTCTGTCATCAAGTTCCCCAATATATTTGGAAGTGGAGCTGGCCAGGTCCCTTCGGGTGCAATTATCACGTCAGCCACCTTGAAGGTTAATTGCACAAATTTGGGCAACATAATGAAACTTTACCGCCTGACCGAGGATTGGGTTGAGAGCCAGGTAACCTGGAATAATCGTAGTTCCGGTACCCCCTGGACAGGAGCGGGAGCACAAGGTGGGTCAAATGCAGGTGTTGCCATTAACGGAGATTGCACTGCACTCGGTTGGCGAACAATAGATGTTACACAGTTTGCCCAGGAGTGGAGCAGCGGTGCTCCGAATTATGGCATTGTCCTTATAGACTCGGGCTCGGACGGGATTGATTTTGACAGCAGCGAGTCGGCTAACCCGCCTTTGCTGACAATAACCTACCAGAGCATGCAGGCAAGAGAGACCAAGCTCCTTTCTGGAACGAGCGACTCGGTAACGTTCAGCACATTAACACTCAACGACCAAACAGATTACGTTTGGAACTGCCTTGTCAGGAGCACCAATGGCCAGGAGACCTACGAAACCTGGGCGCCGCTTGACTCCCACCTCAGGGTAGATAGTCAGATTCCAAATGAACCGGCGTTGGTCGCTCCGGCAGATGGGGCCAGCAATGTATCGATTTCCCCAACCCTCGATGTTACCGTAAGCGACCCGCAAGGTGGTTTAGTGGATGTAACATTCTACGGCCGGACGGTTCCATCACCAGACGATTACTTCACAATTGTTGTCCTGCCGGACACGCAATACTATACACAGAGCAACACAGTCGCTATCTTCAATGCTCAAACGCAGTGGATAGTCAATAACGTTACAGCCCAAAACATCGTCTTCGTAACCCACGAAGGCGACCTCGTGCAGAATTGGAATGCTACTGCCGAGTGGAATAATGCCAACAATAGTATGAGTTTATTGGATGGAGTGGTTCCCTATGGTGTGCTGCCTGGAAATCACGACAAGAATAATGGAGACATTTACCTCAACGACAGAACCTACTTCAACCAGAACTTTCCATATACCCGATACGCAGGACTGAACTGGTATGGCGGACATTTCCCATCGACGGGCAACGAGAACAACTTCCAGCTCTTCTCCGCCGGCGGCGACGACTACGTGTTCATACATCTCGAGGACTATCCCGATGACGGCACGCCTGGTGCCGTCATCGCATGGGCTGGCTCCGTCCTCGCCTCTTACCCAAACCGCAAGGCAATCATAACAACCCACGGCTACTTGAACACCACCGGTGGATATACGGGCAAGTGGGGCTCGACCCAGTACATTAGGAACAACCTGGTGGCGGCCTATGACAACGTCTATTTTGTCTTTTCCGGACATCACACCGGCGAATACATCAAAACAACCTCTGTCAACGGACGTCAGGTTCATGAATTGTTAGCCGACTATCACGCTGATGGCTGGCTGCGGATTATGCGGTTTGTGCCGGCAGAAAATAAAGTTTATGTCAAGACCTACTCGCCCTGGTTAGGGCAATACCAGACCGACAATAACAGCCGATTCACACTCGATTTTCCGATGAACGAATTTGAAGTCATTGGCACGGACACCGGCGTGCAGAGCGGCCAGAATGTTTCTATTGTATGGTCCGGCCTTTCGATAGGCAGCCAATATGAATGGTTTGCCGAAGTGACTGACTCTACGGCAAAGACAAGAGTAGGCCCTGTATGGAGCTTTACGGTAGGACTGAATCAATCGCCTGCGGCCGTCAATGATGCTTACAGCACCAACGAGGATACCGCGCTAACTGTAAATGCCCCCGGCGTGCTGACTAATGACACCGACGCTGACAGCGATCCGCTGACAGCGGTTCTGGTCGGCAATGTAAGTAACGGAACTTTAACTGTTAACTCCGATGGTTCGTTTAGTTATACACCCAATACTAACTTTAGCGGCACCGACTCGTTCGCTTATATGGCCAACGATGGCACCTCGAATTCAAATGTCGCTACCGTTACTATCACAGTCAACAACGTTGACAACGACCCGCCTGTAGCTGTCGATGATGCTACAACAACCAACGAGGATGCTGCAGTGATAATCAACGTATTGCAAAATGACTCCGACCCAGACCCAGGAGATACACTGTCGGTAACTTTGGTTACCCAGGGCGCTAATGGCTCGGTTGTCATCAATCCTGACAATACGGTGTCCTACACTCCAAATTTGAACTTTAATGGGGCCGATACATTTACCTATACTGTTAGTGACGGCAAAGGCGGAACCGACACAGCCACGGTTACCGTTACGGTTAATTCTGTAAACGATAGTCCGGTGGCTGATAGTCAGTCCGTCACAACCAATGAGGATACGCCCGTAGCTATCACCTTGACAGGAAGTGACCCGGAGGTGGACCCGCTGACTTACTTCGTCCAGACACCGCCGACTAATGGAACCTTAAGTGGAACTGCTCCAAATCTGACCTATACACCTAATGCGAACTTCAACGGTTTAGATACCTTTACCTTCAAAGTAAATGATGGCGCCGCAGATAGTGAACCAGCGACCGTTAGTATTACAATAGAGCCGGTCAATGATGCACCTGTTGCCGATAACCAGGCAGTGACAGCAAAACAGAGCACAGCGAAAGATATTACCCTGACTGCCAGTGACGTTGAAGAAGACCCGTTGACGTACTCTATAGTTGACAACCCGACCAAAGGAACTCTAACCGGCACATCTCCAAACCTGACCTATACGCCCAATGCCGGCTTTACAGGCTCCGACAGTTTCACTTTTAAAGCTACCGATGGCACGCTGGAAAGCAGTGTGGCAACGGTCTCCATTACTGTTACAGCAAACAATCCGCCAGTAGCAAATAACCAATCCGTCACTACAGATGAGGATACGCCTGTTAATATCACATTAACAGCAAGTGACCCCGACGGGGATGAATTAACTTATAGTGTGATAACAGGTCCAGCTAATGGAACTCTCAACGGGACCGGGCCGGAGCTAACTTATAACCCCAACCCGAATTTTAACGGGTCCGATAGCTTCACCTTCAAAGTAAACGATGGCACCATTGACAGTGAACCGGCTACTGTAACTATCACAGTTAACCCAATCAATGATGCACCAGTGGCAAACGATGATAGTGCTGCTACGGATGAGGATACCGCAGTGGTGGTAAATGTCCTGACTAACGATAGTGATGTTGATAATGACACGCTAACAGTTGAATCAGTTACGCAGGGCAGTATTGGCTCTGTGGTTAAGAACGCAGATAATACCGTAACCTATACCCCAAATCCTAACTTAAACGGGACTGACAGTTTTAGCTATATCGTTACCGACAGCAAAGGCGGGACTGATTCTGCAACTGTGACGGTAACTGTCAATGCTACCAACGACCCCCCCGTTGCAAATACCGATAGCTATAGCGTTGATGAAGATGTCACGTTGGCTGTGCCTGCACCAGGCGTGCTCGGCAACGATAGCGATGTCGAGAATAATCCATTAACGGCTGTGATGGTTAGCAGCACGACTAATGGTTCGCTGACACTAAATAGCGATGGTTCTTTCACCTATACTCCAAACGCTAACTTTAACGGTATTGATACCTTTACCTACAAAGCAAACGATGGAACAGCAGATAGCACTGTTACGACAGTGACAATCACGGTGAACCCAATAAACGACACCCCGGTGGCAAATACCAATAGCTATACCGTTGATGAAGACAAGACGTTGACTGTGCCTGCACCAGGAGTGCTCGGCAATGACACCGATATAGAGAATAGCCCGCTAACGGCTGTCCTCGTTAGTGGGCCTTCCAACGGCAGCTTGACACTTAACTCCAACGGCTCCTTCACTTATACCCCAAATGCTAACTTCAATGGCTCCGACAGCTTCACCTACAAAGCTAATGACGGCGCTGCCGATAGCAGTATTGCAACGGTATCTATTGCCGTCAACTCAATCAACGATGCGCCAGTCGCAATCAATGACAGTGCTACCACCCAAGAGAATACCGCTGTTACAATCAATGTCCTCAATAATGACATAGATGCTGATGGCGACACCCTGACCGTGACAAACCTTGTTCAGCCATCCAATGGCACGGCCACCCTCAATGCAGACCAAACGGTAACCTACACCCCCACATCAGGTTTTACAGGACAGGATTCCTTCACTTATACCGCTAGCGACAGCAAGATAAGTAGTAATATGGCAACGGTTACCATCACTGTCAATCCGGTTGGGCCGGTCACGTTATTCAGCGATGGCTTTGAGAGCGGCAATCTCACCGCAGGTGGCTGGACTACTAGTAGCGCAAGCGTGAAAAACAGCGGCGCATATAGCGGCACATATTGCGCGCAGATTAAAAAGACCGGCTGGATAAGAAAAGCCATCAGCACAGTCGGCTATAAGCAGATTCACATCAAGTATGCGCGCAAAACCCAAAATCTGGATAGCGGCGAGAACGAGAACCTGTATGTGGAATGGTCTACAAATGGTTCCCAATGGAGTCCGCTGGAATCAACACGAGAAACAACCTGGGCTTATAAGGATTTAGTCTGCGGGACAGGTGCTGACAATAAATCCGGCTTTATGGTGAGGTTCCGGACCAACGCAAACAGGACCGATGAGTACGGTTATGTAGATGAGGTGATAGTTACAGGCATTCGTTCCAACCCATAGTATCGGCCTTCGCCTGCGGTAATGCCTGCGTCATTGAAAGAGCAAGTAGCACAAACCAATTTGGTCCGTTAGGGGGGCCAAAGAAAGTTTTTGTTCAGATTAAGCAAAATTATGCGACAGCACCTTTACCGTTACAAATGTTGTGGCATCGGGCTATACCTACAATCCCACTCTTAACATTGAGACATCAGATTCGATTATTAATCCATAAGCACATTAAAATAGGGCGATTTGGGGTTTGTTTGAATGACTCTTTCCAAGCATGGCGGTCCTCGTGACCGCCATGCTTACTTATTCGCCAGCACCGAAGAGGAGTATCAAAGAAACAACAGGTCATACAGAAGCTTACGAGAACAATCACCAACGGCGCAGGCAGTGCAGGCAGCAGAGGACCCATTCCCTACCCATTAGGCTCTCTGGATTTATAGCCAATTCTGAACCATTTTAGGCCACAAGTTGGCGATAGCCGGGAGTGGGATGGGAAGGTCGAGAGGGCAATACGGAGAATTAGGGGACGCAGCAGGATTATATGGGAAATGCCGAAGAATATTTGTTTGCTTAATGGGCATACGGCACTTGAATTTTGCGCTATTTTTTTGTATAATGATTATTCAGGACAATGAAAGGCAATCCCGCTATGAGGGTTGGTGTCATAAGTCCTGCCTGCCGGCAGGCAGGGTTCATAAGGAGCGGCAGTGAAAGCCAAAGCTCTGATTTCAATACTCATTTTTTTGATGATTCCGGCGAGTCCGGCTGTGCCTGCGCCTCTCAAGATTATCATCGTTACAATGAATTCCGCCGAACCGGAGCGAGGTTATACCGAATTTTTGCAGGGTGTTTACAAGGGAAACGTGAATGTTTATATAGACCCAAATCGGTATGAGGAGAATCTTAGCGACGGTAAGAAACTTGAGCTTGAGTCTGCGGACCTTATCATAGTTTCGGCGAACACCAGCAGCAGAAGTTATAACGCCGATGCTGGATTCTGGAACGGCCTAAATGTGCCGATTCTCAACCACAATATCAGACTTGCGAGGCGTGACGAACATCATTACTGGGATTGGCTTAATGGCGAAACGGTCAATACCAATCCCTGCACACATTTGACCATTGCCGATGCCGACGATGCAATATTTGCAGGCATCGATACCTCTTCCGGAATCGTACAGATATTCAGAACAGGCGCAGACGTTGAACACTTCGACCGAACATCGGCCGGCCGTGGAACTGTCGTGGCCACCAGCAACGGCAACGTGGTAATCGCCCGCTGGCTCGGCAACGAGCCGGATTATTACAACGGGTCTTCATATGCACCCGGCGGCCCTCGCGTATTTTTTGCGCTGCCAAGAATGACATATAAATTCTTCGATGATGCCACCGCCGAGGGAAGACTGATGCTGAAAAATGCGGTCCTGTCGCTATTACCCATACGGCGACCACGGGGTGACCTGGACTGTGATGGGGACGTTGACTTCGACGATTTTGCAATATTCTCCCTGTGCTGGATGAATCCAGGATGCCCGAAAATATCAGCGTGCGGCAAAGCCGACCTTACAGGCGATTCGAAAGTAATTATGGATGACCTGGATGTGTTTGTCGAAAACTGGCTGAGCGGCGCTGATATAACTGCGCCGCAGCCCAATATTATGACCTGGGAAACCAGCCCCTTGACCACCTCGACTGTGTCGATATATATGGCCGCAACGGCTGCATCAGACAGTCAAAACGGCGTGGAGTACTACTTCCAGTGTGTGTCAGGCAACGGGCCGGACAGCGGCTGGCAGTACGGTACCATTTTCGAGCCGAACAACCTGACAACGGGCACTAAATATACCTACAGAGCAAAAGCCCGCGACACATCAGGCAACCTCAATGAAACGGAGTGGTCAAGTTCTGCAACGGCCCGTACGTTTGAAATGCACCGCGGAGCAGCCGATGCCTCTGCAGCGGCTGCAATTGACGCAAATCTATTTATATTGGCTGATGATGAGGGCAACCGACTGTGCATCTACGACTCAAATAAGCCCGGCTCATTTCCGATTGCCGAGACAAACATCGGACAATCCTTGAATATTGACCCGTGTCAGCCGGAAACGGATATTGAGGGAGCCACCTGGTTCAACGATAAAATCTTCTGGATAACATCGCACGGCAGGAACAAAGACGGCAAATACTGGTACAGCCGGTACCAATTCTTTGCAACGACCATCACCAAAGTCGGTCAGGATATAAATGTTGCCGTAGTGGGCAATTATACGAATCTAATTGACGATTTGATTGCATACGATTTGATTTACAACCTGGGTCTTATCGACGCAATCGGCGTTGCCAATGGCCACATCGACCCTAATGAAATTCCGGAACTTGCCCCAAAAGAAAAGGGGTTAAACATCGAGGGACTTTCTGCAACAGCCGACGGCAAGTCCATATTGATTGGCTTTAGAAACCCAAGGCCCAATGTTGATGAGGTAAAAAAAGCCCTGATTATCAAGTTGAATAATCCGGAGGAGGTGGTTCTGGAGGGAGCTGCCGCTGACTTTGACCCGCCAATATTTTTAGACTTTGACGGCTTCGGCATCCGCAGCATGGAATACTCATCCACGCTCGGCAAATATCTTGTTGTCGCCGGCTCACACAAATCAGAAGATGAGGAACCGCTGCAGATACTATATGCGTATGATATGACGACAGGCGTGCTGGCCGAACTGGCTGATTTTCCGATACTCACTCCGGAAGCGGTGTTTCAATTTCCCGACAGCAACGATATTCAGGTGCTAAGCGACGATGGAACATTGCTGATTCAAACGCCGCAGGGCCCGGTGCCAAACAAACTGCTTCCGAGAGAACTAAGGACCTTCAGAACCCAGGTTGTAACTCCATAAAATCCCGGCCCCGCAAAACAAGAGAGGTTGTCCCGCTTGTCGTGGAAATTCGGCCTGCGGAATTTATTCCTTAACTCAATACCGTCTCACAAGCTGGAGTCGGTCCTCGACTCCAGCTTTTTTTATGCGCACGGTCATCAGATTCCCTGCCATTTGCGGGTTTGTTTGCCGCAGCCCTCTTGGTGTCAAACTTACCGACTTCAGCTAACTACTTTATGTTAAATTAGACAAAACCTTTACGCCGGAAGCTGCTCCGTTTTGCAATCTCTCGCATCGCCTCGCCCTGTCCGTTACTATCTCTGTATTTTCTTGACATTTCCTCCCATATCGGCTAAAATATCTTTGGAAATCTTACGGAGGAGCGCATAGAAGCTTTCTCCTTGTCTCCTGCACCAGCTTCCTCCGCAGCACCAAGACTCGACAGGCAGAAAAAATGGCTGGCAAAATGATAACAACAAGGAAAATATCGCCAAACGTCTCTTTGCTTACCTCGGCTCTTATAATCGTGCTTTCTCTGACGACGATTGCGCCGGCGCCAACCGACCCGCCTTCGCCATACTGGAAGAACCGAATAGTCTGCCCCAACGAGCCCTTCCGTGTCCAGGGCACATCCGCCGACGACCCCGACTGGGTCAAGCTCACAATTCTGCTGCCGCCTTACGACCCCAACATCGTGTATTTCCAGGACTGCCGCAAATACACCTTCCACTACAATTTCGCAGTCGGATGGCTGCCCCCATTTTACGGTATGACCCCGCAGCAATTTGACCAGGCCACCCTCTACGACCAGGGCCAGAAAGCCATCCTCGGCGCAGTCATTATGCCGCCCACCGCCGGCTATCCTCCTCCGCCCCCATATCCGGAATATGGCATCCAGTTTGTCCGCCGCGACCCCTATTCGGCACAGGAGATTGTCCAGCTATTCAACACCGTCAAGGCCGCCGTCACCGCCGACCCGAACATCCGCGCATTTTACTTCCCCTCCTACGAACAAATCACAACAGCCGAAGCCAACCGCGACTGGTTCGAGGCCCGCGGCATCCCAATCAGCTCCCCCGCACGCTGGGCACGGGGCAACTGCTGCTACTCCGCCGGCTGGGCGCTCGGCAGACTAAAATACGTCCCTCCCGCCGACATCTCGAACGCTTATCTTGAGGGCACTCTCCGACCCGAAGACATCCTCCTGACCGATGGCGTCCCCGCAGGCATTCCACTTGTCTCCGGCATAATCTCGCTGTCGCCATCAACGCCGAATTCGCACGTTGCCATTCTCGCAAAAACCTTTGGCGTTCCCTTCGTATATCTTGCGCTCGCCGAAGATGCCAATCGTGCGCAGCAGCTTGTTGACCACAGAATTGTCCTGCGTGCCTTCGAAGAATATACCGGCTGCAACATCCGCCTCATCGATACCGAAGGCGTCCTCGACCGGCAGACCGTCGCGGAAGTCCTCGCCCTCAAAATTCCGCCGCCTTTGAACATTACCCCTGTGGCTCACTATGGCGCGTATAGCGCACCCACCGATGGCCTGTTGCCTCGTGACATCAAATACTTCGGCGGCAAGGCCTCCAACTACGGAATCCTCCGCACCTCCATCCCCGGCAATTGCTACGTCGCCGTTGCCTTCTCCTTCGACCTGTGGAACGAATTCTTGGGCCAGACGCTCACCGGCGGCGGAACGCTTCGCGAAGAAATTATCGCCCGTCTCTCGCATTACAGCTACCCGCCACCCGATATGGCCGCCCTCTCCGCCGACCTCATCAACGTCCGCAATATGTTCACCGACACCGATGTCACCACCTTCACTACCGCCCAGCAAAACACCATCATAAATATCCTGCAGGACCCGCGATACGGCTTCGAACCCAACAAAAATATCCGCTTCCGAAGCTCCAGCAACGTCGAGGACAGCAACCAGTTCACCGGCGCCGGCCTCTACGACAGCTTCAGCGGCTGCCTTGCCGACGACCTCGATGGCGACAATACCGGCCCCTGTATATGCGACCCCAACGAATCCCGTGAACGCGGCGTCTTCAGGGCAATACGCAAGGTCTTCGCCAGCTTCTACAACGACAACGCCTTTCTCGAACGCCTTCGCCACGACATCAACGAAACCCAGGTAGGTATGGCCCTGTTGGTCCACCACTCCTTCCCCGACCAAATCGAGCTGGCCAACGGCGTCGCCACCATTCAGCCGACCTACGGCTCCGGCTGGGACATCCAACTCGTAACACAATACGGCGCAACGTCCGTTGCCAACGCCGAAGACGGCTCCATCCCCGAAGAGGTCAGCGTCGGCACGCAGACTTACGGGACATACGTAACTCTGCTCCGCCAGTCAAATCTCGTCCCGCTCGGCGCAACTGTGATGGATTGGCAGGCCGACTACATCAACTTGTCGCAACTGTTGGTCACCGTCGCTAACCGCTTCCGCCAGGTTACCGGCAAAACAGACTTCCTTCTCGACCTCGAATATAAAAAGGTTGCGCCGGAAGGCGACCTCATCATAAAGCAGATCCGCGAAATCCCGCAGCCCGACAAAACATCGACCGTCACGCCATTTCTTATAAACGAGCCTGCTCAGTTCTGCACCTTCCAGGGCGAATTCGGCGATGTCTTTGCCAACCATCGCCTCAAGTCGCAATGGCTCTTTGAAACTGGAAATCTCTGGCTGGCAAAACCAAACCTCGCCGACAGCTTCTATGCAAAGGTTGCGCTCGAATATGCCGACTCCGGCCGCATCCGAACCCTCAGCGGCATCCTGCCCCTCTGGCCCTTCGCCACACACACAGTCGCGGACTCTCCTTATGAGGGTGTGGACACAAATGACGTCTGGCTTATGCATCACCTGCCAAACCGCCGCTCCTGTCGCCTCCGCACAGAAGCTATCCCAACGCAGGTAACCGCAGTAGAAAATCCAATCCTCACTCTTCTTGACCTCTGGCGCCCTGTCCTGAGAGTCAAATACGATAGGCCCGTCCCTACCCGTGACTGGAACGGACCCACAACCACCACCGAAGAAGAAATCCAGCTTTGCCCCTGCCCGAAACCTCGAATGGATGACCTCCTTCAGCGTCGCACCTTTGCCGGTCCCAAAGGCGTCTTGATAAAAACTACTTTCTATTGGCCGGCAGAACCGTCTGGTGTAATCATCTACACCGCCCCGCTCGTCCGCTGGGTCGAAACCATTATCGAGGGCTACACAACAAGGCCCATCGTCCTTCACGGCTACTACTCCCAGACCCATCGACCCGACCACCATAATTTTGGCGAGCACTTCATCTTCGAGCCTCAGCTCGAACCAGGGCTTTCCGCAGATTTGCTCACTGAACTGCGGGCCAAAAATATTCGCTTCATTTACATTCACTCCGGATCTGGAGACCCAACCATCACCATTTACGGCTACGATGACAAACCCTTCCTCGCCGGTGACATCGACAAAGATAAAAACGTTGACCTCGAAGACCTCAAGCTCTTTACCGCCCGCTGGCTTGATACCGTCTGCGACGTCTGCTTTGGCGCCGACCTTAATGGCGATGGCCAGGTTACCCTCCTCGATTTCCAGACCCTCGCCGAAAACTGGCTCACAACCATCCCGTAGCGTTTAGTTTAGCCGTCGCCGGAACGGCGACGGAATCCCATCCTGAACGAAGTAAAGAATCTGGCCTGCGCTCCAGCATCGAGTATCCAGCATCCGGCATCGAGTTTTCACTTTATCCCGAAAACTCTTGAGCAACCCCGCCCCCTCTGGTAGATTGTAACCCGGTTAATCCGCCGAAGGCGGAAACAACGAACTTAGGAACTACCAGCGACTAACGACTATTGAATAAGTCGGGGTTTCAAATGAATGTGCTTTTAATCGGCAACGGCGGACGCGAACATTCGGTGTGTTTAGATTTTGCACAAATACGGTTCAATATGTCCGAGTACAACAACGAAAGGAGACGGGCAAGATGTTGACTCGTATCCAAATTAAAAACTTCAAAAAGTTAAAAAATGTTGAAATAGAACTTGGTAAGTCTGTCGTACTTATTGGTCCTAACAACTCGGGCAAAACGGCAGCCTTACAAGCACTCGCCCTTTGGGAAATTGGTTTAAGACAATGGAGCGTAAAGCGCGGAGGGAAGGTTTCGCCTGCAAAACATCCCGGAGTTGTAATCAATAGAAAAGACCTTATTTCTATTCCAGTTCCCAGGGCTGACCTTTTGTGGAACGACCTTCATGTAAGGGAGTCAGATAATTCCGCAGGATCCATACGGACAAAAAATGTTCGTATTGACGTCATTGTAGATGGCATAAACGATGGTAAGAAATGGTCGTGTGGATTAGAGTTCGATTATGCCAATGAGGAATCGTTTCACTGTCGGCCTATTCGAGAGGCGGGATTTGAAGACAAACCAGTGAGGAGTGCCAAGTTTACTACCGTGCCGGAAATAGCTAAGAAAATCCGAATTGCGTATTTACCCCCTATGTCAGGTTTGGCTGCTGTGGAAACTAAGGTGGAAGCGGGGAAGATCAACGTTTTGCTGGGAGAAGGACAAACTGCTCAGGTTCTTCGTAACCTGTGCTATCAAATCTACGCGAAGACCGATGCAACGGAATGGAAAGAACTTTGTCATAAGATAAATGACCTCTTTGGTGTTAACCTTAAGTCTCCTGTATACATTCCAGAACGCGGTGAGATAACTATGGAATACGTGGAACCTAACAAAGTTTCTCTCGATATATCCTGTTCGGGACGTGGACTTCAACAAACACTTTTACTTTTAGCGCATTTGCATGCGAATCCTAATACTGTACTCTTGCTGGACGAGCCAGATGCTCATTTGGAAGTTCTGCGTCAACGACAGATATACCAGTTGCTTACAGAAGTTGCCGAGCGGCACAGTTCGCAAATTATCGCCGCCAGTCATTCTGAGATTATTCTTAATGAAGCTGCAGATAAAGACATCGTAATCGCATTTGTTGGTAAACCTCATAGGATAGACGACAGGGGCAGTCAAGTGTTGAAAGCTCTGAGAGAAATAGGATTCGACCAATACTATCTTGCCGAGCAGACCGGCTGTGTCCTCTATCTCGAAGGTTCGACAGATTTGGCAATTCTGCAGAAACTTGCTAAGACGCTTGAACACAAAGCAGCAAATCTACTTGAGCGCCCCTTCGTGCACTACGTTGGCAATATCCCGCAAAAGGCGTATGACCACTTCTATGGGTTGAAAGAAGCTTACCCCGACCTTGTTGGCATCGCTATCTTTGATAAGCTTGAGAAAAAGCTCGAGGAGAAAGAAGGCCTGATGCAGCTAATGTGGCAGAGAAGAGAGCTTGAGAACTATATCTGTACCGAGGAAGTTCTCCTACGTTACGCTCGCGGTGAGGAGTCAGACGATTTGTTCGGGGCAGCCGAGGCAGAAAACCGTATAAAGACTATGAAAGAGTCAATCGGAGAAGTTGCAAAGCTTGTGGAATTAGATTACGACACAGGCCCATGGTCACCTGACATCAAGGCCACAGACGATTTTTTAGACCGGCTTTTTAAGGTCTATTTCAAAAAGCTGAACCTGCCAAACCTTCTTTCGAAGAATGATTACCATATCCTTGCAGGTTTGGTCCCCAAGGAGAAAATTGATAGTGAAATCACAAAAAAGTTGGACGCAATCGTCGCGATTGCAAAAAGAGCTAAGCCAAAAGAAGATTGACGAGGTCGGCAAATGAATGTGCTTTTAATCGGCAATGGAGGTCGCGAGCATGCAATCGCCTGGAAGCTTGCTCAATCAAAAGACCTTGACAAACTCTATATCGCCTCCGGCAATCCCGGCACAGCCCGGTGCGGCCAGAATGTTCCCATCAAAGCCGAGGACACTGATAAGCTGCTGACCTTTGCACGCGAGAACCGCGTAGGTCTCGTAGTGGTGGGTCCGGAGGACCCTCTCGCCGCAGGAATAGTTGACGCATTTGAGTCCGCCGGCATAAAGGCCTTCGGCCCCGCCGCAGCCGCCGCCCGGCTCGAAGCGGACAAGGCCTTCGCAAAGCAGCTTATGCGCTCCGCTTCCATCCCTACCGCCGAAGCCAGGACCTTCGACAGATTCGCCGACGCCAAGGCGTACATCGCAACCAGAGACGAGGCCGTAGTCGTAAAGGCCGCGGGCCTCGCTAAGGGCAAGGGCGTCTTCGTCTGCGATGACCCCGCCGACGGCATCCTCGCTGCGGAAAAAATTATGTGCGACAAGATATTCGGCCCCGCCGGCGACAAAATCATCGTCGAGGACAAGCTCCTCGGCGAAGAGGCCTCCATCCTCGCCTTCGTTGATGGCCGAAACATCTACGTTATGGAATCCTCACAGGACCACAAACCCATCGGCGACGGTGACACCGGCCCAAACACCGGCGGAATGGGCGCCTACAGCCCCGCACCCGTTGTCACCGAAGAGATAATGAGTCAAATCACCCGTGAAATCCTCGTGCCGGTCGTGGATAGTATGAACCGCAACGGCACGCCCTACAAAGGCGTCCTCTACGCCGGCATTATGATTACCCCCGCAGGCCCCAGAGTCCTCGAATTCAACGTCCGCTTCGGCGACCCTGAAACCCAGCCGATTCTTATGCGACTAAAAAGCGACCTGCTGCAGGTCTGCCTTGCCGTTTGTAAAGGCACCCTCGAAGATGTCACCCTCCGGTGGGACCCGCGACCGGCCGTCTGTGTCGTAATGGCCTCCGGCGGCTACCCGGACAATTACCAGAAAGGCAAAAAAATTACAGGCCTTGACGAAGCCGAACAAATTCAGGATGTCATCGTATTCCACGCAGGCACCAAAACCCAAAACGGCGACATCGTCACCGATGGCGGCAGGGTCCTGGGTGTAACTGCTCTCGGACAAACAATCGCAGACGCCAAAATCAGGGCCTACCAGGCCGTGGAGAAAATAAAATTTGAAGGCGCCTATTACCGCCGCGACATCGCCGGCAAAGCAATAAAAAAGCGTAAAACCTGATACGATATACGAAATACGAACTCTTCATTTTTTGAATTTCTTATGGAATGTTGCCGAACCCATACCAATCCAGGATAAACAGAATCGCCGGAAGAATTTTCCGCTGGTTTCTGACGGCCCTGGTTCTGGCCGTCGTCTTGTGGCTCGGCTTTCTCCTTACGGGCCGGCTCCTCTGCCGCACCGCCATAAAACAGATTGCAGAACTCACCGGCACGAAAATCCAAACCGAATCAATCGATTTCCGCACTAATGGCTCCGTTTTTATCAAAAATCTTGTCATCAGTCCTTACGAAAAGCAGGCCGGTGAAGACTTCATATTAAAAGCCGAGGCCGTGTCCGGCCGCTTCGGCATAGCCGGCTTGTTGCTGCTGCGGCCTCGCCTTAAAACAATATCTGTTGACGACTTTGTCTTCAATGTCCGATGCGACCTCGACAGCGGTCTGTGGAACCTCGCCGGATTCAAGCTCAGGGTCCCCAAAGGCGGCTCCGGCCAAATACCGCTCATTGTCCTCCAGCGAGGAACGCTCCAATATAGCAAAATCTCGCAAGGTCAGGTGAAAGTCGCCGCCTCTGTCCCTCTGGCTGCAAAATTCGTCTCCGACACCCAAACCCAGGATGGCTGCAGCTTTGAAATAACAACCGCTAAAATGGCTGCCGCCTCCGCAAAAAGCCGCCTGACCGGCGCCTGGAAGCCGGGCCTGGTCACAATTGCCGGCGGCATCTCCTCCACCGATGTCTCCGCACTCGAAATGTCCTGGCTCATCGACAACCTGGCCGCTGAACTTAAATACGACCCCAACAGCGCCTTCGCGCTGAAGCTGCGAATAAAAGATTTTCGCGCCAAACTCAGTCCCTCTCTGGATAAATTCGCTCTGGTCGGCCCGTCTTTTCTGGAAAAGTCCGGACGTTTCACCGCCCTGCAAAGATTCTTCAATCGCTACCAGCCCTCAGGCCGGATTGACTTGAGCTTCGATGCCTCCGGCAATTTGAACCGTCTGGACGAAAGCTCTCTTTCCGGAAAAGTCTATTGCAAAGATGTCGCCGTCTGCTACTCCGGTTTCCCTTATAAGATAGAGCGATTGGTCGGCTCGTTGGATTTCACCGGCAATACCGTGACATTTGACAACCTCATCGGCAGCCACCGCGACGTCAAACTCTCTATTAACGGCTGGATACGTGACTTCGCCCCGGATTGGAAATACCAAGTCCGCATCGCAAGCGGCAATATGACTCTCGATAACGACCTCTATGATGCCCTGGGCGACAGGCACAAAGAGTTTTGGTCCGCCTACTCGCCTCGCGGCCTGGCGGCCGTAGATTATCAGCTCGCTCGCAACTCGCAAACCGACAAAAATGAAACCTTGACGGTTGACCTTCTTAATGCTGAAGCCCTGTACCGTGACTTTCCCTACCCGTTAAAAAATCTCACCGGCAAGCTCATTTTCGACGGCGAAACCATAATTGTCTCAAATGTCGTTTCGCAGCCCGCCTCCCGGACAATCACCCTTAACGGCAAGGCAGTTACCGATGCCAATAAGCCGGCATATAGTATCCAAATTGATGTAAATAATGTCCCCCTGGATTCCACGTTAAAACAGGCCTTGCCGGCCGCTCAAAGAAATCTCTGCGACCAGCTTACCCCTACCGGCTTAATCGATGGCCGCATAAACGTCTCGTCGCCCGGGCCTGATTCAAACACGGCAAATTACACCGCCGACCTGTTTTTCAAAAACGCCTCTCTCAAGCCCAGGGATCTCCCCATCCCAATTTCCGAAGTGTCGGCCAATGCCGTCTTCACCCCCGATTCAATAAACGTTAAGAGCTTGACGGGTCTGTATGACCGGGGCCGGCTTTCCTTGTCCGGCCGAATCCAGCCCGACCTGCAAAATAAACCGCCCGGCTACAGCCTCGCGGCAAAGCTCGAGCAGGTGCAGTTGAATGATAACTTATTTGCCTTGCTGCCGGCATCATTGAGAAAAATTGTTTCCGACTTCCAGCCGGATGGCAAAGTAAATCTCTCCGCCCGGCTGACCAGAACCGATACCGGCTCCTCTCCCTCGTACGAGGCGACTATTGATTGCCTCGGCGACAGCATCAATTTTAAGCAGTTCCCTTATCCGCTTAAAGATGTCACCGGCGCCCTGATGGTGACAAATGATGCCGTTGAATTCCGCAATATCACCGCAGCCCCCGCCGGCGGCATCAATATCTCCCAGGATGCGCCTATCATAAAGTTAAATGGCCGGATTTCTCGGCCCAATGGCGCTTTTAATAGCGCGGCCCTTCAACTTTCGGCGAGTAATATCTTTTTCAATGAGCAGCTCGCCGTCGCCTTGCCGCAGGCGCTCCGGGGCCTTTACGGCATCCTCTCGCCCATCGGTAGATTCGACCTGGATTTGGCGACTATAAATGTCTCCAATGCAGATGACGGTCAAAAATATATCGACCTTGCCGGCTCCGCCGGACTTAAAGCTTGCGGCCTCAATATATCCGCCGCCAGAGCCGAACTGGATGCGATGCTCAAAACCAGAATTCTCTATAAAACCGGCCACGGCCTGCTCGAGGGCCGGGCCACAATTCTCGCAGATACTGTTACGATTCACGGCAAATCCCTGACCGCCGTTGCCGCCGACCTGCTTTACGACCCCAATCTGCGCACCTGGGCATCCTCAAATCTGCTCGCCGATTTCTATGGCGGCAAACTGGCGGGCCGCCTCGAATTCAAACAGCCCGCCGACGCCCCTTCGCAATATCTGCTCCAGCTCGGCTTCGACAATGTTGACCTCAGGCAATTCCTCTCCGCCGCCCAGCACGATTCACGTGGCACATCCGGCGACGCCGTCGCGATGGAATTCACGAATCCCGATTCACGGCCCACGAGCCACGAGCATACCAGCGGCAAAATGAGCGGCTCCTTGAGTCTTGCCTCCGGCGCCACCGACACCGCCTCACGCATCGGCCTGTGCAGACTGAAGATAACTGATATGAAGGTCGGCCGGCTCTCGCCGCTCGGCAAACTCCTGCTCGTCCTCAATCTCACTGAGCCGAAGGATTTTGCCTTCAGCCGAATGCTCGTCGATTCCTACATCAAACGCAACCGCCTCTTCTTTAGAAAGTTCGACCTCTCCGGCGAAGCCATCGCCTTTTACGGTTCAGGCTGGATGAACCTTAACAGCGGCAGCATCGACCTGACCCTCATCGCCCGCGGCCACCGCCTCGCCACCGCCGACCCATCCGTTCTGCAGTCCCTCACCGAGGACCTCGGCCAGGCCGTCGTCCGTATGGAAGTGACGGGCGACCTCTTTGACCCGCGGATAACAACAAAGACCTTTCCCGTCATCAAGCAGTCCCTCGAAATCCTTGGCTCAAAACCCCCAGCCCCATAGATAACACTGCACCTCGACATCAAGCATCGAGAGCCGGAATTTGAATTGCCCACCCCCGCCGGCCCGCTATAATTGAAAATTCGTAACAACTATCTTGGACAAATTTGACGCCTTTTGCAAATATGCAGTTGTATCAAAAGTAGTTACAAAAGCGCCCCTGACAGGCAAAGCATGGAGGCAATCGTTATGGCAGCTTCTAATCGAAACATAAACCGCCGACAATTTCTGCAAATCGGCTCCGGCTCGGTCGCCGCAATCCTCCTGCCGAAAATCTCGCTTTACGGAGACAAAATATCGCAAAATTCGCGGCCCAATTTCCTCTGGATTAGCGCCGAAGACATCAACCCCGATCTCGGCTGCTATGGCGATACCTATGCCGTCACCCCCAATATAGATAAATTCGCCGCCCAGGCCGTCCGCTGCGAAAACGTCTTTTCGCACGCGCCGGTCTGCGCCCCCGCGCGCTCCGGCATCATCACAGGTATGTATCCAACCGCCATCGGCACACACCAGATGCGCTGTAAAGGCGTCCCGCCTGCGCACGTGAAGTGCTTCAGCGAATATCTCAGGGCCGCCGGCTACTACTGCACCAACAACGTCAAAACCGATTACCAGTTCGACCCGCCTTCCACCGCCTGGGACGAATGCAGCAACAAAGCCCACTGGCGTAACCGCCCGCAGCGGCAGCCCTTCTTCGCCGTCTTCAACATCCTCATCTCGCACGAAAGCCAGATTCGCAACAGGACGCCACAAATGCTCCGCCGAATCGACGGCCTCGCCCCGCACGAAAAACACGACCCCGCAAAAGCGACCCTGCCGCCTTATTATCCCGATACTCCCATCGTCCGTCAGGACTGGGCGCAGTATTACGATGTCGTCACTCTGATGGATAAAGAATTTGCCGACATCCTCAAGCAGCTCGAAGACGATGGCCTCGCCGATGACACTATCGTATGGTTCTGGGGCGACAATGGCCGCGGGTTGCCGCGAGGCAAACGCTGGATTTACGACTCCGGCATCAAAGTCCCGCTGATTGTTCGCATCCCCGAAAAATTCCGAAAGCTCGCCTCGCCCGATAGTCCCGACGCACTCGCACCCGGCGCCGTCAACAATGACCTCATTGCCTTCATCGACTTTGCCCCGACAATGCTGTCTCTCACAGACATCAAAATCCCAAAGTATATCCAGGGCAGGCCCTTCCTCGGCCCCCAAAAGGCCGAACCGCGCGACTATATCTTCGCCGCCCGCGACCGCATGGACGAGGCCTACGACCTCATCCGCGGCGTCCGCGACAAACGCTACAAATACATCCGCAACTATATGCCGCACGTCACCTGCGCCCAGGACATCGACTATATGGACCAGATGCCGACAATGCAGGAGATGCGCCGCCTCAACGCCGAAGGCAAACTCACCGGCCCGCAGAAACTATACTTTCTCGAAACCAAACCCATAGAAGAACTCTACGATACCGTCGCCGACCCGCACGAAGTCAATAACCTCGCCGCCGACCCAAAATATAAAGACGTCCTCCGGCGTATGCGAAAGGTCCACCGGCAATGGATGAAAGATACCGGCGACATCGGCCTTGTCCCTGAGCCGGAGTTCGACGAAATAAAACGCCCGGGCGGCAAGTTCCAGACAACTGCACAACCAACCTTCCTCCCCGCCTCAAAACCCACCGCCGAAGGCACACCCATTACAATTACCTGCCCCACACTCGGCTCATCCATCGCCTACAAAATTGATAATGACAAAAACAAAAAGACCGGCTGGAATTTATACACAAAATCCATCACACTCAAGCCCGGCCGGCTCCTCCACGCAAAGGCCTGCCGCATCGGCTTTGAAGATAGTCCCGAAGTAACATTCAAACTCGGTGACAAACCATCTGACCAGCCGGCTAAAACCGCGGGGGAAATCCCGCACTGGATGGACAAACTCAAAAAAACCGACCTGCTCGAACGCCTGCAAAAAATCAAAGACCTCGATGACTTGGGCCAAAAAGCGATACCCGGATATTTCGATTCCCTCGCCGATAAATATGCCTCCGTCCGCTACTGGGCCGTCGTTGGTCTGCACACTACCTGTAAAGAACCCGCCGACACCAAGCGAGCAAAAATAGCTTTTGAAAAACTGCTGACCGACCCATCGCCCACTGTCCGCGTTACCGCAGCCCACGCCCTGTGCGACTGGGGCGAGGTCGAAAAAGGATTACCGGTTCTGCTTGAGGCCCTCGAACATAAAATAGATAAGGCAAGATTGTATGCGGTAATCGCACTAAATAAAATCGGCGAAAAGGCCCGCCCGGCCCTGGCCAACATAAAATCGCACCTCAACGACCCCGATGATTACGTCCAGCGAGTCTCACTCGCCACCCTGAAGCGCCTGGAGAACCGCTGATAGGGATAGCGTTTGACCCGCCACGATATATTGGCGGGTTCGACCGTCTCTCATATTTAGCCACAGGTTTTACCGGGGGTTTTAAACCAACTTCTTCACCGCAATCGTATAAATCGGCCTGTTCTCTTTCAGATACTTCCTCTCAAAATTCGTGCCGACCCATTCGCCTATTTGTGCGCCGGCGGCAGGGAAAAATTCAATCTCTTCGAGTTTGCCTCCCTCGGCAGTTGCCAGTTCTCGTATCACCTGAAAATACTCCAGATGGTCTGTGGCTACCCTCACCTGCCCGCCGGCCCTCAAACACCGAAGAAGCTGTTGCAAATTCGCAGAGCAAAAAAATCGCCTTTTATGGTGCCGTCTCTTCGGCCACGGGTCAGGGAAATAGATATGGAAGCAGTCCACGGAGCCGTCCGCGACAAAATTCGCCACAAAGCTCGCCGCATCTGTCCTCGCTATCCGCACATTCGTCAGTCCCCATCGGCCGATGCGGTCAACCGCGTAACGGTAGTATTTACTCGCCCGTTCTATCCCGATGAAGTTGACCGCCGGCTGGACCCGTCCCTGGTTCACCAAAAACGTCCCCTTGCCGCACCCTATCTCGATATGCACGGGCCCGCCACGTCCGAAAACCCACCCAAAATCGATTCTCCCCTCCAGTTCCTCGACTTTCATCCCAACCCCGGGATATTCTTTCAAGATTCGGGCCATCGTTTCCTGCCGACTCAAAAACCACACCTTAATACGGATAACGCCTCTGTTCGCCATATTATATAAAGAAATGTCCCCGCCGCCTAAAATGAAAGTTGCCTTCCACCCACATTCCGATTAAAGTGGATATGCTTATGATTCGATAAAAAATGTAAGCAGCCGTCGGCTGACACGCTGGTTATAGGACCGAATTGCCGGAACCACCCGGGGATGCCAAAAAATGATTCTGCAATTGGTCAGAGCTCGACGCAGGCACCTTCTTGTTGACATCAACACCCAGAAGGATTTCCTGCTCGCCGAAGGTAAGGCCTGTGTCAGAAACCACAGGCGAATCCTCGCCCACATCCGCCGCGTTATGGCCTGGGCAAGGGCAAGGAATGTCCCCGTCATCTCCATCGCCGATGTCTGTCCCGGCCCCGCTGAAGACAACGACCTGTCCGCCTCCTGCGTCGATGGCACCGAAGGCCAGAAAAAAATCCGTTACACCCTGCTCGATAATAGGGTCGTCTTCCCCGCCGATGGCAACACCGACCTGCCCCGCGATATGCTCCGCCGATACCAGCAGGTCGTCCTGCACAAACGCTGCCTCGACCCCTTCGATGAACCGCGCATCGACCGCCTCCTTAGCGAAGTCCAGGCAAACAATTTCATCCTTGTCGGCGTCAGCGTCGAAGGCGCCGTGAAGGCCGCCGCCTTGGGACTCCTCCAGCGAGGCAAAAGAGTCACCGTAGTTATGGACGCTGTCGGCTCTCACAATAAAAAAGAAGCACGGCTCGCCCTTCGCAAAATGGAAGCAAAAGGCGCTCGCCTGATTGAGACAAGAAGACTGGCCGGCTCATCGCATCTGAAAGTTATCGGCGTCTGTGACTGCCCGCGCTGTCACGGCCTCAAACGTAAAACACCCTTCGCAGCCAAAACCACACTCACCCCATAATTCCCTCTTTCACTCTTTAACTGTGACTTGTGGTTTGTTGTGAGTATCGCGCCATTCGTATAAACCGCCGTAAAACTACAAAAATCGAAAATCTCGAAGTTCCATCGTTGTTTGGTGGAACGAAGATCCGGCGTCGTTTGACGGAGCAAATCGTCAATCGAAAATCGTCAATCGAAAATGAGATTGTCCCCCCTTACCACCGCCTGAACCTCAAGTCGTCCTCTCATTTACTCACCCGCCGTCGGCAAACGCAAATACCTCAAGGAGCTTCTCGACAGCCACCCGCGCAGAGAATGAGAGGAGCATCTGAACTTGTCAAAGAGCGAGTGCGGCTTTAACCCACTATTATAAACAGTGCGGAAATTGACTGTGGATTCTTGAATGAACTATTTGCCGCCGCTATTTGCCTTTTGCATATCTTCCGGTTTGGGTCGGACCGGTCGTTAACTGAATTTAGCGAGTATTCTTCCGGAGCTTCTCTACTTAACGCCTTGATCGGGAACACTACCTTTTTCTATCCGTGCGATTTCCGCTTCAACTTCGCCGAGCAGTTCCTTAGCA